>PJEL010001090.1_pt1 | contig 28807 bp, 23 predicted proteins | sample 1853271 | NCBI WGS metagenome assembly PJEL01 (sample SAMN08108733, study PRJNA415343) | Invertebrate metagenome, whole genome shotgun sequencing project. | host: Globobulimina | place: Sweden: Gullmar Fjord | collected 2015-08 | reverse complement strand
AGCGACCAATAACGCCGCCCGCTCGGTGGACCTTCTCCGTCAGATCACCTGAATTCTTACCCTTGTCGATCATCTCATCTGCAGAGATTACGCCATTGGTGTAGAGTGACCACAGATGGTCATCAAGGAGCTGCATACCGAATTTCTTGCCGGTTTGGATGGAGGAGTCAATACGGAAAACCTTATTCTCTCGAATGAGGTTTGCAATAGCGGGAGTAACCACGAGGAACTCATAGGCAGCGACACGGCCGACTTTGTCCATCCGCTTTAGCAAGGCCTGACTCAGCACGCAAATGAGGGTGACGGACAGCTGCACACGAACCTGTTCCTGCTGATTGGTTGGGAAAGCGTCAATAATACGGTTAATCGTACCCGCTGCACCTGTTGTATGGAGCGTGCCGAACACCAAGTGACCGGTTTCAGCTGCGGTAATCGCTGATTCAATCGTCTCGAGGTCACGCATTTCACCCACAAGGATGACGTCCGGATCTTGACGCAAGACACGTCGCAATGCTTCTGAGAAAGAAGTCACGTCGGTGCCGACTTCACGCTGGTTCATTACTGATTTCTTATGCGTGTGGTAGTATTCGATGGGGTCTTCCACCGTCACGATATGGCGATCGAGATTGATGTTAATATGGTCAATCATCGTTGCCAAAGTCGTCGTTTTACCTGACCCGGTCGGACCCGTCACGAGGAACAAACCGCGAGGCCGACGAATGATTTCTTTGGTAATCGTGGGCAAGCCAATCTGCTCAAAGGTGAGCAGGCGATTTGGGATTAATCGAAGGACCAAAGACAATGACCCTTTTTGGCGGAAAACGGAAACACGGAATCGGCCTTCATCACCGTAGGCAAAGCCAAAGTCACACGTGCCCTCTTCTTGCAATTCTTGCTGTGACCGCTCTGGCGTGATTGCTTTCATCAACGCCATCGTGTCATCAGAGTCGAGCACTTTGGTGTCCAACTCTCTCAGCCGACCATGCAATCGAATCGTGGGTTTTCGAGCCACGGACAAGTGGAGGTCAGAAGCATCCTGACGGATGACGGTTTCGAGTAAGCGGTCAATCTGAACTGTAGACATCGCTGTAGTCCCTTAAAATCCTCTAGCGGCTTTCGCCTCAATTGCCGTTGACAAACGTGACAACGACACCTCGAATCGATCTGTTTCAAATCCAACCAAAAAACGATCTTACCCGTCTTCTACCAATCCCTGCACCTGCGCCACTCGGGCAATCTCTGCGGGTGTTGTCACACCAGACAGAATCTTGATTTTGCCATCTGACAGCAGTGGTCGCATTCCGCCGTCCAATGCGGCCTGGCGTAGTTCAGCAAGTGAGGCCTGCTTGAAGGCAAGATCACGAATCTCGTTGTTCATGATCATCTGCTCAAAGATTGCCTTTCGACCCCGGTACCCCGTACCGCCACAATTCGAACACCCTGCGGATTTGTAAATCGTAGTTTCGGCTGCCTCTTCGGGTGAAATGCTACATAAATTGAGATATTTCGGATCGGGCGCATCGTCCACTTCTCGGCACTTCGGACAGAGTACACGAATCAATCGTTGCGCCATCGCAGCTTGCATAGAACTGGCCACCAAATACGGCTTCAATCCAATATCAGTGAGTCGAGTGATCGATGAGGGTGCGTCATTTGTATGCAAAGTACTGAAAACCAAGTGACCTGTAAGGGCAGCCTGAATGGCTACTTCTGCTTCCTCAAGGTCACGAATTTCACCCACCAGGACGATATTCGGAGCTTGACGAAGCATGGCTCGGAGAATCTTCGAAAAAGAAAGCCCGACGCTCTCTCGAACCTGACACTGATTGATCCCGACAAAGTTGTATTCCACGGGGTCTTCAGCGGTAATGATCTTCTTGTCCGGTCGATTCAACACACTAAGTGCTGAATACAACGTCGTTGTCTTGCCCGAGCCGGTTGGACCGGTGACGAGAAAGATACCATTCGGCCGACGAATAATCCGATTGAATTCTTCCAAATGGTCAGGTTCAAATCCTAGGTTCTCAAGGCCAATTCGTACCGAGTCAGGTCGCAGCACACGCAGCACCAACGATTCGCCGTGGTATGCGGGGCAAGAACTCACACGAAAGTCAATCATGTGCTCATCAACTTGGAGGTTGATTCGGCCGTCCTGAGGCAGGCGTTTTTCTGCGATATTAACCCCTGCCATCAACTTGAGTCGGGCGAGGATCGAATTCTGCATTCGCTTCGGAAGGTCATCACGTACATGGCACACACCGTCAATGCGATATCGCAACAGCACACGATCGGCCATCGGTTCGACGTGAATATCTGACGCTCGAGCTCGAACCGCCTCTGAAATGAAGCGATTGCACAATTTGACAATTGGTGCGTCTTCGCCACCAGCTGCAATATCGATCGAGGAGTCAACCGACTTGTCCATCGTTACGTCAAGTGATTCGGTAACAATGGAGCCAGAATCATCAAACATTGATGCAGAACCGCCAGCGGGCGATCCAAATATCTCATCAATGAACGATTTGATTTGAGATCGTGAGGACAACGCGGTCTCGATCTCACAATTCAATCGAAATCGAAGCATGTCCAGCAACTGCAAGTCCATCGGGTCCGTCACGACGAGTCGCATTTTGCCGTTCTGCCGTCCCAGTGGAATGATGAAGTGTTTTTTGATGAGGTCTTCAGGAATGAGGTCAGAGTCAACCTGATCGACAATTCCGGGCTCTCTGAGATCAACAAAATCGACGCCAAACTGCTTGGCCAAAGCTCTCGCGCAATCATCTTCTTTAACGAAGTTCAGATCGACAAGCGTCTCCCCGATGCGCTTGCCTGACCCTTTGGCCACTTGCAGCGCTTGCTCGAGGTCTGACTCTTTGAGTTGACCCTCCTGTAGGAGAATCTCGCCCAGTTTCAATCGCAATTTGGCCATTCGGACCGCCTCATTCTAATTCTACTTGCTTGAAGTCGTACCGCATCATCATTGTTGTTTTTGACGCTATCCGCCGCGTAATTCGCTCGATATCTTCCACCTGCCGCTACCGGTCGACAGATCATCCGCGAACTCGCAACACGATCACATTGCATGACCACACCGCATATTGCTGACGCCCTAGGCGAAAGTAACAAATGCAGCGCATCAGGTATCTTCCGTATAGTAGCCGGGACTCTTCGCAAGGTCATAGCCCAGCAATCGCAAAGGGACTCAGTTTCAGCATCCAATCGCAGTATTTCTAGGAATCGCCGATAACTCTCCACTCACCTCTTCACAATATTCATCCCGTTGCGGGAGCCTATCTCATGGTGAGCAGAATGAATCGTGTGGATGTCCAATCCAACATACTGCCGTACTATTCCCAAAGAGGTGGCGTTCTGTTCCGGTTCGATTGTTCCTTGGCGTTGGAATCTCCATTTCGGAGGGTTGATTTGTGCAGGTGTGGGTATCCCGACTGGTGATCGCTCTTCTACTCCTCATCTGGGGGGGGGTTGTATGTCTCCCTGGGACTATTGCATTCCGTTCAATGTGGATGCCCTCTCCTGATGCTGTTACCCAACTTCACGCATCGGCGCTCTGGTCAACACGATTCGTTCTTACCCATCTTCTCGGCACCCTAGGCTGGGGGGTGGTCATCAGTGTTTCTGCTTCGATCATCGCGATTCCAGTCGGTTTCGCGCTCGGTTCTGCACCCTCAGGTTCCACCTACAACCGCATGTTTCGCACCGTTTGTGTGGTGTCGCTCTGTCTTCCTGCATTTATTGGCTATTGGGCATGGGGCATGCTCCGTCTGCCGGGCTCGTGGTTGGGTGATTTCATTGCCCAAGGCTCTCGAGAGCAAGCGGATTTGATGGGTATGCTCCAATTGTGGCTTGGATTAACCCTCTGGGTGTGGCCGGTCCCTGCCATGACGCTGGCTGCGGCGCTTCAGCGTGTCCCCCGGTCACGTCAGGAAGCATTGCAACTGGATGCAGTACACCGGATCCGCCAATCGCTCATCATTTTACGAGAGTGCACATCTGGGCTGTGGTTGGGCCTCCTGTTGGCCTTCTTGGCCACGATAAGCGCAGCGGTGGTCTTTGATCTGGCGTCGACCCAAACTGCAGGAGCCTCGACTTACAGTGAACTGCTTCGACGAATCTACGGCCAAACGGGCAGCAACGAAGCCATCCTCGTGGCGTCCAGGCCACTTGTCATCGCAGGCTTGATGCTCGCTTTGTTCGTGTGGTGGATTTTGAATCGCCCCCCTAATGACATTCAACATCATGCCATTCGGTCCAGTCCTTTCTTGAGGTTCGTTGCGTGCTTGTTGCCAATGGTCGCTATTGGGCTACCTGTTGCCATTTTGATTTTGAAAATGGAGAGCCTGCGAGCATTTCGTGAATTGACCGCAACGGATGGGCGATCGGTCCTCACGGGAGTCTGGTTGGTTGTGATCACCGCGTTCATCATGACACTTGTTGCAATCATGTTGGCCTTCGGTTGGATGCGAGCGCGGGCTTCCGCCCCTTGGGCGTGGGGGTTGACATGTATTTCGATCAGTTGGCTTTGGGTATCCCTTCTGCCTGCGACCACAATCGGAGCAATGATCGTGCTTACGTTGAACAGTCCGCCGATTCTTTTCGTCCGGGAGACCCTTCATATGGAGTGGATTTACACCACACCCGTTGCCAACGTCATGGGCTACCTTGCGCGATTCGGTTTCGTGCCAATCCTCGCCGGTCGTTGGTTTGCTGCAACTCATGCGCGGCCCGTTCAAGACATGCGTTGCCTTGATGGGGTCCACGAATTTCCTGATTGGCTACGGGCAGTCGGGCCCGGCATGCTTCTCACCTGCGCGTGTACCGGGATTGTGGGCGGGTTGTTGTCACTGAGTGAAATCTCAACGACGGTCATTGTCACACCCCCCGGTTATCAGAGTCCGGCAGAGCGTTTACTCAACCGCTTGCATTATGCTCGTGAAGATGCAGCAATCGCAATGGTCATCCTGCTCATGGCAACCGTATTCGTTCTCGGATTTGTCACAGTCTTCATTGGTCAAACTGCCCTATCATCAACCGCTATGGATGCAAGCCAACCCAAGTCAAAACGCCGTCGGTTGTACTCAATTACAATCTGGTTCATCGCGTGGTCGTGCGCGGCTGTCTCAATCCCGGGGTGCGACGATACGCGTGACTCTACCAATGATTCCAAGGCGACTGTATCCGAACGATTGCCGCACCAAATCGAGATTGAAAAGAGCTTTGGTTCAACAGGAATTCAGAATGGCCAATTTAATTACGCCCGCGCCATTGCAGCAGACCCACTTCGCAAAATCGTGTATGTGGTAGACCGTACAGGGCGTATTCAATCATTCGACATTGATGGGATCCATTTGCAAACTTGGTGGATGCCGACCTACGAACGCGGTTACCCCACCGGCATCAGCGTTCATCCTCAAACCGGCGATGTCTATCTGGCAGACACCCACAATCAGCGCGTACTCGTCTATACACCTCAAGGCGAAATCAAAAGAGAAATAGGCGAATACGGACTGGGGCCAGGCCAATTCATCTATGTTTCTGATATTGCGTTTGGTCCGAACGATGAATTGTTTATCTCAGAAACTGGGGGCAATGACCGAATCCAAGTCTTCAATGAAGAGGGCAAATATTTGTATGAGTTTGGCAAGCCCGGCCGCGAAAAATTAGAGGAGTTCACCCGTCCTCAATCCTTGTATATTGATCATGACGCTGATGAATTGTGGATTGCTGATTCCTGTAATCACCGATTGGTCGTCACAGATCTGCAAGGGAACGTGAAACGCACCGTTGGATCGTATGGCACAGCAGAAGGAACGTGGTGCTATCCGTACGGCATCTTAGCATTGCCTGACGACACATTACTCATCGCAGAATTTGGAAACAGCCGCTTTCAACGATTGCAAAAAGACGGCACCTTTGTCGGCCGATACGGTGCGTATGGAGACGCACCCGGAATGTTCTCGAGTCCTTGGTCAGCAGCCCGTATCGGATCGCGTGTTTATCTTCTAGACTCTCATAACAATCGAATCCAAATTGTTGATTATCGCGCGCTTGAAAAAGCAAACGACGGCTGATCATGATTGATCAACCGTCCGATTGTGTTGTGTAGAGCGTTTTATAGTTTTTCTCAAGCAAAGCAAGAGAGAAGAATCGCTTGTGCGATACTAGACGGACGAAGCATCCGTCGAGGGTTGACGAATAGTGTGAACCACCGGTGGATCAACTTCTCTGATCACCACTTCAGCAGCAGATGACTGTGTAGGCGTCGGCGACTGCAACGTCTCCGATTCACCGTTCTCACCCGTCCGTTTATCAAGCTCGCTTTGAGCCCACATGCCTTCGGCGACCACGTTTTTCATTCGCCTTCCGGGCCTGAACTTCACTGAGTATTTTGGTTCTACGGTCACGCGCTCCAACGTCTTTGGATTCTGTGCAACCTTGCGCGGTCGAAAGACGGGTTCGAACACTCCAAAATCGCGCAATTCGATACGATGCCCCGATTGGAGCTCATCGGTGATTGCATTCAGGAGTTCCTGCGCAATTTGCCGAACGACGGTGCGTTTCTGCTTGGTACGCTCCGCTATTCGATCTACCAGATCCCGTTTCGTGACACTGTCCATAAATTCGCAACTCCTGCGTGCGATACCAATTCGAATTGTTGTTGATGGGACTCGAACAGTCACACCAGGTTGTTCCTTGCCGACCTTTGAATCACCTAACCTGACTCCAACTCACTTCTCCGATCACCACGAATGGTAGGTCGAATCTTCTGCAAGTATGGCAATCATAACGGGTTTCGTCAACGCGGCGCGTATTTGATTCACCAAAAAAAAGACAGGTTGGATACTAGAATCCATTGGATTCCTCCCTTGACCCACACGCCCTATCCGCTATAGGAGCTCTATCGACGGGGCAAACGGCGCTCTCTCACACTTCTATTTTTGACCCAGCTTTGGACATTTACGCGGCCATTGGAGTTGCTGATTCGTTCGTAGAATTCCACTCGAATACCGCTGATGCCAAATGTCGGAATATGGCGAACAGAGTGCATTCCCAATGAACCATCGTTGCGGCAGGAGGCTGATCGCTCCCACGCAGATTCAACAAAGTGCGTCCTTTGACGACTTTCTTGGGCTTCAATCAGGGCAGGAGGTGCCAATACCAGTCGAGAGGCCCGCCGGGGCGGAGCAGTAATGGGTGCACCTGAATATGTTGGAATTGACGACATCAAATGGGATGGAGAGTGATATGTTGAACGTGCATCTGAGCTATTAATGCTTGATGAGGCACAACCGGCTAGATTAACCATAACCAGCAAGCTTGCCCCAAATGCCAAATTGGCAAGAGGTCGCCAAGACGCAATGTACACGGTGATCATGATTCAATTCTTCCCCCATGACCACCCCGGTAATGATGAAGAGTCTTATGGTCATTCTACTCCATGATTCGCGTTGATGTTGTAACAAAATTTCCGGCGTCTGTGCCAACGACCGAGAACCTCCCTTAAACACAAGATAATCGCAAAATTGCCCGCTACGCTAACCCACTTATGGAACTCCCTATTCTCTCAAATTCGAGTCTGGCAGACCCTCAGGTACTCTTGCGAGCGGTTAAAAAAAGTAATCGAGAGTTGTGCGCTATCAGCGGTGAATCCACAGTGTTGGAAGGCGGCGAAGCGCTGAGCCAGCCGGATCGGCCCGACATATGGGATGCCAATTGCGTTTATGATTTGCATATCCCAGCGAACCACACCGCGGATTCAGTGTGGAGCGAGATTGAAGCTCATTTTGCGAGTATTGACCAAACATGTTTCTTGTGCATTCCCAGTAACCACGGACTCCCTTCTGAGATGGCGACCTTGCTGCACTCAAAGGGGTACAAAAAATCCTTGATGCAACTAATGCAAATCGACACTTTTGTCAATCAAGAGAATTGTCGAACAGATTTGCAGATTGTACCCGCTCAGGCAATACGCCAAGAATACCGTGAATTTCGACATTTTTTTCACTTGCATGAATGGGGTGAACTGGCGGCTGATTCGATGGCGGATTACCAGCTGGATGCATTGGATGATGGGCATCTTGAGATGTTTGTCGCGCGAATCAATGGAATCATCGTCGCCTGTGGCGGAGTGTATGCGGCGGGCGAAATCGGCATCTTATCGGAGATTGCCACCCATCCAGATTGGCGTCGTCAAGGGATTATGAAATCGATGTTGGCGTGGCTTTTCGAGCATTGTGCGAGATCGCAGTTCAAGATGATTGTGCTTGAAACAGATTTGGAGAATAAGCCGGCAATCACCCTCTACGAGTCGTTTGGAATGATAAAATCAATGGAGTTTCCTGTGTACCGCAATTCGCCTACAAAAAATCAGCCCTGAGCGATACCCTGTGATCATGATGGAAGCCATCCACGTCGTGAACAAAGAACGCTCTTCGATCCGCGAGAGGCTAGGCTGGACGTATGTACGAACGAACACGAATTAAAATCTGTGGCCTCACCCAAGAAGCTGAAGTTGTCGCAGCCATTGAATCAGGTGTGGATGCAGTGGGCTTTGTCTTTGTCAAAGACTCGCCTCGGTATATCGACCCTGAGGACGCAGCAAATCTAGTCTGTATGTTGCCGCCACTCATCATGCCCATCGGGTTATTCGTTGACACTCCACCCGCCCAAGTTACTTCGATGGCGATGGATGCTTGTGTTGAAGTTGTTCAATTACACGGCCGCGAATCTGAAGCAGATGTGCAAGCCGTTCGCTCTGACTTTGCAATTGCCCGGGGTGTCCAGTTTGGTACTGAATTGTACGAGTACTGGAAGACCAACCCGCTCATTGATCTTCTAATTGTTGATGGGTCACCCGGAGGCGAAGGCACGACATTTTGCTGGAACGCGTTGGCTCAGGAGCGAGCGTGTATCTCAAGGCCAATGGTATTGGCAGGTGGGCTCACACCGCAGAATGTCGGACATGGTATCCGAACCTTGCATCCTTATGCGGTAGATGTTTCAAGCGGGGTTGAGTGTGAGCGAGGCAAAAAAGACCCGGCGCTCATTCGATCATTCTGTCGAGCAGTCACAGAAGCGAATCACCTTATGGTTCAGCAGTGTGACCGGTAGCACAATGTCAATAGTGTTGCAAATCACCCATCATCAGATTTGAAGAATACCCGATAATCAGGACCGAAACGCACAAACGGATCTACAACTGTCGGCGCAGAATGACCATCGAAAAACATCATAATAAATGTGTCGGCCTGACCGTGATGGGGAATCGAATTGGATCGCTGATTCCACAATGCCCATTCTGCAGAATCATCCATGATGGGCGAAAACAGTGATGGCATTTTGATTCGCATGTCTTGCATTGCCCGAAGTCCCTTTGACACCGGACCACCGTACCCAGGTTCGTCCTGCCACATTACGTTGAACGAGTACGATGTTCCTGCTGCATCGTAATTGCTCATCGTTAGACTTGCTTGATCGGAAAAGAATTGCTCCTGATAGTTGAAATCAGTATCATCGGGACAATGAAAGATCTGCAAGTCAATCTGATTCAACTCGTCGCCGGATGATGTTGGCTTGCCAAGTTTATCGCGGTCATACAGGTAATGGTTGAGCGGTCGTTGGGCTGGAGCCGGCGCTTTGAGAAGACCTTCTCGAAGTAGGCTATCCGGGCGCGGAGCTCGACCGCCGAAAGTATAACCACGTAACCAATTTTCATACAACTCCGGACCAACGGGCATCTCATCAGATTTATCGTTGAAGAAGGCTTCCATTCCAATGGCCAATTGCCGCATGTTACTGAGGCAGCCGGTTTGCCGAGCGGCCGTCCGCGCCCGACTCAATGCGGGTAGCAATAGGCCAATCAAAAGCGCAACAATGGAAATGACGACGAGCAATTCAACCAACGTAAAACCGTGGCGAACTTTCACGCCCATCGAGCCAGTCTTGACATTGCTGTTTATGTTCGGTTGGTTCATCAGGGATCCCCTGTTGAGTTCATGTCACCGAGAATACGACATCTTGCAGAAAATGTACGTTTCTCATGAGTGTTTGGTTCTGATCCCCCATGCACGTCGGATCAGTAAATGTGGCAGGGTCGTGGGGCATCAAATGAGATGAATCCACTGTAGATCTTACAAGCAATTTGGCCCCGGCGAAGCGGTTTTTTGATCATTTTCAATGAGATCTTGGATTCCACGGCCAAATGAGGCTCATTATTTGACCTCACTGTCCGAGGCGACCCCCATATATTGGAGCACGCGATTCGTGACATTTCGCACGACAGGGCCGCAAACTGCGCCGCCATAATGTGCGATTCGCTTGTCAGGATCTTCAATAACGCAAAGGACTACAATCTGAGGATCATCCAAGGGCGCTCCTGCAATAAAGCTGATGATGTAGCGATCTTGGTGGTACCCTCCATTCTCTTTGTCGTAGAGTTGTGCGGTCCCTGACTTGCCGAACATGCGATACAACGCACCTTCGTTGGCTGCCCGGCCACTGCCTTCGAGCATGACGCGGTGCATCACTTGTCGCGTTTTTAGAGCAATCGATTCATCAATGGCACGACGCTCAACCCAAGCGGTCGGCTCCATATGTTGGTCGTCAAATCGGTCTTTGTCCACAGCCAACGTTTGGATTGTGGGAATTGTCCCGTCGCCCGCCAAGGCAGCAAACGCACGCACCATTTGTAATGGAGTGACTGCAATCTCTTGGCCGAAGCTCACACTCGCTTGTGTATATTCGTTCCAACGCTTGGGCGGGGTCACGATTCCCGCGGTTTCGCCGGGGAAGCCGCAACTGGTTCGTTGTCCAAATCCGAATCGATGCACGTACTCTTGCATGGATTCCTTGGATATTCGAGTAGCAACTTGAGCCATGGCAATGTTGGAGCTCTTAACAAGCACCATTTCCCAATCAAGTTCCTCATACGGATGGGCATCACGAATCAACCGACCGTTCGGCGCACGATATCGTCCCCAATGCGTGTCAAACACCTCGCTCGGTTTGGCCCAGCCGTCTTGTGTGGAGGCCGCCCAAATGAACGGCTTGAACGTTGATCCGGGTTCGTATGGATCGCTTACGCACCGCAACCGAGCCAAGCTAAGATCGATCTCAGCACTGGGGTCGGTTGCAAAATCATCAAAATCAGGCCGGGAGCGCAACATGCTGGTCATGGCGAGCAATTCACCCGTCACCGGATCAAGGACAACCAATCGTCCACCACCCGCGTTGACTGCTTCAACTTGTTTTACGAGTTCTTCTCGGGCAATGCGCTGAATCTCGATATCCAAGCTGAGTTGCACATCTTCGCCATGCCTGACGGGCGTATAACCTTCTGGCTCTACCCACATCGCTCGTCGCTTGACATCACGCAGGTATTCAAGCTCCCCCGCTTCGCCGGATAGAAATGAATCAACGATCATCTCCATCTTGGCAAGGCCATGCCCATCGACGCCAACCTTTCCGATCAGCGGTGCGGCCAGATTACCATACGGCAAGTGGCGCACTTCAACATCTTCAATCCCGATTCCACGTATGCGCGGTCCGGTGTGATACGCATCTAATTGCACATCATCTAACAATGGAATGAGGATGACGTATCGTGAGTCGATTCGCTTTTGAAATTTCTTGTCTAGGGCAATGAGGTCAACATCGAACTTTTCGGCTAAGAGTAAAGCAATGTTGTACGGGTCTTCGACGAGGCTGGGATCTGCGAACAACCGCTTTGCTGTGCGGGAGGTCGCCAAGACACGACCACGCCGATCTTGCAGATCACCTCGTTGTGATTTCTGAGGAATACGGGACGTTGTACGCGGTGTATGCTCCGCCAATTGCACCGATGGCATGACTTGCAATTGCACCACACGTCCAAGCGTTATCGCCAGCCCTAATAAGACCGAAACCACCACGATCATCGCAAAGCGGTCAGCCATATCTGGTGGTTGGGTTAAGTTCGATTGATCGGACATAAGTTAGGGGCAAGAGACTGGGAAAGAACTTAATTCGTGAAGTGAATAAGGAGAAAGAGGCGTTCAGATGGTGTTACTCGACCAATAGATCACTCTCCGCCGTGTGAGTGATAGCGTCTTCCAACACACTATTAGGCAAACATGCATTCAAACATTCTTCAGTTTGAAACGGAACCATGAGTATCCCATTGTCTTCTTCGAATTGCTGAATCATCTGGTGGATCCGATCGCCACTGATTTCATCCTGCAGTCGAACATGGAAAGTCTGAATGTCACGCTGATGCTGTATCAATGTGCGGTGAAGCCCCGCCACATCATGGGCAAGTGCGATTCGTTGCTGACGAACTGCAAGGAGGCCGCATGCAGACATGCCTGCAAACAGTATGAGCGTGATCACTTTGATGGACACTGTTGACATGATGGAAGAGGTCACCCTTTCTCCATCGAATATCGGCTCACCTCACCTGATGCCGCCAATCAAATACTGACTCTTCATCGTCCGAAAACTCGATTCTACCTCAACGAGCGGGAACGCGAATCACATCCCCCAAACGGACATTGTCCGGGTTATTCTTCAAGCTCGGATTCAGTTCTAGAATCTCATCCATTCGATGAATGGTGCCCAGCATACGAGATGAGATTTCACCCAACGTGTCATTTGACTGAATGGTGTATTCCACTACCTCTGGTGCAACAGGATCCGTAGCGTTCCTAGATGGCTGCACAGGATCACCAACTTGAGCGGGGCTCACTTCGCCGGTCAAAGCCTGGCGAGACGGCAGTCGAATTTCTGTATCTAATTCCACATTCAATCCGGGCAGCATTACTTCTTTGTTGTACGCAGCCAATTGGTGCATCAAGGCACTGTCGCCATAGTACCGCGTAGCGATTTGGCTCAATGTATCACCTGATACCACACGGTGCTTTTGGTCGAGGTCAGTATCATGGACGGGAGATTGTCGCCGGGGCTCATCAACTGCTGGGATTTGCTCTCCCATGTCGATGAACTCTGTCTCCGCAGCCAAGTGGCCAGGCCGAAGGTCCAGAATCGCGGGGCGAGATTGCTCTGCCCGAAATCCGTTCGTCTCCGAAACACGTTGCTCATCGTTGATGTCAGATGTATTCGATCGAAGTCCATTATCGACGCCAGCAGTTGCCGCAGTATGGACAGCTGGCAGTGCTCGATTTAACGGCAACGATTGTTCGGGCACATTCGCAGGATTCCCCAAATCCGCAATATGCGAACCCTGAGCAGGCGAGAAGTGATCCGTTATGAGTATTGCGACCACCAGCATCAAGCTGAAACCAATGATCAAGGCGAGTTTGTTTTCCCGCGTCATGTAATCCACCGTCCTTGGCGTTACATGGCTGAATTTTTCGATCATGTGCAGGTGTGATCTTGACCACACTTGCAACCAACAGAATTCCGTCCAGCCTGTGTTGGATCCCAAAGGAAATAATCTTGGGAATCGCCAGCCGCTCATACCTCCGATGACGCGAGCCGCATTACGAGTCTCTTGCATTCGATGCCACCCACTCTCGTCCATGAGAGGAAGACGCCTTTCGAATCCAAGCACTCAAACAATCAAATCGCACTCCGTTGCGAGATGATCCCTCCATTCACAATAGTCAATTGGTTCATAAGATGAACACATGCGAGCCTACCGCCAAAAGCGGAATCCCACACATATCATATCTATCGGTCAGGTAGGCAAATTGAGTTGAAAGGCTCTGAACTTGGCCGATCGCGATCGCGGATTGACCCGAATCTCCGCATCAGTTGCAACAATCGGCTTGCGAGTCAATTTCGTCGCAACATCATCTTGGACCAATTGTGCAATCATCTGCTTCACCATGCGGTCCTCTAGCGAATGGAAGGACATGATCCCAATTCGAGCGCGAGGCGAAAGCCAATTCACAGACCGGTTCGGCCGAGCAAAAATCTTGCACAGCGATTCCAGATTCCCCAATTCATTATTCACTGCAATCCGAAGGGCCATAAATGTCCGGGTCGCAGGATGCATACGCGATTGCGATGCTCTCCAGCCGTAGGCTTTTCGGACAATTTCAGAAAGTGCTGAGGTCGATTCGATGCGCGTGTCTTGACGTGCTTCGAGAATGGCCCTCGCAATTTGCCGAGAGTACGGATCCTCGCCATACCGAAAGATCAAGTCCGCCAGCTCCTGTTCAGATGAATCATTCACCACTTCCGCTGCAGTCACCCGACCCGTCGGATCCAATCGCATATCCAAGGGCCCATTTGCTTGGAAACTCAGGCCTCTGCTCGGATCATCCATTTGATTGGACGCAAACCCCAAGTCAGCCAACACGATATCTGCGGTGATCCCTTCCTCATCCAAGAGCCGAGGAGCAGTGACGAAATTCCCCGCTCGAAAAAAGGTCTTCACCCCTGCTACATCAGGATTGGGATGATCGTTGAGCCTGGCTTCTGCAAATCTGAGATTGGCTGCATCAAGATCAAAGCCCGCAATACACCCGGTTGGCCCCACCGCTTCAGCAAAAGCCAGCGCGTGACCGCCTCGACCAACCGTGAGATCTGCGTACCCGTCACCCGCCTGCGGTTGCAGACACGCCAAGATCTCAGGCACGAGAATCGGTATGTGGCCAAAGGAATCCGCTGAAGCATTATTAGCAGATTCGAAATTCGTGTCGGGATCATCAAATGTCATAACGCGAGTATATGGCCTGCCGGAGGAGGTGTCATCGCTAGATACTGAAAACGGGCCACTCACCATCCAAGGTGAGCAGCCCGCTGTTTGAGATCTAATCCCGCTCTGCGAAACAACATCAACGTCTCATTAAACGAACTGACGGTGATATCTAAAGATCAGTCCGCACTGCGTGCCTAGCTTAGTGTTTGCCGAAGTGTGATTCATCTCCAAGGCGTGCTTGCTTAGAAGTATGATGCAACCTCTGTTTTGTGATTACCCACCATTTTTACAATTTTGGGGTACTTATCCTCAAATTCACCGAGCTCGCCAAAATGGACTTTTGCCATTCTCAGGTGTTCCTTCGCCTCTTGTCGCAACTTTTTTTCATTCCCACTTTGATCGGATCTCTTAGCCACAATGAGGCAATCTACAACATTCGAAAGCCTTCCTAGGGTGCGGCGTAGATTAGTGTTGATAGGCAAATTCAAACTAGCCAACTGCTCTTGATTTGACTTGATCTCAATGATGCGCGATGCTTGGGCGCCTTTCAAGTCACTTTTAACTGAAGCAATAACAAAAGCGTTATGCTGTGATCGAATTGTGGATCGAACCGCCTCAACCTTCGGATCAGCAGCCTTCACGAAACTATATTCATAGTCTGCATATTCCTTGCCACCGCCATCCTCTGCACAAACACGGAAGATCACCTTTCCGCCACCCAAACCTGGCTTGACCCAGAAGGACACTCCATGTGAATTCAGTTTTGATCCTTCCCTCTCCTTAATCCATTCATCGTCGGAGATGATCTCTATACCTGAATCTGAATGAATGCTCTCAAAGGTGGGATCCAGACTAAACATATCTGCATTAAATGTCAATTTCAAAGAGAATACTCCATCTGCGCCGCCTGGAGTTGCAGCAATGTGCAATCCTGCTCTAGCATTCTCAGTACACTTTAGCCACGCGGCGATCATCTGATCTCGTGTTTCTGCAGGCAATGAATCCTTGGTTAGCTCTTCAAATTCTTCTTTACGGATCGACAGTGTTTTCTTACCTCGGTTACGATCTGTAACAGAGCGCATTCTCTGATAAGATTTATCACTTCCAATAGCTAGGGGACCATAGAACACTTTTGAATCCCAACCGTAATTATCTGTCTTCGACTCACTATGGAAATTGTCCCATTGTTCAAGCATGTCGTAAACAAAGTTGCTCTGTGATGAGCTATGATAGTGATCAAGTTGAATCCCCAAGACTGCGTCACACTTTGTTTCGCCCATTTCTAAAATCTCCATTTCGTTACAATACTTTACTGTTCTAAGATACGCTTCAATTGCCATGTCATAGTCTTCACATTCAAGACCACTTTTTGTCATGTACAGCATGCCCGATCACATTCCTTCTCTTCTCTATCTACCTGTTGCGATCGCTTCCTTATGTGTCCGCTTCAACATCTCTAGCCACATCTCTATCTTCTCCAAATATGTGCCAACCAAGCCTTGATCCTTCGCCAACACTGTTGTATCGGAATCGTCTTTCAAATCACCAAGCGACCTCTGCGCGGTTCCTAGGCTTTCAGTAGCCGTTTCTAGATGTTCCATTGCGTTTTCCCTTTGATCAGTGCGCAATGCCTAAAACGAGTAGTCAACTGCGTTAAATGCATTGCTAAACACTTTTCGCAGGTTCTCGTCATTTGGTAGATCTGGGTGGATCCTCTGCTGGCTAGTTACCCTCCTGAGATTGATTTCGTTCAAGTCATTTCCATTGTTGACATCTCCCGCTTTCCACTTCTTTCGAACTTCCTCTATGGCAATGGATTCAACTCTGATGAGTGAGGAGATGGATGTATTGGCCACCACGTCATCAATGGATTCCCTGATTTTTATGCCTATCCCGTCCTCGGGAAAGCCATGCTCTATCGCAATCAAAGCAATCTCCCTTTTCCTCCTATCATTACTTAGGAGTGGCTCCATCATGGAGGAAATAAACTCTGCGCTCTTGTTGCGAACATTCAATTCAGCGATCTGATAGTCATCAATGTTCCGCAGAAAGGTGACGTACACCGTCAGAAGGGAAACCGCTACTGTCAGAACACAAGTGGATATTGCAGTAACTATCTCCCGTTTGAACTGTCCTTTGGGAGAATCGTCTGGTCTTGGCGAACAAGTCCCGCTTTGGTCCCCTGGGGCATCATTGCTCGGGTTGATTGCAGTATTCACATCTTGTTCTGCCATCGGTGATTAGTCTCTTTCATTCTGCTAGCAATTCGTTTTGATTAAATCGATCCATGCAGAGGTTACGACGCAACCATAGCCACAAACGTGCGCGCCGCTTGCAATGCAAGATTAGGTGCTGACCATAGCCAGCATCCGCACATCTAGACCTGACTATTCAATTGTGCATCTTTGGAATTCTCTACAACTTCTTGATCTTTCAAAAAATCCTTCGATGCTCTCTGCTTCCGACTACGGCTACGACCAATTGGTCGCCACATCCATTCTCTGTTTTGCTTGCTTGCTTACTTGCTTGCTTGCTTGCTTACTCACCAACTCACTCCGCATTGTACCGGCTTGTGTCTTTTCGTGTCCAGACGCATTGGTGTTCGCTGGAATTTTGATTAAAATTCTCGCCCAACACACAATGCCCACAACCTATCCTCATATTATTCACAGTCTGTGATGCAGAACATTCGTTCCAGAATCCGAGCACTGGAGAAGGTTGCATCTACATGATGCGGGCTGCAACGATCGCGACGGTGAACACCAAAGCGAATACTGCAATGAAGAATGATGCCAAAAGCAAATACCCTCTTGAGTTGGAATCTGATGGTACCGAGTGTCGCAATAGTGCATAGTTGAAAACGATATACCAGATCACCCAATGAAATGTCCCAAACCCAATGGACAGCAGGCAAATCGGAAGGAGCAAATACTCGAGCTCGCGTGAAACTGAACCGGGCAAAAGGAGAATAGTTACAACCATCCATGGCAAATTGAGGATCCAGAGGTTCTTGTTCCATACCACCCGAATGATTCGGTTTTCGATACTGGGCGATCGGAGGAGAAGAACACTTGGCGCATAGGTCATGCAGAGTATGAATGTGAACAGCACTGAACTGATGATGGGACCATTGACAGGCCATAGTCTCAATGCGTGTACATGCAGAGGTATGAACATCAGAGCAGTAACAAGAAGAGCAATGACGGGCTGCCATTGTCGGCGTCTTAAAAAAAGTATTGCGTCCGTGTGTTTATCAACAGTTGACGATCGAGAGCTTGGCCACACTCTGGACAGACCGTTGTGCTTTCTGTCAAGATTAGAAATCTGCACTTCGGGCAAATGAATCTGGGAGTGGTCGGTTCTTGCATTCAAATCGCCTGCCAAAGGACCGCGAGATGCTCCAATCATCATCGCCGATGGTGGAGAAATCGTGGGTGGAGTTCAAAGGCGAAGAGTGGGCTGAGGCGGATGAGGAGCCAAGTCACGGGAATGGTGAGCATGGTGGTGTACAAAACGACGAGAAAGCGTGTCACCATTTCATCGGTGGGCGACCAATAGAAGTCGGGCCACAGGCCGAACCATTGGCCGAGCTTCCAGCGAATGGTCATGAGAAAGACGGCCAGTAGATGCGTCGCAATTCCAGATAAGAACACAATTAAAGCAAGCGATACCGGGTGTTTGCGATAAATCATCGTGCGTAATTGGATGATGAGGGCTGCCCCGAGGGTGTAGCCGATCGCATGCGGGCCGATGATGGTGACGATCTGATCTTGGTTGAGTATTTGCGGTGCAGTGAGATCTGCGAGTAAGCCGAGCATGAGGGCTATCCACATCGCATCTGCAATCGGAGCCATCGCGACGACAAAGGCGAAGAAGATGAACAACAATTCAGGCCGAATTTCATTCACGGCCAGCGCATCGCCGAACCCGCTTTGAAGAGCGAGGAAGAGATAGGCGAAAATGAATACGATGAGCCAACGCATAAGTCTAGAAAGTGTTCTTCTCTTGGGGTGGTTAGTTTCGGTCCGAAGATTCGGGAATTTGGATATAGAAAATTTGTGAGCGTTCGACATTCACGGTCGGCTCAACGAAAATCTGATTGTGCAGTGGGTTTTCATCAAACTGCTTGATATCGGTGATCGTCCCGACAAGGAGGCCGATGAACGCTTCGCCGATCCGCGAGTCATCAAGGCGAACCTTGGTTCCGGGTTGAATGTTGAAATGTCGAATCACATCTTGATCAAAGAGGCCGACAAGATGACCTTCATCATCGGTTTGCAACAATCCCGCGGGGTCGGTGCTGAAGTCGGTGCCTTCGACATCGAGCCTCACCTGAAATTGTTGGGTAGGCGCAATGAGCAACGTTGCGGTGGAGCTAAGTGTCCCCACATCGGTGATGATGCCTGCGAGTTGGGTAGGTGGCACGACGATGGGCATGCCGGCTTCCACGCCGAGCTTGGAGCCTGCGTTGATTTGAATCGTCCGCTGTGCAGACAACGGTGATTGCCCACTCTTGCGCACCCGAAGGGGACGTGAACGCTGGGCACCAGTTGCGTTTGCGATATCACGTAATGCGTTTAATTCGGTACGCAGCGTTGCATTCTCGCCTTGCAATCGGGAGACATCTGTTTGTAGTTGCTCGTTGTGTTGCAAGATACTGCGAACACGGGGGTCATCATCATCCAATGGTTGGAGGACGGGACGAAGGGCAGCCCCGATACGCGCTAAAGGCTCGCTGGTGGGCGTAAGAATGTGCGAGACTACTTCATGCAACCAATTTGTAATTCGAGTCGGCGCTGGACTTATACAGAGGATGACCATTGCCAACAACGCCATGTAGAAATTTCGAGTTGGCTTGGAAGTACTCATGTGAAGGGGCAGCGATGGATTGGAGCCAATGAATCGAAACGATGTACCGCTTTTTGGTCGCGGTATTTACGCTTCGTCGAGGTCTGATTCCAACGTTGCCTTCCATTCCTCGAGATTTTCTAGATAGATAGATGTGCCTTTGGCGACACAAGTAATGGGATCATCGGCGATGCGGACATCGAGGCCCGTCGCATTGGAAATGACAATGTCGATGCCACGCAAGAGCGATCCGCCGCCGGCGAGGACGATGCCGTTGTCAACAAGGTCTGCTGCAAGTTCGGGCTCTGCACGTTCGAGAGTGCGCGTGACCGCTTCGATGATGGCATTCATCGGCTCTTGCAATGCTTCGCGGATTTCTTCTGATGTGACGACCGTCTTGCGAGGGAGTCCTGCGATCATGTCCCGGCCGCGAACTTCCATAGTGGTTTCTTCGCCGACGGGTGCAGCGGAACCGATCTCGATCTTGATGCGTTCTGCGGTTTGTTCGCCGATCATCAAGTTATACGTTTTTTTCATATGGGTGAGGATGGCTTCATCCATGTCATCACCCGCCACGCGGACCGATTCGCAGACCGCAATATCCGCAAGCGACATGATGGCCACTTCGGTTGTACCGCCGCCGATGTCAACAATCATTGAAGCGGTAGGCTCAACGATGGGCAATCCTGCACCGATCCCTGCGGCCATCGGCTCTTCGACAAGATAGACTCGAGTGGCACCCGCTTGGAGTGCGGACTTGAGGACGGCTTGTTTTTCGACTGCAGTGATACCCGACGGGATTGCGATAACGACCCGCGCACCGCCAAAGATACGATTGCGACCACTGACTTTGCGAATAAAATACGAGAGCATGGCCTCGGTGATTTCAAAATCACTGATGACGCCATCCTTGAGGGGTCGGATAGCAGTAATGGAGCCGGGCGTCTTGCCCAACATTTCCTTCGCCATCCAGCCGACGGCATTTCCGTTTTGGAGAACCCGATTGGTGCCTTTTTTGACCGCGACGACGGATGGCTCGTTAAGAACGATACCTTCCCCCCGCACAGCTACAAGTGTGTTGCAGGTGCCAAGATCGATTCCCATGTCGACATTGAACCATCCGAGGAGTTTATCAAGAAACAAGCGAGGTACCTTTGCTTTCATGGATCCTGGGGCAAACATCGTAGAACCAGGATCGGCGATCCTTTTATTCGCATTCCCTGCTGCTCTCATTCGGCTAGGGACGGGAATCTTCTCTATTTTATGCCGTTTATCTCCCCGCTTCGACCATCAGGGGCGGGTTCTGTTCGATTGCTGGTGAAACTTCTACACACGGACTACCATAGACAACGCTGTTGCAACTTCGATGAGCCTCATTCTGGTACTTGCAAACCGGTGAATTGGCCGATCTAGAGACGAATGCGTTTCGAGACAGGAATAACGCGAGATGCCTCCGAAAGTTGAACAGCAAAGCGGTTGGAATCTCCGGGGAAGAAACGTGAACGCGTCCACGTGGATCTCCTTGTCCAGACAATCACCTCGCAGGAACCAGCGATGGCTATGAATGATACGCCCTCCAAGAAACCCAAGAAGCTAAAACCAGCCAAACCGTTGGATTGGGAAGATGTTCCGGAAGGTCAACGCAAGAAGCGACCCGTGCCGGGCGGTCTGTGGATGCGATGTGTTGACTGCGAAGAGATGATTTATCGCAAGCAGATGCAGGACAATCTTCATGTTTGCCCTCAATGCGGACATCATTATCGAATCTCTGCGACCCAACGAATCGAGCAATTGTGTGATCCCGGGTCCTTTGAACCTCTTTTTGAGAACGTAACAACGGGCAATCCGCTCGGTTTTATCGATTTGAAGACGTATCCCCAACGACTGGCCGATGCGGTAACCCAAACGGGCCGCACTGAGGGCTGTCTTGGCGGGCGGGGGTATATCAAAGGTCGCGGTGTCATCGTTGCATCGCTTGATCTAACTTTTATGATGGGATCGATGGGGAGCGCCGTTGGAGAACGCCTCACCCTTATCATCGAACAAGCCTTGGAAGAAAGTCGGCCTCTGATCATTGTCAGTTGTTCCGGCGGGGCCCGAATGCAGGAATCAGGATTGTCGCTCATGCAGATGGCCAAAACATCAGCTGCGTTGGGGCGATTCGATGATGCCGGCGGACTTTTCATTAGTATTCTGACCGACCCTACCACGGGTGGCGTGACTGCGTCATTTGCGATGCTCGGCGATATCATCCTCGCAGAGCCAAATGCATTGATTGGATTTGCGGGACCACGTGTTATTCAGCAGACTATTCGCCAAGAGCTGCCTGATGGATTTCAAAGGTCGGAATTTCTCAAGAAAGTTGGATTTGTTGATCGTGTTATCCCAAGGGACGAACTGCGGTCAGAGATCTCGCGAATCATTGACTATACAGGCATGTAGACTCCACTAAATGCAGGCAGTGTTCAATTGCTTGTATTCGATCGAGCAATTCCTTGAGTATTCTCAAACCGAACATCAACTGACGGGCTAAAATCGTTTGATGTCAACCTCATCATCTTCAAATCTATCCGGTCGACCGCTTCGCAACATTGGGCAAGTGATAGACGCACGCCCGGGTGTGGCCAATTGGGTTCGGCTGATTTTCTGCATGGCTGCAGCATTATTGGTGTGTGCTCCGGCTCTAAGCTATGCCCAACAATCGCCAACCACTGCTCAAACGGAAGAGCGATTCGATCGCGCATCACGGCTAATGCGTGAGGCAACTCGATTTCGCCCTGACGGTATGCACTTGCGTTTGCTCCGCGGCTTGCGCCAACTTCACGATCCAAACCTCAAGCCGTTCTTTGTTACATTGTTTACAGAAGACAACCCCTCGATCAAAGTTCATGCACTTTTGGGTGCTGCTGCGATTTCTGACCCCCCACGCATTGACACTTGGAAACTGAGTCAATTGCAAGAGAAAGCAGAATTGCAAAGAGCAGCGTTTGGCGAAGCCTTGTCCAGTCAATTTGTAGGGGTTGAAGAGCTCAAAGCCATTCTCGATTTTCCGAACCTAGATGATGCGATGAAAAGCGTTGTCATGCTCAATCTCATTGGCATGGGGGAGCCCCCATCTACTGAATCGATGCGGGCATTGATGCAATCGACGAATTCGCCGATTGTTCGCGCTCGGGCGGCATTAGGCCTTTTGCACTTGGGAGAAACAGAAGGCTGTGATGAGGCCTTGGCTTCAGTTGATGATCTCCCTCGCAGTATTCGTCGAGAAGCGATCACCAATTTGGTCGGTCTGGTACATGCCCATCGTTTGCAGAATTGCAACGATTGGTTGCAGTTGCTATTGCAGGCTGAAGATATGAGTATTTCGCTGCGTCTTGGCGTGGTGCGTGATCTCATTCAATTGGACGCTGAAGCTGGGCGGGCGGCGTGGCATTCGCTTTATTTGTCAAGTGATGGGCTGGCGCACAAGATTCGCTCGATTCTCATGCTCTTGACGGTTGCAGATCAAGTGTTACCCACAGATTTTGATGTTGCGATGCATGATAATTATCCGCTACTCGTGGCTATTGCAGGAACAGGTAAGGCCATAGCATCAAAGTCAACCGCAGTGGACGAATGCTTGCACCTCATTTCATTTCGACACCCCATATCATCTGCGTGGGTACTTGATCATGCTCGGACAATTTCTGAAACCGAATCAGATGATGCTATCCAGATTACATCGGCTTTGATTCGAGATGCCATGCAGGATGGCCCCTCATTAGAGGAGCGGTTGGAGCTTGCACTCTTGAGTAGCAGTCTTTTGACCCGATTGGATGCAGATCGCGCAAGTGGCCTTTTGCAGGAAGCTGACCAAGGTCGAAAACGACTCGTCGAAGAAGCCATCTTAGCCGGTGCGTGGCAATCACGATCTCCAAATGCTTTGATCTTGGTCAATCAAACGGACCATTGGTTATCCACTCGAGCTGGCTCGATCGCTGCAATTATTAAGGCTCGTCAAACTGAAGTTGGCCAACTCACTCCGGATGACGAATATCGATTGAGCTTGGCATTCGGAGGCGCAGGTCATGTTTCAGCGGAATACCAAGTGCAAGCAGCTTGGTTGTACCTACGACACACCGGGCAGGAAGGCCCAGCGTTGGCCACTATCCTAGCGGACGTTTCCAAATCACACCCTAAACGCAATCAATAGTTTACTTCATACGATCCACTTCTTCGTTATCTTGTTGCAAATACAAGAGTCACAACATACTCACCCTACCCAGCCCCACCGGATCTTGCAGCATGTCAAATGGAAACGGATTCGAAATACCCTTGAGCGGACCTGATATTACCGATCTTGAAATCGACCATGTGGTGAGTGTCTTACGCTCAGGTCGATTGAGCATCGGGACCTTTCAAGAGCAGTTCGAATCCCGCGTGGCGGACATGGTGGGACGCGAACACGCCATCGCAGTGTCGAGTGGAACGAGTGGATTGCACTTAGCCTTGCTCGCATTAGGGATCGGGCCAGGCGATGAAGTCATTACAAGTTCATTCACCTTCATAGCTCCGGCCAACGCGATTCTCTATGTGGGGGCGACACCGGTCTTCGCTGACATTCATCCGACGAGCCTCAACCTCGACCCCGAAGCTGTTGAGCGAGCAATTACGCCGAAGACGAAAGCCATTATCGCGGTTGAGAATTTTGGCAATCCCAAGCACATCGCAGAGATTTGTGAAATTGCCCGCAAGCATGGTTTGCCCGTTATCGAAGATGCTTGTGAAGGATTCGGCGGCAAACATGCAGGTAAACCCATTGGTTCGTACGGCCGAATCGCAGTGTTCGGTTTCTATCCCAACAAACCCATCACCACAGGCGAAGGTGGGATGATCGTCACCGATGATCAACATTTGGCGAACTTATGCCGATCCATGCGGAATCAGGGACGACATGTGGGACCAAGTGACGTTGATGGTGTGAATGATGAAGATACAACCTCTTTGGGCAATCTTGGTGCCTGGCTCCAACACACCCGACTTGGTTACAACTACCGAATGAGCGAATTGCATGCTGCACTCGGCGTTGCACAAATGCGCCGTTTGAATAGCATTTTGGAAAAACGCAGCCTCGTTGCTTCTCGCTATTTTCAAAGGCTCGGCACGAACCCACACGTTTCCTTACCGACTATAGATTCGCAATCCGAAATGAGTTGGTTTGTCTTTGTCGTTACGTTGAGCAACGAATACACCGCGGATGAACGCGATGAGATCATTCGAGGTATGCGACGACATGAAATTGGTGTAAGCAACTACTTCCCTCCAGTTCATCTTCAGCCGTTCTACCGTCACAAGTTCGGATATCAACCGGGCGCATTTCCGATTACTGAGAGTATTAGTTGCCGCACTATTGCGCTGCCGTTTTTCAACGGCCTCGACGATCGAGAGATTGACTTAGTGTGCCAAACGCTAGAGGTCATGATTCAAAGAGCATCATTCTCCAGACCTTCCCCAAGTGAGGATTCAAAATAGTCCTCATCAGCGAGAGATTTGGGCTTTCATCACCTGCTCAACCTGCGTTCGCATAGCTTCATCAAATCGTTCGGGATGAAAACGCAATGCATTGGTGCGTATGGTGTTCGCATCCCACGTTCCTTTATCAAATTCCTGGATGGCCGATTGAATCGAATCGCTCGTTTGAGATTCAAATGTGATGCCACACCCGTCTCCCATCCAATCTTCAGAACCACCTATGTTGTATGCGATGATTGGGCATCCACACGCCATCGCCTCCACGGGTACAATGCCAAAGTCCTCCTGCCCGGGAAACAGGAGAGCGCGCGCACGCTGGTACAACTCACGGATATCCTGAAGCGATTTCAATCCAACAAACATGATCTCACCACGCCCGCCAGCAGCAAGCGCACGCAAACGATCACGTTCGCTCCCATCACCTGCGATGACAAGTCGAAGCCCTGCTTGTTTCGCTGCTTCTATTGCAAGATCAACACGTTTGTAAGGTTCGAGCGCCGACACCACGAGATAGAAATCTCGGCGATCCAACTGGGAATCAACATCATAATATCCAACATCAACCGGCGGATGAACAACGGTTGACTCGCGGCCGTATGCCCGTTTGATCCGGCGAGCGGTGTGCTTGCTGTTTGCGAGAAAATGTGTCACACGAGATGCAGTACGTTTGTCATACTCGCGCAACCATGCGCTTGAAGCACTTAAGCCCGCAGACCGCATGCGCGATTTCACGCTGCTCCCCGCATAGTCCGCTTGTTGGTCCCACAAATACCGTGCAGGAGTATGACAATAGCACAAATGCGGAATAGGCTTGCCATTTCGTCCAACGGGTGGCTTGAGTGATTTAATGAATGCAGAGCTCGTTGAGATAAGGATATCAAAACAGTCAGCGGGTAACTGAATGGAGTCCACAATACGCGGATACAACGGCAAATACCATCGGCGTAATCTACCAGATCCGCCCGGCCAATTTTGCAGTTGACCGGTGTGAATCGTACAGGCTTCGATCGCATCGGCGTGGCGAATAGCCGACTTGTGCACCATCGTATACAAATCCGTTGGGCCGTAGGTCTGTGCCAGTCGCTCCAAGACTTTTTCCCCGCCGCGCATACCCACGAGCCAATCGTGGGCCAAGGCCACCCGAATCGTTGTGTGTTCGGGGGTACGATTACAAAACGGATCGCCATTCTCAGCCGGCACACTTTGTGCGGTCGGCCGGACGTCTTCGGATTGGCGGTCTAGCATTCCATCCATGAAAAATCCAACTCTCCCACATATGAAGAGTCCCGCGAATCGGTTTGGCCTCGATTATCGACAAGAGGCAGTAGGGCTCGGCCCCCCGATTGTACCCATTATCGACAGCCACACCCATATTAATGGGGATCGAGCTGCAGTCGTTTATCAAGAGGTTGCAGAGCTGTATGGCATCGAGACGGTCTACTCGATGACCCACCTCGAAAATGTGGATTCGATCCGCGACATTCTGGGTGACGCATTGCGTCTTATCGCCGTCCCGCAGTTCAATGCGGAGGATAAGAAAGCAGCCTTTACCACCGATTGGATGAGGCGAATTGAAGGATTTGCGGAGAAGGGCTGTCGCATCTGCAAATTCTGGTGTGCCCCCCGCTCCCTCGATTATGAGTTAGAACTCGATCTGCCTGGTGTCTTTCAGTTGGATAGCCCCGCCCGGACTGAAGCCATGCACGTTGCTCGCGATTGTGGCATGATGTTTATGGCTCACATTGCTGATCCGAACACGTGGTTTGCTTCCAAGTATACTGATTCAACGGTGTACGGCACGAAAGCTGACCACTACCGCCCGTTGGAAGATCGACTTGATGAGTTTGCCAACATTCCGTGGCTTGTCGCCCACATGGGTGGCTATCCCGAAGATCTGGAATTCCTCGATGGGCTGCTGACACGACATGCGAACCTAGCATTGGACACCAGCGCCACCAAATGGATGGTACGGGAGTTATCCAAACATTCGCGCGCCGATTTCCTTGCCTTTCTCACCAAATGGAAAGGCCGCATTCTCTTCGGCTCCGACATCGTCACCTATGACACACATCTCGAATCACCAGAGGATGGCACCGAAGGATATCTTGCGCTTGCATCATCAGTCGAAGATGCATTTGATCTTTATGCAAGTCGATACTACGCATTGCGCACGATGCTTGAAACCAACCACGAGGGCGAATCGCCGATCGTTGATCCTGATTTGCATATGGTGGACCCGGACGCTCACGACGAGTTTGCTGCCCCACTATTGCGTGGTCACTCACTGCCTGAAGACATTCTCAAATCGCTTTACCATGATGCTGCATCGAGCATCCTCGAAGCCTGGCGACTCCATCATTGAGGCAACTGGTTCGATTCCCTCTTGTTGACATCTTGCTTATTCCGATGGGAAGTGATGCACCACGATTGGGCTCGTTTGGCAAGACCCCATGTCGATCGCTTGGATAAAGATCGTTGTGCCTTCCAAATCTGAAGCCACATGTCGGTTGAATCCTACGGTGCCTTCAGCGTCGGCGAACGCCGTGCCGGCGACACGGGGGAGATCGATTCCGATTTCGACGCCAGGGCAGATGCGTTGAATGATGAAGCTCCCACGTTGGAAGCCATAGGCAAAGATCACTTTACCATTTGGGGTTGCGTTGTACGCACGGATCAGATTTTTCTGGCCAGCAAGGCCTGGTATCGGGCCAGTTGTGCGGAATTCGTCTCGAGGAATCAACAGGAACGCTCGACGCTCTCCTTCGTATTCGCCGTACCCGCAAATTCGACCGGCATTGTTGATGCCGGTTGGAAGCAACTTCTCCCAATCTCCGTTCTGCCGCACTACATCTTGGAGGTCGAATACCTTGCCATTCCGAGCGATGAATCCAAACCGAACCGAGTCCATTGTTCGCCAGCCCACAACCTCATTGGCGTTGTTCAAATCAATAACCTCTGGCAACCGGTCTGCCATAATCTCAATATCGATCCGATCTTTTCCAAGAAGCAGAAACACCTGCAATGCATCACTGGCACCTGACCCAACTATTACACCTTCATCATTTATGTCAAAAATTTGAACTGAGTTCAAGCCAGTGTCGATTTTCTCAACGATCTTATCACGCCAGATAACTGGGTGCTCATCGTCTAACGGTGTGCTCCTGCTCCACCCCACAATTTCACCAAAATTGTTCATTCCTCGTGTTCGAGAAGAATCGCCAAGATCAGGTAACTCGGTAAAGCTGCCATTGTCAAAGAGATACGGGTGACCACTGCCATCGGGGCACCACTGTCCGCCTCGTGTATGTACAACTCTTCCTAGGTCGTCGATCCCAGTAACGTAGTTCATTCTTGGATTGATTACTTCCCACGGTTCAAATTCTTCATGCTGTATCGAGTAAGTAAAAGCGTTAGAACTGCCACAGCCTCCCGCGACAACCTCTTCCATGCCAGAGATGATTCCGCCTTGGTTGATAACAAATGCGAAGAAGGAAATCTCCACATCGATGGGCACGATTCGAGTTAACTCATTGTTGGTCCACAAGAAAGGGACGTGTCTAGTTTCGGGAGCCAACTGAAATGCAGTGCCAACGATTTGGTCCAAGTCGTTAATATCTTCAGCCTGGATGCGTCTTGTTTTAGTATCGATATTGCCGAGATTAATGATGTCGTAATTGGGTTGTGCCGATGCGGTAGTCGCTATCCCGGTCAGGCAAACGAATCCACAAATGCTAATGGAGTACCACTTCGCAGATCGTCCCTTTGTGCTGTTCTTGGTCTTTTTTTTGT
>PJEL010001089.1_pt1 | contig 28856 bp, 31 predicted proteins | sample 1853271 | NCBI WGS metagenome assembly PJEL01 (sample SAMN08108733, study PRJNA415343) | Invertebrate metagenome, whole genome shotgun sequencing project. | host: Globobulimina | place: Sweden: Gullmar Fjord | collected 2015-08 | reverse complement strand
CGCCTCCAGAGAAAAACGCTCCTGTTGTAAAGTGGATTTAGCCGGAAGATCTGCCTTCAACACAATCTCATCTCCTCCATTCACTTCTATAGCGCAGAGAAGTGCCGACCTGTCAATATGATGTGAACTGTCGTAAGATAATAGAGTTAAAAAACAGAGTATCTGGTTATACATTATTGAAGCCCGAATGTGGCCGTGTGGCACTTTGCGTAAACTTTACACAGTATGAAACGAAGCAGCAAGACATCAACACAAATGAAGGACCTGAGGCCTACGACAGGCAAAGTCAGAGAGGCCCTTTTCAACATATTGCGTGGCAAGGTTGAAGACTCCCATTTTCTCGACCTTTATGCAGGCACGGGTGCGATAGGTATTGATGCTCTCCGGGAAAGAGCTGCAAATGTAGTCTTTGTTGAGAAGAGCATCGCCTATTCAAATAAAATTAAGGCGCTCATTGACAAGCAAACATTTACGGGCAAGGCAGTAGTTATGAACCAAAACGCCTTGTCCTTTATTGAATGGGCGAAGTCCAACAATATGACCTTCGACATTATATTTCTGGATCCTCCTTACCATACAGAGGAAGTCTCACTGGCCCTCACCGCAATTGATAGTGTAAATATTCTGGATAAAGGGGGGACCATTATTGTAGAGCATTTTTCAAAGAGAAAAATGCCGGAGAATCTCGTGACGCTGCAGAAAATCAAAGATTACAATTACGGTGACAGCACCCTCAGCTTATACGGAGCAAGAGCAGACTTCGTGGATCTCGACAAATCCATGCCGGAGTAACCGGCATATTCTATGTGAATTGGCTATAATCCATATCATGGAAGGAAAGAGAATTGAGTAGAACAGCTATTTATCCGGGAACATTTGATCCCATAACAAACGGCCACCTTGATGTGCTACAGAGAACGCTAAAGATATTCGATAATGTTATTGTCGCGGTTGCTCCAAGTAAGAAGAAAATCCCGTTATTCACTATTGAAGAAAGAATCTCTTTTATTAGTGAAGCAATAAAGGACCTTCCGGGAGCACGAGTAGAGGCATTTAGCAGCCTCCTCGTCGATTATGCAAAAGAAACCGGCAGCGTTGCCCTCATCCGGGGCCTGCGAGCAGTGTCGGACTTTGAATACGAAATGCAGATTGCGCTAATGAACAGGCGTATTTCCCCAGACGTGGAGACTGTTTTCATGATGCCGAGTGAAGAGTATACATTTCTCTCCTCAACGATCGTGAAGGAAGTGGCCTCGTTCAATGGACCGGTGACCGGCCTTGTGCCTGACACAGTAGAAACGGCCCTCAAAGAGAAATTTAAAGACTGAGTTCAATCACCTGCCTCTGTGGTTGCAATAAATCCTGATGGGATACCTAAAAATATTAACCGCCCTACTTATATGGAGTTCTCTCGGCGTATTTGTCCGTAAAGTCGACCTCCCTAATATCGGACTCATCTTCTATCCTTCGTTGATTGCGGGACTGCTCCAGCTCATACTTCTCTCATGGACCGGATTATTAAAAAAATCAGTCCAGACTCAATACGACACGAGGAGCATTTTATTGCTACTGATAATTCCAATCAGTTTTCTCGCTAATTCGTTTCTTTTTTACTTCGCCTTCAGAAATACGACTATCGCTAATGCAGTTCTTACACACTATACCGCCCCGGTTTTCGTCGCCTTCATGGCACCCTTTTTTTTAAAAGAGAAAATACACAAAGCAGCCTGGTTTGCGATCCTGCTGTCATCCATAGGGCTATGGTTCATATTGAAGGGGACTCCCCCGTCCGGAACTACTGCCGCAACAGACAAAGAATTACTCGGAATTATCGCAGGCGCATGTTCCGGTCTCGCCTACGCATTCTTAATCATTACTATACGCAGCATTGCATCCCAATACTCTTCTCTTTTCATAATCTGCATACAGAACTTGGTTGTGGCCCTCCTGCTCGTACCATTTATATTAGATATATCACTTTCATGGCATCACGTTCCCTACCTCCTGACTCTCGGGGTAGTCCACTCCACATTGGCACCGATACTCTATGTCCAGGGATTTCACACAGCAAAAGCAAATGAGGCAGCCATTCTCGGATATTTCGAACCCGTTGGTGCAATACTGCTCGCTTTTGTCTTCCTTGGAGAAACCCCTGCCCCTCAGGCCTTCATTGGTGGACTGCTGATTCTGTGCTCAGGATATCTGATTATGAGGGCTAAAATGAGAGCTTCGTAACCTGTAGTGTCTCAATATTACTTTCTTAATTATTGTAAGATAAAAAATCATGAAATTAAGCAAAGACACTATTGCAAAGCTATACGCTCATGCATTGGAAGATTACCCGTATGAATGCTGCGGGATAGTAACAGGAACAGACATAGAGCAGAACGTACGAAAATGCGAAAACATACAGAACCGGCTGCATACCGAAGATCCTGTCAATCATCCACGGGACGCCCGCACCGCATATTCCATTGAAAGGAACGAGTTCGACAGGATTATAACATTAGCAAAAAATCAGGATGAAAAGATAATAGCCTTTTATCACTCTCACCCTGAACATGAAGCGTACTTTTCAGAAGAAGATTTGGCAGCACAAACTGTCTTTGGCGAACCGGAGTTTCCTGATGCCCTGCAAGTAGTCGTTTCTGTCATGGACCGAAAAATCCATGATTTACAATGCTATATATGGGACAGGGAACTACAGAATTTTACTGCAATAGAAGACTGCGCCTAGCGGACCTCTTCTTCAGTGACCGAACTCTGCTCAATTTGCTCAACTTCAGACTCTTCAGCGTGGGTATGCTCGGAAAGACTTGCAAGCTCTGTTTCCAGCTCATGAATGCGTTTCTTCTGGACCTTTGCAGTCTTTCCTCTTTTCATCCACAGAGGAACAATGAGGGCCATCCCAGCTATAGCCCCAACAAAAAACGGCAAGGCAAGCATTACAGGCACAGAATAAGACAACTCCCAACTCATAAAATTAAGTGTAATATCCGTCTGGTTCTGCGCAGTAAAAACAATTATTCCAACAGCTAAAACTAGTGCAAGTACTAGAAAAAATTTCATTTAACACCTCCCCTAAAGATTATAATAGACATCCCGGCAAAAAGAAAGATCAAATTACAATATTTCAATAATTTATATCCGCACCCGAAGCCAAGGCAATTAACTTTCAATGATCTACTTTCGAATTCAACCTCATAAAAGATACTACTTTCCATTACAAAAAAACATGATAAAATTTAATTAGAAGATATCCTCACAAATAAACTTTAAGTTTGAGGTGACCAAATGAGAGTACTACTTGCAACTGACGGTTCAGAACATTCCGAAGAAGCTGCAAAATTCCTGACAAGGTTCAATTTTTCTCCTGATGATGAAATTAATATTCTACATGCCATAAGCTGGATACCGATTATGCGTGAATGGGAATCGCTCGCTGAAGATTTTGAAAAGATCAGGAATGAGATCGTCCCACGAATCCTCGACTCTGCAGCTAGCATTCTGGAACCGACCGGGGCTAAAATCAGCACATCATTTACAGAAGGCCATGCTGACAAGGCTATAGTCGAAGCTGCTGCCGACATGGATGCGGACCTTGTGGTTATGGGTGCGCGGGGAGTAAAAGGAATTGGCATGCATCTTATAGGAAGTGTAACAAAGCTTGTAGCTCTCCATTCCCCCAAACCGGTCCTAATAGTCAAACACCCCCACGAGTATACCCCTGGCAAATTCAAAGTGCTCTTCCCGTCTGACGATTCAGAGCACTCAATATCAATAGGGAAAGTCCTCTCTGGCATGCCACTTCCAGAGGAGACTGAAGTCACGCTTCTGCATGTTATATTTACAGCCCTTTCAGATATACCTGAGCGATTTTCCCTGGAAATCGACGACAGGATTAAAAACATAGTAGCCAGCACCAGAGAATGGGAGAACAGCGAGTCAGCAAAGATATTAGAAAAAACCAGTGAAAACCTTGGTAACAGATTCTCCAACATAAAGAAGCTGACCAAATTCGGTGATCCGCCCGCAGAGATACTCAATGCTGCGGAGGACATAAACGCGGATTTAATTGTGGTAGGAACGCGTGGAATGAGAGGGATTAAAGGAGTCATCGGCAGTGTGTCCAGATATATCCTAAGCCATTCCACTTACTCTGTATTAATCGGCAAGAGCTGATTGTTGAACACTCATTAGGGCGGGACACACCGCACCGACAACATCCGTTTCGTATATACTAGCCAAATGCCTGCCTTGAGAGGACATCATCTTATCTGCCTTCACTTCTTTAATGGAGAAGGCTACAACGAAGAATTCATAGGCAACCTCAAGTCCACTCTCTCGTCAGCCTCAGTAGATGGAGTAAATGTCATCTCCGGAGTGGATGATATCTGCAGCAAATGCCCATACAAAAAAGAGACCTTTTGCAGACATACTGATACCTCTGATAAAGAAATTCGTGATATGGACAGCACAGCCTTGAAGCTATTAGACCTTTCGCCAGGAGACCTCGTCAATTGGGAAGAAATACGTCGTGTACTCCCGAGTATATTTCACGAATGGCATCGCAACTACTGTTCAGCCTGCGATTGGAAAGCAGCCTGTGAAGGCAACGGATTATTTAAAAAAATGAGCAGCCTGGAATAAACGAGGGATTTCACTAAATTGTTACAGATTATTGTTGCAGCCGCACCTTCCTACCCTCTTCATCTACACGGACAAAGGTCACATTAGTAGAAAACACCAAATCCCCGCTAGCAGCATCACTATCACTTCTACCCCGGAATACACTCACCACGTACTGAACGGATGTGTTCCCTTCTCTCGCTTTTTCAGAAATGAATTTCAGTATCGTCCCCTTTTTTATACTGATTCTGAATTCCACTTTATCCATAGCCATCGTTACAAAATTGCATTCCGGATACTCCAGGCTCGCCGCTATCCATGCGTATTCATCTACCCACTTCAGCAGATTTCCGCCGAAGAGATAGCCGAACTGATTCAAGTGTTCTGGAAGTACTAATTTGTAATTTTCCATAATAATATATCTGAGTGCCGCGTTAGGGCATTGTACTTGTCGGATGGGGAGTCACATTATTAACTCTCCCAGAATTTACTTCAGTCGGTTGCGGACTCGGCACCCATACCCGCTTACGCGCTACATTTCTACTAAGAGTTTTTTCCGACCGCTTACTTTTTATAGTTATCGACATCGTCTTATCCTTTACCTGAATAGTCGTCCCGTCCTCAATGACAGGTTCTGGCGTAATGCCCTCTGTGCCAGCTTCTTGGTAATAATCGATGTCCACTGCCCCAAACTTCCGGACAGGTTGTTCTTCATACACATTCACTACTGGCTGGGCAGGTCGATATACTCTTTCGGAGTTCTGAGCGTCTCTTTGTTTTAGAGATTGTTTTTCCTGATCGAACACTATTTTTTCTTCAGCATCCTGTACGATACTATCATTTACTACCGTACGCCTCCGGCGCTCTTTCTTTAGTGCTTTAATTTCCTGTATCACTTCATTTAATTCCTTCCCGCTGTCATCCTTTTTCACGACTTCCACCATCCACATTACATGCCAGCCGACAAAGCCTGCCATAAGCGTCACGACTGCCAGAATAATCACTGACTTCATAATGTTCATATCTTATTTATCCTGCGGCAGCACAAAACTGAACGCCAGATCATCTACCTGAAATTTCATAGTTAACCATCATTTAGTATAAAACTGTCTTTCTAGGATACTACAGCAGTAAAATTGATATCAAAAATTGAATTTTAAAAATCAAGGAGTTAGGCCTAGGGATGAGATTATTCGTCTTTATCCAACACAACTATACTTTGGGCCTGTGGGCCTTTAGCTCCGTCAATAATAGTAAATTCTACCTTATTGCCTTCTTCCAGGGAGCATTCGTTTTCTTCACACTTGACCGCACTATAGTGAAAAAACACTTCCCCGCCAAGGTCGCGTTTTATTAAACCATGTCCCTCAGCATCGTCAAATAATTTAACAATTCCGGTTTCATATTCTGTCATTAATAAAACATGCCCTTTTCGAAGCCCAAGACAGCGATTGCAAAAATCTTACCGGAGCACGATCTGAATTAAGTTTGTCAGCAAAGACATTTGATACTTGCAACTAGACAATTCAAAATATACTTTACTTACAAAGTGATACGGTAATAGATATGCCGTCTACTTCAAAATAAATATTGCGTGAGAGTTAACTCCTCTTTGATTTAAAAGAAATCCTCTCCCGTTTATTTTTTTAACACTATATTTGTGAATAGTCCAATATGTAATTATTACGCGGATATTAGTTTTGTTTATTCAGATTACAAATAAGAATGAAATAGTTATTAAGGAGGGTCTGCGATACACGCGGTCAAAGATTATTTGGATACATCAATGCTCATTATCACGGCATCTTCATCCGGTTTCCGATAGTAATTCCTCCGGGAACCAGCATGCTTAAATCCGGACTTCTCATAAGCTCTTATGGCCGCGATATTTGATTCCCTTACTTCGAGGGTTACCTCTTTCGTATCAGGCCTCCGCTTCTTCAACTCCTTCAGAGCTTCCTTCAGCAGCAGACTTCCGACCCCCTTCTGCCTGAGTTCCGGGGCTACTGCGAGGTCCAGCACATGCGTAATATCAAGCATCGATCTGATGCAGACAAATCCTGCAATTCGATCGTCGACAACAGCTACCTTAAAAATCGCGTCTCTATTCTTTATTTCGTACTCAAATGAAGTCAACGTCCAGGGTGTTGTAAAAGACTCGTTCTCAATAACAAGGACCTGATCGAGGTCAGCATTCATCATATCCCTGACAACTATCCCTTCCAATTAACCTCTGCCTCCGACTTCCTGATATAGAAGGGGGTAAGCGACACAGGATCTGTTTCTATGCCCTCATTAATCATCTCTATTGCAATTTCTCCGACGGTGGAGGCTGACGGAGACATTTTTGACGAAGGGGCGAAGATTGCATTTTCCTTCAATCCGGCTTCAATCAGATCCCTGTATTTCTTTATCCCGTCACCCATAAATACGACCGGTTCATGAATGCGCGTTACAAGCTCTTCAGGGCTTAGCGCTGTCTCGGGCATAACCTTTACACAATTATTCCCCTCCCATTTATAGAGGCCCGCATAGACTTCATTCTTCCTAGCGTCAAGCACAGGGCATACCATGTGAGAACAAAAGGGCAGTGTCCTTGCAAATGCATCAAGGGTGCGCACTGGGACAAGAGGTTTCTTAGCGGCATACGAAAAACCCTTTACTGTACTGAGGCCGATCCTGAGACCGGTAAAAGAACCCGGCCCAATTGACACGGCAAATGCATCGATTTCACTGATTGGGATATTCGATGTGTTTAATAGCCACTGAATCGACGGCATCAACCTTTCTGCGTGGACAATTTTGACATCAATTCGCACTTCACCGATCAGACCTACTGCATCATCGACAATCGCGATACTGCCTGCTACTGTAGCTGTTTCTATGGCCAAAATTTTCATAAAGTAGATTTATCAGGATTACCGCCTGAACGGTTTTCAATCTATTTTTTTAACAGTCCTTTAATTATCGTAATCACATTATCCTTGAACGCACCCGGCTTGTGTCCCGAGTCATGCCCGGTCACCCTCATATTTCCGGCGATGACCAGTGTAGGCGTTTCACTGACACCATATTCTTGTGCCATGATCAGTGCTTCTCCAACTTTCTTTGCCATATCACCGGCCCGCAGCCTACGGCTGAAGTCGAATCCGAGACCTGCATCCATCCCTATTTTTTCCACAACAGTGACATTACTAATATCCCGCTTCTCAACAAAGACAGCCTTAAAAAGAGCCTTCTTCATCTCTTCGCCCTTGCCCGCCTCCTCTGCCAGAAAAAAAGCTTCTACTGCCTTTGCACTCTTTCCCCAGTATAGAGGAACAGTCCTCCACTTTGTCTTCTTGGGAAAATTGCCTTTGATGACCGGAATATCTGATTCGAAATTATTACAGTGCCCGCAGTAAAAATTAAGAAATTCAATAATCTCAACTTGCTTCCCGTCAAAGGAAAATGCCTTCCCTGGAACTTCGTTATAAATACCTATCATCGGCGGCTTGTCAGCGGCCTGTGCCGACAATGCGGTCATAGCAAGAAACAAAACAACAACAATTACTTTAGTAAACTTCATACTCTCCTCCTTAAGGGTCAATGTTTAATTTTCTCATAATAAACCCGATAATTGAACTCAGGGCTATTTTCTTTTGTGTGGCACTTCAGACAAACCTTTTCTGAGACCGGTCTCATGGGCCTTGAGAAGTCATCAAGATGTTCTCTGTCCAGCCCATGGCACTCCTCACACTGTACATTTGCAAACTCAGGGGTTGTCTCCATACTGAAGAAACCGCCCCTTTCGCCATACCCTACAACATGACAAACAATACATTCAGGATCAGCAGATTTCCCAACATTCTCAAGGCTTGCAAATGCTACCGCATGACGTGTCTTTTCCCAACTTTCCACATACAGCTGATGGCAATCAGCACATTTAGAGACACCGAGATAAGTAATTCCTGGCAGCGGTTCTGCAGCCTTCAACAATGCAGCAACTTTAGTATCATAATCGCTCAGAACATTTCTGACTGCTTCACCTTCTTCAACGTCACTGCCGAGCGACAACCATGAGTGAGTAAAGCCTCTCACATTTCCCGCTTCATCAAGCTCAAGAGTAAGCACCCCAGTTTTTTTGCCCCGGGGATACCCTGCTGCAATCACTGTACCATCTACTCTCTGAGGCTCTTCGACTTCCTCTCCAAATGAGCTGATTATAACATCCCACCCCGTAAAAGCACCTGCGTCCCCAACAGAAAGATCAGTGAGAAGCACATTCAGCATACCCTCAGTAAACCCTTTCGGGTCAACGCTAACATTAGCAGTTACACTTCCTTTCATTACCGAAACACTCCGCTCATAGCCAGGCTGAACAGACACTGCGGAAATACTGTGTTCTTTTATAAGAGACGGGAAAAAGTCACCTGAAAACGAGCTTTCATTACGCATAACCGCCACTACATCGTAATTGATAATGCTGTATGACTTCAGCATCGCATCCGCCTTTAATCTGCCCTGTGGAGTATCATCGGACGTAAAATTCCCGGCATCAACCAGGACATAAGGAGACAGACCTTCTTTATGCTCCATGAGGAAACCGGCAAGCCGTGCCACGCCGCCGAAGTTAGTTTTAGGGGAACACCCGCAAGATTCCAGCTCACCTTTCACACTGCCTGAATAAATAATATTTATCGTACGGTCCTGAGCAGACGCCATAACCGGCAATAAAAGAAACAGAACTGCCAGCCCAAACGCAGAAATATACTTGGTATTCATCATGCGCATATTGTAACAATATTATTGCGTATCTCTAAACCCCCCTAACGCCCGCAGGAGCAGGTCACCGCCTACCCTGAATTGCATGTTGCTCAATATACAGACCTTGACAAAAGAGTGCCTTTAATACTACATTTGAACATATGTTCAATCGTTCACTGGAGGCTATTATATGCTGGAAACAAATCATTCCGATGTCTGCGAAGTAAAGTCCATAGACGCAACTAAAGTAAAGAAGATACAAAAGGCCATGCTGACCGACAATGAAGCATTCAGCCTGTCCGAGACATTCGGCGTACTCGCCGACCCTACAAGGACAAAAATAATTTATGCCCTGTCCAAGGAAGAGCTCTGCGTCTGCGATATTGCAGGCATTCTTGGGGTCAGCGTTTCCGCAGTATCCCATCAACTGAGAACATTAAGAAACATGAGGCTCGTGAAATTCAGAAAGAGTGCAAAGATGGTCTACTACTCCCTTGATGACGAGCACATAACAACATTATTTAATGAGGGACTCAAACACATCAGAGAATAATGACGGTTCACTATAACTATGCAGAACGAAAAATTACAGATGATCAACAGCACCTGCCAGGATGAGAGCAGCTGCTCATGCTGTGCGGTCGATTTCTTTGAGCAAAAGCCCCCTGCCTGGAGGCGGCGGCGTATTATTGAAATAAGTATTGCCGGGACGCTGTTGCTCACAGGGCTGGCATTGGCATATTTATCGCCCTACGCTATCGCAGCCCAGCTCTTTTTTGTCGCAGTAATTGCGGTGGCCGGCAGAGAGATCTTAAAAAATGCCTGGGGCTCTCTCCTGAAGCGCCGTCTTGATATGAACTGCCTGATCAGCATAGCCGCCTTCGGCTCTTTCTTTATTGGCCATGCTGAAGAGGGTGCTGCTGTTTTTTTCCTTTTCTTCCTCGCAGAGACGCTGGAGGAATATGCCGGAGACAAGGCCAGAAAATCAATTGCCGAACTGCTGCACCTCGCCCCGGAAACAGCGAGGGTCATAAGAGATGGGACTGAAGTAGAACTCCATACTCATCAGATAAACATCGGAGATATAATAATTGTCCGCCCCGGGGAAAAAGTACCATTAGACGGCAATGTTGTAAAAGGCCATTCTTCTCTCAATGAAGCCCCCATAACAGGTGAATCACTCCCCGCTGAGAAGGCCGTTGGTGACAATGTCTACGCAGGGACTATGAACGAGGAGGGATATCTTGAGATTGAGGTAATCAAAAAGTCCGACAATACACTCCTCTCAAGAATCGTTAAGCTGGTCGAGCAGGCTGAAAAGAAAAAATCAGAGACTGAGAAATACATCGACAAGTTCGCCCGTTACTATACCCCTACAGTCATCGGCATCGCGCTCTCGACTTTCCTGTTCCCAACATTTATTCTCGGCTATCCATGGGATGAATGGATGTACCGGGCGCTTATGCTTCTAGTCATATCCTGCCCCTGCGCCCTTGCTATCTCCACTCCCGTAGCCATGGTCTCGGCAATCACCAGTGCTTCGCGGCACGGAGTACTAATAAAAGGTGCCACAAATATTGAAGAACTCAACAATGTCAGGGTATTTGCTTTTGACAAGACTGGCACGATTACAAAGGGGAGACTAGAGGTAACAGACACGATAGGCCTTAACGGCCATTCACCGCATGAGGTCCTCTCCATTGCCGCGTCACTGGAGTCAAAATCAGGGCACCCCATTGCAAAAGCAATCGTGAAAAAAGCATCCGCCAATGATATCGAGTATCAGGAAATAAAAAACTTCAAATCCATCCAGGGCAAAGGACTGGAGGCTCATATTAATGGAAAACTATATTACGCAGGTGCAAAAAACCTGTTCGATGATTTAGCCATCGACATTCCCGAAGAGATAGCACATTTTGAAAACGAAGGTAAAACCTCTATATTCATCTCTGACGAAAAAGCCGCAATCGGGGTCATTGCACTCGCCGACGCTGTTAGGAAGAATTGCCCGGAGGTTATGAAAGACCTCAGGAAGTTGAATATCAGAACTGAAATGCTCACCGGTGACAACCGGAGGGTTGCCCGAGCCATGGCCGAGAAGATAGGAATAGATCACTATTATGCAGAGCTACTACCGGAAGACAAAGTAGATGTTATTAAGAAACTGGCCCGCCGCTATGGTCATGTGGCAATGGTCGGCGAAGGAGTGAATGACGCCCCTGCCCTTGCTTCTGCAAATGTCGGAATAGCAATGGGTACAATCGGAACTGATGTCGCAATAGAAACTGCGGACATCGCCTTAATGCATGACGACCTATCCAGGATCGACTACCTGGTACACCTGAGCAGGAAAACTATGAATGTAGTCAAGCAGAACATCACTGTCTCAATCCTCATCAAAGGAAGCCTCACGATAATGGCAATCCTGGGCATGATCAATCTTTGGGTCGCCGTAGGCATAGGAGACATGGGATTAAGCCTGGCAGTTATCCTCAATGCCATGAGGCTCACGAGAGTTTCGGCGAAATAAATCAATAATATCGGACTAAAGATAATATCTACAAATACCGAAAATTCAGTACCACGTATGTGGCTGAGAGCATTACAATAGGGGCAGGACATTCATAACTTTTTCATAATATAAGTATTATACTTGCAATAAGGCATCCCCCTAAGGATAACTATTGAATATTTATTAGTACTTGTATTCGCATGGGCACAGTATGTGCCGTAACTACATATAATAATGATAAATCAGCGCGTCAGACAGCGTTGACTTCATATTTAATGAAAAGCTATATTTAAAGTCGGAGGTTTCCTTGGAAGACACAGAAAAGAAAGACATAAAAGAAAAGAAAGACATATTTGAATCAATCTGGAAGTCCTTAGCATCGATTAAGCTCGCAATTTTTGTTCTTATATCCTTAGCAACTCTCTCAATAGTAGGAACTGTTGTTGAACAGGGAGCTGACCCTGCCAAAAATATAACTCTTCTCGGGAAGCTGTTCGGCGAGTCTGCGGCACCGACCGTCTATAATATATTCGCAAACCTCGGGTTTATGGATATGTACGGATCCTGGTGGTATGTGGGTCTACTTGGCCTGTTCAGTGTAAATCTTATTGTATGCTCAATCGACCGGTTCCCCAAAACATGGAAGCTAATCAACAACCCGTTGAGGCCGCTCGGGGAAAACGTCATCAAAACACTTCCCGTTAAGAAAGAACTTAATTTCAAAGCAAGTGCCGGAATCGTAAAGGACGAGTTCCTCAATGCTCTTAGGGCCTCAAGATACGACGTCCGTGAAGCAAATGAGGGCGACTCTGTCCAGCTTTATACGCAAAAAGGGCGGTATGCACGCCTGGCAGTTTATGTTGTCCACCTCAGTATCGTTCTAATATTCCTAGGAGCGCTGGTTGGAGTCAGGTTCGGGTTTAAGGGATACTTAAATCTCCCTGAAGGTCAGGCTTCAAATGCGGCCTACAAGTCACCAACAGAGCAGATCCCCCTGGATTTCACCATTAAATGCAACTGGTATGAAACATCATTTTATGAAGGCGGCGACACTCCAAAAGAATTTTCTAGTGAACTAGTAATCCTGGAAAACGGTAAAGAAGTCCTGAAAAAGGTCATTGAAGTAAATGACCCTCTTATATATAAAGGAATCACATTCTACCAGTCCAGCTATGGATTCATGAAAGAGGCACAGGGATATTTCCACTTTACTTTGAAGTCCAATGACGGGAAAGAGAGCAAGCTCTCACTTCGTTTCGGTGACAGCTTTGAGATCCCCGGAACAGGTATAATGGGGAAAATCATTGACTTCTCTCCAGCACTGGGGCGTGATCCTTACTCTGGAGAATTAAACACATATGCGGAAAATATGGTAAACCCCGCTGTTGCGATAGAGTTCAGTGAGCCCGGCAGGGACAAATTCAAGGGCTGGGTCCTAAAAAGATATCCTGAAACCGGCGTACTCGAGGGCGGCACCATCATCTTCGACGACTACTGGGGAGTTGAGTATACAGGACTGCAGGTAGCAAAAGACCCCGGAGTATGGTTGATTTATCTTGCATCAATTCTCATGACTGCCGGTCTTTACATCTGCTTTTTTATAAGCCATAAGAAAATCTGGGTCACCATCGTAAATGACAATAAATCAGTCAACATAGCGGTGGGAGGGACCACAAACAGAAACAGGATCGCGCTTGAGAAAGAGATCGACAATTTAATATCTCATGCTTCAAAGGCAATAGAGGGAAGGAGTAAAAAATGAACAGTTCTATATTTTTTGATATATCAGCAGGCGCGTACATACTCGCACTCATTACATACGTTATTTTTCTCGTCATTAAGAACAAGACGACGGGACTCGTTGCGTCTACAATTACGATCTTTGGATTTGTGTGTCAGTCTACGGCCCTAATAATCAGATGGGTTAACTCATATTACTTCTGGATGTCATCCCACTCATCATCGGGATTAATAGAAGCTCTCTTAAGGTCCGCACCGCTTAGAAACCTGTACGAGTCATTAGTATTCTTCGTATGGTCGCTAATACTGGCCCATATAATAGTTGAGTTCAAGTACAAGATTCGTTCACTCGGCGCATTCGTTACGCCGGTTGCAGCCGCGGCCTTATTGTTTATCAATGTTTCTGGGACATCAACAGAAATCATGCCTTTAATCCCGGCACTTCAGTCAAACTGGCTGCTCTTCCACGTATTACTGAGTTTTCTCGGATATGCCGCATTTGCGATAGCCTTTGGCGCCGGAGCGGCCTATATTGTTACGGTCACTGAATCAAAGAAAGAATTACCGTATATTGTCGGAAGTCTTATCATAGGTATATTCCTCGTAGTCCTGATCGCAATGGGGATTGACTTCCTAAGCCTCTCAGCAGATGAACGGGCCAACCTGATCCAAAGTCACTTCCTTAAAGCATCGTTAAGAAGTTCTTCCGGTGGAGTGGCAACAGCAAGCTGGGTCATTGCAATTGGCTTCATATACGCGATTTGGCACTTAGGCCTAAGGCTCAAGAAAACCCTTAGCGGCCTTAACTTAACGACTGAAATACTTGATGATATCGGCTATAAAAGTATCGCCGTAGGATTTCCACTATTTACAATCGGCGGATTAATCATGGGGGCCATCTGGGCCAACAGCGCCTGGGGCAAATACTGGACATGGGATCCAAAAGAAACATGGTCTCTGATCACATGGTTCGTATACGCACTCTATCTGCATGCCCGTTTTGTTGGAGGATGGAGAGGAAAGCGTGTTGCAGTACTCGCCATTGTCGGATTTGTAGCGGTCGTCTTCACCTACCTGGGTGTGAACCTAGTTCTGTCAGGGCTTCATGCATATGGTAGTGGATAGACACAGGCTTTCCGCAGATTTCACAGATTTTCATTAAATATAAGGACCCGTAACGCAGTTAATGCGTTATGGGTCTTTTCAGTTTCAGGCACTTCCCCCACCCATCAGGAAAACCCCGATGTTGTAGTTTTTTCTATAGAAAGTTATTATTTTTAATCTGTGTAATCTGCGGAAAGCAAAAAAACAGTGGCTCAAATTCTGCCTACTAATTGCCTGATTATTCATCAAGTGACTGTGGGAGACTGCGGAGAACTAAGTCAATCCACTATAACTTATTAAACTGTCGATGCATGCTGGAGGGAATCATGCCTCACAAAAAAAAGACAGTTACACTCATCTTAATATTCATCTCTACACTCCTGCCCATCCTCATAACTGCTGTCGGGTGTTACACCGAACCTGAGGAACAGTCACAATTTACCGGGACACCTGAAGAGGTGACCTTCTGTCATTCAGCACGACTAGACACCCTCCTTCTTATTGCTTATGAACTGGGGTATTTAAGAAATAATGGAATAAATGCCACACTGAAAAAATTTACAACAGGCGGCCATTCCATAGCCAGAATGATTGACGGTGAGTGTGATGTCGCGTTCAGCGGGGGAAACCCTGTTGTCTATCAGAGTTTTAAGCACGATGACATCAGAATATTTGCGATAGTAGGAGAGTCCGATAATAGCTCAAGGATAATTGCCAGGAGAGACAGGGGAATTAAGTCGCCTGAAGATTTAGCAGGGAAAAAGATAGCAGCACAGAAAGGCACGGTCTTCCATTTTTTTACTTCACTCCTTCTTGCTAAGCACGGCCTGACCACAAACGACGTGGAACTCTCTTTTGTAAGGGCAGAAGAGCTGGAGCATGAAGATGCCTGGGACAGGTATGATGCTATTTCATTAAAGGAGCCTTACAGTTCAAATGCAATAAAATATCTGGGGGACAGGGCCGTAGTCTTTGAAGATAGGGAACTGGTACATCAGACTTTTAATGTCATCTCCAGTAGCAGCTTTATTTTTGAGAGGCCTGAGACAGTAAAAGGCATTTTGCGAGCCTTTGTGAGTGCGGAAAAATATGCGGAAAAATATCCGAAGAAGGCCTTTGAGTTATTAACTTCAACACATGAATATGATAAAACTCGCTATAACTCAATTATGTCCGACATAAGCCTAACCGTCTCTCTCAAGCAGTCTCTGCTGATCACTCTTGAAGACTCGGCCCGATGGATGATCAGGGAAGAATTAACTGACAGAAAGAAAATCCCGAATTATCTGAATTTCATATATACGGATACGCTCGAGACCGTAAAGCCGGAAAGGGCCTTAATTATAAAATGAAGATCAAGAGCAAGATACAAACAATAAATACACTACCTGCCGTCCTTGGTGCAGCCCTCATTTTCATCTTATTTCTGTCATACTCAACTGTCTCCGAAATCATGAAGAAAGACAGGGTCGGCGAACAAATATTAAGCGGAGCATATGACCTTAGTGTACTGACCACCAGCTACATAATGTATCCGTCTGACCGTCCGAAAGACCAATGGCGGCTGAAACATCGGGCAATCAAAGAACTCCTGGACAAGTTTGAATTTAAAGGGGCCGAAGAAAAAAGACTCATAGAGAAGATAATGAATTCCCACCACAACCTCAGGGGGCACTTTAATGAACTTGTAGACTTATATGAAACTCCCCCGATAAAAAGATCCAGCATTGCAACGTATGAAGAGAGCTTAAAGGGACAGCTAATGATCCATTCGGACTCGATGGTCGCGGACACAGTCAACTTGAGCAATCTAAATTATGCCTCCCTGATGAAACATATACGAGATACCACCTTTACAATAGCCTTCTCGGTAATAATTCTAATGCTCACCATGATCATCGTAACCTATATTATGGGGCAGAGCATTATCATACCCATTTCCAGGCTGCGCAAGTCAACCGAAATAATCGCCGGGGGAAACCTTGATCATAAAACCGGAATTAACTCTTCAGATGAACTCGGTCAGTTGTCACGTGCTTTTGATGATATGGGCCTGAAATTAAAAGCCTCACAAACGGTCCTTACAGAGGAAATATCAGAGCGCAAAACAACCCAGGATAGCCTTCATCAGTCCAGAAATGAACTTAATTCGATCTACAATGCTATTACTGATTTCTTAACAGTCATTGATACAGATTTCAGAATTTTGCGAGTTAACCATACTATCGAAATCATATGGGGAAAGGACTTGATCGGAAAGGTCTGTTATGAAGCATACCAGGGAAGGAATGACATCTGTCCCGATTGTCCGACTGCAAAAGCCATAGCAACCGGAAAGCCTGCTTTTTCAATTCAGAATCCTCTCCTTGAAGGAGCTCCTTCAGTTGAAATATCTACATTCCCTATCCTCAGCAATGAGGGTAAGGTTATCGCCGTCGTAGAACACGGAAAGGACATTTCAAAACGCGTGATGTCGGAAAAGGCCCTCAAAGAAAGTGAAGAAAAATATCGCAGGCTATTTACTACTGTTTCAACTGCATGGGCTTACCATAAAATAGTAACAGATAACAGCGGCAAACCGCTCGACTACTTGTTTCTTGAAGTAAATGGCGCCTTTGAAAAAATGACCGGCCTGAAAAAAGAGTATATTATCGGAAAGAGTGTTACTGAAGTATTACCGGGAACTGAACTTGACCCTGCTGACTGGATAGGAAAATATGGAGAAGTTGCCTTAACTGGTAAAGGAATTAAATTCGAGAACTATTCAGAAACTATCAACAAATGGTTTCTAGTCTCAGCAACCTGCCCTGAGAGGGGTTATTTCATTACAGTTTTCGATGACATCACAGAGCGCATTCAATTAGAGATGAAAATCACCCAGGAGAAGAAGCGGCTGGAAGAAGTTACGAGTTATGCAAATTGCGGTTTGTTTCTTCTAGACGAGCAGTCAAGAGTAACATATGCTAACAGCATCGCACAGAAGTGGTTTGGGCCTATAGAGCAGCTTCAAGGCGAACTATGCCACAAGATCTTTAACATGGAAGATCCCGAGAATACATGTGCAGGATTAGCCGCATTCAGGACCAGCGAGACAGTGGAAAGTGACATATACATGAAAACAGTTGAAGGGGAGTTTAAGCATTTTGCCGAAATCGCTTCGCCCGTCAGGGACAACAAGGGGAATCCGATTCAGGTCACTTTAGTAGTGACAGATGTTACTGCAAGAAAAAGAGCAGAAGAGCAGGTTAAATCATCCCTGACAGAGAAGGAAGTTCTTTTACAGGAAATTCATCATAGGGTAAAGAACAATATGATGGTTATAACAAGCCTTTTGAGTCTCCAGTCCAGAAAATTTATGGATGGAACTCATAGAGAGATGTTTAATGAAAGCATCAACCGGATTAAGGCCATGTCAATGATTCACGAGAAGCTTTATAAATCTGAAGACCTCGCTCGCGTTGATTTTAAAAACTACATCAGTGAAATGGTGAAAGAGATGTACCATTCATACGGGGTTGAGGCAAACAGGGTCATCTTAGAGACGAGTATCGAGGAGATAAAGCTCGGCCTCGACACAGCCATACCATTCGGATTGATCGTGAATGAGCTGGTTTCCAATGCTCTGAAACACGCATTCCCGGGAGACCTTAAAGGAACGATAAAGGTGTCAATGCGTCACAGAAACGGCAGTAACGAACTCATAGTCAGTGATAACGGCATCGGAATGCCGGAGAAGCTTGATATCGACAATATCGACTCACTGGGCATAAATCTCGTCAAGAGCCTGACACGGCAAATCAAGGGGGAAGTTGACATAATTAGAAATACAGGCACAGAGGTAAAGATCACTTTCAAGGAGCGCGCATAATGAGCAACAAGAGAATCATGGTAGTTGAGGACGAAGGCATTACGGCAATGAATATCCAGGGCTGCCTGGAAGATATGGGATACACCGTAACATCCACAGCTTTTACAGGGGAGAGTGCAGTCAGAAAAGCGGCGGTAGACCATCCCGACCTTATAATGATGGACATTATTCTTGATGGAAAGATAGACGGCATAGAGGCAGCCAGGCAGATCCAGGCATCTCATGATGTCCCGATAGTGTACCTGACAGCTCATTCAGACCAGGAGATGATGAATAGGATTAAGGAAACATCTCCATTCGGATATATTGTTAAGCCTTTTGACGACCGTGAACTGCAGATAACTGTCGAGTTGGCCCTTTACAAACATGAAATGGATAGCAGACTGAAAAAGAGCAATGATGAACTGGAGGCCAAAGTTCAGGAACGCACTGCAGAACTGGAGTCAACAATACAGCTACTACTGAATGCAGAGAAAAAGCTCCGAGTCGATGCCGACCTACTACAGGAAAGCAATATTGCCCTGAAAGTATTACTTAAACAGAGGGAGCAGGATCGGCACGACTTCGAAAGTAACATCCTGTCCAATATAAAACATCTGATCATGCCGTATCTGGAAAAACTCAAAGAAAACAAGACTATATCAGATGAGTTGGATTATCTGGGCACCATCGAATCAAACCTGAACGAGATAGTGTCACCCTTTTCAGCCAGGCTGTCATTTCAATACCTGGACTTTACCCCAAGGGAAATTATGGTGGCCAACCATATAAAGGACGGCAAACAGGACAAGAATATCATGGCGATACTCAACATCTCTCTGGATACAGTGAAGGCCCACAGGAAAAACATCAGGAAAAAACTCGGGATAAACAATCAGAAAGTTAACCTCAGAAGCAAACTCCTGTCCCTCTCAAAATAGGTATTTTTCACTACCCATTACCTACTAATCTTTAACCCTACCTTTCCTATCTACCTGTGTTATAAAAGATTAGCACCCCTTTGCTATACTCAAAATACAGGATGGGTGAACCCAATCTCACCACCGTACAGAAATATGAATTCAAAATCTCGCAACGCAAATCAACGAGCACACAAAAGCCGCATCATGGTTGTTGAAGACGAAAGCATCACCGCAATGAGCATTAAATGCAGCCTGGAAGACATGGGATACGTTGTATCATCTACAGCATTTTCCGGAGAAGAAGCAATAATCAATGCAGAAAGAGACCGGCCGGATTTAGTATTGATGGACATCACTCTTGGCGGGGAAATGGACGGGATAGAGGCCGCCAAAAAGATACACTCTAAATTCGACATTCCAATCGTTTACCTTACTGCCAATTCAGACATGCAGATAATGCAGCGGATAAAAGCAACAAAACCATTTGGTTACATATCAAAACCATTCTTCAACAAGGAGATACACTACACTTTAGAAATAGCACTCGACAAATACAGAGAGACAAAACGTTTCAAAAAAAGCGAGGCCCACATAAAGGAACACAAGACCCATCTCCTCGATATTGTTAATAGTCAAATTTCCGATTTAAATCGGTCACACAATACCCTGAAAGAGGAAATAAAGGTCCGAATGGCTGCTGAAGCTGAAGCAAAGCGAAGTGCTCAGCTTGCCTCCATTGGAGAATTAGCTGCAGGAATCGTCCACGAAATCAATAACCCCATTAACGGAATAATCAATTACGCTCAGATATTATCAAATAATTCCTCAGAGAACAGCCAGGAATCCGATATAGCATATAGAATTATTCATGAAAGCAGTCGCATCACAAACATTGTTAAAGATCTGCTCTCTTATATGCAGGAGAACGGCGTAGAAGATGGCCCTGTGCAAATTGACAAGGCCATATCTAACGCTCTTTCACTCACAGCGCCATATTTGACTCTGGACCAGATTCAGCTTACATCGTTAGTTCCTCCTAATCTCCCCCCAGTTACCGGACAAGCCCGCCTGCTTAGCCAGGTATTTCTGAATATTATTAATAATGCAGGATATGCCCTTAACCAAAAATATACTGGCGCTCACAAACATAAGGTCATCACCATAAGAGCAAGCAAAGTCATTATCGATGATAAACCATATATCAGAACATCATTTCACGACAACGGCATCGGAATACCGGTGGATGAACTGGGCAATGTCATGATCCCCTTTTTCACAACCAAACCATATGATGTCGGCACAGGAATGGGCCTGAGTATCAGCAATGGAATTGTACTCAACATCGGTGGCAAGATCACGATATATAGCATTGAAGGCCAATATACCGATGTGATCGTTGACCTGCCGGTTATGTGCGTTAGCAACTAAATCACACTAAATACTTCCACTCCTGCACCCATAAAAATCATCCGAAGTGTTGTAGTTTTAATAAAATAAAGTATATTATTTTTAATCTAATGCTGCGTGAACTCCATATAAAAAACTTCTCAATCATCGATGATGTTACAGTTGAATTCAACAAAGGGTTCAATGTCCTCACAGGCGAAACAGGCGCAGGCAAATCCATCATTATTGGAGCTCTGAGCCTTGCCCTCGGCGAACGGGCCACAGGCGAACTCATTCGAAGTGGAGAAAAAGAGGCCCTTGTTGAGGCTTTTTTTGACATCTCTCCGGAACTTCTAAGCCCTGAATCGCGCCAATATCTCAGTGACAACGGTATTGATATTGATGACGGACTTATCCTGAAGAGGATAGTATCAGTCCAGGGAAAGAACAGGGCCTATATCAACGGCTCAATGGCAAGCGTTCAAACCCTTTCGGACATTAGCAGAAATATAGTTGATGTCCACGGGCAATACGAGCATCAGTCATTACTTTCAGAGGAGAACCAGCTTGACCTTCTGGATGCCTACGGTGGACTCATTAAAGACAGGAAGGGAGTAGCAGAGACTTACGAATATCTCTTTAAGTTAAAGCAGCAGATCAGTAACCTTGCCCAGAAAGAAAAAGACCGCGCTCAGCGACTCGACATGCTCAACTATCAGTTAAATGAAATAGAAAGTGCAGGGTTAATCATAGGAGAAGAGGAAGAGCTCCGGGATGAGTTACAGCTTCTGGGAAATGCGGGCCGCCTGGCTGAACTGGCTAACCTGTCCTATGATTCCCTATATTCCTCGGATACATCATGCATATCAGCTCTATCCGGCATTCTTGAGAGTCTCAGGGAAATTTCAGAGATAGACCCCAGAGCTAGTGAAGCGCGCAAAGCAGCCGAAGATGCCCTGCCCCTACTGGAAGAGACGGGTTATTTCCTCAGGGACTATAAAAACAGTCTTGATTTCGATCCGGGCAGGCTCGATCATGTACAGGATCGGCTTGAGCTTATAAAGGGGCTAAAACGGAAATATGGGAACGGCATTGATGAAATTCTCAAATTCTACAATACCGCACGAATAGAGCTTGAAGAGCTTCAGTACTCCGAAGAAACACAGGAGGCCATGAAGTCAGAGCTGGAGGAGATTAAAACTAAATTAACAAAAAAAGCCCAGTCGCTTTCAAAAAAGCGAAAATCAATTGCCAAAAAGATCGAGAAGGATGTGATCAGCCAACTATCCGAACTCGCAATGCCGGACACGCAGTTTTCAATACAGGTGTCTCAGGAACAGGGCAATGACACCTCAGACGGATTCAGGGCAACAAGCAAAGGCATAGACAATATTGAATTCATGATATCCCCCAATGTCGGAGAGACACTCAAGCCACTATCAAAAGTCGCATCGGGTGGCGAACTCTCCAGGGTCATGCTCTCCCTTAAAAGCATCCTTGCAAAGGGAGACAATATACCTATTCTTGTGTTTGATGAAATTGACAGCGGAATAGGCGGTAAAACAGCAGACACGATGGCAAAGAAACTAAAAAAGCTATCAGCCGGACACCAGGTAATCTGCATAACCCATCTCCCTCAAATAGCCTCCCATGCTGAAGAACATCTGAAGATCGAAAAGATAGTAAAAAAAGAGCGGACTGTTGTTGAAATACATAAAGTAGAAAAAGACGTGAGAGTCATTGAAATCGCCCGCATGTTAAGCGGTGACACTTCCGATGCTTCCCTTAAACATGCAAAAGAATTACTCGGAAGAAGTAACAGAAATTAACTTCATTTAATTCTCCGCAACAGATCAAAATACACGCAAGTCCTGAAAAGCTCAATCATAACTTTATGTTACATTTACATAACGGCATTACCATAAGTTACACCGAGTCACCATTTCTACCACAATCACCATAGCTAACCCCCCGATATATCCCTCTTTTTCCCCGACCTTAACTGGCATTTTTATTGCAGTAAATATCATAAAATTATTCCGATCATCACCATTCAGCACATGAATCATCATTAATATTTAACACTGCTGAGTTTTCGGACTCACTTTTTTATTTACAACTACTTAGATTTGTGATATTTTTTACTTATCACTTTTTAGTTTTTTCTAATAATTAAAGACTTTAAAAAGAGAGGGGGAAGTGGATTTATGAAAAATAAGTCTGATGATCCGTTCCAGGACGCACCGGAATTAATGGAGAAGCTCGAGAAGAAAGGCGTTTCCCGAAGGGACTTCATGAAATGGTGCACCGGCATGGCGGCCGTACTCGCCCTACCGGCAACGTTTATCCCAAAAATCGCTGAAGCAGTTCTTGCACAAAAACCATACCTAGTATGGCTAGAGTACTCGGACTGCGCAGGTGACACTGAAGCCCTTCTGAGGGCAACCGCACCAACTGTGGGTCAGATTGTTCTTGATATCCTGTCAGTAGATTATCACGAAACGATTATGGCACCATCAGGATTTGCCGCAGAAAAATCCCTTATGGATATTGTCGATAATCATAAGGGCAAATATTTCGTTGTTGTCGAGGGAGCCATCCCAATGAAAGACGGCGGGATATACTGCTGCGTAGGAGGAAAGACTGCTGTTGATCTCGCCCGTAAAGTATGCGGAAATGCTCTTGCCACAATAGCGGTAGGTACATGTGCTACACACGGAGGAGTCGCTGCAGCCGCCCCCAATCCTACGGGGGCTGTAGGAGTCAAGGAAGCAGTCCCGGGTGCAACAGTTATTAATTTACCCGGCTGTCCAATGAATGTTGAAAACCTTACTGCCACCATAGTTCACTATCTGACACTCGGCAGGCTCCCACAGACTGATAAACTCGGCAGGCCGCTATTTGCTTATGGCAAAAGGATCCATGACAATTGCGAGAGAAGAAGCCACTTTGATGCGGGCCAGTATGTGCAGAAGTGGGGAGATGAAGGCCACAGACAGGGATGGTGCCTGTATGAGATGGGATGCAAAGGACCTGAAACATACCACAATTGCCCGACCGTTAAATACAACGGGGGTACAAGCTGGCCGGTTCAGGCAGGTCACGGCTGCATAGGCTGTTCAGAGCCCCATTTCTGGGATTCCATGGGACCGATCTACAAGAGACTCCCGAATGTTCCCGGATTTGGTGTAGAAAAAACAGCGGACAAAGTAGGGGCCGGACTTGCAGCTGCCACAGCCGCAGGTCTTGCTATTCATGGAATTGCACGGGCAATGTCGCCTGACAAAAAAGATAAAGACGATTAAAAAGGAGGTGGAGAGCATTGGCTAAGAAATTAGTAATTGACCCGATTACAAGAATCGAAGGTCACCTCAGAATCGAAGCAAAAATAGAAAACGGCATAGTTGTTGATGCGTGGAGTTCAAGTACCATGTTCAGAGGGATTGAGCTGATATTGAAAGGCCGTGATCCCAGGGACGCGTGGGCTTTTACCCAACGTATATGAGGCGTCTGAACAACGGTACATGCAACCGCCTCGGTGAGAGCGGTCGAAGACGCTTTAGGAATTAAAATTCCGAACAACGCAAGAATTATTAGAAATTTAATCAGCGGTATTCAATACGTACAGGATCATGTGATCCACTTTTATCATTTACACGCCCTTGACTGGGTGGATATTGTAAGCGCGCTAAGCGCAGACCCGGTAAAGACATCCGCACTGGCACAGTCAATCTCTGACTGGGAGTTATCCAGCGCAGATTACTTTAAGGGAATCAAGGACAAACTTAAGGCTTTTGTAGACAGGGGCCAGCTCGGTCCGTTTAAAAACGGCTACTGGGGCCACTCCGCATACAAACTCCCGCCGGAAGCTAACCTTATGGCTGTCGCCCATTACCTTGAAGCCCTTGACTGGCAGAGAGAAGTCATCAAGATCCAGGCACTGCTCGGTGCAAAGAACCCTCATGCCCAGACATACATCGTCGGCGGCATGTCTATCCCAGTTGACCCTGAAAGTCAGAACGCACTAAATGCCGGAAGCATTGCGTTCATAAGCGGTCTTGCTCAAAAGGCAAAAGACTTCGTTGAAAAAGTCTATGTTCCTGATGTCCTTGCAGTTGCCCCATTCTATCTTGACTGGGCCGGATACGGCGCCGGTGTCGGTAATTTCATGAGCTATGGTGAATTCCCGAATGATAATGAAAGCAACACATCAAACATGTGGCTGCCGCGCGGAATAATCCTTAACAAGGACTTGTCAAAAGTCCATCCGGTAGACGAGAGCAAAGTTACAGAATATATCTCCCGCTCATGGTATAACTACTCGGGCGGCGACGATAAGGCCAAACATCCGTATGACGGTGAAACAGACGTTAATTACACGGGACCAAAGCCCCCGTATGAGTACCTGAACACTGACGAAAAGTACTCATGGCTCAAAGCACCGCGCTATGATGACATGGCAATGGAAGTCGGTCCGCTCTCAAGGATGCTCGTAGCTTATGCATCAGGACATGAGAGAGTCCAGGCTGTTGTTAACCATGTTCTCAAAACTCTCAACGTACCTGCAACAGTCCTTTTCTCAACACTTGGAAGGGTAGCCGCAAGAGCAGTTGAAACATTGGTAACTGCAGAGCAGATTCCGATTTGGCTGAACGAACTGGCAGTTAACATGAAAAACGGAGACCTCAAAATCCACAACGGCGAGAAGTGGGACCCGTCATCATGGCCTGCTGAAGCAAAAGGCTATGGTTTCCATGAAGCTCCGAGAGGTGCTCTCTGCCACTGGGTAAAGATCAAGGACCAGAAGATCGATAACTACCAGTGTGTTGTCCCTGGAACATGGAACGGCTCTCCAAGGGACGCCAAAGACCAGAGAGGCCCCTGGGAAGAGGCCCTGATCGGGACTCCGGTCGCTAACCCGGACCAGCCGGTTGAAATTCTCAGAACCATTCACTCCTTTGATCCTTGCATGGCCTGTGCCGTTCATGTATTAGACGCAGAAGGCAATGAAGTCATTAAGGTGAAGGTGAAATAAGAAAGGGGAATGACGATGAACAACATGAGAAAAGAAGTCTATGTATGGGAATTCCCTGTTAGGTTTACTCACTGGATTAACGCGATCTGTCTCGTGGCCCTTTCGTTTACGGGTATTTACATAGGTGATCCGTATACTCACGCCCAGTCTGCTGACCAGTTTATAATGGGATGGATGAGATTTGTCCACTTTACCGCAGCTTATGCGTTAATGATGAGCATAATCATCAGAATATACTGGTTTATTATGGGGAACAAGTATGCGAGCATTAAGGAGTGGACCAATGTAGGAGCGATAGGAGAAGACCTGAACACTTATCTCTTTTTCAAGAAAAGGAAGTCACCTCGCGTCGGACATTCAGCGCTTGGTGGCGTGTCATATCTCTTGCTCTTTGTGGTATTCCTGTTCATGATATTCTCGGGATTTGCGCTGTACTCGGTCAACCACACAGGAGGGATCTGGTACATATTGGGTGGATGGATGACGAACATAATGTACCTTCCGACCATCAGACTTTGGCATCATCTGCTCATGTATGTAATATTCTCATTTGTTCTGGTTCACCTGTACATTCTTGTGCTTTCTGAGTCCATGGCAAGCAGGGGCATGTTTAACTCTATTATTACAGGGCACAAGTATGTCCCGGAAAAGGACCTGAAATAATTGGCCAGACCTGCAAAATGAAACACATTTCGAGCCCCGGAAGTCACTTATCTCTTCCGGGGCTTAATTTTCGCTATAGGTTATAATTAGTCCGTTAATCAGCCCTCATAACTGACTAATTATAATTTATAAATCCTGGAGGGAGGCTTTACTTGAGCATAGCAATATTTGGAATAGGCAACATCCTTTTAAGTGATGACGGCATCGGTATTCATATTATCAACAGATTAAAGGATGAATATGATTTTCCTGACCATGTCGAGATTATCGACGGAGGCACGAAAGGACTGGATCTACTCCCTCTATTTGAAAACAGGGAGAAAGTTCTATTTATTGATGCGGCAAATTTCAAAAAAGAACCGGGAACAATAGGCACTATTGACGGAGACAACATCCCGGCATTTCTAGGCCAAAAACTTTCGGTGCACCACATTGGAATTCCGGACATGCTCTTTGCAGCAAAGTTCATGGAAATTACGCCGCCTGAAATGTGTCTTATCGGAATCCAACCGGAATCCATGGAAACATCATTGGAATTAACCAATCCGGTCAAAGCAAATTTCGACTCTCTCCTTGAAAAGGTACTTGATAAATTAAGAGAATGGGGAGTAGATGCCGCACCTAAAATAGCAGCCACTTAAACTTGCACCTTACTGTCATAAATAATAAATCAGGTGCCTGACCTCAGTCACTTCAACCTACATACACATATGACAGTAGCAATAAATTCGTAATTCTAAACAAACATTTTGTGATTATCACTTTAGGTAGCTACCTAAAGTGACAAAGAAAGCAGTACAATATTAAATTACCCTAAAACTGATCAACGGAGGCTTTAAATGTGTGTCGGCGTTCCCATGCAGCTTATCGAGATAAATTATCCCTCAGGAGTTGCAGAGGCCAAAGGAGTGACGAGGGAAATCGGCCTTCAGCTACTACCTGAAGACATCCTCGAATTAGGAGACCACGTCATAGTACACGTTGGATTCGCGATTGAAAAAGTGGACAAAGATCGTGCCGATGAAATCTGGAAGACACTCGAAGAGGTTCTCGCTTTGATGGATGAGGAGGAGAATGCACGAAGTCTCAATAGTGCTGGGGATGATTGACGAACTCGCCCGAATCGCACGGGAAAATGAGGCGAAGAGCATAACACAGGTTACGCTCAAGATCGGAAAGCTGTCAGGAATAGTAACTGACAGCCTGAAGTTTGCGTTTGATGCCGTAAAGCTCGAACATCCGTTTATTTCAACAGCAGAGATCCTGATTAACGAAATCCCTCTGGTGTATCATTGCAATATTTGTAATAACGATTTTGAAGCAGAGGACATATATTTCCCGAGCTGCATAAGCTGCAAATCCAATGACCTGGCGATCATTTCAGGTGAAGAGCAGCACATTGAGAGTGTTGAAGTAGATGTTTAAAGAGCCGATCCTGCGGTTCAACCGTTGCAAAGGATTAAACTTTGTTAATTAAAGGAGCAATCTATGTGTGATACCTGTGGATGTGACCACGACCATGAAACAAAAGAGAGCAGAACCGTTGATGTTAACCAGAGCCTGTTAAAATCGAACGATGAAGCCGCAGCTGCCAACCGACGTCACTTCACTGAAAAGAGAATCCTAGCAATAAACCTAATCAGCTCACCCGGCTCCGGCAAGACCACTCTGCTAGAGAAAACAATTGAGACCCTGCAAGATGAAATCAAGATCGGCGTCCTTGAAGGCGATATAGAAACAGAACTCGACGCGGAGAGGATCAGGGCCAAAGGGGCCCCGGCAGTGCAACTTACAACAGGCGGTGCATGCCACCTGGAGTCTGCGTTAGTACACAAGGGATTTCACAAACTGGAGCATCAACTGAATGGGGAAAAGCTAGACATCCTCTTTATAGAAAATGTAGGCAATCTTGTCTGCCCATCATTCTTTGACCTCGGCGAGCATATACGGGTAGTCCTTATCTCAGTGCCGGAAGGTCATGACAAGCCGATCAAATACCCGAAAGCGATCAAGACATCGCAACTCTTATTAATCACCAAAACCGATCTCATTCCTCACTTTGATTTTGAAATAGAGAAAATCAAGAAAGATGCAGCAGCACTAAACCCTTCCATCCGTGTCATGGTCACATCAGCCAAGTCAGGGGAAGGCATGGAGGAGTGGTTCAGTTTCTTGAAACAACAGAAAACTGGTTAATCCATAGATTTCATAGATCATACAGATGTTAGACTTTCAATCTGAGTAATCTGCGAAATCTGCGGACAATAAATT
>PJEL010001088.1_pt1 | contig 28918 bp, 20 predicted proteins | sample 1853271 | NCBI WGS metagenome assembly PJEL01 (sample SAMN08108733, study PRJNA415343) | Invertebrate metagenome, whole genome shotgun sequencing project. | host: Globobulimina | place: Sweden: Gullmar Fjord | collected 2015-08 | reverse complement strand
CCAAATATTCCTCCTGATCCCAGAGCAATTTTTGACTGCATAATATGATAGCCAGAGCCCAATGGATCTGATTCAGGATTTAAGAAAATCAAAATCCTTTTTTGCTGATATTCATGCAGATATTGATAGGCAAGAAACCCGGTGGGAACAGCACTGCCGATAAGGAGTGCAAATTTCCATAACCGAACACCTGCTACAAAAAAGACAATACCAGCCCCGGCAACAAGAAGAAGAGTTGTCCCAAGATCCGGTTGACGCAGAACCAACGCAGCCGGCAATGCGACCAGAATGAGCGGAGGTATGAGGTACCGAATGCGACCGATGTCTTCTAGCGCAAGCCCCTGAAAATATCGTGCAACAGCCAACACCAGCGTAATCTTCATAATTTCCGATGGCTGCAATTGAATAGGGCCAATATCAACCCAACGCCGCGCGCCCATACCAACAACCCCCATCACTTCAACAGAGACCAACATAAGTAAGGCGATTGCATATAGGGGATAGGCAAGACGCAACCATATTCTGATATCGACCAGCGCAACAACGAACATCACTACAAGGCCAGCTGCAAACCGGATCATCTGCCGGGACGCCCAAGGGTCCAAATTGCCGTCAGCAGCTGAATAGAGCATGACAAAACCAACAGAGGCTGTTGCGCAGATCAGAAGCACATAGCCCCAGTTGATATCCCATATTTTTTTGGATAACGGAAGGTTCTTTTCAGCGGCACCCAGTTCCCTAAGCATTCCGGCCACCTTTTTTTACAGGACTGCCTGTAAACTTAGTACGGGTTTTATTCCGTACCGGATCAAGCCTTAATGCCTCCTGGAGTAAATCTCTCGCGATCGGGGCTGCAGCTCTTGAACCACTTCCGCCATGTTCAACAATAACAGAGACAGCATATCGCGGCTCATCGAAAGGGGCGAAAGCAACAAATAAAGCATGATCCCGTTCAATCCACGGTTTTTCATTCGACTTACGAACACCGGTTAGGCGTTCTTTTTTAGATATACGCCGAACTTGCGCAGTCCCAGACTTTCCAGCCATTTCCCAACCGTCAACCTTGATTTTGGAAGCCCGGCCGGTCCCGCGTTTACTATTCACAACATCAAACATTCCTGCAAGTACAGTACGAAGAGCAGATTTGCTTATGCCCATATCAAGGTTCTCAGATGGTTTTTCTTCGCCCTCTTCAAATTGGGAAATGTCTTCCTTAACGAGACGTGGTGTCACTGCCTTGCCGCCATTTGCAAGCCGGGCAGTCATAACGGCGAGTTGCAGGGGAGTGGTCAAGACATAGCCTTGTCCGATACCAGCATTATAGGTATCGCCAACCTGCCACCGTTCTCCGCGCACTGCGCGCTTCCAGTCCGTTGTTGGTATAAGGCCCGCTCTCTCGCCTCTTAAATCAAGATCAAGAGTATGTCCCATCCCAAATCGATTTGCCATTTCAGCAATTTTGTCGATCCCGACTTTTCGAGCGATATCATAAAAATATATATCGCAAGATTGCTCAATTGCCTGACGCAAATTCAATTTCCCATGACCGCCCCGTTTCCAGCAATGGAATTTGTGACGTCCAAGTTTAGTAGAGCCACTGCAAAAAACTCTATGTTCAGGCGAAATAACCCCAGCTTCCAGCGCAGCCAATGCAACAATCATTTTGAAGGTTGAGCCAGGCGGATATTGGCCAGCAACGGCTTTATTGCTAAGCGGATGCTTGGGATTGGATTGAAGCCCTCGCCATTCCTTAGTACTGATCCCGGTGGTAAAACTATTCGGATCAAAGCTGGGAACTGACACCATGGCGAGGATATCCCCGGTATGAATATCCAGAACAGTAGCCGCTGCGCTTTCCTTACCCATCCTGGTCGTTGCAAACTTTTGTAATTCCGCATCGATAGTCATTACAAGATCATTGCCGGCACGCCCTTCCTGTCGGCTGAGTTCCCGAATGATACGGCCATGAGCATTGGCTTCTACCCGACTGGTGCCAGCAGTCCCGCGCAATGAAATATCATAATATTTCTCAATGCCATTTTTACCTATGCGAAATCCTGGTAACTCAAGCAAAGGGTCCGGTTCCAGATTTTGCAAATCCTTTTCAGAAACGGCTCCGACGTATCCCACCGTATGTGCAAAGAGAGGCCCATAAGGATAATGGCGAGTTTCACCAACATCCAGCTGTATACCCGGCAGTTCAGGAACATGAACATTAATGCGGGCAAATTCGGCCCATGTGAGATTTTGCATGACCGGTATGGGAACAAAACCACGCTTTCGTTTGGTTTCTTTTAATACACGAGCACGATCTACATCATTAACTGGAACAAGTGCTGACAAACGATCCAGAGTCTGCTCAACGCTTTTGGTTTGTTCACGGATCAAAACAACCCGATAATTCTGACGATTGCTGGCAATTTCTGCGCCAAATCTATCCAGAATTCTGCCGCGCAGGGGCGCAAGAAGCCGAATATTCATCCGGTTCTCGTTGGCCATCATCGTATATTCATCAGATTGAATAACCTGCAAATAATAAAGACGCCCAGCAAGGACAGACATAAGCGTTGCCTGTCCACCGGCTAAAAGAAGGGATCTGCGAGTAAAAACTCTCGATTTTTCCTTATCGCGACTTTTAGACATATCAGATATGCCTCAGGAAACTGCTTTGAATGAGGCCAAAACACCACGCAAAGAATGGGAAAACAAGGATCGTTAGAACCAACTGCATTAGAACTGGCGCTATCGGCAATACAGCGAATGAATAGATACAAGCGACGATCCAGGACAAAAGCGCAATTCCCGTCGCGATAAGAAAATACCCCCACCAAGACAGAATAAAAGCTTTTCCAACAAAAACCAGGCGTTGGGAAACTGCGATTGCGTGAATGATCAGAAGCATAAGTGAGGAAAGCCCCATCGGGGTCCCTGTCAAAATATCAGAGATCAATCCGAGCAAAAAGACAACCGGCGCAGGCATCAGATAAGAACGATGAAGAGACCAGTAAAAAATAGATATGGAAACCAACGATGGTGTCACTGTCGCGAAACCGTCAATTCGCATGGGAACAACACTGATCAGCGCCAGAAAGAAAGTAAGCCAGAACGGAATACTCCCTCTTAAGATCCTGTTGATCTGATATGACAGTGTTGGTGTCAAAGGATAAAGGCTCCTTTAATTGCTCAGACGGCTTTCGCCGAGATCGCCTGGATTTGTTGCCCGATCTGTTAGGCCAGGCAGATCATAACGAAGGACACTGACAAATTCGAGCCGTGACCAATCTGCAAAGGCTTGTACGCGGACCTGCCCCTCGGTTACGGATGAAACAATACCGATAGGCCTGCCAGCCGGTAACATGGCTCCGTCACCAGATGTGACCACCCTGTCGCCCGCAGAAACTTGTGCGTTAGTTGGTAGGAATTCCAATTTGGGAGAAGATGAGTTATCGCCCACAAGAATGCCTTTATGCCGAGAGTTTTGAAGGACTACCGGTACCCGGGAGTTCAAGTCAGTCAGAAGAAGGACACGAGCAGATTTCCGGCCTACTTCGGCAATTCGGCCGACAAGACCAAGAGGTCCCACAACTGCCTGCCCTACACGTACACCATCTCGCGTACCTGCACTTAAAAGCAAGGTGCGAACGAAGGGCCCACCTGAATCTCCGACAACACGGGCCGTAATGGGTAAGACAAGCGGATCACTCATCGCGTTGAGCAACCGTTGATAATACTCATTTTCACGATCTAGAATACGACTCACAGATTGCCATTTCAAAAGCCGTTCATTTTCGCGGCGCAGCCGTTCATTTTCTTCAACCAAGCTTGCAAGTTCCTGCACCCGCTCAATCCCTTTATTCAAGGCATTCACAGGTTGAGACAGAGTACCAAGAACCGGGGAAATAGCATCGATGCTGACCGTTCGCAAACGTTCCAACAGGACAAGATCTGCTTTCCCAAGGACTAAAAGGGCGATTGAGATACAAATAAGTGTCAGAAAAGCAAAGCGCTGAACAATAAGCTTCAGCGGAAACGTTATTTTAGACGCGGTGCCTTGACGCAAGGCCATATCAACAACTCCGGCTACTCAACCTCATTACGAAAACGTCATTGCCCTTTACGATCAACCCTAATTCTCACCACTTAATACATGGCGTAGTGTCTTAAGCTCTTCAAGAGCCCGACCTGTACCTATCGCAACGCATGAGAGTGGTTCATCTGCAATAGAGACCGGCAATCCGGTTGCATGACGCAGGACATAATCAAAATTACCCAGCAATCCGCCGCCGCCTGTCAGAACAATACCTTTATCAACGATATCCGCCGCGAGTTCTGGTGCTGTATGTTCAAGCGCAACTTTTACAGCTTCTATGATCGCACCAACCGGTTCAGCCAGGCTTTCTGCAATCTGTCGTTCGCTGATGACAAGTTCTTTTGGAACACCGTTCATCAAATCACGGCCTTTAACTTCCATGGTTTCCCCGTTGCCATCTTCTGGAGGGCAAGCGGAACCAATCGTTTTCTTGATACGCTCAGCGGAGCTTTCACCAATGAGTAGGTTATGATTGCGACGAATATAAGCGATAATCGCCTCATCCATTTTATCGCCGCCAACCCGAACACTTTTTGAATAAACAATACCGCCCAAAGACAGAACCGCGACTTCAGTTGTACCGCCGCCGATATCCACGACCATGGAACCGGTCGGTTCAGTAACAGGAAGACCGGCGCCAATTGCGGCAGCCATCGGTTCTTCGATCAAATACACTTCTCTCGCTCCGGCATTTTCAGCTGAATCCCGAATGGCTTTGCGTTCAACTGCGGTGGAACCCGAAGGCACACATATGATGACCTGAGGTCGGGCAAAATTACGATTATTGTGCACTTTGTGAATGAAGTGCTTGATCATCTCCTCAGCTATTTCAAAATCGGCGATAACACCGTCTCGAAGTGGCCGGATAGCTTCAATATTTCCAGGAGTACGCCCGAGCATCATTTTTGCTTCGTCCCCGACGGCAAGTACTTGTTTCTTACCCTGACGATGAATGATGGCAACAACGGACGGTTCATTCAGAACAATCCCGCGTCCTTTCACATAGACCAGCGTGTTGGCTGTGCCAAGGTCAATAGCCATATCATCGGAAAGCAGCCCGAGAAGTTTGGAAAACATTAAATAGCCTCACTCACTTTATCTTTTTAAAAAGAGCAAGCCCCCCTGCCCTTTAATTCCCTAATAGATCAGGTATCACATTTTGTGAAACCAAAATCACCTAAACTCATCGTTGCAACACCTATTTAAATCCCGCAATTACAACGCTTGTTTAGTGGTATGCCAGAAGATGGTTAATAATTTCCAACTTTTCTCGCTGCATCAGTATTACGATCTTTCCGGGCAGACAGGCAACCGATTTATCGCGCTAATGTAAAGGAAATAAAGATTTTCACGATTTTAGGGGGGTTTTTGCTTCTAACTGGCTCAAAAGATGAGAGAATTAGTACTTCTTATGGCCCCCAATCTCAAATAATCCAACAACGAATAATGAAAAAAGCCGGCACATCAGCACCGGCTTCTCAGCATTCATCCATAAAAGACGCTGAGCGTCAGTTTTTGGATTTGTCAACCATAGCATTTTCGCCGATCCATGACATCATGGAGCGGAGCTTGCCGCCAACTTCTTCAATCTGGTGAGCGTCGTTCCGCGCACGAGTAGCCTTGAGGAACGGCTGGCGAACCTTGTTTTCCAGCATGAAGTCACGAGTAAATTTACCAGTCTGGATATCATCCAGAATACGCTTCATTTCCGCCTTGGTATCAGACGTAATGATGCGTGGACCTGAGACATATTCCCCATATTCCGCTGTATTGGAGATGGAGTAGTTCATGTTGGCTATACCGCCTTCATACATCAGATCAACGATCAGCTTCACTTCATGCAGGCATTCGAAATAAGCCATTTCAGGCGCATATCCTGCTTCCACCAAAGTTTCGAAACCAGCGCGGATCAGCTCAACCAGACCGCCGCAAAGAACAGCCTGCTCACCGAAGAGGTCAGTTTCGCATTCTTCTTTGAAGGATGTTTCAATGATACCGGCACGGCCACCACCGATGGCAGATGCGTATGAAAGCGCAATATCAAGAGCATTGCCAGAAGCATCCTGATGAACAGCGACGAGACATGGAACGCCACCACCGCGTTGATATTCCGAACGCACTGTGTGGCCTGGGCCTTTTGGTGCAATCATGAATACGTCCATATCGGCACGTGGTTCAATCAGGTTGAAGTGAACATTCAGACCATGAGCGAAGACAAGAGCAGCGCCTTGCTTCATGTTTGGTGCAAGATCCGCCTCATAAATATCAGCCTGAAGCTCATCAGGTGTGAGCATCATGACAACATCGCCCCATTTGGCGGCGTCAGCAGGTGTCATCACCTGAAGGCCAGCACCTTCGGCTTTTTTGACAGATGAGCTGTCAGCCCGAAGAGCCACAGCAACATTTGCAGCACCGGAATCTTTCAAGTTGTTAGCATGGGCGTGCCCTTGACTACCGTAGCCAACGATGACAACATTCTTGCCTTTGATCAGATTAACATCGGCATCGCTGTCGTAATAAACGCGCATCTCTCTATTTCCTTCTAGATATAAAACGTCTTTAAAATTATGGGACGAGCCATCCGTTAGATGGTGTCTTTACCTCTTTTTACTGCCACAACACCTGTGCGGCAGACTTCAGTTTTTCCAAGGGGTTCCATGAGGCCGATAAACGCCTTCACTTTATCCCGAACGCCGGTTACTTCAAAAATAAACGATGTTTCCGTCGTATCAACAGCACGGGCACGAAAGATATCAGCCATTCGAAGAGCCTCCACCCTTTTCTCTCCCTTACATTCCACTTTCACCAAAGCCATTTCACGCTCAACAGCGGGACCGTCAAGCGTTAGATCAGCGATCCGGTGAATAGGCACCAACCGTTCAAGCTGCGCCTTGATCTGTTCAATCACCATCAAGGTTCCGGTCGTAACAATTGTGATCCGGGACAGATTTTCCGCATCATCAACTTTAGCCACAGTCAGGCTTTCAATATTGTAGCCACGGCCTGAGAACAATCCAACAACCCGCGCAAGTACGCCAAATTCGTTGTCCACCAGTACGGCAATAGTATGCCGATGAATTTCAGTTTTCTGCATCATGTCCAAGTATTCTTCATAAGGAGCCTTAATTACTCCTGAAATCTCTTATACTAAAATTTGTGTTTTGTCGTGACTTATACGAGAGCTTGTCCTGCCGACGTAACCTCTGGCCCATCGCCTTCTTCATCGTCAGCGAGTAACATTTCATTATGGGCAGCACCTGATGGGACCATAGGGAAGACGTTTTCCTCTTTGTCGACCAACATGTCTACGATAACTGGACCATCAATTTCCAACATCTTGAGAATGGTCTCGTCAACTTTCTCAGGATCAGAACAACGAAGCCCCGTACCGCCGAAGGCTTCCGCAAGTTTTACAAAATCAGGAAGACTTTCCATATAACTTTCGGAATAGCGCTTCCCATGCAACAATTCCTGCCATTGGCGCACCATTCCCATATATTCGTTATTGAGGATAAATATCTTCACAGGCAAACGATACTGGATGATCGTAGACAATTCTTGAATATTCATCATGGTGGAGGCTTCACCCGCCACGTCCACCACCAATGCATTGGGATGGGCAATCTGAGCGCCTACGGCTGCAGGCAACCCGTAACCCATAGTGCCGAGGCCACCAGAAGTCATCCAACGATTTGGCTCATCAAATTCAAGATATTGGGCCGCCCACATCTGATGTTGGCCCACTTCGGTAGTAAAGTAACGATCCATGCCTTTCGTAAGCTCATTGAGACGAGACAAAGCATATTGCGGTTTTATGGTATCACCTTTTTGCTCAAACTTCAGGCAATCACGTGCAATCCATGCGTCCAGTTCCGTCCACCAGCTTGTCAGTGCGGCCGCATCCGGTTTACAAACCTCGGATTTCCAGACCTTGATCATATCTTCCAGAACATGCCCCACATCGCCGATAATCGGGATGTCCACCTGAATATTCTTATTGATGGATGAAGGATCAATATCAATATGGATTTTCTTCGAATTCGGCGAAAATGCTTCCAAGCGACCAGTGATGCGGTCATCAAAGCGCGCACCAACACAAATCATAACGTCACAGTCATGCATCGCATTATTTGCCTGATACGTTCCATGCATGCCCAGCATACCGAGGAACTGTTTATCAGAAGCAGGATACGCCCCAAGTCCCATTAAAGTACTTGTAATCGGGTATCCCGTCATGCGAACGAATTGGGTGAGTAGTTTCGACGCCTTAGGCCCAGAATTAATGACACCACCACCGGAATAGAAAACCGCTTTCTTCGCACCTGCGATCAATTTTACGGCTTCTTTTATGGCTTTCAAATCGCCCTTCACCTGCGGATTATAACTTTTATGCTGAACCAAGGCAGGTGGTGTATAAGTTGCCTTTGCAAACTGAATGTCTTTTGGCAAATCAATCACCACAGGACCCGGACGCCCATGCGTTGCCACATAAAAGGCTTCATGAACGGTTTTGGCCATATCAGCGGCATCTTTAACAAGATAATTGTGTTTCGTTACAGGACGCGTAATACCAATTGTATCGGCTTCCTGAAAAGCATCATTACCAATAAGATGTGTTGCCACCTGACCGGTCAGGCAAATTATAGGAATACTATCGAGCAAAGCATCGGCGAGGCCTGTTACGGCATTTGTCGCACCGGGACCTGATGTCACAAGAACCACACCGGGTTTTCCGGTTGAACGTGCGTAACCTTCAGCGGCATGAACGGCACCACCTTCCTGGCGAACCAGTATATGACGAATGCTGTTCTGTTTGAACAATTCATCATAAAGGGGGAGCACAGCACCACCAGGATATCCAAAAATCACTTCGACGCCCTGATCAACCAGCGCTTTGATGACGATTTCCGCTCCTGAAATTTCCGGCTTTGCCATGGGGTATCCCTAATCTCTCTAAAATTGGCACTTAAAAATGGCTTAATGATAAAAAAGAGCCCGGATTTTAACCCGAGCGGTACGAATTAAACTGGACTGGACTTAAAATGAATCTCCAGACCTGTTATTTGGGCGAAACTAGACGCTCATTTCATTTCGGTCAACAAAAAATGGCGAATAAATGGAAAGAAATCACCCTTCAAACTTTCCAAATCTTGCGCGGATGACGTCTTTGCTTCGCTCATCTTATTCCGAACCCAGGTCATTTGGCGTTTCGCATAGCGTCGTGTTTGCATCTTGATGCGGTCAAGCATTTCTTCTTTTTCCAAGCCTTTGGCTAGGAAATCTGCGATTTCCGGAACACCGAGGGCTTTCATTGAAGGGAGCGAAGGATCAAGATTTCGATCCAGAATGTCTTTTACTTCATCAATAGCCGCTCCTTCATCGATCATCCAGTCCAGCCTTTTATTACATCTGTCATACAACCATTGCCTTTCTGGCGTAAGGGCAAGCCAAAGCCTTGGACAAGTCAAAATCGGGCCTTCAGCTGCAGTTTTATGCCATTGGGTTAGAGGGATTCCTGTTTCCTCAACAACTTCAAGCGCGCGAAGCAGTCGTTGACTATCGCCTAAATTAAGTTTCGCAGCCATTTCCGGGTCTTTATCCAAAAGCCTATCAAAAATAATCTGATTACCTTCTGCCAATTGCAGTTGACGAAGATTGCCCCGAACCTCATCAGATATTTTAGGAATTTCAGCAATCCCTTTTGTCAAGATTTCAAAATAAAGCCCTGTTCCACCGACAATTATGGGGAGTTTTCCCATTTCATGGCATTTTTTCACTTCCTCCAATGCCATATCTCGCCAGCGCGCCGCTGAACAAAAATCATCCGGATCCAAAACACCGTAAAGCCGATGCGGTGCTTCGGCTTCTTCTTGCACACTTGGGCGAGCAGTAATCACACGAAGGCCCTTGTAAACCTGCATGGAATCCCCGTTAATCACCACACCGTCAAATTCCTTCGCAATGGCAACTGCCAAAGCGGATTTGCCGCTGGCGGTCGGTCCTGCTAAAAGGACACACCCTTGCCGTTGTGAGGCCTGTTTATCTATCGTGTTCATCCAGAATATACCGGTATTAAAAATGACAACCACTGTATTGACGCTTGTAGCCAATCCCAAATCTGATCAGTCTTTCTCTAACATAGTTGAGATGGCTGCGGCTAGGCTCGCAAAGCTTGGCACAACAAATATGGAAAAAAACTGGCTCAATCCAAATGTTGCCTGTGATCTTGTTTTTAAGCGCGCCATTGATATCGAACCTATTATGGGTTTATTGGATGAAACCGATTATTGCTTTCAGCCAACCCAATACCGAAAGAAGAAACTACTGCTCGCGGATATGGACAGTACGATCATTACTGTTGAGTGCATTGATGAGCTCGCAGATTTTGCAGGATTAAAGAAGGAAGTTTCGGCAATTACTGAAAAAGCGATGCGCGGTGAGCTGGATTTCAATGATGCGTTCCGGTCTCGCGTTGCCATGCTGAAGGGCTTAAAGGAAAATGTCTTGCAGCAAACCTTTGACGAGCGCGTCACACTAATGCCGGGAGCGCGAACACTTATACAGACCATCAAAGCCAATGGTGCCTACACTGCACTTGTCTCCGGCGGTTTTACTTTCTTCACAAGCCGTGTCCGGGATCAAGTCGGTTTTGACATGGATGATAGTAATGAGCTTCTTTTTGAAAATGGAGAGCTTATCGGTAAGGCGGCGGAACCGATCCTCAACTCTGAGGCCAAGCTAAATAACCTTAACCGGTTGATTATAGAAAAACAGATTAACCGCGAAGAAAGTGTCGCTATCGGTGATGGTGCCAACGATATCCCAATGATTGAAGCTGCAGGTCTCGGCGTTTCCTACCACGCAAAACCCAAAGCCGCTGAAGCTGCTGATGCCATGATCCGTTTTGGCGACCTTACAACTCTCCTATACTTCCAGGGCTACACTGCCGAAGAGTTTGTAAACTAGTTATAATTGAATAAAAACAAGTTTAACACGCCATATTAAGTTCTATTTAACCTATATTCTGCTTTTATTTGCTTGTGCTTAAAAGAAGCCATAGAGTTAACACCGACAATACAAGAGTAGTAGGCCAATAGCAGGAAGCGAACGGATAGCAATTGTTAAATTTCTCTCCTATCTCAGAATTTGATCAATTGTTCTGGACTGTATTCAGAACCAGTAAAAATCTCATTGCCATAACAGATTCAAATAATCGTACTCACCTTGCAGTAAACGATGCCTGGACATCCACGTTGAAATTCAGCGCTGAAGAAGTAATTGGAAAAACTGGGATTGAGTTAAATATTTGGCCTGACGACACCTATCCGAATGAAATAAATCATCGATTAAAAGCAGACGTACCAATTGAAAATATGCCCGTTATCATGCGTGCAAAAAATGGAGTGTTTCGACACTGTTTATTGACGGTTCGGGAAGTAATCGTCAGTGACCAAAAAATTTACGTCTTTTCATCAGATGACATTACGCGGACTAAATTGGCCGACGAAGCTGTGACAAGCTCACGCGAGATGCTGATTGATGCACTCGAATCCATAAATGAGGGATTTGTTTTATATGGTGCTGACGGCGGACTTATTGTCTGTAATTCAAAATTCAAAGAATTTTACGGATATAGTGACGAAGAAGCCGCCTTTGGTGCCCACCGAAAATATCTGGGACGCCTGGATATTGAACGAAAAACGGTATTTGTTGACGAAACCAAAGCGGAAAAATACATCAACCGAAGAGAAAACCACCATGCATCGCCACCAAAATCCTTTGAGGTAAAATTAAAGGATGGACGCATCCTGATGCTCAGCGATCGAAAAACATCCAGTGGCGGTGTGGTGAGCATTCAAAGCGATATTACATCACAAAGAAAAATTGAAGAGGCATTGCGTCGATCACAAAAAATGGATGCAATAGGTCAATTGACAGGTGGTATTGCCCATGATTTCAATAATATCCTCAGTATAATTATGGGGAATCTTGAACTTATTGAAGACGTAATCGGGAATGATGAAGACACAAAATCTCTAACAACTGCAGCGTTGAGAGGCGCTCATCGGGGCGCTGAAATAACCAAAAAACTTCTAAACTTTTCTCGAATGTCACCGTCAACGACCACAAGATCTTCTGTCAATAATCTGCTCGAAAATATGGAGCATTTGATTTCGAAATCATTAACAGCCTCCATACAAGTTAACTTTAGACTATCAGATGAGCTCTGGGATGTAGACATTGATCCTGGTGACTTTGAAGATGCCATTCTGAATTTGGCATTGAATGCTAAAGATGCCCTCCCTGGTGAAGGAGCGCTTACTATTGAAACGACCAACACCCTCTTGGATAAGGGACTCGCTCCCACCACTCAAGCAACAGAAGATCAGGAATTTGTACTGATTTCTATACGCGATAGCGGTACCGGGATGAGTGAAGAAGTCAGAGAGAAGATCTTTGAACCTTTTTTCACCACCAAGGATCAGGGGAAAGGAACCGGGCTTGGGCTTAGTATGGTCTACAGTTTTGTTCAACGGTCTGATGGTCACATTACTGTGCAATCTGAACCGGAAAAAGGAACAACTGTTAATATTTATCTACCGCGGACGTTAACGACTGAAAGGATTGAACCTGCGCGTGAGGAACCTCAGTTACTTTATGAAGGTACTGAGACAATCCTTGTCGTTGATGACGAAGTAGCTCTTGTCAATATAGCGGCCTCGCTATTGGCAAAATTGGGATATAAAGTTATTACAGCCTCAAGCAGTGCCGTTGCTCTTGAATTAATTCACGGAACTCAAGAAATTGACCTTTTATTCTCAGACGTCATTATGCCTGGCGGGATTGATGGCTATCAGCTCGCTCAAAAAGCACTGGAATTGCGCCCAGACTTAAAAATACTTATGGCAAGTGGATATACCATGAGGCATGGCATATTGGGCGCTCCCGAAAGCCAATTCGTTAAAGAGTTGTCAGACGACCTGCTCCAAAAACCCTACAGCAGAGCACAGCTTACCCAAAAAATTCGTAGTCTTTTGGATAGCTAGAAAAAAATATGGCTCACACCCGATCAGGCAAAAAAAATCCCCACAAGAAGCAGGGATTTTTATTCGTTGATTATTGAGGTTAGCGTTCCGTGCTCAAGGCTACAAATCGAGAACTCAATCCACGCTTGATCAACATCAGGATAGATTTGCGATCAGTCTCCCTGATCTCTTTCAACGTGGTTTTAACATCTTCTGCTGTGGCTACAGGTTTGAGCTGAACTTCAAGGATTTGATCTCCAGGGCGAATTTCTTTTTCAGCCGCTTCAGATTCCTCATCAACCGCAACAACAATGACGCCTTCAACATCATCACTCAGTTTAAACTGTTCTCTGATTTTCGGCGTCACAGACATCAGCTTCATTCCCATCACAGTAACATTTTCAATCGCTTTGGGATTGGAGCCGGTGCTTGCCATAAGCGTCTCCGCTTTTTCCAGTTCACCAAGTTCAACAGTTTTAGTAATCTTCTTTCCGTTGCGCCAAAGTTCTACTTCTACTTCTGATCCCACGGATGTTTCTGCAACAAGGCGAGAAAGCTCTCTTGTTTCGCTTACTTCTTCACCATTAAATTCCAGGATCACATCCCCAGCTTTAATACCTGACTTAAAGGCCGGTCCATCTTCAGGAACACCCGCGACAAGAACGCCGTCTGTATCGTCAAGACCGAGACCTTCGGCTAGCTCTTCCGTCACATTCTGAATGACAACGCCCAGCCATCCACGGCGTGTTTGTCCGAATTCAATAAGTTGATTCACAACAGGTTTTGCAAGTTCTGAAGGCACAGAGAAACCAATGCCGATACTACCGCCAGATTGTGAAAAAATAGCTGTATTGATGCCAACAACTTCGCCTTTCATATTAAAAAGCGGGCCACCAGAATTTCCTTTGTTAATCGAAGCATCTGTCTGGATATAGTCATCATAAGGGCCTGAGCGAATATCACGTCCACGGGCTGATATGATACCAGCGGTTACTGTTCCACCAAGACCAAATGGATTTCCGATTGCCAGAACCCAGTCCCCTACACGGGATTTATCACTATTCCCCCAGGGGACAGCAACAAGATCGTGCTCGTCGGGGTCAATGCGAAGAACAGCGATATCTGTTTTCGGATCTGTTCCGACCAATTCAGCCGGAACCTTTTCTCCATCTTGGAAAATCACGAAAATTTCATCCGCGCCATCGATCACATGATTATTTGTTATTACAAGGCCATCCTGATCAATAACAAAACCGGAGCCCAGAGAAGTTGCCTTGCGTTCTCGCTCACCTTTTTTATTCTTATCACCGAAATCTTTGAAGAAATCTTCGAAAGGATGTCCGGGAGGGAATTGCGGCACATTACCGCCGCGCTCGGATTTAACAATTTGGGTTGTTGAGATATTAACAACTGCGGGCAATAGCTTTTCGGCCATATCAGCGAAACTGTCAGGTGCGCCACGTGCTGCCGCGTTAAAGGCAAAAAGTGTTCCTACAAAGAGAACAGTTAATGCCATTAGAAGGTAGGAGCGAGATTTATCCTGGGCCATGCTTTTTTCCTTGATCATTAGCGGCCTCGTTTGCTTAGTTCCGTTTGAAGTCTGATAGGGGGTGTACAACGTCATCGTCCTTCCATCTTTTACTTTTTGCAGATGCCACACATTAACCATAATAGAATTAGTTTAGCCGGGCATGCAATCATACTTACAACTCTAGTTATTTCTTTCATAACTGATATCCACTATCTGGAATTCAATTATGTCATAAATGTGCAAGCAATGAATTTATGGAAAATTCTTTTAAAAACTGTGTCTTTCCTGATTTTTTAGCAAATCAACTTTTTATCAGCCAAATCGCCAGCACACCCAAAGCCGCGGCGACAAGTCCAGCAACACGCAAATTGCTACTTGGCATTTCGAGAACAGAAATCATCATTCGTTTCATGCCATCGGGAAAGAGAGCATAAAGCGTTCCTTCAACGAACAGAACGAATGCCCCTGCTAACAAGATCATTTCAAGCAAAACATTCTCCCAATAAATAAGCCTGCAAGGAGGACCTTGCAGGCTTATTGAATTTCAAAGGCCTAATTTGTTGGCGCTTTTATTTTCGGATTGAAATACTGGAAGAATTCAGAATCTGGTGACAGAACCATCGTTGTGTCATCATCTGATATTGCTTCGCGGTATGCTTGCATTGACCGATAGAAAGCAAAAAAGTCTGGATCTTTTCCAAAAGCCCTTGCGAAGATGCTATTCTTTTTCGCATCACCTGCACCCCTTGCAATTTCACCATCACGTTTTGCTTCAGCTAACAAAATTGTCCGCTCCCGATCAGCATTCGCCCGGATCCGTTGAGCGATTTCAGCACCGGTTGCCCGGATTTCTTTAGCTTCCTGTTCACGCTGAGTACGCATACGATCAAAAACTTTTTGACTATTGGCTTCCGGTAAATCGGAACGAACAATACGGACATCAACAACTTCAACACCGCGGTTCGCAGTTTCTATATTGACCTGATTTTTGATCGCATTCATCAACTGAACCCGCTCACCAGACACAATATCGGTAAGGATTTGACGACCAAGAATCTGCCTCAATTGCGAATTCAAGATAGTTTCGATCCGGCTTTTAGCCACATTGATATTGCCAAATGACTGATAATAAAGGAGTGGGTTAGTGATACGGAAACGTGCAAAACTGTCAACCATCAATCGTTTCTGATCTTTAGTGACAACTTCCTCACGCTGAGTGCCAACAGCAAGAACCCTTTTATCTACAAAAATGACATTTTGAACAAAAGGTGTCTTGAAATTAAGACCGGGTTTTTGAACAACCGTTTGCACTTTACCAAATTGCATGACAAGAGCTTGTTCGGTTTCATTGACAGTATATAGAGCACTTGCAGCAACAAAACCGGCAACGATCACTAAAATAGCGAGAACGGTAGAAATAGACTTACCCATTATTTTGTCCTCCCTTTTTGAAGTTCATTCAAAGGAAGATATGGGACAACACCCTGCCCACCTTTAGTATCGATAATAATCTTGTTCTTCCCTTTAAAAACTTCCTGAAGGGTTTCCAGGTAAATACGCTGACGAGTCACATAAGGTGCTTTTGCATATTCATCATAGATTGAGACAAAACGCGCAGCTTCACCTTCAGCTTCTGCAATAACACCTTGTTTATAGCCTTCAGCTTGCTGCCGGACTTTTTCAGCCTGACCACGGGCACGCGGAATAATATCATTGGCATAAGCCAATGCTTCGTTCTGTGCACGTTCTTTATCTGCTTCAGCAGCCTGAACATCCCGGAACGCATCAATAACAGATGCCGGAGGATCAGAGTTCTTCAGCTGAACCTGAGTAATCTCAACACCGACACCATATACATCCAGAACTTCCTGAAGTCTCTTTGTCACTTCGTTCTGAACGGCAAGGCGGCCTTCTGTAATGGCACTTTGCAAGTTTGTCCGGCCTATGATTTCACGCATAGCACTTTCGGCAACTGCTTTGATTGTCAGTTCTTGATCAGCAACGTTAAACAGGAATTGACCTGCGTCTTTGATTTTCCAAAAAACTGAAAATCCGATATCCACAATATTTTCATCGCCGGTCAGCATCAAGCTTTCTGCAACCACAGGGGCCGTTGAACCGCCTCTAGTGGTTCGATACCCGACTTCAATGCTGTTCACTTCAGTGACATTTGGTGTCAGAACCGTTTCGATGGGATAGGGTAGATGATAATTCAGACCCGGCTGCGTAATCGCTGTTTTTTCGCCGAACCTCAGAACAACACCTTGTTCATTGGTTTCAACTTTATAAAAACCGCTGGCGAGCCAGACAACGACTGCAATCATAATAATTATGATCAGTCCCAGTTTTCCGCCACCGCCACCGGGGAGAGAGTCCTTTAAGCGTTCCTGACCTTTTTTGATGATATCTTCAAGATTGGGGGGCTGTTGACCACTTGGTCCTTGCCCCCAAGGCCCACGATTTCCACCGCCGCCTTGCCAACCTCCACCATTACCACCCTGATTACTCCAAGGCATGGGATAATCTCTCCTCTTTTATCTTAAGCAAAATTGCTATCTCATGTAACAAGGGTTATATGACACCCTGATAATTTCTGCAATGTATGCGAGCCTACATTGCGATGTATACCCATTTTGTAACGACGGCGGAGTTTTCAAGCGTGTCTGACATAACTGAACAAACTATTTTGGATCATTTATCCAGAATTATCGAAAAGAAAAGCGGAAAAGACATTATTTCGCTCGGAATGGTGACCGGACTTGTTGTCAAAGACGGCAATGTCGGGTTTGCTTTGGAAATCAATCCTGCAGATGCAGGTGAAATGGAAGTTTTGCGAAAAGAGTGTGAACAAGCCGTTTTCGGAATGAATGGCGTGAAATCAGTGAGTGTTGTTCTCACTGCTGAAAAAGCAGCATCCGCTCCCCAACAACCAGCGCCGCAACCTCAAACTCCTCAGATATCTGATGTGCCGGGCGTTTCTGCAATTGTTGCTGTTGCCTCTGGAAAAGGCGGCGTCGGCAAATCCACCTGCGCAGTAAATTTAGCCCTTGGACTTGCCGCGCAAGGACTGAACGTTGGTATGTTGGATGCCGATATTTACGGCCCTTCCCTTCCAAGGATGCTTGGCATCTCTGGAAAACCCGGCTCTACAGATGGGAAAAAACTGATCCCAATGGAAAAATGGGGCCTTAAAGTCATGTCCATGGGTTTCCTAGTCGAAGAAGACACACCCATGATCTGGCGCGGCCCGATGGTGATGAGCGCCCTGCAGCAGATGGTATTTGATGTTGACTGGGGTCAGCTGGATGTCCTTATTGTTGATATGCCTCCCGGAACTGGAGATGCGCAACTTACCATGGCTCAGAAAGTCCCACTGACCGGAGCCGTGATTGTATCCACGCCGCAAGACATTGCTCTGTTGGATGCGCGTAAAGGTCTTAATATGTTTAAAAAGGTCGAAGTGCCCGTTTTTGGTATCATCGAAAATATGAGTTACTTCCTTTGCCCTTCTTGCGGTGACAGAAGCGATATTTTCGGTCATGGCGGCGCGCACGCAACAGCGGATGAGCTAGGCGTCGAATTTTTCGGTGAAATCCCACTGCATATGGATATCCGCGAAACGTCTGATGCGGGCACACCGATTACCGCACATGCTCCAGATAGCGAACATGCAAAAATCTACAAAGCACTTGCAGTGAAATTGCAGGATAAAGTGGAAGAAAGTCTCGCGGCTACAGGTCCAACATTTATCGTAGAATAACTGGTTAGCAATTAAACATGGGCGGAAGTGACATCTTATCGCTTCCGCCAATGCTTCAAATCAGATGTCCCGGTGCAAACTCGCCTTATAGGTGAAGCGATCTGCAGGATGGTAATTAACCCCTGTCCAGATAAGCCGATTGTGGCTACCGAAGTATCGGCGGATTGCCCGCATACCAATTTGTCCTTGAGGGACATTCAACGCTTCCGCAGCAGGATCTGGTATTAGAGCTGCTGTAATTTCCTGATCAATTTGAATAATACGTTCTCCATACCCCTCTTCGAGTAATGTATGGATCATTTGGTTGGGAGAATTGCCTATCAGATCAATGATCTGGCGATGAGAATCGCGGATGTATAAATCTACATAACTGGTGGCAACATCCGTTTTCTTCAACTTGCGCAAAACTGTCAGCCGCCAGAAAGTCTGATTAGGGGCGCAGCCGATAATCTCCGCTAGCAACTGATCCACCTCTATTTTCTCGGATTCCCGATACTGGATCTGTGTTTGCGCATCATGCTGTAGCAATTCAGCCAAAGTGCCGAATTTTTGGATGTACCCGTCATCATTCCCTTTTGAGAGAACCGCGCTTCCTGATCCGTGCCGAGTGGATGCCATGCCCCATTCTTTGAGCAATCCAACTGCCTGACGCACAGTTTGACGACTCAAACCAAATTCGTCCATCAATTCGGTTTCAGTAGGAAGCAACGTTCCAATCGAATAGATGTCATTGGCTATTCGCTTCGCCAGAGTTTTAGCTAGTTGAAGGTATTTAGGATTGTTTTTTCGTCGTATCATATGCCAAAAAAACCTAACATTGAGCGTCCGATAAGGGCTGGATCATAGCGATACATCCCCCTTTAGCAATCTTTGAGCAATTGTTTTGTTCAGAATTTCATTGGATCCATCCGCAATATTGATAATACGCAAATATTGCCACGCTTCGGCGAGCCCTACTTCGTTAGTAAGGCCCATGGCACCGTGAACCTGCATGGCCCGATCGATGGCCCGCAACCCCACTTGTACAGAATAGGTTTTCGTCATTGAAAGCTCTTTAACCGCCGGATACCCCTGATCGAGTAGCTTAGTTGCATTAAGTCCCATCAGATGAGCCGCATGAATTTCTGTGGCGGCTTCAGCAAGCGGAAATGACACCCCCTGATACTCAGAAATGGGTTTACCAAATGCTTCTCGTGTCTTGGCGTATTCCAACGCCAGCTCAAGAGACCAGCGACCGAGCCCAACTGCACGAGCCGAGTTATAGACACGCCCTAAAGACACGCCATAAAGGGCGGCGGAAAACCCATTATGTAATTCACCGACCACCTGCCAGGGCTCAACCCGTAGGTCTTCGAAGTAAAGTTCAGCTTCGTCCCCACCAACATGCCCGAACAATTTTACTACACGCTGCATTACAAATCCCGGCGCGTCCGTTGGCACTAAAAATGCTGAAATGCCTCCCTTTTTCGCTGCGGCCCGGTCAGGGTCAGTGATTGCGAATAATATGCAGTAATCAGCAATAGGCGCGTTGGAAATCCAGATTTTCCGACCTTCTATGATCCATCCGTCACCATCGGGAATAGCGCGAGTTTTGATCATCGTTGCATCCGACCCTGCACCCGGTTCTGACAACGCAAAACACATCGATTTCTCGCCGGACATTAAAGGGGCCAGTATTTCGTCTCTCGCCCGGTCTGTTACTTTTTCAAGCAGGCGACTGGGACCAAAAGCCCAATGAGACACGGCATAAAGCATCATCCAATTGTGAGGGCCGCATATATGGAATAGTTCTTCCCAGCACGCATAATAAGCCTGCATACCAAGGCCACCACCGCCCAAATGCTCGGGCACACACATATGGTAATAACCCGCCTCCGCAGCGGCCATACGGATCTCCTTGATTAACTCTCTCACGGGTGCGGACAGCCTGCCATCCTCATCAAATTTAAGGCGAGGATTTTCAAGTAACTCCTTATTTCTTTCATGTCGGAGAATAACCTCAGCCTCGGCAAAAGCACGAATTCCTTCCCGGATCTGGTTCACATCCTCTGGCAATTCAAAGGCAATGGCTGTCATAATTGTTCCTCCCAATAAGCGCCGTTCGTATAACGGCAAGGGAATACACAGCTTCGTGTTTCCCTCATTTCTTAATTTTCATTATTTATACGATTAATTTATACGTATAAATAAATCAAGACAAAAAAACCCGGGCCCAAGTCCCGGGTTCCCTCACTTGCTCTTGATTTTTAGCTCACATCTGGAACCGCAGGTGTTGCAAGCACATAGTTTAATTCATCAAGGTCGTCAAAACTGACACGGTTAAGAGTGACGGCATTATCACCGCTTTCATCGAAGAAAATTGTGGTATGCCGACCTTGTTCAACGCTGGCAGAGATAACGTCTTCAACACTGTCAAAACCAAGCGCACTCAAGTCCAAAATGTCAGAATGTTCTGAAAAATCTTTGATGATATCAAAGCCCGCATTTTCGTCGAAAATGAAAAGATCAGATCCAGAGCCGCCGCGCAAAACGTCATTTCCTTCACCGCCGTTAATATCATCACTGCCACTTCCGGCCTTAATTGTATCATCGCCCGAACCGCCTAATAGCAGATCACTACCAGATCCTCCTTTCAAAAGATCATCCCCATGTCCGCCATTCATTATGTCACTTCCGGAACCACCGTTCAACGTATCATCACCATTAGCCCCATCGAGAAGATCTGCACCGGATCCACCGTTCAGCCTGTCATCCCCTTCATGACCAAACAGGGCATCACTTCCCGAGCCACCATTGATCGTATCATCACCGCCAGCGCCATCCAGAATCTGAGATCCCGATCCGCCCGAAAAATGCATATCCTCAACTTCAGGCAGATAAAATGCGCCAACCAGAGGATCGTGATCACTGACTTGATCTGCAAATTCAGAATTAGCATTAACGATATCAAATTCAGCAACTGACTTGAGATTGTCTGTTGTATAAAGGTGGTCAAGAAGCTGGGCATTTCCCTGATAATTATAACCATACTGATCCGCCGCATCGAGCAGGAGAGCAAGATCAGACAGGATGGCATCATCACCAGCCCCTCCTGCCAGCGTCTCTAACGGTGCAGACCAGGTGAAATCATTCATGTCACCAACAACGATAACCCGCGCATCCGGATTATCCGCAATCACACCATCGACATAGTCATTGACGGCTTGAGCTTGCGCTATTCGAGCGGGTTCACTGCCCAGCGCGGGCGGCTGATTATCTTCATACAATCCATCATCTCCACCTTTTGATGAAAAGTGGACATTTACAATATCAACTTCCTGACCTTTATATTCAAAAGTCGCCGCAACGGGTTTACGCGAATCCAGATAAGCGTCATCTTCGATACGGGTTTCACTTCCTTCAACAAGAGATACTTGTGACGGATCATATAAATAGCCGACCCGTATATTACCGCCTGGCTGTCCGCCATCCTGACCATCAACTGGCGCTAGATCGATATACTCATATGCAGGACCGCCAGCATCAATGATCGCCTGAATTAGCAGTGCATAGGTTTCCGACGCACTCACAACCCCATCATCCGTGGAGCCACTATTGTCCTGAATTTCCTGGGTTGCAATAATATCAGGTGAATTAAGAGCGTTGACGATCTGATCGGCAATTTCGGCAAATTTGCTCCCGTCACTCGGATCCAAATTTTCCATATTGTAACTGGCGACCGTCAGTTGATCATCGTCCTTAGTATCGACAATTGTTGTAACTTCTTTTTCAATATCAGACGCTTGTTCAACCACCACAACACTCGTTGGCAGTATTTCGTAGCTTCCATAGGAATAACTGACAACACCCGTGATATCACCAAGCTCATCCCCGACGTTAATCGGCGCCAAGCTACTGCTTCCCGTTACCCCATAGTCAGGATCGATTTGTATCCGTTCAGGATTTGGATCATCCTCTGAAAGCAGAAGCCCGCCATTGTCCGTCACAGGTCCCGTTGCATCATCCCCATTGTTTCCAACAACAAATACTTCGCCGTAATTGTTACTGGGGCTGGTGGCAACAGCGTCTTCCACAGTCACCAGCATCCCCTCAACACTTTCAAAATAATCCAGGCCGTCTGTTTCAGGGTCATAATCGGCAAGCGTGTCGTCGTTTATAATCTCTGTCGGAGGTGCCATCACAATTGCAGCCGGTAAAGCATTGCCCGATGAAATGACGTCTACACGTTGATCTGTGCCACTTGCATAGATTTGCGTGATAGTCAGATTATCGCCGCCGCCGGGCTGGTACTCACCAACATTACCGGTAACCTGAACGTTGTCTCCGACAACAACTTCCGGCGATGAACCAGTATAGACAAAAACACCATCTGATGTTCTCGCACTGCCATCACCAGTCGCATCCTGAAAATAAAAACCATTACTGTCTACCGCGGTGACAATCCCGACGGTGATGACATCAAGCCCATCAAACGCGGATGAATGCCCCTCTCCCTGAATATCGTATATAGCCGTTAAATCTTCTGGAGGAGCCGGTTCAAACGGAGGTTCTTCTTCCTCACCAACGGGGCTGTCATTTGGCGCTCCCGGTGTGCTGGCCACATCATCATTTGCAACAGGACCCGGTGCCGCCGATCCGGGAAGGCCCACACCGGCATAATCATTTTCAACCCATTCGCCAGTATTCGGATCAAGTGATGCTCCACCATGAGCATCAACAACGGTTGACGAATAGACAACATCAGAACCACCCTCGTCGACAGCAACGCTATCAACAATATCCCAGGCAACATCCAACGTGCCATCCTGATCCGTATCTGCATACGCTTCAGTAACCGGTCCGTTGACCAACATAATTGTCCCGGTCCCGTTTTGAAGTGCTCCAGGTGTAAATTCTATATTGAGAATACCGTTTGCGTCGGTTGTTGCCGAATTGTCCGTTCCAAGCTCAACCGCCACATTTACGCGTCCAAGTGTTGATCCATTGTCTCCTTCAACATAGACAACCGTATAACCCGAATAATCCGTATTGGGATCTCCTTTGAGTTCAATAAACTCATAGATATCCGCACCGCTGTTATCAAAGAAAAATTCATTTATGACGAGTGCCATCCGTCGCTCCCCCAGTTTTATTAATTAGCTGACCATTTGGTCAATATTTCAAACTGAAGAAGTATAGAAACAGATTTTATACAATCACAAGAATTATTTATTAATAATTCGTCATATTATAAAACTTGTATCTTGTATGGTTTTTTCACCGGTATTTATTCAACAAAAGGGAGTATTTAGGTCAATTCCAACAGAGGTTCCATCCAACGCTGTGGACGCAGCGGAACATGCTGCCATAACAGCAGCCTACTATTTGTTTATATAATTCGAAAATTTGGACAATTATTTCTGCCGCATTCCTTCCAGTTTTTTCAGGATCTGGTCGGTCATATCAATTACTGCATCCCGTGTCGCTGTGCTTTTGCCCCCTGCACTTGGTTCAGATTGAGCTTGAACTCCAAACATGCCGCTCCGAAAAATGCTGATCGGAAAATCGCCAACATAATCCAGAACTTTTCGGGCTTCAGGGTTTTCTGTAATGATCTGCGAGCCATGTAAAGTAGTTTGCAGGTTAAGGGATACAGTTGTCGCACATTGTGAATTCAGCACACCGAAACCCTTCGCAGCAACGTTAAGAACAGCAACAATTCGGCTATCAGGTGATCTATTCAGGCCGAGATTTGCCAATCCAGCATTTACATGCTTCTTAAAGATTTTCTGATCTCCTAGATTACACTCTCCAGCAGTGTCAGAAAATTGCACAATGACTTTTTCATAGGCAACGAGTTCTTTTAGTAAATTAGCGGCCGTTGCGGGCATTGAACACATAATAAAGACAACAAAAACAAGACTGAAAATACGCATAATATCCTCCTTGTTATTCAACAGATTATCTTTTTACATTTAAACCCTGTTACCCCGAATGACGCCAAATTTAAGAATTTAGCTTTCATGATCATAATATATACAATAAAATTATAATGTTAATTCTAGAATACAAAAAAGCCTCCGTTATATTATCCACAACGAAGGCTTCTTTAAACTAAATCTGTCAGGCTTCTGAAACTCTTAAAAGCCCCAGCGCTGCTTGAGCGGCCGCAAGCCGTGCAATTGGCACCCGATAAGGGGAGCAGGAGACATAATCAAGGCCGATCTGTTCGCAAAAATCAATACTGGAGGGATCGCCACCATGCTCTCCGCAAATACCAAGTTTGATATTTTCCCGAGTTTTACGGCCACGTTCAGCCGCGATCTTGACAAGTTCACCAACCCCGTCTTGATCCAGAGAGACAAATGGATCTATTTCGTAGATGCCCTGCCCAACATAATCTTCCAAGAAGGAACCGGAATCGTCTCGGCTAATGCCATATGTGGTCTGAGTAAGATCGTTTGTACCAAAGGAGAAAAATTCGGCTTCTTCGGCAATCTGGCCAGCTTGCAGGGCAGCTCTCGGTAATTCAATCATGGTACCGATCAGATATTCAACTTCGTCACCAGTTTCCTCTTTAATTGCTTTCGCAACGGCTGCAATTTTACCTTTCAGGATTTCCACTTCCCGTTTTGTTGCAACCAAGGGGATCATGATCTCGGGGATAACAGTTTCACCAAGCTCTTTACTCACCGCCGCGGCGGCTTCCAAAATCGCACGGGCCTGCATCTCGTAAATTTCCGGATAGGAAATCCCCAAGCGACAACCGCGGTGACCAAGCATAGGGTTAAATTCGTGAAGTTGCAGCGCACGGTGGCGCAGCTTTTTCGGATCTGCCCCAAGCGCAATCGCCAAATCATCTATTTCTTCATCTGTTTTGGGCAAAAATTCATGAAGCGGAGGATCGAGCAAACGAACCGTTACTGGCAAGCCTGACATGATCCTGAACAGATCAACGAAATCGGCACGTTGCACCGGTAGAAGTTTTGAAAGCGCATCTTCCCTTTCTTCAAGGTTTTCCGCTAAAATCATCTGACGAACAGCGACAATTCGATCAGCATCAAAGAACATATGCTCTGTCCGACAAAGGCCAATACCTTCAGCACCAAATTTACGGGCAGTTTCCGCATCAAGTGGTGTTTCTGCGTTCGTCCGAACTTTCATTCGGCGAAATTCATCCGCCCACTCCATTAAGGTACCAAATGTTCCGGAAAGTTCAGGCAGGATCATATCAACCGTTCCCTCCATCACTTCACCGGCCCCACCATCAATGGTCAGAATATCTCCTTTGTTATAGGTAGTTCCCAAAACTGTAAGAGTTTCTTCCTTATAGTCGATATTGAGTGATCCCGCGCCGGACACACAAGCCCGGCCCATGCCCCGCGCTACAACAGCAGCATGAGAGGTCATACCACCCCGACTCGTCAAAATACCCTTCGCAGCATGCATGCCGTGGATATCTTCCGGGCTCGTTTCAATGCGCACCAGAATGACAGAGACACCTTCGCCGGCAAGCTTCTCGGCTTCGTCACTGTTAAAAACGATTTGCCCAGATGCCGCGCCAGGGCTGGCCGGAAGGCCTTTGGCGATAATATCTTTTTTGGCTTCTGGATCGAGAGTTGGATGCAAAAGCTGATCAAGAGACGACGGCTCAATGCGCTTGATCGCTTCTTCTTTTGTGATCAAATTTTCATCAACCATGTCAATGGCGATTTGCAAGGCCGCATTTGCCGTCCGTTTCCCTGAACGGGTCTGAAGCATCCAAAGTTTGCCTTGTTGAACGGTAAACTCGATGTCCTGCATATCCCTGTAATGGGCTTCTAACTTTTTATACACATCTACCAATTCGCCGAAAACATCCGGGAAGATTTCTTCCATGGAGAGCGCTTCTGCGCCGGCATCCAAGCGGGATTGTTTTGTAAGGTTTTGCGGTGTGCGTATACCGGCAACAACATCTTCACCCTGCGCATTCACCAGAAACTCGCCATAAAAGAGTTTTGCGCCTGTTGAAGGGTCGCGGGTAAAGGCAACTCCGGTTGCACTGTCGTCCCCCATATTGCCAAAAACCATTGCCTGGACATTAACGGCGGTTCCCCATTCTGCGGGAATGTCGTGCAAGCGGCGATAGGTAATCGCGCGTTGGTTCATCCAAGAACCAAATACTGCTGTAATGGCGCCCCAAAGTTGATCCTGAACATTTTGTGGAAATGGACGTCCCAATTCTTCTTGGACTTTAGCTTTAAACTGACCAACGAGGTTAACCCAGTCATCAGCATTGAGATCTGTATCAAGCTGATAGTTTTTTTCTTCCTTCAGAATTTCGAGCAATTCTTCGAAGTGATGATGTTCAACTTCTAGAACAACATCAGAATACATCTGAATAAACCGACGATAACTGTCGTAGGCAAAACGGCGATCCCCGGACTGGGCAGCCAGTCCTTCCACCGTTTCATCATTCAGTCCAAGATTAAGAACCGTGTCCATCATCCCTGGCATTGAGGCTCTGGCACCGGAGCGAACGGAAACAAGAAGTGGGCTTTCTTTGTTTCCAAATTTCCTGCCAACAGAATTTTCGATTTTTTCTATTGCGGCATCCACCTGCTCGCCGAGATCAGAGGGATAATTGCTGTCATTTTCGTAATAACTTGTGCACACATCAGTGGACAGTGTAAATCCAGACGGTACCGGCAGACTAAGATTGCTCATTTCAGCAAGATTGGCACCTTTTCCTCCCAGCAAGTTCTTCATTTCAGCCTTGCCGTCGGCTGCTCCGTCACCAAAGGAATAAACCCACTTCGTCATCTATCCATCCACTCTTCGTTTTAGTAGCGTTAAAGATTAACCCTCGATTTTCGAGAGGTCTGCCAGCTGATCCAGAGAATTCCGGATACTTGATAATATTCTGAGACGATTAACCCGAATATCCGGGTCATCAGCATTCACTATTACCTGATCAAAAAAGGCGTCGACAGGCTTGCGAAGCGTTGCTGCAGCCTTGCCTGCCACTTCAAACTCATCCGCTCCCAGCGCAGAAGAAAGCAAAGTAGAAACCTCGCCAATTCGCTCGAACAAGTCTCTTTCAGCCTGATCAACAACAGCTGATCCATCAGGGGCCTGATCGTAAGACTTGTTGTCTTTCTTTTCTTCGATACGCAGAATATTTGCAGCCCGGCGGTAAGCAACGAGCAAATTCGCACCATCATCCGTTTCAAGGAATCCAGAAAGGGCAGAGACTTGTGCCATCAGACGCACCAGATCACTTGTCCCGCCAAGGGCAAATACGGCACTGACATAATCATGCCGAACATTCTTCTCTTTTAGGTGAACTTTGAGCCGATCCGCAAAGAATTCCAGCAGTTCATTTGCATTCAGTTTCTCGTCAATAATCTGAAGATTACCTGCCGTTTCAAAAATATCAACAAGCGGTAGCCTCAGGTTATTTTCAAGAATTAAACGAATGACACCGAGTGCAGCCCGGCGCAAAGCGTAGGGATCCTTAGACCCTGTCGGTTTTTCGTCCATGGCAAAGAAACCGACAAGTGTATCGATCTTATCGGCCAGAGCGATCACAACACTGACTGGGTCCGACGGACATTTATCGCCCGGCCCCAAGGGGGAATAATGCTCTTCCACAGCTTTGGCAACGACAGGTTTTTCTCCGTCATGCTGAGCATAATAGCGTCCTATCAACCCCTGCAAATCGGCAAATTCACCGACCATGGCTGTTGATAAATCCGCTTTGCAAAGAAGTGCGGCCTGTTCGCAATCAGCAACATCTGCACCGTTTACAAAAGGAGCTATGGCGGCGCCCAATTTTGCTATGCGATCAACTTTCTCACGCACTGTTCCAAGACGCGCATGGAAAACAATTTTCTCCAGAGCATCAACACGACTTGCCAGAGTGTTCTTTTTATCCAGATCCCAAAAGAATTTTGCATCCGCAAGCCGGGCACTTAACACCCGCTCATTCCCTGCCGTAATTTTTTTGCCGCCGTCTTCGGCCCGAAGATTGGCAACTGTAATAAAACGCGGGGCCATTTTACCGTTCTTGTCAGAAAGCGAGAAATACTTCTGATGACTACGCATTGCTGAAATCAGCGCTTCGTGCGGAACTTCCATAAATTCCGGTTCAATCGCCCCGATCAGACTTTCCGGCCATTCGATAAGACCTGCGACTTCACTTAACAACGCATCGTCTTCAATAAGCTTCAAACCTTCATCTTCGGCGAGACTATGAGCATCTTTTTCAATCATATTACGGCGTTCTGAGGAATCCAGGATGACATATGCGGACCGCAATTTAGCCATGTAATCAGAAAAATCAGTAACGGTAATCATGTCCGGTGCCATAAACCGGTGGCCGAAGGTTTGATTATTCGCCGTCAAATGTTCCCAATTCAAAGGAACTGTGGCGCCATCAAACAGGCACAAAATATTATGCAATGGTCGTACCCAGCGCGCTTTGTAAGCCCCCCACTTCATGGGCTTGGGCCAAGAAAGGTTCGACATCGCGCGTGGCAATATATCCATCA
>PJEL010001087.1_pt1 | contig 28919 bp, 36 predicted proteins | sample 1853271 | NCBI WGS metagenome assembly PJEL01 (sample SAMN08108733, study PRJNA415343) | Invertebrate metagenome, whole genome shotgun sequencing project. | host: Globobulimina | place: Sweden: Gullmar Fjord | collected 2015-08 | reverse complement strand
GAATTTAGCTCTTTTGAAGAGTGTGTAGCGGCAGGATATGCGATTATGGAGTCGTATCCGTCACGATGCTCAGATGGTACGAATACATTTGTAGAGGTGCTATAATTTTGATAGCATAGTCAACAACTTTAAATAACTCAAAAACACTAAACGGTTCTGTTAAGCAAAATCTGGGAGGTTAAACCTCTCAGATTTTGGTTGGGTATAAGTTTGTATTAAGGGGTTGATTTTTGTGTATACTTAAATTATATAATTAATAATCTCTCAATAAATTTGAGGCAAGTAAAAATATTATGAATGATTTTAAAAATGTAACACCAGATGAATTAGACGAATTATTACATGATGAAGACAAAGATGAAGTGCTTATAGATGTGCGTACTCCGGCGGAGTATGAGAGCGGTCATATTAAAGAGGCTGAAAACAAGCCACTGGCAAACATAAAGAATGCCTCCGAGTACTTAAAGGAGATAGGCACAGTCTATGTAAACTGTGGCTCTGGTATGCGCAGTAAGCAGGCTTGTGAGATACTGGCAAGTGAGGGTGTAAATGTGGTAAATATTAAGGGTGGCTTAACCGCGTGGATGAAAGATGGATTTGGCGTAGAAGGTGGCGGACGCAAGGCAATACCAATAATGCGCCAAGTGTTGATAGTGGCTGGCACACTTGTGCTTGTCGGTATGGTGCTTGGTTATTGGTATAGTGAGTATTTGTACTTACTGTCTGCGTTTGTTGGTGCTGGATTACTATTTGCTGGCGTCTCTGGTATTTGTACAATGAGTAATATATTATCTAAGATGCCTTGGAATAAATAGAGTAAATCTTTTAGAATTGAAATAAATCGTACATAATGATTGTATTATACTATATACCGTTATTGTACACTTATGAGAAAAATATTTGACACAAGTACGACCGATGAAGAGTTGGTGGAGATTCTACGCAATGGTGGCGAAGATGCTAATGATGCGTTTACAGAGATTGTAGAGCGCTATGAGCAAAAAATCACAAGATACGCTAACAAATTCTTATATTCTTACGAGGATAGGCAAGATGCGGTGCAAGATGTTTTCCTTAAAGCGTATCAAAATATACACAGCTTTCGTTCTAATAAACCATTCTCTCCTTGGCTGTATCGTATCGCGCATAACACTTTTATAAATGTGATAAAAAAGCAAAAACGAGAACGGAGCATATCTTTTGATACTGATCAAATCTTCGCTTGGAATATACCTGACGAAGAAAACACAAGCGAAGCTGAAAAAGCCGAAGATAGGGAAGAGTTAGAGCGGTGCTTAGGAAAGTTAGATGTAAAATATCGCGAACCTTTAGTACTTTACTATTTTGAAGAAAAGAGTTACAAAGAGATTGCCGAAATATTACAAGTGCCAATTGCTACAGTAGGAGTAAGGCTTAAGCGTGGTCGTGATGTAATGAAGAAGTTTATAAATATTAATTAAGTTAATATGAATGAAAAAATTAAAAATAGTTTAGAAAGTTTAGGATCACGCGTAATAGAAAAAATACGAAAAGAGAATATATCTATGCACTCGCGATTGTACTTTGTAATTCGTAGCTGTATGTGGATACTCTCTACAACATTTGTATTTGCTGTAATTGTATACCTATTTAGTTTACTTATATTTATTTTTAGAAGTAACGCACTTATGGAGCTTTTTTGCTTTGGCCCAAGAGGTTGGATTGTACTTATTAGCTCTATGCCATGGATACTAATATTGATTGTGTTGATATTAATTGTAATATTAGAGTTTCTTAGCTCTCGCTTCTCCTTTATATATAAGAGACCTCTTATATACTCATTACTTGGACTCATAGTGTTGTTAGTAGCTGGAGGTTCATTACTTGCAAATACTACACTACACCATCGCGCAACAGCGCTGAGCAGAGATGGGAGACTGCCAATAGCTGGTAATATGTATAAAAATTACACATTACGACATCATAATGATACACACATAGGCACAGTAAAATCATTGGATAAAAACACATTTAGAATTAATACTCGTATGGGTGATGCAATAACAGTGCTTATGCAAGATAATACTAAAATACCACGAGATTTTATATTGAAGAATGGCAATCAGGTGATGATAATTGGTAAGCGAAATGCGGATACTGTAAATGTAGATGGCATATGCCCTATACCTAGAGATAGAGAGTTACTACACTATAGAGATAACAAACAACAAATGAAATAATTTGAAATTGATATTGTAATAGTATGTAGAATGGTCCATTACAAGTTTAACAGCATAAACAATTAAATTATGACAATAAAAAATAAATATACAATAACTAGTATTATAGCAATAGCGCTAGTATTAGTTACGGGAGTAAGCTCCGCTTATGCATCAAATCAGGACAACAATCGTCGTGATATCTCACCAGAGCAACGACAAGAGCAGTTGGAAGAGCGTTTAGTAGCAAATGTAGAGAGTGGCAAGATTACACAAGAAGAGGCGGATGAAAGACTTGCTGAAATGAAAGAGCGTAAAATAAGTCATGAGGCGGTACGCACAGCAGTAGAAAATAACGACTATAACGCGTGGGTAAAGGCTATTGCCGATAGACCAATTGCGGATGTAATTACTGAGGATAACTTCAGTCAACTTGTTGAAGCACACACATTGCGTGATGCTGGAGACATGGAAGGTGCAAGAGAGATAATGGAGGAACTTGGTATTGATAAACATCAAAAACATGGTGGTAGGCACGGTGATAATGGTAGACCGAGTAGCTCTTGTGGAGAAAGGGATAGTTCTTAATCTAATTGGTAAATACTACCTCGTAAAAACACCTAATCAGTCTTAGGTGTTTTTACTTATATCTTTATAATGTGCAGAAGAATACACATTATGTTAATATAGTGTAGGTACGGATATGCTCGGGTAGCTCAGTTGGTTAGAGCACTTGATTGAAGCTCAAGGTGTCGGCAGTTCGAGTCTGCCCCCGAGCACAAATTAAAACGCTAAGGATGCGTTTTAATTTGTGCTCGGGGAGAATAGTGCCTGCGCACTGTTCGTGGAGACTCGAAAGGCGGAGCCATGTTTTGCGAGTAGTAGGAGCAAAACAGGCGAGCCCGGGTAGGAGCCACCCAGTAGAATTGGAGTGAAGAATGAGCGAACAATTATACTGAGGTGAGCTGACGCCGAGTCTGCCCCCGAGCACAAAAGAATGATATAATGTTTGTGTTGATAACTTAACTAAAAACATGAGCCAAAATATTGCTAAAAAATTTGGAGAAAATATGAAGAAACAACAAGTAATTTTTATACATGGTGGCGACTCTTGGGAAAATAACGAGGCATATTTGGATTTTTTAAATTCAGCAGAGCCGGATGATACAAATGCAGAACCAGTAAAAAAATGGACTGCATCTTTTGAGGATTGCCTCGGAGATGGCTACCAACTAATCAAGCCACGAATGCCATGCTCTTGGAATGCAAAATATAATGAGTGGAAAATCTGGTTTGAAAAATATTTTCCATATTTTCACGACAAAGTTGTGCTAGTAGGCTTCTCACTTGGTGGCGTTTTTCTTGCAAAATATTTATCAAAGAATACTTTTCCAAAAGATATAGAATCATTACATTTGCTCGCTGCACCATTTGGAGATAGAAGCTGTATCAAGCGCTCAAGTTTTGCCCTCTCAGAATCTTTAGAAAAACTTGCGGAGCAAGTTTCAAATATACATTTATACCATTCAAAAGATGACGATGTTGTTGACTTTGGAGATTTTGAAGTATACGCGGAAGCATTGCCAAAAGCGCAAAAACATATTTTTGAGGACAGCGGACATTTCCAAATTGAAGAATTTCCAGAGTTGATAGAAGAAATTACAAGTTAATAAAATTATTATGAAAAGAGTACACTTATCATCAAAAACAACAGGAGCCCCATTGTCAGGGGCATACGAAGCAAATGGACTTGTGTTTATGTCTGGACAAATACATGCAGATAAAGAATGGAACTTACAAGGTGAAACAATTGAAGAAAAATTTGAAGTTATAATGTTGAATATAAAACGAGTGCTTGCTGAGGTAGACATAACACTTACAGATATTGTGAATATAAAATTATATCTTACTGATTTGAGCGAATTACCAGCACTTAATAAAGTTTATAGCGAACACTTCAAACATCCAATGCCAACACGCACAGCAATTGGCGTAACCGCATTACCACTCGGTGCAAGTTTAGAGATTGATGTTGTTGCGAGTAAAAAATAGCTATGATTGACATTCTGCATTAATATTTTTGAAGTGATAAAGATGTTGGAAGACGATGTTTGTGAAATGATTAGAGGATAGTATTAATAATAATAATTTAATAAACTAAAACTACTATTATGGTAATAGACATTCCTTCAACTGGTAAATTATGTACAAAATGCAGTGAACAAGACGGTAACCCATTGCACGATGGGATTTGCAATGTATGTTACACAAATAGCCTGACACCTGAAGAAATGAAACAAGAGGTGGAAGACATTTTCAATAAAACACACGGTATAGAAAAGCCAGCAACCAAAAGACAAAAAGACTTTTTTGCAATCTGTGGCTTCTTAGTCGGAATCGCAAGTATATTTTTAGGGATGGGGCTGCCACCGATGATTGCAATTATTCTGAGTGGTATAGCTATCAACAGAACTAAAGAACCTAAGACAGGTCGATGGATGGCTGTAACGGGATTAATCTTAGGTATTCTATATTTTATTGTTTATCTATATAGCTTTGGATATATATAAAAATTATGACGGAAATTCAAACATATCAAGATGGAACATCAATGGGTACATTTTCACAAATTAAACTTGATAATGGAAATAAGATAATGATTTCTCTTACTCAGACAGAGATAGCAATTTTTAAAGTCTGGTTCTTTAGTGTGCCAATAGGTATATTATGGAAGCATGACATGAATACATATCTGGACATTATTTATCCAGAAGGACTAATGTCAAACAATGCCGATAAATCAGTTTTAGAAATTTCTGTTGCACTAGCGATGCAATGTGGATCAGTAAAGGAAATAAAAGAAAAATTTTATCGCTTAGTGAACTAATGATTAAATAAAAAAGATTGAGAACAGTAATTACCTATACATAGGTGGCATCGGTGGTGTAGTGAGCATCATTAGAGATTCCACAGAACCAAATGATACTTGGGTAAGTAAAAAACTAAGAAAATTCGAGCTTCACAAAGTATTCCAGCACAAAACAAAATGCTTTTATGTTGTTTTGATTTTATTCGTGGAGAACAATACCTGTGTATAACTTATTTTGAGTTTTCTCTATATATTGATATAATTTAAGAGTTGAAGGGGGTTTTATTAACCATTATAAAACTGTTAAAAATATGACCTCTGAAATTTCTTTTTCTGACATTTTAAATTCTATGAACATTAGTGAAGCCCAAGTAATTGAAGACGAAACACTAAAAAGTTGCAAAGAAGTAGATGTCGTAAACGCCTTGCAACTTATGACTACACTTGCACTTAGTCGCTAAATGTGATTTTGTGTATTTATATGGAACAAAATACATATCAACAAATACGCGAGCTTATAGATAGCTCCACACTAACACCGCCAGAAAAGCGGGAATTTGCCGAAGTTTTTGCGCGTACTAAAGAGGCACCACTTAAGCCAGTTTTGAAATTATTCAAGAGTGATAAACAGTGGATTGAGATACTGTACAAAAATTATTTAGAGAAGAAGAACGCCTTCATAACTGGTAGTATTTCTGAATGGAAAAGCATAGTAAAAAAAGAAAAAGCAGAAATAGCAAAATAATATTTATATTAGAAAGTAACAATCTTACTTCTTTTTAATCATTAATTTCAGTTCTAGCTTTAGTTTTAGGTTTTGCCTTAACTTTAAGTTTAGTTTTACGCAACTTATTTATTTTAGGTAGGCGTATTGTAAGTACGCCATGACTCTCTGATGCTTCTGCCTCGTCCACCTCTACCTCCTCTGGTAATAGTATAGTACGAGAGAACGAACCCCAAAATAATTCTTGAAAGAAGTAGCCATTTGTTTCTACTTCTTTGTTTTCTTTACGAGAACCTTTGATAGTTAACATATCACGAGTAAGAGAGATATCTAAGTCTGATGGGATAACACCTGACACAAGCGCGCGTACAACTATCTCGGTGTTAGTTTGGTATACATCAACTGATAATTCAGCATCATCAGTATTTAAGGTTTTTAAGTTATTGGTGTCATTTTTTTTAGTAGGGTTGTATTCAGATTCGTGTTGGTTAACTTTTGATTTATCATCTTCAGTAGATTCAGTAGTTGGAGTTTCTTCATCTTCAAATAAGTCATTATAATCATCTTTGAAGATTGTCCCAGTAAGTTTATCAAGGAATTGTATTCTAGCCATGTTAAGTTTGTTAATTTATAATAATTATGTGTTTATTTTTTTCTCATTTTTTTTATTTTTTCAAAAGCAAGAAGTAAGAAAACCAGCCCGAGCCACACAAAAAAGAATGTGTACAGTAAGGTACCGTTCTCTCCATTAAGTATAAAAAAATTAAACATCCCATGCAAACATATGGATAGGATAACTCCAACAGTTATTGTCGCAACTTTTGTTAATTTGTTTTTCCAGAATGAGAGTGCGATAGCAACACCAATTATTGAAGAAGTTAGTACATGCAAGAGTGTAGCCCCTAAGAATCTGAAGTTACCTGTAAGTATACTATCTAGCACATCACTATTTGTAATCGGGTCAATTAGAAAGAGGGCATTCTCAGCTGCCGCAAATCCGAGTGCAAGTGTGAGCATATAAACCACTGGGTCTATCGGTTCGTCTACTTCACGCCTGCCAAGTACAACAAAATATGCAACTGCAAATTTTGCTATCTCTTCTATTGCCGCCCAAATTATTACTATGGTAGTTGTATGTGCAAATATTGTTAGCGCCATCTTTTGTGCTGGTATTACAAGTGGGACTGTTACCATGCCAGCAATGAATGTTAGTATTATAAGACGCTTCGGTTCTGGGTTTAATTTATCTTGACGATTCCAAAACCAAGCCCATAATATTGCCGGTAAAAGACCACCAAGTGTAGCGTAAATTATTATTTCTATTTCCATATTTTATAAAAAACAAAACTAGACAAAGATTTTGTTTTCTGCAATTATTTTAATTTGGCCAATTAGCCACCATAAGTATATCACATTCAGTTTGTGGTAATTCTTGCCAAATCTCCTCAGTAATAAATGGCATAAATGGATGTAGTAGTTTAAGAGAGGTTGTAAGTATTTCATATAATGTCCAAGCACGCGAGAGCTTTTCTTCTTTTGTGCCGTTTGCAAATATAGGCTTACTTTCTTCTAGAATTTTGTCTGCAACCTCATGCCAGATGTAGTGGTATATCTTCTCACTGGCTATATGGAATTTATATGTGTTCATATCTGTCGTTATGTCGTTTACAAATGTATTGAGATTAAGAAGCAAGTCAGAGTCTGTACTTGTTAGCTCTGGTTCTTTTTTGACTAGCCGTTCGTCAATTTCTGTAAGTATAAAGCGTGAAATGTTCCAGAGTTTGTTTGTAAACTTTTTATAAGCAAGAACTTTTTGCATATCCATATTTATATCTGTGCCAAGTGTATTGCCAACTACTAGCGACATGCGCAGTGCATCTGTTCCGTGTTCTTTTGTGATATCTAGCGGATCGGTAACATTTCCTTTGGATTTGCTCATTTTTTGACCCCTCTCATCTCGTACAAGACCGTGGAGGTAAACATCTTTAAAAGGCACCTCACCTGTAACATACAACCCCATCATAAGCATGCGTGTAACCCAGAAGAAGAGTATATCAGCACCAGTCTCCATAACACTCGTTGGGTAGAAGTCTTTAAAATCCTTACTTTCAGGATATCCAAGCGTTATAAACGGCCACTGACTACTTGAGAACCATGTGTCAAAAGTATCTCGGTCTTGTGTTACACTGCCACCACATTTTGTACATTTGTTTATCTCATCTTCAATATCTACCATGCCGTTGCCACAGTCTGTACAAATCTTTGCAGGTATTGGTATCCCCCACACAATTTGGCGAGAGATGTTCCAGTCATGAGTACTATTTAACCAATGCAGTGCAATTCGTTCGTGGCGCTCAGTAATAAACTTAGTACGGTTGTCTTTTATTGCCTTAGTAGCTTCATTTGCAAGTGGCTCCATAGTTATAAACCATTGCTCTTTAAGCTGGGGCTCTATCTCTCGCTTGCACTTGTAGCAGGTTGGTACAGAGTGCTTATACGCATCGTCTACCTTTACCAACAGTCCTTTCTTGTCTAACTTCTCTACAATCTTTTTACGAGCCTCAATTATCGGCATGCCAGTAAACTCATTGGCAATCGGGAGCAACTTGCCACGCTCATCTATAATTTGCACATAGTCTAGATTGTGGCGCTCTGCAATCTCAAAGTCCACTGTAGAGTGCCATGGTGTAATCGTCATAACACCACTACCCATCTCTGGATCTCCAGCTTCATCTTTTATAACAGTGGCAGTTATTGTGCCGTTTATCCATTCGCACTCAAATGTATCACCTTGTTTGTAATTTTTATATCTCTTGTCGTTTGGATGAATTACTATGTATTTATCTCCAAATTTTGTCTCCGGTCTTGATGTGCCAATTGTAAATGGTCCATATTTAAAGTAGTAAAATGGCTCAGTTCGGACTTCATATTCAAGTTCTAAGTTAGAGAAGGCAGTTTGATGTTTAGGGCACCAGTTGACACTACGCAAGCCTCTATACAATAACCCATCTTCATCTAATTTTTTGAAAGTATTATATACGGTTTTAATTACTCTATCGTCAAGTGTAAAAAGATTACGCGACCAATCACAAGATGCACCAAGCCTGCGTAATTGACCCTCCATATAATTCTTATTCGTGAGAGTGAATTCTAAAATTTCGCTATACAATTCTTCGCGTGTCATTTTGAAGCGTGAACGACCCTCTTTTTGCAATTTTTTCTCGTATACTACTTGAGTTTCAAATCCAGCATGATCTGCTCCAGGATACCACAGTACATTCTTACCACTCATACGCTGGAAACGCGTCATGACATCTTCAAGAGTTACGAAAAGTGCATGTCCGGCATGTAGACTACCGTTAGCATTTGGTGGTGGCATTATGCAACACCAGCTATCTTCTCTGTCCTTGCCTTGCACTTTTGGTAGATTGTCAGGATTAAAATATCCACTATCTTCCCATTTTTTATAAATTGGAGTCTCAGTATTCTCTGGATTATAAGGTTTTAAAAATTTTTCGCTAATTGTCATGCAGATAATTCTAACATTAACTTAATATAAAGTTAAGTTAGCTTCTGCTGTTAAATTATCTTGTTTGACAAACTTATTTGCCTTAATATTAAAGTATCCTGCCACGGCAATCATAAGAGCATTGTCTCCTGTTAGCTCCTTATTTGGTATGTGTAGTGATACACCACCGTACTCTTTTTTAATAAGTTTTGAAATTCTATTATTAATATAAGTGTTTGCGGATACGCCACCACCTATGAGTAAAGTTTGTGCGCCTGTATCTGAAATTGCCTTTGAGACTTTGGTGGTAAATACATCTGCTACCGCGTCTTCAAACTCTCTTGCTATCTGTTGTTTTTGATTTTCACTGAGCTCGCCGAGCTTTTTTACAAGAGTCAGCACAGCAGTCTTAAGCCCAGAGAAAGAGAAGTTGTAATCATCAGTGTGGATCATCGGCCTAGGCAAAACAAAAGAGGCATCGCTCAGATTCTTTTTCCTTGCTTTTGTTGCAAGTTTAGAGATTTCGGGCCCACCAGGGTAGTTAAGCCCAAGTAAACGAGCGACTTTATCAAACGCTTCACCAACCGCGTCATCGCGTGTAGCACCAAGTAATTCATATGAAGACCAATCTTTCATGAGTACAAGTTCTGTATGTCCGCCTGATATTAACAGCGCAAGAGCAGGGAAGTTGATATGTGATAGGTGGTAGTTTTTAGGATCACTTTTTTTTAGCATTGCTGAAAAAACATGCCCCTCCATATGATTAACAGGTACAATTGGTAACTCCCATGCTACCGAGAGTGCGCGTGCGAAGTTAACTCCAACCCAAAGCGCTGGGGCAAGCCCCGGGCCATTGGTAATAGCTATTGCGTCTACACCGTTAGAAGTCCGATTTACAAAATCGGCAGGCGCTTTTTGCGTCTTACTTCTAACGGGGTCAATATCTGGCTTTGTTATTTGAGAGAGAAGAACACTGAGTTGTAGATATAACTCAGGTTCTCTCTCTAAAATATTTTTAATTATCTTTAATTTTTGTTTTGATAAATCATTCGCTGGTTGTGATTCGTGACTGATAATTTCAGAATTTGCTAACGCTTTTTGTAAAAGTTGTGGCAAATTCTTAGCATGTTCTCGTTTTGCAAGGGTAGGGAAGACGCCGCCGTACTGAGTATGTAGAGTAGCTTGCGAGAGAAGTTCGTTGGCAATAACCTTACACTGAAAATCCTCATAATCACCATATGCCTCTATAATACTAATAGCTGTCTCGTCACAACTTGTCTCTATTGATAATATTTTCATTCTATTTATTGTTATAACTATCTGCGATACCAGCAACAATGCGGAGGGTGTGGGACTTGAACCCACAAGGGATTTCTCCCGCCACTTTTCGAGAGTGGTGCCTTACCAATTCGGCGCAACCCTCCTCGGAACATACATGGCATGTTCTGGCTTTAGCCATGAGCATAATAACATACTTCAAAAATCTACTCAAAAATGTTACACTTTTCTAGCTCCTTCGCAACGAAGGGCTCCATCGTCTAGTGGTTAGGACACCAGGTTTTCATCCTGGAAATCGGGGTTCGACTCCCCGTGGAGTCACAGAACCTTAAGATCCGATGTGTAACATCGGGTTTTTAGGGTCTGTAGAGGCTCCACGGGGAGTAGAAAGACGGAGGCCCAGGGCTCCCGCGGAGCGAAGCGTAGCAGGGATGGCTGAGCCCTTGTCGCGCAAAAATTGTAAATACACCAAACGCCTCACATCTTAAGATGTGAGGCGTTTGGTGTGCATATATTTAGTAACTTATGAGACACACTTACAAAATGAGTAAATGGACTATTGCTAAGATGTAAAAAATAACATCAATATTTATGTCCTTAGTTGATGGATATTAAATTGCATAAATGATTGAGATATTTAGTTATTTAAAATTGAATTAAAATTTATAAGTTAAAATTTATAACTCTAACTTAGGAGTTGGACTCCTAAGTTAGTGCTGTGTGTGGCAGGGTAGTACATGGTATTAACAAGTAGATTATAATATGTTATGTTTCTTATAGAGTTTTAATCATAAACTCAACATTGGATTGGGCATTACAGAACATTAACAACTGAGGTGTGTACAAATGAAACATTTTGTTATGACACAAATAATCCTGCATTTATGTTTGTTCGTTTATTATTTTGTAAACCTCTACTATTATTACGAAAAAACCCCCACAACCATACCAGCAGTCGTAGGTGCTTGGGTCACAGGTATCGGGCACGGCTTTAAGTTTTGGCAGACCAATCTCGATCTGTATCAAAACCTGATTGAACAGGCTTCGTACTTTAGCGGTATAATAGTTGCCTTAGGTTGTATTGTAGCATTGCTTTCGACGTGCGAAAATGCCATCCGCCACTACAGACGTCGTCGCGGATGAACATAATCGTCTCAGAATTGCCAACAGAACCCACGAGAAGTAACCAACATTTGGCATCACTTCTTGTGGGCTCTTCTCTTTTTATCTTTTATCAAAGTGTTTTAGTGACATAGAGATCCACTTGGACATTGGTCAGTGTTTTTTTGTTATTGTTACTTCTTTGATTTCGGCATTCTTCATGCTCCAATTTTTCCTATACTCTCTAATACAGCATTGTTTAGAGTGTAATTGATGAAATATCACAGATGTAAATCCTTTATGTCCTACGATTAAAATATCTCCGTCACTATCGGCTTGTTTTAGTTTGTTTATGACTTTATTTGCTCGCTCAAGCAACTGTGCTTCATTCTCACGATTTTTACTTATATAAGCTTTTTCTAATACAGAAATTGCATTGTCGTTATCAGTAGTATTAATGTTACAACATATAAATTCGCCCCAGTTAACTTCCATTAAGTCTTCCCATACTTCTATTTTTACATCTAAACCTAGCTCATTTTTAATAACCTGCGCCGTTTGTTGAGTGCGTATTAAATTTGAAGAAATAATTTTGGTAATATTTTTACTTTTTAAATTATTTGCAATTTCTATAGCTTGTTCTAGCCCGAGTTTTGTTAGTCCAACATCTCTTTGGTTGGAGTATCTCTTGACGAGATTTGCAGTACTTTATCCATGACGAACGAAAATAACATTATTTGTTCTTAAGGATTGATTTTCCGTGGTTTCTGTATTTTCTGAATTATATGGTTTTTTAATTTTTCCACTGATTGTCATTCAAATAATATTAACATTATCTTAAGATAATGTTAAATTAGTTTTGTTTTACTGTTTTAAGCACATACATTTGGCGGATTAGTTAACTAATAATCTAAAAAAATTCATTGAATATGGAGAAAAACAGTAACAAATTTATTTAAATTTTGTAGCGGTATCAATTATTGTTTTTAATAATTTTTGGGTATCTCTGAGCATGATTATGTGTTCATTCGGTGGTAGAACTGAACCGTTTACCGCAACAAAATTAGGAAGTTCACTTGCATACTTAAGAATTTCATTATATTTATCTATTACCTTCGATTGCAATGTAAGCATTTGTCCAAATAATTCATCTTTTTGTATTTCAGACATATTGTCAGTATCAATATTTTCAATTTTTGCCAAGAGTGGTTCAATTTGTTCTATAAACTTTTGTGCTTCTTCGGCCATAAGTACAATTTTCCTAACACGGTTTTCAAATTCTTTTATAAAAGTTTCCTTTGTGTATACAGTTTCTCTTTGTACGCCAGTTTGCTCAACAACTGATGTTTTTCCATCCGTGGCTTCTGTTAGACGTGCTTCTACTTCAGATGTCATAACTACAGATAATGCTGCCAATCCAGCAACAGCACCCCTGACCATGTTTTTAAAAGTTTCGTAAGGATTTTTTTCCACCATATTCTCTTTTTCGTTTGGTTGCCCAAAATTATTTTCCATTTTCATAAATATTTTTATTAACTAGTATTCGTAATATTTTAATAAATAATAAGTGTTTCAGCAACAGTCTGTACTAGATTTACTATATTACTTGACATCTGTCAAGTAAGGTGGTAGCATACCGATACATTTAATTTTTCTAGTTGAATGTGCGCATATTTATTAAAATATAAAATTATTATGACTTATACAAATAAGAGTATACATATGGCTTTTGTGAGCATTTTTGCTGTTTTTGCCATATCTGCAATACTTTTGCCTAGCTCCGCATCAGCGGCTGCTCCAACTTGTACTTTTAATGTGAACGACGCATATATAGATAGCGGTGGTTCAAGCACACTTACTTGGGATACGAGTAATGCAAATAGTGTGTATATAAACAACGGTGTTGGCTATGTAGATACAGATGGCTCTTTAACGCTTTATGGCTTTTATACTGATGTTACTTATGTACTTACAGCTAAAAACAGTGATGGAACAACGGAGTGTAACACTAGTGTACATATAGATGATGACGATTATAACTATCTTGCTCCTACTTGTGATATTATTGCGAGTCCGCAGAGCGTATCTTTTAATGGGTCAACAATTCTTACTTGGGACTCACGCAACGGAGCTATTTACGCAAGTATAGATAACAGTATAGGTGCAGTACAAAAGCAGGGTTCAATGGTTGTAGAGAACATTACAGAGACTACAACATTTAAATTATCTGTATCAAATAAGCAGGGTTCTAATACATGTAATGTAACTGTATATAGAGACACGATGCCTAAGGGTCCGGCACCGACATGTCGTATAAATATTGATCCAGACACTCTATCTTATGGTGAGAGGGCAGTAATATCTTGGAATGCATATCATTCAACAAGTGCAGAGATAGACAATGGAATCGGTACTGTATCACTATCTGGTAATCTAGATATCGTACCAAGCAGTGGCGCAACATATATGATGACTGTACAGAATCAGTATGGCAGGGTTGGCTATTGTTCAAAATCGTTTACCGTAGCCGGTGGCGGAGTTAGTGGTATTGGTGGCAATTATTATAGTGCAGGTACAAGTCATCTGCCAGTAAATGCTTACCAATTTAGTAATGTAGTTTCTTTAGGCAGCTTGCCATACACAGGTGTAAATAAAACACTATACATCGCAATTATGTTACTTACAGCAATCGGATCTATAACGCTATTGTATAAACTAGGTAGGGAAGTGATTGCCTAAGAGTTTAGGTATAAGTAAATATCTTCCAAAGCTTTAACAGCATCGCCCATGGCGATGCTGTTTTGGTGATATAGTATATCTGTACAGTCTCCTGCAGCCCAAACACCCTCTGTACCTGCCTTTTGTGTTTGGTGATCTACAGGCACTCTACCGCGACTGTCTAATTCCACAATATCTTTTACTAAAGATGTGTTTGGTACCATACCAATCTCTACAAATACTCCTCCAGTATCTAGCGTAGCTTCTTCGTTACTTATTCGGTTTATATACTTAACTCCAGTTACAAACTTATCTCCAAGTATCTCTTTAACCTCAACATTTTTTAGTGATTTAAACTTTTCATTTTGGTGTATCTTCTCTACAGTTACTTCATCTGCCACAAATTTATCACCATACTCAAGTAATGTTACGCTTTTTGCGTAAGCCAGTAATTGTGCCGCAGTTTCAAAACCTGCATTACCACCTCCAACTACTATTAAATCGCGCCCAGAGAATAACGGACCATCACAAGACGCGCAGTATGTAAGACCCTTATGGTCAAATATATCTGCATTCTTAGCTGGTAGTTTGCGACGCGTTGCACCAGTTGCCAGCAATATTGTCTTGGTTTTGTACTCGGTATCGTTTTTGGTTATTACACTAAATATACCAGCACTGTCTTTAGTTACTTTACTTGCTAGGTTTGGGTAATCTACTTTTAGCACATCACCTTCGTACAAGCGTAGATGATCCTCAAGTTTTTTAGACATATCAGTGCCACTGACATGAGGGAAGCCAAGCCAGTTTTGTATATCTTCTGATACCATACTTTGCCCACCCCATGCATCTGCAATTATTACTGTGTTTAATTTTTTACGCGCAGCGTATATCGCTGCATTTATACCGGCAGGACCTCCGCCAATAATTATTAAGTCATTAATTTTATTATTCATGATTATATATTTTTCAAAATTATTTTCGTTTTAAAAAGGATGGTATAGCACTCCAATCATCGTCTTCTTTTTCTTCTTTAACTTTTACTGCTGACTTTTGTTTAACTACCTCTTTTTCTGTTGACTTAGATGTTTCATTTGTCTCGGTTTCTTTTTTTGGTTGTGGGACCCCAGTTGTGGCACTGAAGAATGAAGAATCTTTTTCTTTCTCTACCAAGTCTTGATAATGGTTATTCTCTGGGAAGCCTGTAGCAATAACAGTTATTCTTACTTCTCCCTTCTTTAGGTCAGTGTCATTTATTGCGCCAAATATTACTTTGGCATCTGAGTCTATAGACTCTGTTATTGTATTGGCGGCCTCTTGTACTTCAAGCATGCTTAAATCGTCACCACCTGCAATCGCGAATAGAACACCAGTTGCACCGTGTATAGACACATCCAAGAGCGGAGAATTTATAGCTTCTATAGCGGCGTTAGTTGCACGCTTATCTCCAGAAGCACGACCTATGCCCATTAAAGCTGAGCCCGCATTCTCCATAACAGAGCGTATATCAGCAAAGTCAACATTAATAATACCTGGAGTTGTAATTAGGTCTGCAATACCTTCTACAGCTTGCTTGAGTATGTCATCACATAACGCAAAAGCGTTCTTAATTCCTGTATTTTCATCTATTACTGAGAATATTCTGTCATTTGGTACCATAACAAGCGCATCAACTTGCTGTTTTAATTCTTCTATACCTGCTTGTGCTATATCTGCACGCTGTTTACCTTCAAATGTGAAAGGTTTCGTTACAATACCAATTGTAAGTGCACCCATTTCTCTAGCAATAGATGCAATGTACGGAGAAGCTCCAGTACCAGTACCACCACCCATACCTCCAGTTACAAACACCATATCTGAACCCTTTAGAGCGTCTTGAATTTCTTCTTTTGTTTCTTCTACAGAGCGTTTACCTAGTTCTGGATCCATGCCTGTTCCTAATCCTCTTGTAATATTCTTGCCAATATGTATCTTTTTTTGAGCAGAAGAGTTATGTAATGCCTGTGCATCTGTATTTACTGCTATGAAATCTACACCACGAACCTTTGAGCGGATCATGTAGTTAATTGCATTATTACCTGATCCTCCAACTCCGATAACTCGTATGCGAGCAAAGCTCTCAACTTCTGGTTTAATTTGTTTTACCATAATTTTATTATTCTAACACAAAATAAGGTTAAGGCAAAAATTTCTTCACCCACGATAGCGACTTATTTAAGTTAAAATTTTTTCTACTGAAAATACTTCTAGAACCTATGTTAGTCGCGGCTATTATACACAAACCGTAAACAACTGCCCAAGACGAATCTTTGAGCGTCTGCGTGCCCACGCGGATAGAAGCTAGTTCGCTAGGTAACTTCAACACACTTCTAGCTAAGTCATCAACATTTACAATACTAGAACCACCTCCAGTTAGGATTATGCCTGCCGGTAATAACTCAGATTTACCGATACTTTTCAAATGTGTCTCTATCAGTTTAAATACATCTTTAATGCGTGAAGATATTATGTCATCTAGCTTCTTCTGTGGGTAACTTGTGGATGTTACACTACCGAGTTTAATCTGTTCAGCCTCTATGAGAGGAATTTTAAGCCCGAGCGCGATATCGTTTGTAATATTAGCAGATCCGACAGGGAAGACTTTAATTGATATAGGGGTGTTGTCTTCAAAAACTATTATAGAGACTGTCTCTGCTCCAATATTCGCAAGAATGCACCCGGCCATTTTTTGAGTTTTGTTTAGCGTTACTAGGCTTGCGGCAATAGGGGATGCAATAGTATCTAACACTTCTATATTAAGATCTTCTATAGTTGCTACAAGATCCGCTAAGTGTTGCTCTAGTGCAGTTATAAATAGGATGTCTACAATAAGCTCAGAGCCTTGCATACCGAGTGGACTACCAAGTACTTCTTTACCGTCTAATATATACTGTAACGGTATGTCGTGGATTATCTTCTTGTTTATAAGTTTAGATTTTACATAATTTTTTGCATTTTCAGTGGATGCCTCTATGTCAAATTCAGATATAGTGGACTCTTCATGTGCGGTTACTGTTTTACCTCGCGAACGAACTTCCTCAAGACCAATACCGCCGAAAGATATATATGCGTCTTTTACTTTTGTTCCACTTTCATTTTGTGCTTGAGTTACAGCTGCTTCAACACTACTGGATATGTCTTTAGAGTTCATTATGTACCCATGTCTTAACCCGCGCGATCTACTAAAGCCTACGCCGATTATTCTTGGCATAGCAACAGACTCGCCAATCTCAGTGATTATAACCTTTACATGGTGTGTGCCAACATCTATGCCTGTAACAATACTATTTCGCATATGTATATTGTAACATTTTTTTATTGAGAGTCTAAAAAACTTATCTACTGTTTGAATTTTTGTATAAACTTATCTTCAAGTTTCTGCATCTCCTCACTATGAGAATAACTGCCTAAATGCAGGCAAGCATGTATAAATAAATGCAAAGTGTCGCCGTTGTAGAGATTTATAAAAATTTCTCCTTCGGAGTCAGATATAGGAAAAGAGAGTACATTTATATGTTTGGTGTTACCTTTGTGTTCAGTTGAGAGTCTTCGCATCATCGTGTTTGCACATAATACGAGAGATAGCTCATAATGCTTGCCTAATATCTCATTTTTAATAACCTCAAACTTAATTTTGGGTTTTAGATTAGTTGTATTTTTAACTGAAAGCATTTTACTTACCAAACTTTACTCGTTTGCCACGCGCAGAGTCAGGAAGTTTGCCTTCTTTGATTAACTTCTCAAAAAGGTTGCGACGAGATATACGGCGAAGAGCAGTCTTTTTTGAAAGAAAGTCAGATGCAGGTCTAATCCTATAGCGTATCTTACGCATGTGCGGTATTATGCCAGAGTTACGCATCTTATGTGTAAACTTGTGCAGAATCTGCTGCGTATACTCATTACCTTGTTTTGCTATGACTACATTTTTTGCCATTATGGGCGTACTTTAACATAACTATAATTCTCTTGCAACGAATTTATAATTGATATAATAATGTTTGTCCAGTGGTATCTTCTACCATATATCCCAAGTCTTTGATTTTGTTGCGTATATCATCAGACTTTGTAAAATCTTTATTCTTTCGTGCCGTGTCGCGTGCCTTTAGTAATTGTTGTATCTCTGGAGAAATGTCTTTTATTGCCACCAACTCTTTATTTGAAACTGTTGAGGCACTTTTTTTCGCATGTATTAAATCAAGTCCAAGCACAGAGTCAAATTTCAATAATGTACTGCGTTTAGTCTCTTGTGGTACTGAATCGTCTTTAATAAGTTCCCAAAGAAGTGCAATAGCTTTAGGAGTGTTTAAGTCATCATTTATATATTTTGTAAAAGTATCTAAATATTTTTGGTCTATCTCACCATTTTCTACAGATAAATTATCTCTAACATATTTATGGAGTTTTTTAAACGCAGTATTCGCACCATCAAGTGCCTCCCATGTAAAGTTCATTTGGGTTTTATAATGCCCAGTTAAAAGCCAATACCTATACGCTAGTGGGTAAATATTCTTATCAGGCAATTCTCGCAAATAAATTGTGTTACCAACAGACTTTGCTATCTTCACAGAATTTATAACTATATAAGCAGAGTGTAACCAGTAATTAACAAACTTCTTACCAGTTGAACACTCAGATTGTGCAATCTCATTATTATGATGTATTGGTATATGATCTACACCTCCGGTATGTATATCAATATTTGTACCAAGTAGTGCACGACTCATAGCGGAGCATTCAATATGCCACCCTGGGAAACCGACACCCCAAGGAGATTCCCATTCTTGCTGACGATTTTCATTTTGGTTAGAGAACTTCCATAAAGCGAAATCAGTTGGATTGTGCTTCTCTTCATTTACATCTACTCGCGCACCTTCCATTAAACCCTTGATATTTATATTCCCAAGTTTACCGTAGTCCTTAAAAAGACGCGTATCAAAATATATACCATCGCTTATTTTATATGTGTAACCTTTCTGCTCTAATGTCTTTATAATTGCTATTTGTTCGCTTATATATTCGGTAGCACGAGGTATTTGTATAATACTTGTATCAATACTTAGTTGTTCTAAATCAAATAAGAACTTCTCCGTAATCTTTTTTGCTATTTCTTGAGCTGTAGTGCCAGAACTTTTTGCCGCTTTCTCCATCTTATCTTCTCCTGTATCTGCTCCACCTATGTCATCATTACTCATATGGCCAACATCTGTAATATTCATTACCTGTTTTACATTGTATCCGTTGTATTTAAGAGTGCGATACAGTACATTAACAAATACATATGGGCGCATATTACCTATATGTTGTTCACTATATACAGTTGGTCCACAACTATACATTTTCACTACATCATGCGAAATTGGTCTAAATTCTTCTTTTTTACCCGAGAGAGTATTATGTAAATATATTAAAGCCATTTCTTATGCTTAAAATAAAGGAACATTACACCAGTTGCAAGTATCATAATTAGTATAACAAACCAAAAGTCGTTAATAGGACCTACAATCGGGATGTCTGTTGTATTCATACCGAAAATAGATGCGATAATAGAGAGAGGGAATGGAACAAATGCAAGAATTGTAAATATTTTCATTACCTCATTTTGTTTAGAAGATAGTAGTGAATTATTTGTCTCACGCAATTCAGAGAGCGTTTGCCATAATCTGGTTATATGTTTACGAACTCTGTAGTATATATCTTCAACATTACGCAAACGCCCCTTATAATCTTTTCCTGCAAATTCAATAATTATACTATTTAAAGACTTCCAAAGATCTTGATGTGGATCTAACGACTGCTTCAAGTTAAGTATATCACGCCCAATATTTGATAGTGCCACAACCATTTGGCGTTCACGCCCTTCAAATATCTCATTTTCTATATCCTCTAAATCATCTCGCACTTGATCAATTTCATTCTCAACAGAGCGGTAGAGTCTTTTAATGAGTAGCAAAAAGATATCAACTGCATTATCTCCTAAGTTATCTTTCTGGAGAGTTGCATTAACATCAAACACCTTTTCAAAATTATGGAATGCATCTATATGCTCATAACGAGCGGTAATTAAGTACTTATGTCCTATGATAAAGTCTACCTCTTGCTCTTGAGACTGATGTATACGGCGCAATGCAGGGAAGTGGAATACAAAATACATGTAGTCATCATGTATATCTGCATGTGGCTTAAGAGATGGTATCAATAACTCATCTGCAACATTTGGATTAATATCAAATCTTTCTACAATTTTACGAATCTCTTGAACAGTAGGAGATTCTAAATCAATCCATATAAAATCTTTGTAAACATGCTCATGTATCATTATAAGTACAATTGTATAATTATATGCACCAATGTTCAACTTATAGAAGTTGATAAAGCACTAAAGTTATGTGGTATTTTTATATTTAATCTGTAATGGACATCAAAAGGACATAATTTAACTAGAAATAAGGCTGAAATACAAAATATTGTCCTTTTGTAAAAACACATTCTTGCAAGTTCTATTTTTTCTTGACATATTATTACTTAGTCATCTATAATGCAAAAATCATGAAAAATATAGTTATTGCAAGTACGCTTTTTTTACTAGCATTTACTTTTACATCGTCAACTGCAAGTGCAGACATGCAAAGATGTGGGGACACGGAAGTTGATATTAAAGGCAACAGTGCAGGTTTAATATATCACCCTACTCCGATACTTATTACTGATCAAAATTTAAATAGCATAAATACCGAAGAGGGTTGTGCTGTAGTATCGTGGAGTACAGATACCCTAGCAACAAGTCAAGTTGTATTTGCTGAAATAGACGCAGAAGTAAGTATAAATATAACAGAAGAAAACTTAGGATTTACCAACTCTACAATACAAAACAATGCTGCAAATACAGAGCACACAGCAATTATTGATGGTTTAGAAGCTGGTAAGACATATGTTTATCGTGTCCTTTCTCGTTCACACCCTGCCTCAATGCCTACCGTAAGCGACTCCTACACACTTACTGCCTCTGGTACTTTTACTCCTGTTCTGTCAGTATGGCAAGAATCTGTGCAAGATTATACATATGCGCCACCTATACAACCGGTTATTAGTAGCGTAATACCTATAATTGTGCCTCAAACTCTCTCAGTACCTGTAGTAAATGAAGAGTATGTACCTATCTCTACAAAAGTAACCGAAAGCACAATTGAAAATGCTCCAACATCATCAGATGTTAGTATACTTCCTGCTGCTATTAACTCTGTTTCTAACATTATTGATTTTGATATTGACAGTGGTGCTTTGGCTTCTTGGGCAAGCTCATTTACATCACGCATCAAGCAAGCATTCTTCTTGAAATCAGACTTCATTTCTCGTGTTGGGTTTATTGTGCCAACAATATTTTTATTACTTGCTGTGTGGCTACTCCAGAAGGTATTCCTGCCAATGATTGGTATGGTAATTAAGCGCAAGATTTTATTTTGGATATTATCATTGTCTGTACTTGTCGCGGCGACAGCATTGTTAAAATACTACAAAATAACTTTAATTATTGTGGCACTACTTCTTACTCTAACAGCATGGCACTTATTTAAACAAGTAGACAAACAGCAGTCAACGACACAACAACCAACAAGCTAAATATGAAGCCCAAAGTTGCGTCAAAGGAGCTCACATTTCCAGATATAATTCATTTGTGATGTACGCTACCACATTCTATAGTGTAGATTAGATGTTACGATTTATATGTCAATATTTTTGTATTATTTATTATGATTTTTGCGCTTGAAGGTTTAGGTTAGGAATCTTGTAGAAAATTTTAAAAAATATGTTAAACTGTCGGTCAATATGGAACAGATAGAAGTATCAAATACATTGGCAGATACTGCTGTAGAAGCTGGACAGGTAGCAGAGCATGCCAGCGACAGTGGCATACACTTTGCTCTTGCGGCTGATAAACTTGGAGAGTTTTTAGGCATTCCAATAACAAACACACTTATAACAAGTTGGATTGTTATGGCTATTTTAGTGACTATCGCTTTACTTGTAGGCTCACAACTTAAAATGGTGCCAGGTAAGCTACAATTAACAATTGAAGAAATGATAAGCTATATTTTAAACTATATGGAGGAGGTTTTAGAAAGTAGGAAACTAGCAAAAAAACTTTTCCCTCTTATAACAACAATCTTTTTGTTTATTTTTGCATCTAATATACTAGAATTTACACCAGGGATCGGCAGCATCGGCTTTGTGTCGCACTGGACACATGGCACAGAATTTATACCTCTACTGCGTAGTGTGAATACAGATCTCAATGTAACTTTAGCACTTGCTATTATAGCTTTTATGGTAATTGAGGTAGTTGGTGTAATGACATTAGGTGTAATAAAATATGCAAAAAAGTTTATAAACTTTAGCTCACCGCTTAAATTTATTGTTGGTATTATAGAATTATTTAGTGAAGTTGCGCGTCTTATTTCATTTTCGTTTCGTTTGTTTGGCAATATTCTTGCTGGAGAAATACTTATTTTAGTGGTCATATTCTTTGTGCCGTATCTATTACCAGTGCCGATGATGTTGTTTGAGGTCTTTGTTGGTTTTATACAGGCTGCAATATTTGCACTACTGACATTGTTCTTTATAAAAATTGCAATCACTGAACCACATTAATATAATTATACATCAGGAACGATTGGTTGAATGTACGATTTGGAGCATGTTAGAGTTGCGGATAGTGAAAGAATCCGTATAATACAAGCATATTTTGTTGATTTATTAGAGTTTAATTTATTTAATTTATGGAAATTGAAGTAGCAAAAACACTTGGAATGGCACTTGCCGTTGGTCTTGGTGTTATAGGTCCTGGTATTGGTATCGGATTAATCGTAGCTAAAGCACTTGAGGCGATAGGTCGTAATCCTGAAGCTTCAGGTAAGATAACAGCTACAATGTTTATTGGTATAGCCTTTACAGAGGCTCTTGCCATATTCGCGCTGGTCATCGCATTTATAGTCAAATTTGTTTAGTTTCTAAATTTTTAGCGTACTGCTTTTAAAATTATGTCTGAAATTATACAAGTATTTGGAATAGATTGGAAGTTGCTTTTAATACAAGCTTTTAATTTTAGTGTACTACTGTTAGCACTTTGGTATTTTTTGTACAAGCCTGTTATTAAAATGCTTGATAAAAGACAAAAGATAATAGAGAAAGGTGTTGTAAATGCCGAAAAATCAGAAAAAAGACTCGTAGAAATAGAAGATGAGCGTGATGAGATAATAAGTAAAGCCACTACAGTTGGTAATAAAATAATCAGTGATGCTAAAAATAGAGGTGACGAAAAGGCATCAGAGATAATAAGTGATGCAAATATTCGTTCTGAATCTATTCTGGCAGATGCAACAGCACGCGGTAAAGAAGCTAAAGAACGCGCCCTCCGCGAGAGTAAAGAAGAGATAGCCAAAACTGCCATTCTCGCTGCTGAAAAAGTTTTAAAAGAGAAGTTAAAATAATATTATGCAACCAGAACTCTACGCTAAAGCCCTAAAAAAATTATTAAGTGAAGGTTTTGACGTGAACGACGCTTTTGCTAACTTTATAAAAGTTCTCAAACGCCGTGGTGCTATTGGGCTTTTACCCAAAATTGTACTCCAGCTTGAAAGTATGGAGATGAGAGAGCAAGCATACAAACCGACACTTTCAGTTGCGAGGGATTCTGATTTCACTATGGCAACTAAAGACGCAGTTGTTGGAGTGTTACCAGTAGAAAAAGTAATAGACAAAACCCTTATAGGTGGTTATAAGATTGAGCAAAATGGCACACTTATTGATACAAGTTATAAAGGAGTATTATTAGATTTATATAGAAAAATAACTAACTAAAATCATGGAAAGCACAATTATAGATAAGATAAAAAAGGAAATTCAAAATTTTGAGTCTACTGCCAATACAGAGAGTGTGGGCAGAGTCATAGCAGTCGGAGATGGTGTGGCAGAGATTGATGGGTTGGATAATGCAGTAATGAGTGAGATGGTACTCTTTGATGACGCGGATGGTAAAACTCTTGAAGAAGCCATGAAAAGTGAAACTGCACTCTTTGGTCTTGTACTGAACCTAGAAGAGGATTCTGTAAAGGTTGTTACTCTTGGCGAAACTTCTCGCCTACGGGAAGGTATGCTTGTAAAATCTACAGGACGAGTGCTGTCTGTGCCGGTTTCAGATGATATAATTGGTCGTGTTGTAAATACAATGGCTGAACCACTAGACGGTAAAGGTGCTATTGTGGCAGACACTTATATGCCTGTAGAACGAGACGCGTACGGTGTTATAGAAAGGAAGTCTGTAGACACGCCACTACATACTGGTATTAAAGCCATAGACTCAATGGTGCCAATTGGTCGCGGTCAACGCGAGCTTATTATTGGTGATAGGTTTACTGGCAAAACTACCATAACAATAGATACAATAATTAACCAAAAAAACGAACCAGAAGACGAGCGTCCTATTTGTATATATGTAGCAATCGGACAGAAGGAGGCAAAAACTGCTTTAACTGTTGCTGATCTGGAGCGTGCTGGAGCAATGGATTACACTGTTGTTGTAACCTCTGGTGCATCTACACCTGCGGCATTGCAATACCTTGCGCCATATGCTGGAGTTGCAATTGCTGAATACTTTATGGATAAGGGTAAAGATGTGCTTATTATCTACGATGATCTGTCTAAGCAGGCTGTAGCTTATAGACAAATTTCACTACTTCTCCGTCGTCCTCCAGGGCGTGAGGCATACCCAGGAGATGTCTTTTACTTGCATTCAAGACTGCTGGAGCGTGCAGCAAGACTTTCAGATGAGTCCGGTGGTGGATCTATTACCGCACTCCCTATTATTGAGACTCAGGAGGGAGATGTATCTGCATATATTCCTACAAATGTTATTTCTATAACAGACGGACAAATAGCTCTGGACGCCGGACTCTTTAATAAGGGTACGAAACCATCAATTGATGTTGGTAACTCTGTTTCTCGTGTTGGTAGTTCTGCCCAGACAAAGGCGATGAAGAGTGTTGGCGGTGGTCTCCGTATAGAGCTTGCGCAGTTTCGTGAGCTTGAAGCATTTATGCAGTTTGCTCAAGATCTTGATGAGAATACTAAAAAGCGTATAGATAAAGGTGAGAGAATGGCAGCGTTACTGAAGCAATACAAAGGCGAGCCTCTACCATTTGAGAATCAGGTCGTGTCTATTTACGCAGGTATGAATGACTTCTTCGGTGATGTTGATGTTGTTGATGTAGAAAAAGTGGAAGCAAAATGGCTTGCATTTATTGATGGTCAACATAAGGATATATTAAATGAAATTAAGAGTAGCAAAGAGCTTAATGACAAGACAAAAAAGAAATTAGACAAGGCAATGGAGCGCTTTAAAAAAGCTAACAAATAAAAACCACTATGGCATCTCTGAAGCAATTAAAAGAAAAGAGAAAATCAGTAAATAAGACTCGTAAGGTTACACGCGCCATGGAGGCTGTATCGGCTGTCAAAATGCGTAAAGCTCAAGAGAGAGCTCTTGGCGCGCGTAGTTATGCACATTCTGCACTCCGTATATTGTCTCATTTAGCAAGTGCATATAAGCTTACAGAGCATCCACTAACAATTAAACACAGTAGTGGTAAAATAGGGCTAATAGTAGTAACTAGCGACAAAGGGCTTGCAGGCTCTTTAAATAGTGCGGTACTAAAAAAGGTAGATAACTTTTTGACAGATGAGAACTTAACAAACAAAAACGCTGTGTGTGTAAACATTGGCCGTCGTGGTAATGACTATTTCAAAAAAAGAGATTTTGAAATACTGCACTATCAAGAAAATAAAAGTGATGATGTCCTAGAGGCTGACATGCAAACACTCACAGAAATAGCAATACAGAAGCAGTTAACCAATGAAACAAAAAGCTGGTACATTGTATATACAAACTTTAAATCTACATTTGAGCAAGAAGCTAAGATGGCAAGACTCTTTCCGCTTTCCCGTACAGTACTGGAGGATATTATTGCATCAATTACACCTAAGAAAGGTAAATATGCGGATGTTGTAAATACAGGTGAACATATGCTCGGAGCATATAGTGTTGAGGCAGAGGAGCCTGATGATATTATGAACTTCTTAGCACCTATGCTAGGTAATATACTCGTGTACCATACACTCTTAGAATCTAAGGCAAGTGAGCATTCTGCACGCATGGTTGCAATGAAGAGTGCTACAGACAAGGCTGGTGAGCGCTCACATGAATTACAACTGAAGTTTAATAAGGCGCGCCAAGCGGCTATTACACGAGAGGTTAGTGAAATTACAAGTGGTATAGAGGCAATGAAGTAGAAGTATTGCAAAATAATTTTAATAATATAAATTAATAGAAACTATGAATAATAAAGGAATAATTAAACAAATAGTTGGAGTAGTTGTGGATGTATACTTTGAAAATACCGTACCGGAAATATTAAATGCCATAGAAGTAAAAACTGATAACAAAAAAGTTACACTTGAGGTATCACAACATCTTGGACTGAACCGCGTTCGTTGTATAAGTATGCAGGATACATCAGAACTCAGGCGCGGTATGGAGGTAGAAGACACTGGTGCTCAAATCTCTGTGCCTGTTGGAGAGGACGCACTTGGTAGAATGTTTAATGTGCTTGGAGAGCCTATTGATGGTAAAGAACCTGTAAATAAAAATACTAAACGCTTACCTATACACCGCAAGGCTCCAAGCTTTGACGAGCAGAGTACACAAGCAGAGGTGTTTGAAACTGGAATCAAATCTATTGATCTTATGACTCCGTTTATAAAAGGTGGTAAGGTGGGACTCTTCGGTGGTGCTGGTGTCGGCAAAACTGTCCTTATACAAGAGCTTATGCATAATGTTGCGAGCGAGCATGGTGGTTATTCAGTATTTGCGGGAGTTGGAGAGCGCGTGCGTGAAGGTAACGATTTATACTACGAGATGAAAGAGAGTGGAGTTTTAGATAAAACAGCTTTAACCTTCGGACAGATGAATGAAGTACCTGGAGCTCGCGCGCGCGTGGCTTTGTCTGGGCTTACAATGGCAGAAGCCTTCCGTGACGAAGGCGGTAAAGATGTGCTCTTCTTTATGGATAATGTCTTTCGCTTTGTCCAAGCTGGTTCTGAGGTATCTTCGCTACTTGGTAGAGTCTCATCTGCTGTTGGTTATCAACCAACCCTTGCCGAAGAAATGGGTGAACTGCAAGAGCGTATTACTTCTACAAAGAGTGGATCAATTACATCTGTACAGGCTGTATATGTACCTGCTGACGACCTTACAGACCCAGCACCAGCTACTACATTTGCCCACTTAGATTCTACTGTCGTACTCTCCCGCGAGTTGGCACAGAAGGCAATATTCCCATCCATAGACCCACTAGAGTCTGGTTCCACCGCACTTGATCCGGCAATCGTGGGTGAAGATCATTACTATGTTGCAAATGAAATAAAGAGAGTCTTACAACGCAATAAAGATCTCCAAGACATAATAGCGATCTTAGGTATTGAGGAGCTTTCAGATGACGATAAGAAGTTAGTATATAGGGCTCGCAAGATTGAACGCTTCCTCTCACAGCCGTTTTTTGTGGCAGAGGTATTTACAGGTAAGCCCGGTAGTTATGTAAGCTTGACAGATACTGTGAATGGATTCAAAGAGATACTAGATGGTAAGCATGACGAGCGTGATGAACAAGACTTCTATATGAAGGGTAGCTTGGATGAGGTTACCTCATCCTAATTATAAATTTTAATTTGTAAATTATAATTCAATTTTAAATACTTAAATGTTTTAAACAATTAAAATTTACAACTTAAAATTACTATGTATGCCAAAAAATAAACTAAAAGTAACAATAGCAAGTGTTGGTAAGAGCTTATTTGATGACGAGGCTAGAAGTATTATCCTACCAAGCGCTGAAGGGCAAATGCAGGTGCTTGCGAATCACGAACCTTTTATAAGTACTCTTAGAAATGGTACAATAATCATAAGAGATAAAGATGGCAAAGATCAAGAATTTACTATTGGAGGAGGCGTGCTTGAAGTGTCAAATAATCACGCTACTGTCCTTGTGTCGTAATGAAAACATTTCAAAAAAATAAAGAGAATTTTATATGTGATAACTGCAAATTCCGTGTATATGGAGACGGTTATACTAATCACTGTCCAAAATGCTTGCACAGTAAACATGTAGATATAAACCCAGGTGATAGGATGGCAGACTGCGGCGGGCTTATGGAAGTAATAAGAATAGAAAAGAGTGGGGAAGATTATGTACTGGTACATAAGTGCAAAATATGCGAACATAAAAAGAAAAACAAAACGGCACCAGATGATGACTTTGACAGAATAATAGAACTTTCTTCCGCACTGTAGCAGAGTTTAGTGTGAAAAGAAATTTTTTAATTCCATATTTAATTCCATATTTAAATATGGAATTAAATATGGAATTCTTTTTCTCATAC
>PJEL010001086.1_pt1 | contig 28933 bp, 20 predicted proteins | sample 1853271 | NCBI WGS metagenome assembly PJEL01 (sample SAMN08108733, study PRJNA415343) | Invertebrate metagenome, whole genome shotgun sequencing project. | host: Globobulimina | place: Sweden: Gullmar Fjord | collected 2015-08 | reverse complement strand
CTTGCGTTAAGTTAACCCTATATTTGGGGTTACGTTTGGGGAAGCTTCGTGCTTCCCCTTTTTTATGTTCAGGAAGAACGGTATGACGCGGTGCCATGGATGGCAAGGAGCGGCGATGTTCAGGAAGAACGGTCATGTTTTATGTTCCAGACAAAACATAAGTACCTACACCCCTGTAAGCAATGACGCGGTGCCATGGATGGCAAGGAGCGGCGATGTTCAGGAAGAACGATCATGTTTTATGTTCCAGACAAAACATAAGTACCTACATCCCTGAAGGCAATGCGCTCTTCTTCATCCCTGAAGCCGCGCTATACCGTACATCCTGTACATAAAAAAAAGCCGAATACATCAGTATTCGGCTTAACATCAAAGAGAGAGTTTCTATAAAAATGTTCAACGATAAGGGTCGTTGCTTAGCTATTATGCGTTCTAGGTCACAATAATTAAGCTTCGATTACTTCACCCAAAAAATAATAACTGATGAGCAAAAAGCTATTATCTGTTTAGATGGTGTAAATGATAACTATTCGCATCTCTCTTGTCAATTACCTTTGTCCCTTATTTTTTTAGTTTTGCAAAAGCATCAGCAAAAGCGTTGCCCATGGCTGCGTTAGCTGAATCTTTACTCTTGTGTTGTTTAGTTTTTGCTGCATTATGATGAGGTTTAGCTTTTGCTTGTTGTGAGTTTTTTGGTTGACTATTACTTTGTAAAGAGTTTGGTAAAGAACCTTGTTGCGAGCCTCTTTGAGGCCTAGTTTCAGGAGTATCATCTAAACGCATGGTTAAACTAATGCGTTTTCTTTCAGCATCTACTTCAAGTACTTTTACTTTGACAATATCGCCAGCTTTTACAACTTCACGCGGATCACTGACAAATTTATTGGTTAGTGAAGATATATGAACTAACCCATCTTGATGCACGCCAATATCGACAAAAGCGCCAAAGTTGGCAACGTTAGAAATAACCCCTTCTAAAATCATGCCTTCTTTTAAATCTTTCATGGTATTAACGCCTTCATGAAAGGTTGCCATTTTAAATTCAGGACGAGGATCTCGGCCTGGTTTTTCTAGCTCGTTTACGATATCAGTTAGTGTTAATTCACCAATGCCTTCATCAATAAGCGCTTGTTTATCTAGCTGACTGAGTTGTTGTGTATTTCCCAAAAGAGTTTGAATATCACTGGCTAGTTTTACTAAAATGCTCTCAACAATGGCGTAGCTTTCTGGATGCACACCCGATTTATCAAGTGGATTAATACCATCATTTATACGTAAAAATCCGGCTGATTGTTCAAAGGCTTTTGGCCCAAGTCGTGCGACTTTTTTCAATTCTTTGCGGTTTTCAAAACGACCATGTTGGTCGCGATAATTCACAACATTCTGTGCCATGGTTTTATTTAAACCAGATACATGAGTAAGAAGCGCCACCGAAGCACTGTTTAAGTCAACGCCAACCGCATTTACACAGGTTTCAATAACTTCATCAAGCGCTTTGCTCAATAAGCTTTGACTAACATCATGCTGGTATTGACCAACACCTATCGCTTTGGGGTCAATTTTTACTAATTCAGCAAGTGGGTCTTGTAATCGACGCGCAATTGAAACCGCGCCACGAATTGAAACATCTAAATCTGGAAACTCTAGCGCTGCAAATTCAGAAGCAGAATAAACAGAAGCGCCCGCTTCACTCACAATGATCTTAGTGGGTTTGTTTTGCTCTAACAGGGCAATAACTTCACCGACTAACTTGTCACTTTCGCGAGAAGCTGTGCCGTTGCCTATCGCAATAAGCTCTACTTTATGTTGTTTGCACAAATTAACCAGTGTTCTTACTGACTTGTCCCAATGGTTTTGTGGGGCATGTGGGAAAATAGTAGCGGTATGTAAAAGCTTGCCAGTGGCATCAACGATGGCAAGTTTACAGCCGGTACGTAATCCTGGATCTAAACCTAAGGTGTTTTTTGGCCCTGCCGGCGCCGCCATTAATAAATCATTTAAATTGTGTGAAAATACTTTAATTGCTTCCATCTCAGCTTGATCACGTAAATTGCCTAATAACTCAGTTTCTAATGACGTTGATAACTTACTTTTCCACGTTAAACGCACAACTTTTGTTAGAAAGGCCGCCGCTGGCTGGCTAGATAAACGTAGATTAAAGTGCTCCATAATAATTTGTTCAGCTGAAGATACTTTACTTGTGCTGTCATTGGGATCTACGTCAATTGAAAGCTGTAAAAAGCTTTCATTTCTACCACGTAACATTGCTAATGCTCGGTGCGAAGGAACGGAACTGAGTCTTTCAGAATGTTCAAAATAATCACGGTATTTGGCAGCGCTTTGCTCTTTGCCTTTTGCAAGCTTACTGGTGAAATGGGCCTGCTTCAAAATATGTCGGCGCAGCTTTTGAATTAAATTGGCATCTTCTGCTAAGCGTTCCATCAAGATAAAACAAGCACCTTCAAGTGCTGATTTAACATCAACAATGGCAGTTTTTTGGCTAATAAATGCTGTAGCTTCTTGTTCTGGATTTAATAACCAGTTGTTATAAATGTTATTTGCTAGTGGTTCTAAGCCAGCTTCGATGGCTATTTGTCCTTTGGTTCTTCTTTTTGGACGATAAGGTAAATAAAGATCTTCTAAACGTGTTTTGTTATCGGCTTGTTTTATTTCTTTTGCTAATTGCGGTGTTAATTTACCTTGCTGTTCGATGTTGGTAAAAATAACACTGCGGCGGTTTTCTAACTCACGTAAGTAAGACAACCTTTGGGCAAGGTGGCGAAGATGATTGTCGTCTAATCCTTGGGTAACTTCCTTTCTATAGCGCGCAATAAAAGGCACAGTTGCGCCGTCGTCTAATAAAGTGATAGCTGCATTAACTTGGCTTGTTTTAACGGTAAGTTCGGTTGCGATTAGCTCGGCAATTTGTGTCATAAAAGAGGGATCCGACAATAAATAAGGAAATTTTAAAGGCCGATAGTATAACCGTAATTAAGAAAAAAATGCAGATGCAATAACCCTTAACGTACAAACTGGTCGTAAAAAAACGTCAGCTGGTCTTACATTGATTGCAGTTAAAGCGATAACAAGGGCAAAGTAAGTAAAAGTCATTTTAGGAAGGTTATATGTCGTTTAATAAATCTATTATCACACTCGCCATTTCAGCGGTATTTTTAACTGCTTGTGCAAATCAAGAAGTAGGCAAGCAGTCTAGTACCAATACCAAGGCTACAGAGCAAGTAGCACAAGAAAAAGCGCAAACTGAATCAGATAAAGCAAATAAGTTATTTGATGACATTTTTAAGGAAGGTATTGACCGCAGTCCAATGATGCAAACTTATTTAGGCATCAAAAAAGACTATGATAAATGGAATGATTTGTCAGAAGAAAATACGGCAAAAGAATTAGAAATTACCAAAGCAAATTTATTACGTATTCAAACCATTGACGTAAGTAAATTAGATCAGCAAACAGCATTGAGCTATCAGCTATTTAAGCAAAGGTTACAAAATGAAATTGCCGATCATAAATGGCGTTTTCATAATTACCCAGTAAACCAAATGCATGGTTTACATTCTCAAGTGCCAGCTTTCCTAATTAATCAACATTCTATTAAATCTGTTGAAGATGCTAATGCTTATATCTCGCGTGTTAAAGGAACAAAAAAATTAATTGCGCAGCTTGTTACACAATTAAAGCTGAGAGAAGACCGAGGAATTATCGCACCCAAGTTTGTTTTTGGTCATGTGATAAGAGATTCGAAAAACTTACTTGTTGGTGCACCTTTTAATGCTGAAGGTACCAGTACCGTTTATGCTGATTTTACGCGTAAAATTGAGCAATTAGATATATCTACCGAACAAAAAGAGGCGCTTGATACAGAAGTTAAAGCCGCATTAGTAAATAACTTTCAACCAGCCTATAGCGGTTTAGTTGATTACCTTACTGAGCTAGAAACAAAAGCTGATACCCGTGATGGTGTTTGGAAGTTACCGCAAGGTGAAGCCTACTTTAACAATGCACTAAAACGAACCACAACAACTGACTTAACAGCAAATGATATTCATCAACTCGGTTTAAGTGAAGTTGCACGAATTCAAGATGAAATGCGTACTATTAAAGATAAAGTTGGTTTTAAAGGTGATTTGCAAGCTTTCTTCAAGTTTATGCGTGATGACAGCCAATTTTATTACCCTGATACAGAAGCTGGTCGCCAACAATATTTAGATGAAGCGGTTGCCTTAATTGATGATATGCAAGGCCGTTTAGATAGCTTGTTTTTAACCAAACCGAAAGCTGAATTGGAAGTTAAACGTGTTGAAGCGTTTAGAGAAAAGTCAGCCGGTAAGGCTTTTTACCAAGCACCAGCGCCAGATGGTTCACGTCCAGGTAAATATTACGCTAACTTGTATGACATGAAAGCAATGCCTTCCTATCAAATGGCAGCATTGGCTTACCATGAAGGTATTCCAGGGCATCATATGCAGCTTGCAATCAAGCAAGAGTTAACGGGCATTCCCATGTTTAGAAAGTTTGGTGGTTATACCGCACATACTGAAGGCTGGGGTTTGTACTCAGAAATGATCCCGAAAGAAATCGGTTTGTACCAAGACCCATACTCTGACTTTGGTCGACTTGCTATGGAATTATGGCGTGCTTGTCGATTGGTTGTTGATACAGGGATCCATACTAAAAAATGGACCCGTGAACAAGGCATTGAGTATTACGTAAGCAATACTCCTAACGCTAAGTCTGACGCGGTTAAAATGGTTGAACGTCATATTGTTATGCCTTCACAAGCAACTGCTTATAAAGTAGGCATGAATAAAATTGTTGAATTACGTGAACACGCAAGAGCAGAGCTTGGTAGCAAGTTTGATATTCGTGAGTTTCATGATGTAGTTTTACGAAATGGCCCAGTACCATTAAATGTGCTTGCTCAATTAGTTGATAACTATATTGCTAGTAAAAAGTAGGCTAAATAAAGGATCGACAGCAAGCCGCTCTTAGTAGCGGCTTTTTTATTAGCAATAGAAAAATTTTGAGATATTACCATAAAACATTCTTGACATAATATGTCGACAGCAAGAGTTTGCATTGCTATATTGAAGCAACGTGATGATTGTTTTATCTGATTTTTTATCAGATAAAGTTAAACAGGAGGTGAGCATGACGTTATCTAACCCCGCAGCAATTTGGCTAATTGCTGGTTTAGTATTGATGGTTGCAGAATTAGTGATCCCCGGTGGTATTGTTGTTTTTGTTGGCTTAAGTGCAGTGATTACGGGTGGAGCTTGGTTTATAGGGCTAGTAAATACTTGGCCAAATGCTTTTGTTCTATTTTTTATTTTAACTATGGTGCTTATTTTAGCTTTTAGAGGGGTAACTCAAAAGTTAGTGGGTGGTGACTCTCATATAGCCAATACTGATGAAGATCTTGATGTTTATGGAAAAACTGCAACTGTGGTTGAAACCATAGGCCCCGGACAGCATATGGGACGTATCGAGTTTCAAGGTACCCAATGGCCTGCACTTGGCGATGGCAGAGAAATATTGGCTGGCGCACAGGTAAAAATTGTTTGTCATGAAAATATATCACTTTTAGTTGAACCTATCGCTGCTGGTGTTGACCAAAACATCGCAGATAACCCAATAGTTAATTCCAAATAATAGATTTAAGTAATTCAAATATAAAAACAAATAACAAGGAGTAAGTTGATGGCTGTTATTACCATTATTGTATTATTCATTTTTTTAATCATTTATAAATTACTACTGGTCGTACCGATGCGGGAAGTTGCTGTTATTGAACGATTAGGAAAATTTCGAGCTGTATTAAAGCCAGGGTTTCATTTCTTGATCCCATTTTTTGATCGTGTTGCTTATGCTCACGATACCCGCGAACAAGTATTAGATGTGCCACCGCAAAGTTGTATCTCTAAAGACAATATTCAAATTGAAGTTGATGGGTTGGTGTACATCAAAGTGATGGACGGCAGTAAGGCAAGTTACGGTATTGAAGACTATCGTATAGCTAGTGTTAATTTAGCCCAAACAACCATGCGTTCAGAAATTGGTAAGTTAGGTTTGAGTCAAACTTTTTCTGAACGAGAAAAACTTAATGAATCTATCGTACGTGAAATTGATATTGCATCGAACCCATGGGGTATCAAAGTTCTACGCTATGAAATCAAGAACATTACACCCTCTGAACAGGTGGTGCATACTTTAGAAAAGCAAATGGAAGCAGAGCGCAATAAGCGTGCTGAAATTACCCTTGCTACGGCAGATAAAGAAGCACGTATTAATCTATCTCAAGGACAACGACAAGAAGCGATTAATTATTCTGAAGGTGAAAAAATTAAGCGTATTAATGAAGCTAAAGGGCGGGCACAAGAAATTGCCATTATAGCCGGAGCAAAAGCGCAAGGCATGACACGCATTACCGAAGCACTAAATACCGTTGGCGGTATTGATGCGATGAATATGCAATTAATGGAGCAATTTATAAAAGAAATGGGCGGTATCCTTGAAAAGGCAGATGTATCTGTTGTACCCGCAGAAATAGCCAAGTTAGAAGGCTTTTTTGAAGGAATGGAACAAGTCACAAAAACAGTGAAAGGAGCGTAACTATGCCAATTAATGAAGATATGTTTGTACTAGCGGTTTGGGGAGCAATATTTCTTGTTTTTATTTTTAACCTATTTCGCTCAATTCGATTGGTGCCAACTAAGTCAGCTTATATAGTTGAACGGTTAGGTAAATATCATTCTACACTTGATGCTGGTTTTCATGCACTAATTCCTTTTGTTGATAAAGTGCCATACATACATGATCTCAAAGAAGAATCGATAGATGTACCACCGCAAGAATGTTTTTCACGTGATGAAGTAAATATCACGGTTGATGGCGTTATTTATATTTCAATTGTTGACCCTGTAAAAGCGAGCTACGGTATTGTTGACTATCGTTATGCAGCAATGCAATTGGCGCAAACAACTACTCGCTCGGTTATTGGCACACTTGACCTTGATCGAACATTTGAAGAACGTGATTTGATCAGTGCTCGGGTTGTAGAAGTACTTGATCATGCAGGTGAAACATGGGGGATTCGTGTTCATCGTTATGAGATAAAAAACTTGTCACCACCTTACACAGTAAGAAATGCGATGGAGATGCAAGTGAATGCAGAGCGCGAACGCCGTGCTGTATTGGCAAAAAGTGAAGGAGACAAACAAGCACAAATAAACCGCTCTGAAGGTGTAAAAATGGAAATGATCAACCATTCAGAAGGTGAAATGCAGCGTCAAATAAATGAAGCCGAAGGTAAAGCTGAAGAAATTCTAGCAATTGCTGAAGCATCAGCAGAGTCGATTGAAAAGCTTGCTTTTGTAATCGAAGCTCCCGGCGGTAAAAGTGCCTTAAGAATGCAGCTTGGTGAGCAGTATTTACGCCAACTTCGTGGTCTTAATAAAGAGTCTACAAAAATTGTCTTGCCGGGCAATATGGTTGATTTTAATCAGTGGATGAGCAGTATTGATTTAGCGGCAACTAATACTAAATAGCTAGAGTTCAGGTTAAATAGTTAATTGATGGTTTAAACTATTAAAAGGGCGATTTATATCGCCCTTTTTTTATACGTTTTTTTAATTATTACTGAGTGGGAAGAAACTTAATGGAATGGGTCTTGGAGCTATTGCTTAAAGAGTATGGCCTCATGTTACTATCTTTACCTTGACTAGCCATTTATGCGCTATAACACTTGATAGCAACTTCATTAAGGTAAAAATTAGTGGAAAGTAGTAAACGTACGGCAATTATCACTCGTGGAGGCTCTTTAAAGCTAAAAGCAGAGCTTGATTATTTATGGCGTGTTGAGCGCAGAGAAACCACGCAAAAAGTATCTTGGGCTGCAAGCTTAGGTGACCGAAGTGAAAATGCTGACTATAAAGAGAATAAAAGACGATTACGTCAGTTAGACTCGCGTATTCGTTATATCACTAAGCGTTTAGAAGTTTCTCAAATAGTTGATTACAGTCCGCAGCAAGAAGGCAAAGTTTTTTTTGGTGCCTGGGTTGAAGTCGAAAATGATGACGGTGATAAAAAGTGCATCCGCATTGTTGGTTATGATGAAATTTTTGGTCGTCATGACTATATATCGATTGACTCGCCTATGGCGCGTGCGCTACTCAAAAAAGAAGTGGACGATGTTGCCGTGGTGAAAACACCTAACGGTGAAGTAGAATGGTATGTGAATAAGATTGAATATATTAAAGAGCAATAATAGCTAGTTCTCACAATAAATTTAAATTTTCCTCACCAATTATATTGCCTGTTTTTTGAATTACTTTCTCATTAAAAAGCAAGAATGAAGTACTAAATAAAAGCTTCATTCTTGCTCTGTTTCTAATGAAAATTAACTATTGCAGTTTGTTGAATTTATTAACTAATAATCGAACTGCACACCTAAACTAACATTCAAGCCGCGCATCAACTCTTTGTCATTAACTTTTACGGTATTAAGCGTGGATGCCACATCTAGGTTGATGTATTTAAATAGCGTAACGCCGGCATTAACATATCGTAATCCTGAGCCAGCTAAATTTCGACTAAACCCCATACGAGCACTAGGTAGCCACCAACTATCGGTTGAATAATTACCAGAAATGCTCAGCCATTGATGTTCGTCTTGCATCGGGTCATTAATTTTATTGGCGTCTAAGGCCATGCTTAAACTCCACTGGCGAGTATCATCATAGACCGCAGCTTCCAATTTCAGCTGGCGCTCCATCACAAAATGCTCATGTTTTCTTAGTTTACTGACAATATCGGCCGAGAAGAATTTTGAACGATCAACTTTTGGAAAGTTATAGCTACTTTCTACAAGGTTGTTAACTGAAACACCAAGCTGGTAGTTTTTTGCCGCCCACATCAAGCCAAGGTCAATGTCAAAACCTGATGAATAGTGATAATCAGCATCTCTAATATCGTCAAATACTTTTTCAGAATCAGTAATGTCACCAATTGAAACGCCGACATTGGTTAAACCGACATAGTAGAAGGTTGGTTTAACACCCCAATAAAGGCTACCTTCATCATTTGAAAACGCTTTTTTACTGTAGGCTAAATTAAGTCGATTAACGATGGCGGTTTTTACCAAGAGCAGGCTGTCGTTATCAACCTTAAGTTTTGCTTTTTGAGTTGCAGGATCATAAAAAAGAACAATGCCGCCGCTTAAGTCAAACTCTTGTACGGGGTCTGTAGGCGACAATTCAACTAATTTAGCAAGCTCTTGCTCTGCTTGCGCTTTATCAAATTCAATATCTTCAAAAATACCAACCGCTTTCGAAAAACCCTTTAAGTCATTGCCAAATACCAGTGTGCCACCATAAAAGTCATCTTGTAGAACAAAAGAAGCTTCCATATCAATATCTGCTTTGGCATAACCTTCGGCCGTGATCAAAGCTAATAATGAAACGGTTGAAGCAACCTGTCCTTCTATCACCTTCAGCTTGCCTTCTAATTCTGGATACTCTTTAAAAATTTCTTCCCAATCAATTTTATCTTCATCGTTGCCACCGTTATTGCCGCCATTATTACCACCATCGTCTGGCTTAAAATCTTTTGAAAGTTGGTCGAATAGGTCAAAAATATCATCTAGATCACCATACTCAAGTGCGGTACCAATGGTTATTGAACCGCCGGTCATAGCGTGAGGGTCATTTCTTTCAATGGTAAGTGCACCGCCGGCAGCATTGCCATTTACAGAAAGGCTTTGTTGAGATAATGTTTTTGTGGCACTTAGTGGCTGAATGTCTGCATGTGCTTGATAGGTCGATAATAATAAAGCAGTGCAAATGGCAAGTTTTGTTTTATTTGCGTGGCAATAAGAAGGTAAAGTCATTTGCATTCATACTCAGTTGGTCATTAAAAGCGCATTTTATAATTATAACATTTGAGATACAATATTTAACATGCTGACGTTACATTATTGTTACTTATAACTTAACGATCGGGTTTGTTTTTTGAAAATTGAGGCTTGTAGATTATAAACTAAATGAGGTTATCGTGTTTCTGATCAAAAAAATGCAACGACAGCGAATGACTTTTTCAATATAATCAGGCCAGCTTATAATAAATTTTATCATTAAAGAGAGTAATACTTATGAAAAAACTTACTTTAGCCGTTGCGGCTACAGTTATGATGGCATCGCCAGTTTTTGCTGGTGACGCTGCGGCAGGTAAAACTAAAGCTGGCATTTGTGCTGCATGCCATGGTCCAACAGGTATCTCTGCTATTCCTATGTACCCAAACCTAGCGGGCCAGAAAGAAGCTTATCTTGCAAAGCAACTTAAAGATTTTAAATCAGGCGCTCGTAAAGACCCTGTAATGGCACCAATGGCTATGGGTCTTTCTGATGAAGACGTAGCAAACATTGCGGCATATTATGCAGGCATGAAATAAGCTAGTTTTTTCAGTTTATTGTAGTGATTTAAAAGCGCATTATGCGCTTTTTTAATATCTTGATAACTTGAGGTATATTGTATATCTTTTGTGTTTGTAATATTTGAATTGGAATTTTCATGAGACAACGCTCAACTTTGCTAATGGCTATGGTCGTGCTTTTTGCGATGGCCTGTAGCCAATCAACAATTGAACATAAGGTAGCTTCATCAATGACTCTCGATAGCTTAGCTCAAGAATATGTAAAACTGACCCTGCAGGTTGGACAGCATCATACTTCATATATAGACGCTTATTATGGTCCTGAAGATTGGCGACCAAAAGGTGAAGCATTGCCTTTAACTGCTTTGGTTGAACAAGTGCAATATTTGATTACTGCGATAAAAACGGTTGATATAAAAGAAGATGAGCAGCAACGTTATCAATTTCTTAGCTTGCAATTAACTTCAGTTCTACACTTTATTTATTTACAGCAAGGTAAAGAGATAACTTTTGATCAAGAATCGCTAGCACTATATGACGCTGTTTCACCAGATATTCCATTTGAGGATTTAGATCGTGTTTTAGTAAAACTGAATAATCTATTACCCGGTGGTACACCGTTAAACCAACGTCTTAACGCTTTCAATAGTCAGTTTGAAATACCAAAAAATAAGTTAGATCAAGTGTTTGTTGCTGCCATTTCTGAAGCAAGAAAACGCACCAAGCAATATATTGCCCTACCCGAAAATGAAAACTTTACCATTGAATATGTCACCGACAAAATATGGAGCGGTTACAATTGGTACAAAGGTAATAACTTCAGTGTGATTCAACTCAATACTGATTTTCCCATATATATCAATCGTGCAATTGATCTAGCAAGCCATGAAGGTTATCCCGGGCACCATGTATTTAATTCACAAATGGAGCAACATTTAGTTAATCAAAACAATTGGATTGAATACAGCGTTTATCCTTTGTTTTCGCCCATGTCTTTATTAGCAGAGGGTAGTGCAAATTATGGAATTGAAGTTGCTTTTCCACATGCAGAGCGAATGACCTTTGAACGTGAAGTTTTATTCCCGCTTGCTGGTTTAGACCCTGCGCTTGTTGAAAAGTATTACCAAGTACAAGCTTTACTTGAAGAGCTCTCTTACACTGATAATATTGTTGCAAAGAATTATTTAGATGGAAATATTAACAAAGAACAAGCGATTGAATTATTAATGACATACGCCTTAACCAGCAAAGAGAAATCGGCTCAACGTATTGGTTTTATTGAAGCAAATAGAGCTTATGTTATTAACTATAATCTGGGGCAAGATTTAGTTAAAGCTTATGTTGAACAGCATGCAGCTGATTCTATAGAGCAGCGTTGGAAAATATTTTCCCAGCTTTTAGCGTTCCCTAAAACCGCGTCAATGATGCTCAATTAATTTTATTAATATTCTGCGCTTTTTCCTAGTTGGTGTATTTAAGGAAAAAGCGTGTATTGATGATAACATTTGCTTGAATACTTCCCGCCACTCAACTACATTTTAACTAATATAACTCTAATAATTAAGAGATTAGCATGCAATTAAGGTTGTTTGTTTGTTTAGCATTTCTTTTCAATACGCTAGTTCATGCAGATGAAAATATTCAGTTTAGCGGTTTTGGAACGCTAGGCGTCGTAATTTCTGACTCTGATCGCTACGGTTACCGTAAAGATATTTCAGTCGAAAGGGGTGTCTATTCAGGTGATGTTGATTTTAGATCTAACTCGTTACTTGGCCTGCAAATGGACTATGCAATTAACCAAGATTTTGACGTTGTTGCTCAAACAGTATTGCGAGAGGTTGCTGAACCTAGTTTAGAACGTTACATCACACTTGGTTTTCTTCGATATAAGCCATCGGTTAATTGGTCGTTTCGTCTTGGCAGAACAGCACCAGACATCTTTTTAATTACTGAATATCGTGATGTAGATTTTGCTTATGCATGGGCAACAGCGCCTAATGAAGTTTATGGCATGATCCCTTATCGATATATTGATGGTGCTGATGCAAGCTACACGACAAAATTGAATTATGGAACATTCAGTACGAGCCTATTTGCTGGTGTTAGTGATGGTGAGATTTCAAGTGGCTATTTTACTGAAACAGTAGAGCTGGACAAAGTTCTTGGTATTTCATTGTCTTATAATCTTGGCGATTGGGTTATAAAGGCTAAACACTCTCGAGCCCGTATCGGCAACGAAACAGATAATAATACCTTGTTAGCAGAGAGTATTAGCTCACTACCTAGCTTTATTTGGCCAGAGGCAAACCATTTTTCAGCTGAAATGCTGCTTGAAGGACAAGAAATAAATTACAGTTCGTTGAGTTCTCAGCTTTATTTGGGTAACTGGTTATTGACGGGAGAAGTAGCTCATATTGATTCAGATAGTGTTCAGGTATCTGAGCTATTTAGTGGTTATTTTAGTCTGGCTTATCAATTGAACGAACAAACTTTTTTTGGTGTATATAGTGCGACCAATGCCGAAAACTATGCTTTTGATGAACCAGACGTGAAAGTGGCGCTAATTCCTGAATTGGTAGCAGCGGTAGAGACAACGGTTAATTTCTATGCCTCTAATCAATATACAATATCATTAGGTTGGCGTTGGGATTTTAATGCTTATGTAGCGTCAACATTGCAATTTAATCATACCAAAATTGAAGATGACGGCGGTACGTTGTGGCTTAATAAATCACTAGATACCACTGGTGAGTCAATTAATACTGTATTGCTTTCAGTGAGTTTTTCATTATGAAAATGCGACTGTTAATATTAGCACTCCTTACCTTTTCATTAGCTTTTGAAGCGCCGAGTTATGCAAACGAAAGAATTGTTATTGTCGTCAGTGCCGATAACCCGGTGAATAAAATGACTCATTCTGAAGTGGTTGATCTTTTTATGGGGAAGTACGTTGCGTTTCCAGACGGCAGTAAAGCGGTAGTTACTGATTTAAGCGGAGATCAAATACTGAAAAAAGATTTTTATCAAAAATTAGTTGGTCGCTCACTCGCTAGCATTAATTCCTATTGGTCTCGATTACGTTTTACCGGTAGGCAACGCACGCCAATAGAGCAATCTTCAGAAGAAAGCGTTATCGCTTTTATTGAAAATAATAATGCCGCGGTTGGTTATTTGCGAGCATCAAAAGTAAGTAAGCAACTTAAAGTAGTTTATGAATTTAATGAATAAAAATGGCCTTGTTATACGACTTGCTATTATTGTTGTTTTTGCGGCATCAGCCGTAGGTTTTTTTGCTACCCAAATTTTTTATCGCATTACTTATATTAATGAAGTCGCGCTAACCAAACAAAAAATAGAACAACTTAACCTTACCGTTTCAGCCACAGTTTCAATTGCTACCTACCTAGTTGATGAAGAATTAATGCGAGAGGTAGTCAACGGCCTAGTTTCCAACGACATTATAAAAAGCGTCGCTATTGTCACCGATGGATTACGCATTTCATCTGTTGATGCTCAAGAAAATGATACAACCTTAAATTTTGTTTTGTTTTCTCCATTTGAAGCAACCAGAGAAGTGGGCACTTTGCATATAACGCCTAACTTTACCTTTATTGAACAAGGCGCTAAAAAAATTGGTTTTGATAATGCGATAGCGACTGCTGTGCAAGTTACGGTTGTTACTGTGATCATCATTTTAGTTGCCTACTTTATTATTACTAACCCCATTATTAAGGTGGCAAAAGAACTTCATCGAATCCGTCCGGGCACGAAAGAACGTATTCATTTACCGAAAAATCATCAAGAAAGTGAAATAGGTACTTTAGTAAAAGATATTAACGGGCTTCTTGAAAAAACTGAATTTCAAATTGAAGAAGAGCGCAATTTAAGAAATGAAGTTCAACGTCTGAGTAAACACTTTCAAATGCTTTTTGAGTACTCTACTTCTCCAATCGTATTGACAGAGCAAAATGGTAACATTCTGCTTTATAATCGATCTTTTTCCTCATTATTGAAGAAAATCAATCAGCCATTAAAAAAGAACTTTGGTCTATATTTGAAAGATCTGTTTCATGAGTCTGAACATGTTGAGCAACAAGTTAAAACAATATTGGATGCCGGAGAAATATCTACCGGAGAATTTCAAATGCTTAACCAACAAGCGAGTGAAGATGTCTGGGTGCAAGCGATTATCAGTGCAACAATTGATAAAAACTATAAGGCACATTATCAAATAACTTTGCATGATATTTCTCAACGAAAGCAGCAGCTTGAAAGCTTAAGTCATAAAGCGCATACCGATGATTTAACACAACTATTAAATAGAAGAGGAGCTGAACAAGCGCTTAACTCGTTTATTGCTAATGCAACGCCTTTTGTCTTGTTATTACTTGATTTAAATAAATTTAAACCAATTAATGATATCTACGGACATGAAACTGGCGATGATATTTTACGCCATATTGCGGCTCAATTATCTAAGTCGCTAAGGCGAAGAGATATATTGTCTCGTTGGGGTGGTGATGAATTTGTTATTGTATTGCCTAACCTTACCTTAGAGGAGGCTAAAGAAGTATCTGAAAAGATTTATCAACATATTGGTGTAAGCTATTTTGTTGAAAAACATAATATTAGTTTGTCGGTTAGTGCTTCAATTGGCGGTGTATTATTTCCAGATGGTGAAAAAACCCTACATGCCTTGATTGAAAAGGCAGATAACGCGATGTATCGCACCAAAGAATTACAAAAAAGTGGCGAACGATGCTTCGTCACATTTTTCAGCGAATTGAGCTGAGTGTAGCTATGACAAGTCAACCCGATAGGTCGCTGCAAAAAGCATACACTTTTTATTTGAATAAAAAAATTGCGCGGCTAAAGAGCACGCTGCTAATTGTGATGTTTGTATTAACGCTTATCTTACTGGGGGAGTTTTATTTTTCTGCAGTAAATATCGTTGATATGGCCATATTTACTTGTTTACTTTTTATCGGCTTGCTCTACTTTTGGATTCATTCTGATACCGTAGACATCATTATTTCACTTTGCCTTTGGGCGTTCACATTGCTTGCATCGTTTGTTGCTTGGAATAATAGTGGCTTATTTGATACGGCCATCCTTGCATTTCCTTGTATATCAATGTTAGCAATAGTCATGGGGAAAAAAGCCCTGTACATCCCAATTTTTATTTACCTTCAAGTAGTCACTTTCTTATTACTGTATGCGCATATTTATGGTTATGCCGGGCCAATTAATGGCAGTGTAGAACATCTTTACGTACGTACATTTGATATTTTTATTTTGATTAACTTTTTTTCTTTTAGTACTTATTTCTATGTCAATGATATGAAAATATCTCGGCGACAATTGAATAAAAGAATCACTCGTCTCAAGCGGCAACTTCATTCAACTAACCAACTTATTAATTACGATCAGAATACGCATCTACCCAATGAAAGAATATGCCAACACGAAATTTTGCCATTACTTAAAGATATAGCTGATACCAGCCGTATACTTTCATTTATTCGTATGGAGATTCATAATTTAAGAAACATTAATAACTCGATAGGGCATGAGGTTGGTGACTTATTGCTAAATGAAGTTTCGCTTCGATTGCAGTCATTGGTTAAAGAAGATGAATTTCTTTATTTGTTTCAGGGCAATGAATTTGTATTTATAAAAATTTCATCTAATTATCAGCAAGTTAATAACTTTAGAGAGCAAATAATGCAAGCGATGAGTTCATCATTTTCTGTTCGAGGTTATGAACTTGATGCCTTTGTTTCTGTTGGTATTTCAGTTGCCCCTTTTGATGGTGTTACGGTTGAAGCACTGCAAAAAAAATCCCACTTAGCACTTTCTCATGCAAGCAATAAAGGCATTAATCATTCCTTGTTTTATGATGAAAACATGACATCAAGTGAAGACCTTAAATATCAGCTGATTAAAGACCTGAAGTTTGCCATCAAACAAAATGAGTTTCAGCTGTATTTTCAACCTAAAGTTGATATGCAAACGAACAAAATTGTTGGTGCTGAAGCACTAATTAGGTGGAATAGTTCGGTGCATGGCTTCGTTGGCCCTGATGTTTTTATTCCAATTGCTGAAGAGTCAGGCTTAATTGTAGACATCAGTAAATGGGTTCTGCATGAGGCATGTAATACCTGTAAGCGTTGGCAAGAGATGGGGTTTGAGCACTTTCATATTGCGGTAAACATCTCATCCGTTGATTTTCGTCGTGGTAATTTACCTAGGGTTGTTACCAATGCTTTAAATTTATCGGGCTTACAAGCGAAATACTTAGAACTAGAAATAACAGAATCACTAATGATTGATGATGTTTGTCATATTCAAAGCCAAATTCAACAACTTCACCAAATGGGGGTTAGTTTTGCCATTGATGATTTTGGCACCGGTTATTCAAACTTGGCTTATTTAAGTAAATTTAATGTCTCAACTTTAAAAATTGACCAATCATTTGTAAAAAACATAATGGATTCAAAAGAAGACTTTTTAATCGTAAAAGCAATTATTAATATGAGCAAAAGTCTCGGTATGGAAAATGTTGCTGAAGGCATTGAAGAACAGCCCATTATTGAAAAGTTGACGGCAGAAGGTTGTTATTATGGGCAAGGATATTTTTGGTCTAAACCAGTGGTAAATGAAGAGTTTATTGCTCTAGTTAGACAGCACAATGAGTCTGTAACATAACACATCATATTATGTTATACGAAGGCGCTATGAACTTTGATTTACTCCACAGCGCCAATTAATAGATTAAGCGTTATCAGCTGTTATCTTAGCTTCTAATTCATTTACTTTTGCTTCTAATGCCGACAACTTTTCACGAGTTTTAATCAAAACTTGAGTTTGCACATCAAACTCTTCACGGGTAACAACATCAAGCTGTGACAATTTATTCTGCAAAACTGTTTTGGTTTTATCTTCAAAATCGGTTGCGATATTTTTTAAGCTTGATGGAATAGAATCGCTGACTTGCTTGGCGATTTCTTCAATTTTTTTTGCGTTAATCATAAGTAAACTCTTCGCTAATTTTATGAGCTTTATTGTAAACAATTTTAAGAAATAACACAGAAAAAATTACTTAAGAGCTGTTGTCGCCGCTTAAAAAGGGTAAAATCGCCGCTCTTAATCTTTACGAAAATACCTTATCCGAATGAAATTAAACCCTGGCCAAAATGAAGCAGTAAAATATGTTAGTGGGCCTTGCTTAGTATTAGCAGGCGCTGGCAGTGGTAAAACAGGGGTTATTTGCCAAAAAATTGCCTATCTGATTAAAAAGTGTGATTACAAGGCGCGCAATATCGCGGCGGTAACATTCACCAATAAAGCTGCGCGTGAAATGAAAGAACGAGTAGTTAAAATGCTTGGGCGCGATGAAACTCGCGGACTGACAGTTTCCACCTTTCACTCCTTAGGCTTAGATATTATTCGCAAAGAAATAAAGACCTTAGGCTATAAACCAGGTTTTACTTTATTTGATGATCAAGACAGTCTGGCGTTACTAAAAGAGTTGACCATAGATGAACTTGATGGCGATAAAGATCTGTTAAAAAAATTGCAGATGATGATTTCGAACTGGAAAAACGATTTACTATTACCAGATGCCGTAATAAAAGCAGCCAATGATGCTGATACTGCCGAGTATGCAGAATTTTATGCGCGTTATCAAAAGCATATGAAAGCGTACAATGCACTTGATTTTGATGACTTGATACTTATTCCGACATTATTGTTCCGTAACTTTTCTGAAGTACGTGAGCGTTGGCAGAAAAAAATTCGTTATATGTTAGTCGATGAATATCAAGATACTAATGCTAGCCAATATGCTTTAGTTAAATATTTAACCGGCGAGCGTGGACGATTAACTGTTGTTGGTGATGACGACCAATCAATTTATTCTTGGCGTGGCGCTAAGCCACAAAACTTGGTGCTGCTTGGTGAAGATTTTCCGAACCTAAAGCTTATCAAACTAGAGCAAAATTACCGTTCAAGTGGTCGCATCTTAAAATGCGCCAATATCTTGATTGCCAATAACCCACATGTATATGATAAAGCGCTATTTAGTGAGTTAGCTTACGGAATTGAGCTCAGAGTTGTGCAAGCAAAAAATGAAGAACACGAAGTTGAACGCGTAGTTGGCGAGCTTATTGGTCATCGCTTTCTTAATAAGAGCCATTTTAAAGATTATGCTATTTTGTATCGCGGTAATCATCAATCGCGTTTGCTTGAAAAAGCACTGATGACTAACCGCATACCCTATAAAATAAGCGGTGGCACCTCCTTTTTCTCACGAGCAGAAATTAAAGATGTCATGGCGTATTTGCGGGTATTAGTTAACCCTGATGATGATAATGCCTTCCTGCGCATCGTCAATGTACCTCGCCGAGAGCTTGGCCCGGCAACGCTTGAGAAATTAGGTAATTATGCCAATATTCGGCAAATTAGTATGTTTGCTGCCAGTTTTGAATTGGGGCTTGAGCAGCACTTAACAGGGAGAGGTTTGGTCAATGTACAGCGTTTTACTCGCTGGATTGTCGAAACTGCCGATAATGCTGAACGAGGTGATACTGCAGCGGTGCTTCGTGGTGTTATTCGAGAAATCAATTACGAAGATTGGTTATATGATACCTCCCCAAGTGCCAAAGCTGCTGAAATGCGCATGAAGAATGTTACCGAGCTTTTTAGTTGGGTTACGCAAATGCTTGAAGGCTCTGAAGATGAAGATCCGATGACCTTGCCTGAAGTTGTTACGCGTTTAACTTTGCGCGATATGATGGAACGAAATGAAGAAGAAGAGTTTGCTGATCAAGTTCAGTTGATGACTTTACATGCTTCAAAAGGTCTTGAATTTCCTTATGTTTTCTTAATTGGTATGGAAGAAGGTCTCTTGCCACATCAAACCAGTATTGATGAGGGGAATGTGGAAGAAGAAAGGCGCTTGGCTTATGTGGGTATTACGCGTGCACAACGTGAGCTTATTTTTACTTATGCCCGAGAACGTCGACAGTTTGGTGAATTATCAAGAACTGAAGCCAGTCGTTTTTTGCATGAATTGCCACAAGATGATTTGAATTGGGAACTCGGCCAAGTTAAACAAAGCCAAGAGAAAAAACAAGAAAGTGCCAAAATGGGCGTTGCAGGGTTAAGGGCGATGCTTGATGCGAAGAAAAAATAGCACCGTAGTCTTTATATAAAGGCTAGAAAATTTGAGACAAAATATTAAACAGTATTTTGTCTCAAAAGCTCATCTGGGGTTTCTTTCACTTGTTAGTGCCAGTTAAGTTCTTTTATTTTATTGCCCTAAATTTCTTACTTGCGCTAATTCGCCAGTAGTTAAATCTTGCACATAAATAGCTTGTGGTTTGCCCGACTTGGTAGAATAAATAACGACTCGTGTTTTAGTCACTTGAATACCTTGCTCACCTGATTTTATATATACGCCACCGGGAAAGCGACCTGAGGTAGTATACCAACCAGAGCTATGTTCATTTAGCCAAGTATTGAGCTCTACATAGGCACTGTCATTTGCTGTAAGGTTTATCTTTTGTGAACGATCATCACTTACCCATACGGTAACTTCTGATGCAAGTTTCACTTCAACAGATTTACTACAACCCGTTAATGCCAATAGGCATATTGATAATATCAAAAATACTTTTTTCATTTTGTTACTCATAACCTCCAACTAGAAGGCAATACTTTAGCTTAGCCGCATCACAAATGAACCGACCTAAATCATATTTTTGATATTTAAGGTGATTAAATGAAACTGAAATAAAATATGGTTAGACTTGTATTGCCAAGGCTTAATATCGGGCAAGGTTTTAATAATGATCACGGGGTTAATAACTATCAACATCCCCAGATTTTAATAAAAGTAAACTAAGCACTTAATAGTGATTTTGTTGGCATTACTATTAAGCACAATAAGTTTAAAAAGATTAAAGCTTCTCTACGCTGGCAATTGCTTGAGTAAATTCAGACAACTCTACTTCAAGACATTCTTGCTCTTCTTGCCAGTTTACGCCAATGATAACGCCGTCTTCATTAAGGTCTTCTACCCAAAACTCTAACCAGTGTGCAAGTGAAATTTCTGTCGCAATATAATCTTTCCATTCATCGATACAATGTTCTTTTGCCAAAGCTTCGTTCGACCAAAGCGGCATAACATCAGTATTTTCAAAGTTGATAGAGTCAAGCACTACCCAGTCTTCACTGCTTGGCTCTTGCAATGCCCATATTTTTTGTGATGTTTTAACATCAGTTACAAATGCTTCTAAGTTTGAATGTAAGTCAGTCATAAGGTAAATATCTAAATAAATTATAGTACGATTATACGTGACAGCCGCGCATTTTAACATTGAAGGGCATTATTATCTTGTTGCTGGGTAGGAACACAGGCCATAACCTGAGAGATTCGGCATAAACCGAATGTTACTGTTGTAGCGGGCCCCCTTGATGCCATAAAGACTAAAGAGACTATTGCATTGATTTAGTGCCATATTTTAATCATGACAGCGTCAGTCATTACTTGTAAGTACTTGGCCACTTTACTACACTGTTGTACATATATAAGGTTATAAATTAGCGAGTTATTTTGGTGAAGAAAGCTCAATGAAGCATGTTTTTTCTTGGTGTTGTATATTAAGTTTTTATAGCTCTGCTGTATTATCAGCGGCGTCAGAAGACTATTTATACAATATGCCGCTAGAAGATCTTGCGCGCGTTAAAGTTTCAGTCTCTTCGCATCGGCCAGAAGCTATTAAAGAAACGCCTGCCATTATTACCCGTTATAACATGGCTGATATGGCAGCATTTGGCTTACATACCTTAAAAGATGTTATCTCCTTTATTCCGGGCTTAACCATACAAGAGCACTTATTTGGCCAGCCATTTGTTGCTATGCGCGGTGTCTACGAAGGTTTTAACCAAAAAGTTTTGTTTTTATTGGATGATACGCCTTATTTCATGTCATCTCATTCAGACGTGCCTATTTTGGGCATTCCGGTTGATGCGATTAGCCATATTGAAGTTATTCGCGGCCCAGGTGCGGTTTATTACGGAACCAATGCAACTGGCGGTGTTATTAAAGTTATCACTAAGAAGCAAGCAGATAATCGCGTTAGTGTACGCGTAGGTGAAAACCGCTATGCCAATTTCAGTGGTATGTTTACTCATGAAATAAATGGTCATCAGTTTTCTTTGGCTACTGAGTTACAACACGACGATGGTTATCAAGCCACTTATCCTCTGTATTTGGGCTCTTCAGGTGTATTTACTGAAGGTGAAATAGATAAAGCCGAAAATGCTAAATCATTACTTTTTAAATATCATTATCAAAATTTTAACTTTACCGCCCAAGCGCATCAAGTAACCTACACAGGCTTGGCGCAACCACGAACAACAGATAATATTAATACGTTAACCTACCAAGGGCTTTTAATCGCCGCTGATCAAAGCTGGCAACTAGATAAAACATCCATTAAGCTTTTTGCTGACTTTAACCGCTTTTATCCTAAATTTGAAATTGAAAATATTTCTGTAGATGGAGATGTCGGCGGTTTTCAAATGGCCAATGAAGGCGATGAAAATTACCGAGCAAGAGCTGGATTACAAGCTACTGTAACTATATCGCCGCGCTGGGAAGTATTTAGTGGTGTCGAATATGAGCGTCGTTCAACCGAAGAGTATCAAGTTATTAATTACAGCCGTAATGAAGTCACCGGTAGTATTTGGCCTCATTTTCACTTAAATGAAACCTCACTATATAGTCAAGTTGACTATCGCCCTGTTGATGATTGGCGATTAACTCTTGGTGGTAGGTATACCCATAACAGTATTACCGGTCATGACGTAGTACCTAGAGTTGCACTTATTTATCAACTAACAGAAAAAAGTGCAGTTAAGGTGCTTTATTCTGTTGGTTTTAATAGCCCGAGTCTTAATCAGCTTAAAGCTGATTTTAGTGATATTGTTATTGGCAATCCAGATTTGCAACCTGAAAAGGTACGAACGCTAGATGTGTCTTACAGCTATACCGATACTGATTTAGTGCTAGAAGCTAATATTTTTCGGTTAGACGCACAAGATTTTATTCTAAGTGACCGTACTCAGGGCACAATTCATTTTTTTAATGCCAGTAGTTTTACCCGTTACGGTGGTGAATTAAGTGTGCAATACCAACTACAAAATGGCTTGAAAATTTTGAGCAATCTGAGTTATCACCAAAATGGTAGCGAATATAACAATGAAGATGTTAGCTTACGTTATACACCAGAGTTTACCTTTAATCTTGGCGGAACCTATCAGCTAAATGCAAAACAACGCATTGGTAGTTCATTGCGTTATATTAGTACTCGAGCCGCCGCAGATGAATTGTGGTTGTGGAATTTAGATTACCGTTATCAACTTGAGCAAGTGAGTTTAACAGCAACCTTTGAAAACTTATTAGATACCGAGATACTCCATCCTAATATGGCTGAATATAATGAGCGCTTAATACCTGGTGGCCAGGGGCGAAACATTAAATTTATGCTACGGTACAATTTCTAAATTCCCTCGCGCATTTGTCAGTATTTTTTACCGCAAGAAAAGTTTTGTCTAAAAAATAGACAAGTGTAAGCTTAGTGTAAATTCGCTTGTTCTGCTGCCATTTCGTTAAGTAGAATGCATTGGTTATAAATGAAATACAGGTTTTTTATATGAGGCGTCGCCTTAAATCGATTGGACTAATTTGCTCCAGTTTTGTTCTGGTTGCTTGCACAAATACAAGTGAAATAGATAAAAGTATTCAACACCATCTTATTCCTGAAACTTGGCAAAATAATGTTGAGTTATCTCCTGTTAAGTTATCGCCAGTTGAACTCTCATCTGTAGAGCATGGATGGCTAACACAACTTAAATCGCCACAAATTCATCAGTTGGTTAATCTTGCCTTGGAAAATAATGTTGAATTAAAGCAGCAAGCATTAACCGTTGAAATGAAGAAGCAACAATTGGTCGTTTCAGGTGCCGATTTATGGCCAAGCTTAGATCTTTCTGCGGCGAGTAGCCGTCGAAAACAGTCACAAGATAGTCCTGAAATTGATAACTCATCGCTGGATCTTAACCTAAAGTATGAGCTTGATTTATGGGGTAAGTTATCAGCAGTTGAACAACAGGCCAATCTACTTTTTTTAGCAGAAGAGTCTTCGTTTGAACAAGCCAGACAGACACTTGTTGGCAGTGTGGTTACTGCATGGTTTGCGGTTATTGAAGCCAAGCAGTTGGTTGATTTGTTCCAACACCGCGCTGACAATACCCAACAAAATTTAGAGATTATTGAGTCGGGCTATCGCCAAGGGTTAAATAGCGCACTCGATGTTTATTTAACGCGCAATGAAGTAAATAATGAGCTATCGCGTACTGCGCAACAACAAGCGTTATACATTAAAAATACCAGAATACTTGAGCAACTTATCGGGCACTATCCTAGTGGCAAGCTGATTGTTGATGCCAAACTGCCGTTACTCAATTCAGATATTCCTCAAGGACTACCCTCAGATCTTATCACCAGAAAACCCGCATTAATGGCTAGTTGGTATCAAGTTTTAGCACAAGATGCTGGTCTTGCTTATGCGCATAAACAGCGTTTTCCAAGCATTAGCCTTACCGCGTCGGTTGGCAATAGTAGTGATGAACTTGGTGATCTGCTTTCTGCTTCTACGCTTGGTTGGTCACTGTTAGGCAATCTATCTATGCCGATATTTAATGCCGGTAAGCTTGAAGCCAATGAAGAACGAGAGCGCTTGGCACTTAAACAAACAGAGCAAGGATATTTGAAAACATTGCATGACGCCTTCTTAACGGTAGAAAACAGCATCACCGAAGAAGCAAGTTTAAAGCAGCGTTATCAAATGATGTTAACGGCACAAGAAAATGCCAAGGCCGCACAAACATTATCATTTGAACAATATCAGCATGGTTTGGTTGACTACACCACTGTGCTTGATGCGCAAAGTCGCTCTTTTGACGCACAAAGCACGGTTATTCAAATTAAAAATCAGCTCATAGCCAATCGTATCAAGTTAAATATCGCCTTGGGCGGTGACTTCTCTAACTCACGCCAAGAAGTGAAATAATCAGATGACAAAAAGACAAAAAATATTATTACCGATAGTGATCATTATTATCACTTTGATACTTTCACAAATTATTGTCAATAACCCACCTAAAAGTCAGCGTGGTAAAGGCAACCAAGCAGCGCAAATGACCGTAGAAGTTAAAAAGTTAAAAGCGCAACGCTACGACATTAATATTGAAAGCTTCGGCGTGGTAAAACCAAGAACCCAAAGCATACTTGTTGCCCAAGTCTCCGGACAAATTAAACAGATCAGTCCTAAGTTTCGTGAAGGCGGTTTTTTCGAACAAGGCGACGTATTAGTTACCTTAGATGACAGAGACTATCAAGCGGAGCAAAAAATTGCCCAAGCAAGTTTAATGTCTGCTAAACAAGGTTTATTAGAAGAACAAGCGCGAGTTGAACAAGCCATTCTTGATTGGAGTCGATTAGGCAATGGCGAGAAACCCTCTGCGTTGGTACTTCGTGAACCCCAATTAGCTGCCGCAAAAGCACAAGTCTTGTCGGCTCAGGCACAATTACAAAAATCTGAATTAGCGTTAGAACGTAGCAAAATTGTTGCGCCATACGCCGGACGTATTTTGCAGAAAAGCGTTGATATTGGCCAAGTTGTTTCGGCAAATACTCAGCTTGCCGAAATATATGCTATTGATTATGTTGAGATCCGTTTGCCGATCAAAAATAATGATTTAGCTTTAATGCTTTTTCCTGAAGAGTATCGTAATCAAGCTAATCATCAAAGAGGTAGTGATGTTTTACTTACGTCAAACCTTATCGGTACTCAACAATGGCATGGTCAGGTATTGCGAACAGAGGGCGCAATTGATGCAAATTCGCAGCAGCTTTATATCGTTGCTCAAATTGATGATCCTTATGATCGAGAAAAAACACAAAGCACACCGATAAAAATTGGTCAGTACGTTACTGCTCAAATTAAAGGGCAACAGATCGAAAATGCGATTATTATCCCCAATAGCGCAATTTATCAAGGTAGTTATGTTTACATCGTTGAAAATAATTTACTAAAAAGAAAAGAAATTAGCATTCGCTGGCAAAATGCCAATGAGGCAATTATAGCCACAGGCTTGTCGGTTAATGACCAATTAGTGGTCACTGCTTTAGGGCAGGTTAGTTCGGGAACTCCCGTTAAAATATTAGGTAAAAAACCACTAAACAGAGCAGAAAAAAGCAAAGTACGTGGTAACTCTAAGCTGAAAAAGGGTGACCAAGGAGTTTCATCATGATTGCTTGGTTTGCCCGAAATCATGTCGCTGCCAACTTACTGATGATCAGCATTGTTTTTTTTGGCCTCTTTAGTTTATTTACCCAAATACCGTTAGAAGTTTTCCCGACAATAACAACAGATAAAATTACTGTAAAAGTTACCTTGCGCAGTGCCACACCAGAAGATGTTGAGCAAGGCGTTGCTATTCGTATTGAAGAAGCAGTGCAAGATTTAGAAGGCATTGAACAAATTTCAAGTCGTTCATCAGAAGGCTCTGCCTCAGTAACGATTGAAGTTGAAACGGGTTACGATCCCCGTGAGATGCTCGCTGACATTAAAAGTCGCGTTGATGCGATAAATACATTTCCTGCTGATGCTGAAAAGCCTGTTGTTGCTTTGGCTGAGCGTAAGCGAGAAGTTCTGTCAGTTACTGTTGCCGCAGATTATGGCGAGAAAGAAATTCGCGAGTTTGCCGAACAAGTACGTGATGATTTATTAAGAATTCCGGGCCTTACTCAGCTTGAATTGAGCGGCGTACGAGACTATGAAATTGCTATTGAAATTTCACAAGATACGCTGAACCTTTATGGTTTAAGCATTAATGAAATCTCCTCTGCAATTTCAAACTCAAGTACTGATATTTCAGCAGGTAACTTGAAAACTCAAGGCGGCGATGTACTTATTCGCTCAAAAGGGCAAGCTTATCGCAAAGACGAATATGCAAAAATTGCAATAAAAACCAATGCAGATGGCTCTATTTTAACCTTAAATGATATTGCTAATATTAAAGATGACTTTGAAGAAACCCCGGTTAGAACAAGGTTTAATGGCAAACCTGCGGCATTTATTGATGTCTATCGAATTGGCCAACAAAGTGCAATTGATGTTGCTGATAAAGTAAAAGCTTATATTGACTCACGCCAAGCATCATTACCGCAAGGTTATGAACTGAGCTATTGGGATGATGACTCTCAAATTGTTAAGAGCCGAATCTCAACATTAACAACCAATGCCATGCAAGGTGGTTTTTTAGTTTTCATCTTATTAACACTCTTTTTAAGACCCGCCATTGCCATCTGGGTTTGTATTGGCATTCCTGTTTCATTTATGGGGGCATTTATTGCCATGCCTTATTTTGGCATTACCTTAAATGTCATGAGCTTATTTGGCTTTATTCTTGTGCTTGGTATTGTTGTTGATGATGCCATTGTTACCGGAGAAAATATTTATACCCATCTGCGCAATGCTGAATCGGGTGAGCATGCTGCCATTGTTGGTACGCAAGAGGTCGCGACGCCGGTAACTTTTGGCATATTAACGACGGTTGCTGCATTTTTACCATTGGCATTTATTGAGGGAGCCCGCAGCGCCCTATTTGCCCAGATACCCATTGTTGTTATTCCTGTTTTATTATTTTCCTTAATCGAATCAAAATTTGTTTTACCGTCACATTTAAAAAATATAAAACTGAGGCATGAGAAGTCAGAGCCGTCAAAGTTTGAACGTTTCCAGCAACGTTTTGCTGATGGTTTTGAAGGGGCAATTTTAAAATACTATCAACCACTATTGGCTTTGGCTTTACGCCATAAGTTAACGACCTTAAGTCTATTTATCGGCATTTTTGTTATCATCATGACGCTAATTACTAGTGGCTGGACCAAGTTTGTTTTCTTTCCAAGGATCCCCAGTGAAACTGTGCGAGTGAGTTTAACGCTGCCAACCGGCACGCCTTTTGACATCACCAATCGCCATATTATTAACATGGCGGAAAAGGCCCATGAATTAAAAGATAAATATCGAGATGTTGATACCGGTGAAAGCGTTATTCTTAATATTCTTGCAACAACGGGTGGCCGAGGCGGTGTTTCGCACTCTGGCAATGTTCGCTTTGAAATTGTTCCGCCAGAGCAAAGAGAACTTACGGTTACGTCCAAAGAGCTTGCCAATGAATGGCGCAAGATGATTGGCAATGTACCCGGCGCAGAAAGTCTCACTTTTAGAGCTGAGTTAGGGCGTTCATCTGATCCAATAGATATCCAGCTAAGTTCAACCTCACTGATAACCTTAGAAGAGGTTGCAGAAAGAATTAAAACACATCTAGCAACTTATCCAACCGTATTTGAAATTGCCGATAGTTTGTCTAATGGTAAAGAAGAATTACAGATAGAGTTAACCACGCAAGGTAAAGCACTTGGTTTAAGCCGGGTTGAAATATCTAGACAAGTGAAACAAGCTTTTTATGGCGCGCAAGTGCAACGTATTCAGCGCGGCAGAGATGACGTACGCGTGATGGTGCGTTTACCAATAGCAGAGAGAAGTTCAGTCTCTGACCTACAAAGCACCTTGATCAGCACCCCTTCAGGTGGGCAAGTACCATTATCACATGTTGCCACTTTAGTGCCGGGGCAAAGCCCTGCCTCAATAAAGCGTATTGACCGGTATCGCACGGTTAATGTTACGGCTGATGTTGAAAAAACCAATACTAATATGACTATTTTACAGGCAGATCTTAAAGTATTTTTAGATGAACTTATTTTACAATACCCCGGTGTAAAACATTCACTTGAAGGGGAGGCTAAAGAGCAGCGTGAATCTTTTGGTTCACTTGGTTGGGCCTTGCTCTTTGTCTTTTTTATTATTTATGCGCTGTTAGCCATTCCATTTAAATCTTATATTCAACCACTTATTGTGATGAGCGTTATTCCGTTTGGCATGATTGGAGCGGTAATGGGGCACTGGATAATGGCAACTGAACTAACCATTATGAGCTTGTTGGGCATGTTGGCTCTGGTGGGGGTTGTTGTTAATGACTCATTAGTACTGGTTGATTTTATTAATCTAAAACGTAAGCAAGGTCATGCGTTAATGGAGGCAGTATTAACCGCAGGTGCAGCTCGCTTTAGGCCGGTAATGTTAACCAGTTTAACTACTTTTATTGGCTTAATGCCGCTGCTATTTGAAAAGTCGACCCAAGCACAATTCTTGATCCCGATGGCAATTTCTTTGGGTTTTGGCATTTTGTTTGCCACCTTTATAACGCTACTGCTTATCCCCGTAAATTACATATTGATAGAACGTGTACGACAATGGGGAGTTTCTCAACCTACGGTTTTAGCGAACT
>PJEL010001085.1_pt1 | contig 28935 bp, 29 predicted proteins | sample 1853271 | NCBI WGS metagenome assembly PJEL01 (sample SAMN08108733, study PRJNA415343) | Invertebrate metagenome, whole genome shotgun sequencing project. | host: Globobulimina | place: Sweden: Gullmar Fjord | collected 2015-08 | reverse complement strand
AGATTTAGATAAAATTAAAGAACAATTAAAAAAAGAAAACTATGAATTATTATATTTTGATAGAGATAACTCTCACAAAGATATGATGGGATTAGTAGATGCGCTTGAAGATGACGGATTTAACGTTTACTTCAGAGAAGTTAAGTATGGTCTTGCTGATGATGAATATATGTATGAGGTTCATGCACTTTAATAGGTGATATAAAGATATGAGTTCAAATAAAAAACTATTTATACAAACTTTAGGTTGTCAGATGAATGACACTGATAGCCAGCATATAGCAGCAGAGTTAGAAAAACATAAAAATTATGATCAAACTGATAAAATGGAAGATGCAGATCTTATTATTATTAATACATGTTCTGTAAGAGAAAAGCCTGTTCAAAAACTATTTTCTGAAATTGGTCAGTTTAATAAAAAGAAAAAAGATGGTGCTAAAATAGGTGTTTGTGGTTGTACTGCTTCACACTTAGGAAAAGACATTATTAAAAGAGCACCTTACGTTGATTTCGTAGTAGGTGCTAGAAATATATCTAAAATTAAAGACGTAGTTGATATTAAAGGTTCAGTTGAAATCGATATTGAACATGATGAATCAACTTACGATTTTGCAACTGCAAAAACAAACCAATATAGAGCTAGTGTAAATATCTCTGTTGGTTGTGATAAAAAATGTACATATTGTATTGTTCCAAGTACTAGAGGTGATGAGCTTTCTATACCACCTGAAATGATTGTTGACCAAGTTCAAAAATCAGTTGATATGGGTGCTGTTGAAGTAATGCTTTTAGGACAAAATGTAAATTCATATGGAAGAAGATTTTCAGATGGTAGAGAAAAATCAACTTTTACAAAACTTTTACAAGAAGTTTCAAAAATTGAAGGACTAGAGAGAATTAGATTTACTTCTCCTCATCCTTTACATATGGACGATGATTTTATTGAAGAATTTGCTAGAAACAAAAAAATATCAAGATGTATTCATATGCCTTTACAAAGTGGTTCAACATCTATTTTAAGAGCTATGAAAAGAGGTTATACTAAAGAATGGTTCCTAAATAGAACTGAAAAAATCAGATCTTTAGTTCCTGATTTAAGAATTACTACTGATATTATTGTTGCATTCCCTGGTGAAAGTGAAGAAGATTATCAAGATACTTTAGATGTTGTAAGACAAGCTAAATTTGATCAAATTTTTAACTTCAAATATTCACCAAGACCTGGAACAGAAGCTTTAAATATGAGTGATATTGAAGTTCCTGATAAAATTGGAAGTGCAAGATTAACTGAACTTATTGAGTTACATAAAAGACATTTAGAAGCTGTTATGCCAACTTATGTTGGACAGACTTTAAATGTATTAGTTGAAAGCTTAAAAGCAAACGGTGAAGTTTGTGGATTTACTGATAACTATCTACAAGTATTTGCAAAAGGAAGTGATGAACTTCTTGGTAAATTTGTTGATGTAAAAATAATTTCTAATACTAGAACATCTTTAAAAGGTGAAATAGTTCAGTAATGAAGAAATATTTTAAATTAAATATTTTACCTTATGTATTATATTTTTTAATAAAATTTATTTATGCTACTAACAAAAAAGTTTTTCATCATTCAAAATTGAATGATGAAGAAGCTTTTATCTTCGTTGCTTGGCATGGTGACTTATTATCTCAACCAATGAATTATTCTAAAAAAAGACCTAATGGAATTGTTAAAACAATGATTAGTCATAATAAAGATGGTGAAATTATTGCAAAAATATATGGACTTTTAGGTATAAAAGCAATAAGAGGTTCATCTTCTAAAGGTGCTGCTAAAGCTTTAATTAGTACAATAAAAGAAATTAAATCAGGTAATGATGTTGCATTAACTCCTGATGGTCCAAGAGGTCCTAGATTTTCCGTAGCAAACGGTGTTGTAGCCATTGCTCACAAAAGTAATGCAAGAATAATTGTTTTAAATTCAAAGCCATCATCTTATTGGCAATTTAATTCATGGGATAAATTTGTTTTACCAAAACCTTTTGGAAAAATAGATTTTTATATGTCAGAACCTTATAATGTACAAGATTTAGATTTAGAAGAAGCAAAATTATTCATCAAAGATAAAATGATGATAAATGCAATATCTTAAAGAGTTAAAATAATAGGAAGTATATGTTTAATAAAGAATCTTTATATATTAATGCTATTAAATATGACACACAACTAAAACTTGATTATAAAAAATTAAGTAATGATAATATTCTTGATTCAAATAATTCTGTATTTTTAGTTAATGATGAAATTTTGTCATTTGATATTGCTCATAAACTAAATAGTTCTCAAAAAGAAACGCCTGATTCTTATATCTCAACACTGTTAATAAGTGATACTACAAGACTTATCCCAAAAACTAAGTCAGCTCAATTAAAAGATTGTGAGGTTGCTGAACTTAATTCTGAATATGATATTGCAGTATTAAAAACAACTCTTTTTGAAACTAATCATTATTTCGAAAAAACTGGAATAGATTATATATATTCTGCTTTTCATATTTTACAACATCATTTAGAACAAAATATTTGTAAAAATCAAATGCTATTATTTTTATTTAATAATAAAGCATTTATTTTAATCGTAAATGAAACTTCATCAATTGTTTATAGTAAAACAGTAGACTTACCAACATTTGAATCAATTAAAAAAACACATTTTTATGAAAATGATGTTGTGGGTCAAAAACTATTTGATGAAATATATTATTTAGAATTAAACAAAATTATAAACAATACTTTAAATGAATTTTATGATAAAAAGTCAAAAACATTTATAGAAAAAATTACAATTTTATATTCAACAAAACAATTAACTAAAGAACAGATAGCTTCATTATCAGATGAGTTTCTTTTACAAATTGAATATCATGCTATAAATATTGATGAAGAAATATTTGAATTATCAAAAGATAAACATTTAAAAAAGAGTTTTGTTAAACCTAGAAAAAAAAGTTCAAATAATTTCTTTTTTAACTTTATTTTACTTATTTTTTTTACAGCTGCATTTTTTGGGATATATAAACTTTATACAACTATTGATGAAAAACCTAAAACAATTGTAGAACAAACTATTATCAAAGAATCAAATTTACCTAATCATGCTCTTTTAAATAATATAATTAGAAAAAGAATGGAATTGATTTTTACTTCAATTCCTTATGATGTAATTATCAAAGAATTAAAACTTGATGAAGATAATTTAATGATTGAAGGTACTTTTTTAAGACAAGATACTTTTATTAAATCTCTACAACCTGAATTAGAAAAGCTTTATTCTTCAAATGAATTAATTAATGAAAATAAAGATAAAAAAAATATGTTTGATGCAATAATTAAATCTGAAAATGAAATAGAAATTGAAGATGTTAATTATAAAAGATTTACAGGTAAATATATAACTGAAGACTTTTTACCAATTTCAAGAGTAACAGAACAATTAAAAATACTTCTTTCTGCTAATGATACGATAGTGAAATTTAAGTCAAGTAAGAATAATGAAATTACTAAATACAATTATTTTGTAAATATGGTAGTTGAAACTCCAAAAGAGTTTTTTGATATTTTTGATTTATTAAATAAGGAATTATATTCTATAAATATAGAATACCCAATAAATATGCTTAAAACAGAAGCAGGCTTAGAAGTAGAATTTAATTTGGTATTTAATCAACCAAAATAAATTCTATTAAACTAAAAACTTTTACCAAGTTTTTAGTTCATTATAAATTGAATCTCTTTCAACTGGTGTAAAACCGGAATTCTTAATTAAATCAACAAACTCTTTTAAAGCTACACCTCTTGCACTTGAAGCTCCAGCTGCACTTTGTATTGATTCTTTCTCAATCGTTCCATCAAGATCATTTGCACCAAACTCTTGTGCTATTAAAGCAAGTTTAACAGTAGATGTTGCCCAATAAGCTTTGATATTTGAAATATTATCTAATACAATTCTAGCTATTGCATAAGTTTTAAGTACTTCTTGTCCTGTAACGGGAGCTTGAACTTTTAAATAGTTATTTTCAGTTTGATACACAAGAGGAATAAATGCATTAAAACCACCTGTTTCATCTTGTAAATCTCGTAATCTCATCATATGATCAATTCTATTTTCTCTTGATTCTACATGACCAAATAACATAGTTGCATTACTTTGTTTTCCAGCTTTATGCCATAATTTATGAATTTGAATCCATTGTTCTGATGTAACTTTCCCACCACAGATTTTCTTACGAACTTTCTCATCAAAAATTTCAGCACCACCACCTGGCATAGAATCAATTCCATGATCAATCATCATTTGAATTAGTTCTTCATATGTTAAATTATACTCTGTACTTAAAAAATGAATCTCAGCAGCTGTTAATGCTTTAACATGAATTGCTGGAAATTCTTCTTTTATTTTTTTAAATACATCCATATACCACTGTAAACCAGTATGTGGATTATGAGCTGAAACAATATGTACTTCTTTAATATCATTTTTAGAAGAATTTTTTACAATTTCAAGAATTTCTTCATGTGATAAAGTATATTGTTCTGGATTTTTTCTACTAGCACTATACGCACAGAATTGACATACATCTTTACAGATATTTGTTGGATTAATATGTCTATTTATATTAAAATATGTTTTTTTACCATGTTTTGTTTCTCTAATTTTATTTGCATATTGTGCAAGAGTAAATAAATCTAAATCATAAAGTTTAATCGCATCCTCAAACTCTAATCTTTCATTATTTTCTAATTTTTCTATAATACTCATTTTTATCCTATTTACAATCTAAATCTTTAGTATATGTATTGTTTTTGCCTCTATGAACAAACCCTGAACAAGTTTGTTTTAGTGTATTATCATAAAAGTTTATTTTATATACACTACTTTTGTATCTTGTTTTTTTATCTTCAACACTTAATCGATTGATTACTTTAACTTCTTTTATATTTGTATGACCTAAAGTTGCAAGAATTTCGGTCATTTTTTCTTCTTTTAGGCCTTTTAGAACCAAAAAAATTGCTAAACCAAGAGCAATTAAAATACCAATAGTTATAACAGTTTTTTTAGGTAATTTTCTAACTTCATGACTCATCTAAGTGACCTTCTTTTAATGGTTTAAATGAACACTCTTCTCCATCATAATATTCTAATGTTCCATCTTCAATTCTATAATACCAACCATGAATTTGAAGTGATCCATCTTTAACTTTTCTTTCTACATCTGGAAAAGATAATAAGTTTTCCATTTGGTGAACTACTGATATTCTCTCTGTTGCTCTATAAAGTTTTTCTTTATCACTTTTATCTTGAATTGCTAAAAGAGTATATTCTTTTGCTTTTTTACCAAGTTCAAGCCATTTTTTTACGTGAACAACATCAGGTGAATCACCAAGATCTTTATATAAACTTTTACAAGCTCCACAATGAGAATGTCCACAAATAATGATATGTTTTACACCTAAAATAGATACAGCATATTCAATTGCAGCAGAACTACCATGGAAATCTTCATCAGGACTATATGGAGGTACAAAGTTACCTACATTTCTTAAAATAAACATATCTCCTGGTTTTGTATCAAGCATTAAATCAGGTGTAATTCTACTATCCGAACACCCTACAAATAGAATCTCTGGTTTTTGACCATGTTCTACTAATTCTTTGATATTTCCTTCAAATTTAGGAAAACTTATTTCTCTAAATTTTTGATTACCTTTTATTAAATCATTAATTATCATATTAATTTCCTATTATTACTTGTTGCGAAGTAGGAGTTATCATTGTCATTCTTTTAATACTATCTGATTCTCTTAAATCTACTTCAATTTTATATTCAACTAGATAATCAACTTTATGACAAGAAAAAAGTCTTGTATATTTTGATATTTCTAGCACTTCACATTTTTTCATATTGATTGTACTATCTGCAAACATTGCTGATAATGATATTAAACTTATTAAAAATATTTTCATTTTAATTCCTTTAGTTTTGTACAAACTTCTAGTAATTGTTTTTCATTTATATCTATTTTAGCTATTAGACGAATAATTGCACTTTTAACTGTAGGTTGTCTAATTGCACCAACTAAATAGTTGTTTTCTTGTAAAGAAGATTGAATTTCTTTTACTTTTTTATTATCACCTATATCAATAGGAATAATTAAGCTTTGCGATTTTATGTTTAAAACATTTTCTATAATATTTAAATTTTGTTTTATTTTTTCTTTTAATATAGACTTGTTTTTAATTATATATTTTAAAGACTCATATCCTAATGCGATATCAAATAATGAAGGTGCAGTTGAATATATAATTGGTTTTGCTCTATTTACTAAAAAATCTATTACTTCATTTGAAGCTAGAATATACGCACCATAAGAACCATAAGCTTTACCTAATGTTCCCATTTTTATATGATACTTATTTGGTGTGATATTATAATGATCAAAAATACCAAGTAAATTTTTTCCTATAACACCAGAACTGTGTGCTTCATCTACAAGTAGTAAAGCTTTTTCTTTTTGGGCAAGGTCAAAAATTTCTTTAGGTGCTAAATCTCCACCCATAGAATAAACGCCTTCTATTGCAATAATATTTCTACCCGTTCTTTTGTTTTGAGATATCTTATTTTCTAAATCTTGTGAATCGTTATGATTAAAAATCACAACTTGTTCAGGTCTTAATAATTTTGATGCAAGTATTCCACTTGCATGATATTCTTCATCTATAAAAATTGTGTCATTATTTCTACATAAAGCTTCAATCATAGCAATATTAGCAAGAAAACCTGATCCTACGGTAACACCTGATTCAAAATTATTTGTTTTGCATAATAATTCTTCAAAATCTTTGTGTATTTGATTATATCCATTTACAAGCATTGATGCTTTTGGTGCAGTGTATTGTTCTTCTAAAACTCGTTCATAAGCTTTTTGAAAAATATTTTTATTTGTTGATAGACCTAAATAGTCATTGGATGCAAGGTCAATTAAGTTTTTATCAAATACTTCTCTAGTTCTGAAACGATTCGATTTTTTAATTGATTGTAGTTCTTTTGAATACAAAAAGTTCTCCATTTGTGTTTGTTTATGGTATCAAAAAATGACTAAGAAGTACTTGAATATAATTTAAAAAAAATGCTAGTTTATTGCTACTATTACTTGTTATCATTTTAATACTAATTTTATATACCAACTAACATAACCAACAAATAAAAAAGGGGAAGAATCATCAACTAGATGGACTTCCCTTTATAATATGTAAATAAGCAATATTTTCCAAGACTTTTAATTATTTCTTCTGTATTATCTTCACTATGATTAATAAAACTAATAACAGAATTTTTAAAATACCAGAACTATCGTATTTAGAACTAAAGTATTCTAATGCTTTTTTTGAATGTTCTCAAAAACATTATCATAATATGATTTGTATTTTAGGACTAAAAAAAGGAAGTGCAAAGTTTATTATAAATGATAAAAAAGTAATTTTAAAAGAGAATAATCTAGTTGTTATTAACCCAAATGAAGTGCATTATTCGATATCTGATGAAATTACACAAGATTATTATGTAGTGTATATTGATAGAACTTGGTATCAAACTTTACAAAAACATATTTTTTCAATAGATCAAATAATTGCTTTGCCAAATGAAATTTTAGATTTAAATATTTGTAATGAGTTTTTTCAACTTTTTGAGTATTTATATGAAAAGAATGATGTGATTGAAAAAGAATTAAAATTATTAGAGTTTTTAAAAGTTACTTTGAAAAGTTCTTTTTTTGAAAATAATATTATTGAAATTGATAAAACAACGCAAATAGCAAAAGAGTTCAAAGAATATATTGAAAAGAATATTTCTTCAAAACTTACTCTAACTCAAATATCTAATGCTTTAGGATATAGCCCTTATCATATTATTCGTGTGTGTAATCAAAATTTTGGATTGTCAGCAAACGCATATATAGTAAATAAAAGAGTGCATAGAGCAAAAAAATTAATATCAGAAGGTATAGATATTTCACAAGCAGCAAGAGAAGTAGGATTTTATGATCAAAGTCATTTAACAAATGTATTTAAAAAAGTTTTTGCATTAACACCAAAAGCTTATCAAAAAGATATTCAAAACAGTATAGTCAAGGAAAAAAATAATGAATAGTTTAAATTTATTAGATAAAAATAAAAATTTTAATATTTTATTAGCAGGAATAATAGGCTTATTTATAGGTGTTGGAGTTGCAAGATTTTCTTATACTTCTCTTTTACCTTCAATGTTAGAAGATAATACTTTATCTTTAACATTCTCAGGAGTATTGGCATCTTTAAATTATGTAGGATATTTATCAGGTTCAATTTTTGCAATTTTTATAAAAGACATTAATACTAAAGTAAAATATTTTAGATTAGGAATAGTTCTTTGTATTTTAACTACTGTTATAATGGGAATAACTACAAATGAAATATTATGGCTATTAAGCAGAATTATTGCAGGATTTGGAGCAGCTATGGCTTTAGTTGTAGGTGCTGCTCTTGTTATGACAAAACTAGATTTTGAAGATAAAACAAAAGCCATGGGAATATATTTTTCTGGTATTGGTATTGCTTTAGCTTCTTCTGATGTAATTAGTAGATATGTTTTATCAATATCTTCGTGGCAAACTTCGTGGATTGTTTTAACTTTATGTGCTGCTTTAGTTGCTTTTTATCCTTTATATATTTTATCTTTTGATGATGAAGTGAAGCAAAATGTTCAAAAGCATCCTTTTAATAAAGCTTTATTTTCTCCTTTTGTTGTAATTTTAATTGCTGCATATTTTACTGAAGGAGTTGGTTTTGTAATTCAAGGAACTTTTTTACCAACAATTATAAAATCACTTGCTGGTTTAGAAGAATATGCAGGACTAACTTGGTTACTTGTTGGACTTGCAGGAATCCCTGCTGCTATTCTTTGGATGAAATTAGCTCATAAATATGGCAGTATTAATATGATTATTATTGCAATGTCTATACAAATTGTTGGAATTTTAATACCAACAATGACAACAAATGTTTATTTAAATCTTTTTTGTGGAATCTTATATGGAGGAACATTTACAGGTTTAGTTGCTTTATTTATGAATCTTGGAGGAAAATTAGCAGGTGCAAATCCTGTTATGTTAATGGGTGCATTAACAACTGCTTATGGAATAGGGCAAGTTACAGCTCCTTTATATGCTGTATCTTTAACCGATTGGACGGGGAATTATGATTATGCATTATATGTGACTGCTGTTATTGTATTTTGTGGTGTTTTAATGCTTTTAGCTGCTAAAAAAATTAAGAGTTTTGTTTCATAGAGTTATATTTTCAAGTAATTCTATAGATTCATCTGTAACTATAATTGCATCAATACAAAATGCTGGATTAATTTTTTTAATTTGAATGTAATAATCTACACTTCTTTTGATTTTAGATAGTTTTGAAGGAGTTATATTATTTATTGCTGTTTCATAATCATTCGCTGATTTTACTTCACAAAAGTGATAGATATTATCTTTTTTAGCAATAATATCTATTTCACCTAGTTTTTTTGCATAAAAGTTTCGCTCAATTATTTCATAATCTAAATCTTCTAGAAAAGAAATAGCTTTCTTTTCTGCGAAATCTCCTTTTTGCCTACTCATGATGATTTATTATCATCCTCCACCAACAAATTGTAATAATTCTAGTTTATCATTATCGTTTGGAATATATGTTTTCCACTCATCTTTTTTAACTATTTCCATATTAATAGCAGCTGCCATTACTTTATCTTCAATTTTTAAACTTGTAATAATTTCTTGTAATGAAAAGTTATCATCGAATTGTTTATCTTCGCCGTTTATAATTATTTGCATTTATTTTTACCTTTTAATTCTCTTTTTCGTATTCAATTATATAACCAAAACCTCTAGTATTAGTTATGAAATCTTCTTTTAAAACTTTTCTTAATCTATTGATTTCTGCTCTAATTGTTGCATTGTCAATATCATTGTCATTCCAAACAATATCTCTAAATGTATCATAATCTACTAAAGAATTCCTATATCTTGATAGTAATTGAATAATTTGTATTTGTCTTTTTGGAAGACTAACAAGTTGATTATTATACAAAAGAGTTAAAGTATTTGAATTAAAACTGTAAGATTTAGATAAGTTCTTATTTTGTTTTAGTGATGTATTTGTTTGAGATATTTTATTAATTCTTAGTGTTAATTCTTTTAAATGAAATGGTTTCTTCAAATAATCATAACAACCTAATTCAAAAGCTCTTGATATATCTTCAATATCAATTAATGCTGAAATATAAATTGTTGGAATAATCTTATTTTTTTGATGAGATTTTTCTAATACTTCAAATCCATTAATATCAGGAACATTAATATCTAAAATTAGAAGTTCAAAATCTTCTTCATCTAAAATTCTAAGACAATTATTTCCATCTCTTACAGTTCTTATTTCATGTCCTGTAGATTGTAGATATTGAGTAATAGCTCTATTTAGCATTACATCATCTTCTAAAAGTAATATTTTCATTTATTCTCCCGTGGAAATATATATTTAAAAGAGGTAAAATATTCGTTTGATTCAATTGCAATACGAATATTTTCTTCATCACAAATTCTTTTTACTAAACTAAGTCCTAGACCAAATCCTTGTTTAGTAGATTCTTCTCTGTAATATTCTTTAAATATTTTTTTTGGATATTGTATGTATTGTGAACAACTTGATATATTAAGTGTATATTCACTTACTTCTTCTGTTATTGTAATATAAATATTTGAATTTTCAGCTGTATATTTAATAGCATTAGTCAAATTATTATCAATAATTCTTTGTAATTTTGTTTCATTGAAATTATAGTTTAATGATTTGAGTTTAGTTTGAAAAACAAACTTTGAGCCAATTTGTAAAGCAGGTAAAGAGAAGAAATCAATTCTTGAACGAATATAATCTATAATATCTATATCTTTAGCAGGATAAGAAACTTGATCTTTTTTTACTAAATAACTTAAATCATCATAGATATTAAAAATATTTTTTAAAGCAACTTCAATATTTGATAAATAATTGTTTTTTCCATGTTCCATTTCATATAATTCAATATTACTCATTATTACAGATATAGGAGTATTAGTTTCATGCACAGCATGTCTTAAAAATATTTTTTGAGAAGCTACTAGAATTTCAGAATTAATTTTTTCAGCTTCTAAGTTTTTTGATTGAATATCATAGTCTTTAGAAGATTGTTCAATTAAATGAGTAAGTGTTTGCATTGTCTTAGAATAATTTGTTGATGACATATTTTCATTTTTAGTACTTACTTTTATTTTTTTATTGATTGTTGTTTTTTCTGATAAAGAAACAACTGTAAATGTCTGGTTTAATAATTCATTTTGTCCATTATTTGAATAAAATTCTGCATAAGTAAAAAAACCAGAAGTATTTGCAATATTTGAATAACTTGCATTTTCTTTATAAATCAAATCTGGAATATATCTTCTTCTTGCCATACAAGAATATATAAAAAAACTTTCAGTATTAGAATAATCTTTTTCAAGTGGAATAATTGGATCTTTTAAAATAACTTCTGTATTTCCAAACCCAAATTGAACAGTATCTCCAACTTTTAGATTTCCTGTATATTGGAAACTACCATCATCAAAAAATTTAATAACAGCACGTGCAATTAAAATATCATTCTTTTTTATTAATAAAGGAAATGATGTTGCATTTTCAAGTAAATTATTAATGATATTTTCACCAAGATATTTTTTATAAAAATCAATAGTTTTCATTTCATTTATTTCATATACTCTATTATTTGTGGCTTTTGTAATTTTGTGTTCAACCCCAATTGATGACCAATTAAATCTATAATCATTTTTTACAAGTAAGACATCAGAGTTTAAAGATATACCAACAGCACCTTCTTTTGCTATTTTATTCCCTAATGAAATATAAGTATTAGTAAATTTTGCATTGTCAGCAGCCATTCCTCCACAGATAATAACTTCTTTACTAATTGTCGATAATCCTTTTAGAAAGGCATCTGCATTTATTTCTGCACCATCTGTAAATAAAATTAAAAGTTTAGTATTATCAGTAAGAATATTTTTTGCTAGTTGTTCCCCTTTTTCAAAAGAAGTACCTTCTTTTACTAGGGAACTTTTTAATATTGTATCTTCAAATGTAGAAATTGAAACTATAATAGAGTTTGTTTCAACTGCATCTTCATTTATCTCTCCATCAGTACTACAACCAACACAAACAGCATTTGGTAGTTCTTTTACTAACAAATCTATTGTATTTTTAAAATACTTTTCATCTTTTCCCGAAAAAACTTGAATTAGAATATTTTCTTCATTCTTATATAATTCAAAATCAATTGTATTTTCTATTAAATTATTTTTAATTGTATAGTTTATTGTTTTCATAGTTAAACTTTATTCATATATTTTTTTACATTTAATGTTTTAAACCTATCGCCCATACCCGTTGGTTCTAATAATGTTTTTACATTTTGAGTTTCTCTTAAATATGTTGATTCAAGAACATTTGCTTTTAAAATTTCTAATAATTCAATAATTCCAAACTCTACAAGTGATTTTAATTGTGTATTAAAAACTACATCTTCTAAACCATTTTGTTTAAAACAATCACTTAAGTAATTAAAATGAACATCATAAGTAATATCAGAATTTTTATATAGTTTTTCTAAATTTAAATCATCTTCAAATAATGGAAAAACTTCATGTTTTTCATAAATCCGTGCTGAAAAATCATTTCTTGGAAATCTATCTCCATAATCAAAAGTAAGAAATTCAAATTGTTTGAAATTTTGACAAAGCGTATTTACAAAATCTTTATATGATAATCCAACTTCTCCCATAGTAATACTGTATTTTTTACAATGTTCTATTACTTCTTTGTCTACACAATCAATAAATTTGATTTTATGATTTTCTACAAAAGCTTGTTGCAATATATTTTCTTTATTTGTATAAACTAATTCACAAGCAAAAGCATCAAATATTTCATTTGCTAAAATAAATGCATTATCTAGTTTTACTTTACTTATATCATTGTAATGTTTCAGTGTAATTACATCCCCAAAAGATTCTTTTATATATTTTGTTTGTTGTTCTTGTAAGTTTTCAAATCTTTCAACAATTGCAAAATTTAAAGTATCTAAAAGTTTAGGTTTTAATGTATAAATAAATTGAATAACATCAGCTAGTAAATATCCATGATGTGCTCCAACCTCAACAATTGTTGTGTCTTTTGGAAGAAAACCACTATCTATTGAATGGATTATTTTCTTAGCAATTGCTCCACCAAAAAATGATGATGTAGAAACTGCTGTATAAAAGTCCCCATCTTTACCTATTTGTTTATAATTTGAATAATATCCTTGGTCTTGGTATAACCATTCATTAAAGTATTGACTAAATTTTTTCATGGAAGATTGTATCAAAAAGTAGATTTTGAAGATGTAAAAAATGTATAAATAAAAAGATTTCTCTTTTTATTTACACGTATTTGTTACTGATTGTTGATTTGGGTATAAAAATATCTCAACTCTTCTATTTAAAGCCATATTTGTAGCACTTGTATTTGCTGCAATTGGTTTATCATAAGAACAACCTTTTGAAAATATTTGGTTTTGAACCCCTGAATTATAAATAACTGTACCTACATTAGAAGCTCTTTTTTCTGATAATTGTTTATTTAAAGTATATGTTCCTCTGTTATCTGTATGCCCTACAACTTGAACTAAAGTATTTGGATATTTTGTTAACACTCCTGTTACTTTACTTATTTTTGAACTTGCACTCATTGTTGGTGTTGCTTTATTTGTTTCAAACATCATTGCATCTCTAAACATGATTTTTACGTAATTATCTGTATTTGATACAATTAAATCTTGATTTGGGTCTAAAGCTGCATTTGGGTTATTATTTACATTTGTATTTAAACTATCCGCAACTTCTTGAGCTTGTCTATCTAAACTATATCCAATAGCTCCTCCAATAGCAGCACCTGCAACTGCACCTATTACTTTATTTCTATTTTTATTTCCCCCACCTACATTATTTCCCAATGCAATACCAGCAATTGCTCCAATAGTAGTTCCTATTATTGCTCTTTGGTTATTGTCAATTGTTTGATTCCCTGTACTTCCTGCACATCCTATTAACATTGCAGAAACGAGTATAGAAGAGAGAGTTGTTTTTATATTTAAGAAATTCATGAAAATCCTTTAAAATAAATTTATACTTAATTATACAATAATAGTTGTGTAATAATTGTTGTACAATTAGGTAACTATTATGTAATAAAATTGTGATATAATCTTAATAATTTAATAAGGATAAAGTATGGATAAAAGAACAAAAATATTAGCAACTTTAGGCCCAGCAAGTCATGACTTAGAAGTAATCGAAGGTTTGATTAAAGCTGGTGCGAATATGTTTAGATTAAACTTTTCACATGGAACACATGAATATCATTTAAAAACATTAAATAACATTAGAACAGCTATGAAAAAATTGAATACAACAGTTGGTGTATTACAAGATATTTCAGGACCTAAGGTTCGAATTGGTGACTTAAAAGAACCATTCGAACTTTTTAGAGGTGATACAATAACATTTTTAAGAGATGAAATCGTAGGTTATAAAGAAGCAGATAAAAAATATGTTGTATCTATTAATTACCCAGATATCTTAGATAGAGTAAAAATTGGTGAATATATTTATTTATATGATGGAACAATTAGAGCAAAAGTAATTCAAGTTGAAGATGAAGTACAAGCTAGAATTGAAAACCATGGTGTTTTATCTTCTAAAAAAGGTGTAAATTTCCCTAATACTGTTATTGCTATTGATGTAATTACTAAAAAAGATGAATTAGATATTGCATGGGGTGTTGAAAATGCAGTTGATTATTTTGCTATTTCATTTGTTCAAGATGGAAAAGATATGCAAAAAGCTAGAAAACTTTTAAATGGCTACAATGGAAAACTAATAGCAAAAATTGAAAAGTTTGATGCAGTTGAAAATATTGATGATATCATTGCACATAGTGATGGACTTATGGTTGCTAGGGGAGATTTAGGAATTGAAGTTCCTTATTATGATGTACCTACAATTCAAAAAATGTTAATTAAAAAAGCAAATGAAGTTGGAATGCCTGTAATTACAGCAACTCAAATGCTTTTATCAATGACTCAAAATGAAAGAGCTACAAGAGCTGAAATTTCTGATGTTGCAAATGCTGTTTTAGATGGAACAGATGTTGTAATGTTAAGTGAAGAAAGTGCAGTAGGTGAAGATCCTGTAAATGTTGTAGATACTATGAGTAATATTATTTCAAGAACAGAAGATATTTATAACTATGATAAACAATATAAGTTTGATTATTTAGATGAATTTGATGTTATTCAGTCAACTGTTACAAAACTAGCAGATGATTTAGGTGCAAAAGGTATTTTAGCACTTACAAGTTCAGGAAAATCAGCTATTAAAATGTCAAGATATAGACCAAAAACTCCTATTTTTGCATTTACTCATAAAAAGAAAATTCTTAATTCTTTAACTGCTATTTGGGGAGTTGAATCAATAGGAACAATAAAAGAAGGTCAAGCTTCAAAAATGTTCCAAAAAATGTTAAAAGCACTTGATGAAAAAGGTAAATTAGATAGAACTGGTACTTATGTATCAACTGTTGGTTATCCAGTAGGAATGCCAGGAAGTACTAATACTATTAAAATTTTAACACCTTCTGAAATTGATTACTACTTAAACTTTCAAGAAAAAAAGAAATAAATTAAACTACAACTATTATATCTAGGCATTATGTCTAGATATAATATACTCTCAAATCTACCTTAAATTTATTGTTATTTAATTATAATAACATCAAAGAAAATCATTTACTAAATCAAAAGGTCATTCATGAAATCATATAAATTTCTTATATTTTTATTTACATCTATAATTTTAAGTGCAAGTACACTAAATGCAAAACAAAAAGTAGCTATTTCAACAAATGGTCTTGGCGATTTTTTAATAGCACCTATGTATATTGCAAAAGATGATGTTTGTACTAAAATCAAAATATTTAATACTAATGAAAAAAGTTCAGTATTAGCAAAAGTAGTTTTTAGAGAACAAATATCTGCAAAAGAAGTAAATCTTCCAATTGCATTATCTCCTGGAGATGTTTGGGATGCTACTATATGTGAAGTTGCTGGAAAAGTATATTTAACAAGCACTGATGACTCTAATCATTCTTTTGTAAAAGAAGTATTAAGAACTGGAAAAGACTTAAATCAGCATAGTTTTGATGCGGGATATAATGATGTTGACTTTAGAAAAGGATATGTTGAGGTTTATCCTATTGCTCAATTTGATGAACTTAGTATAAAAAAAGTTGATAAAAGTATTTTATTTAAAAGATGGGATATTTTAGCAACAGGAGATATAACACATCCTTTTTTAAGAAAACTAAAAAAAACTGGAGTTGATGAGAATAGTTTAGGTGGTTCTGTATTATTCCAAGTTGATAAAAAAACAACTGCTTCAATTAATATGTCAGCTTTTAAAAATACGCATAGTAAACAAGTAGTTGGACAACCACTTGTTTATTCTCAAAAAGCTAATCCTTCTGAATTATTAGATAAAAATAGTAAAAAAGAGATTTTAGAACTACTCCAAAGTAAAAAAGTATCATTTGCTTATGAAAACTATGGTTATGACCAATACCTAAATTTTGCTTTTCCTTTTGGTTATAAAACAAAACAAACAAGAAGTTTAGAAGTAGTAATAAGAGATAGAAGTGAAAACAAAAGTATTGCAGAAACAATAATCTTTTCACCAAAACCAACTACAAGAAAATATAGTATTAAAAATGAATTATCAATTATTCCAGTTAGAGAACTTGTTGAGTTATCAGGAGATACAAGTAAGTTTAAAGAAGGAATGATTCAAATAAAAGAAATCACTAATATGACAAATGTACAATTAGGTAAAAATAAAACTTCTTCTCTTATTCCAACGTATATGACAACATTAAAAGATACAAAAGAAGACATTGTAAATACAATAGTTCAAATACCAGCACAGTAGTAATAAATGTCACTAATTAGCCTAGAATATAATGAAATAGTAAATAATAAAGTACAAAAAAGACAAATAGAGTTTTCAAAGTCACTCTTAAAAGAACCATATTCAATAAACTCACTATTTATTACAAAAGTAGATGGACAATCTATGCAACCTAAAATAAATGATAAAGCACTAGTAGTTGCAGACTTATCTCAAACAGAGTATATAGATGAAGGAATATTTTTAGTTTATTATGAAGATAAGATGTGGATAAAACAAGCTAAGAATATAGAAGACAAAGAATATTTCGTATCTATAAATAAAGATTTCTCACATTTAGTATATAAACATGATGAGGTAAGAGTAATAGCAAAAGTGTTGCTTACTTTTACTGATTTGTAGGATAGGAAGATAATGAGTAATCAAGAAAGAATAAAAGAGTATTTATTAGGTAACAAAGAAAAAGAAAAAACTGGTTATTTAAAAAATGATATTTCAAATGGTAAAGTTATTATGCTTTCTGGTAAATGGGGAAGTGGTAAAACTCACTTTTGGCAGAATAAAATAGCAGATGATGAATTAAAAAAAGAATTAAAAGATAAAAGAGAAGTTTATTCTTATACTAGTTTATATGGTAAAAGTTCAATTGAAGAGATAGAAAATGATATTTTCTCACAAGCTTATTCTTCTTCTATTGGTGGAGATAACTTTATAACAAAAGGTTTCTCAACTTTTACAAAAAGAATGAAAAGATTTGGTTCTTCTAAAATAGCTAATGGTTTAAAAGATGAACAAAAAGATAATATAGAAAGAACAGCATTATCAAGGTTAAATAATGGTGGGATTATATGTTTTGATGACTTTGAGCGGAAATCAAAAGATATAGATTTAAATGACCTTTTTGGATTTATTACTCAACTAACTTTGAATTTTAATTGTAAAGTAGTGATTATATTAAATGATGATGTTTTTGAAGGAGAAGAGAAGAATATATTTTCTAATGTAAAAGAAAAAAGTGTATCTAAATTCTTGATGTATAATCCATCAATAAAAGAATTATTTGATTCTATATTTGATAATAATCACGACTATATAATACTTAATGAATATAAAGAAGTAATATTAAAAACTATAAAAGAAACAAAAGAATTAAATGCAAGGATTTACATTCAGGTTTTAGATAATCTTTTAGAATGGATTTTACTAGTTACTTTTGAGCTTAAGACACAAGATATATTGCGGTGTATAATTCTTGTAAATATAAACTTTATTTTATATCATACTACAGCAATTCGGGGTAAAGAAAGTAAATATCAAATAAAAGCTTTTTATGACCACTATGAAAATTTATCAAATCATTTTAGGATACTTAACTCATTTGAAAATGGAAAAGTTTTTGAAACATTTGATGAGTATTATAAATATATGATTAATATAACTCTATCAGGAGATAACAAATCTGAAGAAAAAAGAAAAGTTGCTTTAGAGTTTATAGAGAACAATAAATCCATTTATAAAAGTAAGTTTTTCATTAATAATATTTATATAGCAAGAAATATTAATGATGAAATATTTGAAAAAATAAACAACTTCATAGAAACAGGAATATTAATAGATGAATAACATATCAATCCTTGGAACAAGTAGTGATGCTGGAAAATCAACTATAACATTTGTAATAGGAAGAATACTACAAGACTTAGGTTATAAAGTTGCTCCTTTTAAAGCACAAAATGTATCAAATAATTCTCATGTATGTGATGATGGAAGTGAAATAGCAATAGCACAATACTTTCAATCAGAAGTTATGGGAGTAGAAACATCATATCACTTAAATCCAGTACTTCTAAAATCAGGTAGGGGAAGTTCAGCTTCTTTAATAGTAGAAGGGCAAGTAGTTACAAATAAAGATGTAAGAGAATACTATAGGGATTTAGATTTACTTAAACCTGCCGTTAAAAGATGTTATGAGTATTTAGATACAAAGTATGACTGTATAGTAAACGAAGGTGCAGGAAGTCCGGTTGAGTTAAACCTAATGGATAAAGACCTTTCTAATATCTTTATAGCAAATGAATATGATACAAAAATTATATTAGTAGCAGATATTGAAAAAGGTGGAGTGTTTGCTTCTATTTATGGGGTATATCATTTATTACCAGAAAAATTACGAAACAATATTATTGGTGTAATTGTAAATAAATTTAGAGGTGACTTATCACTATTTAATGAGGGTATTAGAATTATCGAAGAAGATTTTAAAATACCAGTTTTAGGAGTATTACCATATATTCCATTTAACTTAGGATTTGAAGACTCAGCTTCTTTGAAAAACTTTGTACAACATCCACGTCATAAGAAACTAGATGTTGCTGTTATTTCTTATCCCTATATGAGTAACTACAATGATATTGAACCTTTGATTGCAGATGATGAGGTATTTGTTGAGTTTGTGGATTACAATATTTCATTAGATAAATTTGATGTAGTGATACTTCCTGGTTCAAAACTTGTAATCAAAGATTTAAAATGGTTAAAAGATACAGGCTTATTTAAACAGATTCAAAACTTTAAAAAAGAAATTTGTTGTATTTGTGGTGGATATGAAATGATGTTTGAAACACTAAATGATAAATATTCACTTGAAAATGAAGAAGCTTTGATAGAAGAGGGCTTTGGAAAAATACCATCAAGTATAGTATTTGAAAAAGAAAAAATACTAAAAAAAGATACATACGAATTATTCGATTGTGAAATTGAAGGTTTTGAGATTCATCATGGAGTTTGCGATACATATCCATTATCTTATGAAGATGAGAAGTTCAAAGGTACATTTGTTCATGGAATTTTTGATAATGATAAGTTTAGAACAGAGTATTTTAAATCAATAAATGAAAACTATGTAGGTTATGATTTCAAAGAGTATAAAAAAACTTCCGTAGATACCTTTGTTGAGTCTATGAGAAGCAGATTAGATGTTCAAAGGATAGTTGACAATGTTTTATAGTATCGCTTTAATTGCATACCTTATTGACAATGTTTTTGGAGAGTTTGAAGATGTGAAGTTTTTCAAACATCCTATTATCTTTATGGGAAATTATATTTCATGGTTTCAAAAAAAGTTTTATGCTGATTCTGTAGTTCAAGGTGGAATACTAACTGTTTCACTTGTATTTATAGTTTATACGATTACATCACTTCTAAGTATGATTGATAGTATTTTAGTTCAAGGTTTTTTAGCTTCTTTTACACTTGCAAGTAAAATGTTATTTGATAGTGTAAAAGATGTGATCATATCAGGTAATTTAGAAGAAAAAAGACAGAAAATAGCAATGTTAGTTAGTCGTGATACAAGTACGATGTCAAATAGTGATGTAAATAAAGCAGCAGTTGAAACGTATGCTGAAAATTTAAGTGATGGTGTAATTGCTCCTTTATTTTATTTGATATTCTTTGGAATTGTTGGAGCTTATGTATATAAAGCTATAAATACTTTAGATTCAATGGTTGGATATAGAAATGAAAAGTATGAGAAATTTGGGAAAGTAAGTGCTGTTCTTGATGATATTGTAAATTATATACCTGCACGAATTACAGCTATTTTAATTGCTGGATTCTTTTTAAGCAAAAAAGCATTACAAGAATTTACAGCTTATGGAAAAGAACATGATAGTCCAAATGCAGGATTCCCAATAGCTTCTATGGCTTTATGTTTAGGTGTAAAACTTGGAGGTCCTACTTCATATTTTGGAAAGTTAAAAAATAAAGCATATTTTGGAGTAGGGAGAGAAAAAATTGAAGATGAAGATGTTGTAAAAACCTTATCTTTAAAAAAGAATCTTGATATTGTAATTATTATTTTATTGGCTGCTTTGACATTGTTATTTTAAAAATATTTTTGTTTTCTTTAAATTCATATTCTAAATACATATTGTGCATTTTAAGTATTTCATAGACAATATAAAGACCTAATCCCATTCCATGATTTTTTGATTTTGTATCATTGTGGAATGGTTTAAAATACTCTTTTATATCTTTTTCTAAAGCATTTCCTTCTGAGATAAATAAGAGTTTATTTTCTTCTTCTTTTAGTAAAACTTTTTTATTTATAGAATACTTCAATGCATTATCAATTAAATTTTTAATTGCCATTGAAAATAAGGCTTTATCAACATTTATACTTTTTGTTGAAATATTTTCTTTAGATATTCTCTCATCAATTTTATCAATCATAAGCATATTTATTGAGTCACTTATAAGAATATTTATTTCACATGGGTATTTGACTATATTATAGTTTTTTGAAACTACTTGCTCAATTTTTGAAAAATCATTTATTTGAAATTCTAATCTTTCAAAAATACTAATCATTCTATTCTTTTGTTTATCATTATCTATTAGTTCACTAACAATTCGTCCCTTTGCAATTGGAGTTTTTAACTCATGCATAATTGTTCGTAAAAATAATTGTCTTGAATTCATTAATAAAGATATTTGTTTTACTGCATTATTAAACTCATTTGCTACATCTGCAATTTCATCTTTTTTATCACTTTTGCAATTTATATTCATATCTCCATTTGAGAATTTATTTATCTCTTCTTTTAAAATAAGTAGGGGTTTGATACTTTTAATAAGCCAAAAGTAGATAATAAACAATAAAATAAAAAATAAAGAGAAAAAGATATAGCCATAATAGTTTGTTTTATAGATACTCAAATCTTTAAACAATATTCTAAATCTTGGTGTTAATATATGTAAATAATAACTATCTTCAAATTTTATAGTTTCAAAACCTCTTTTAGTAAATACAACTTTTCCATTGTCTAAAACATTTCTAACATCAAATACTTTTGCAAAATTTAAACCTTGAATATAGTCATTTACAGCTCGTGGAGGCATTCTTCTTTCTTTTAGATAATTAGATATTTTTTCATGATAGTTACTAGCTTGTGAATAAGAGTTTTCTTTTTCATATTTTATATAAAAAATAAAAACAGCAATAAATAAAGATATCGTAAATAAAAATATCAGAGTAATTTTTGTATTAAGTGAGTTTAAATTCATTGTGAGATTTTATATCCTAAACCTCTAATTGAATGTAGGTATTTTGCATTTTTAGAATTGTCATTTAGTTTACTTCTTAATCTTCCTATAATAACATCTAAACTTTTACTGTAACTATCACTTAGGCTTTCACATTTATTTACAATTTGTTCTCTTGAGACTATTGCATTTTTATTTTCAAGTAAACATATAAGAACTTCATATTCTGCTTGTGTTAAAATTAATTGTTCATTTTTAAAACTAATACTACAAGAGTTGCTATCAAAAGTAAAATCACTATGTTCTTGTATTTGATTTGATTTCTTTTTTCGTCTTAGTAAACTTTGAATTACTGCATACATTTCTTTTGGGTCATAAGGCTTAGGAAGGTAATAATCAGCTCCAATTTGAAGTCCCATTATTTTATCACTTACATCACTTCTCGCACTTGAGATTATAATAGGGATATCATAATTATTTGCAATTTTTTCACATACTTCTAATCCATCCATTCCAGGAAGTGTAAGATCAAGAATAAGTAAATCATAAGATGAGATATTTGAAGAAAGTCCTAAAAAAGGATCTTCATAATTAGTAATTTTAATATTATATCGCTCTAAATATTCTCCTAAAAAAAGAGAAAACTCGGGGTCATCTTCTATCATAAGTATGTTTATCATTTAATAATTTACCATAAAAACTTAAAAATTATGCATAGGTATGAAAGATAATAAATTTGAGATGTTTTTTAGCATATTATTTACCTTTTAATTGTTTTCAAATTATACTATTTACTTTTAAACTCAAAGTAAACGAAAGCAAATAAGCTTATATTCAGATATTTTAACCACACTTTAGTTAAAGTACATCTTTAAATATATTTATAATTATTGATTAAAACTAAGGAGTAATATGATGACTTATGAAGAATGGTTTATCCAACAAGGTAACCTTCATGCTAATGTAATGAAAAAACTAGAAGATAAAAATGTAGATGAAGTAATAGAATATTTTAAATTTGAGAATATGGTAAAAAATGAACCAGATTTTTGTCCATTATATAAAGACAATAAAAAATGTCATGATATGGAAGATTTAAACTGCTACTTATGTGCATGTCCAAACTTTAGATTTAAAATGGAAGGTTTTGAGAAACAAGATGGAAAGACTTTGTTTTCTGTTTGTAATATCAAATCAAGAGATGGAGCACAATATGTTGGAGAAGATTATATTCATCAAAACTGTTCAGGCTGTATCGTGCCTCACAGGGCCAAATATATAAAAAAGAATTTCAATAGAAATTGGTTTGAAGTAATGAAAGATGTAAGGTCTTAGACCCTACATTTTGATTATGAAGTGGTTTTTACCATCTTCATATTTATACTCTAACTCATAACCATGAAGAGTTACTATCGTTTTTACAATATAAAGACCTAATCCGAACCCATCACTTCTTTTTTCTTCTTGACAGAAAGCTTCTGTGTAATATCCTAATTCATACTTTAATTTTTCACCTAAGGAACTAATAACTATTTCACTTTCACATGCAACAATTACTGCTTGTTTATTAGTAGAAAATTTTATAGCATTATCAATTAAATTTTTAAGTGCAATTGAAAACATATATTTATCAACTGAAAAATTAAATGATTTTATTTTAGAAACAATATTTTCAGGGTTTACCATCATAATTTCTAAAGTAGTATTATAGATATTAAAAAATGATGTTGGTTCTTTATAAATCATACTATTGTTAGAAGTTAGTTTTTCAACAGTTGCTAACTCTTTGATAATATCATCCATTCTTTTAAATGCTCTTTGTAGATTATCTCTAGTCTTTTCATTATCTAAAGTTTCTGCAATAAACATAGCTTTTGTAATTGGAGTTTTTAGTTCATGCATCATATTACGCATAAACAATTCTTTTGATTTTGTTTGATTACTAATAATCGTTAAAGCTTCATTAAAACTTTTTGCAATTGTTCCAATTTCATCGTTACTAACAGCTTGTATTTTTACATCTTTGTTTCCATTTGAAAACTCAACAATTTGTTTATTTAGAAGCCTCAATGGAAGTAGTTTTCTTTTTAATGTTACATACAAAAATAAGAAAGTAATCAAAGATAAAACAAACATAGAAATGATAATAACCATACTATAGTTATGATTTCTAACATCTTTTAACATAAGGTTATAGCCATATTGTTGTACATAAATATAGTATTCATCATTGTTCTTATAAACTCTATATGTACCTAAATAGTTTTGAGTAATTGTAAGTTCTTGAGCTGTTTTAATAATATTAAGTTTATGATCTCTATCTCTAATAGGTTTAACTTGAAATTTTTTGAATAATTTTATTAAAATATCATCAGTTGGACGATTTTGGAAAGTACTTAAAAAATTTTCTGCAATAAGTTCATATCTATTTTGTAAATTAATTTCATGTTTTTGTTTATCAAAGCTAATAAATATAGAAAATGTAATAATAATTGCTATAAATGCTAAAGAAAAAATGATATTAATAAAAGCAGAAATCGAGATATTTTTTATCATATTAACTGATATCCAATACCTCTTACTGATTTAATATAAGTTCTACTTGAGTCAATTTTTGAAAGTTTTGTTCTAATTCTTGAAATAATTACATCAATATTTTTAAGTGATGAATCATCTTCAATATGATCACTTGTATATATAAAATCTTCTCTTGCAACTACACCTCTATTTCTTTGAATAAGTAGTTTTAAAATATCGTATTCAGCAAGTGTTAAAATTAAAGCATCATCTTTGAAAAATATTTGCATATCACTTTCTACAATTTTAAAAATAGAAGTAGGTTCATCTTTTTTTACTTCAACTATTGATTCTACTCTTTTTAGGATAGTTTTGATTCTAGCTTGTAGTTCTCTTGGATTATAAGGTTTAGGAAGATAATCATCTGCACCTCGTTCTAATCCCATAACTTTATCTAAGATATCATCACGTGCAGAACTTATGATTATTGGGATATTAGATTTTTCTCTAATTTTTGGAATTAATTCTAAACCATCAATTTCAGGAAGTGTTAAATCTAAAATAAGTAACTTGTAATCTTTATTAATATTTAACATAGATAACCCGTTATAAGGGCTATCTGTATTTGTAACTTCTATACCAAATGATGCTAAATAATCTGTAATGATCTGAGCTAACTCTAAATCATCTTCTATCATCAGAACTTGTATGATGGGAAATCCTTTTTATTTAATTACTAATAGAATAGTTTGACCATATCTATTTATATAAACTCTTTTATGTATATTTTTATATTTCTTTAAAGCTTGTTCAACATTTGAAAAGTTTTTAATTTCAATATCTTCAACTTGTAAAATAATATCTCCGGGTTGGAAGCCAACTTTTTCAGCTTTACTTTTTGGTTCAACATCAGAAATTAGAATACCTTTAGAATCAGGTGAAAGTCTAAACTGTTTTTGCATATTTGCATCAATAGCATTTAGTCTTAATCCTCCAAGGATTCTTCCATTGTTTGATTGAATTTGAGCTAAAGTATTTCTATTTCCTAAAACAATAGTTAATTCAATATTTTTCTTATTTCTTTCAACTTCAAGTTTTATTTTCTGATTTGGTTTAAATGAAGCTACAACATTTTGTAATGCTGTTCGATCTTTAATTTTTTTACCATTAATTGTATAAATTAAATCGCCTCTTTTAAGACCATATTTAAAAGCAGGAGTATCAGGAGAAATATCAAGTACTAAAGCACCACTTTTATGGTTATAAACTTTTGATAATTCATTATCTAAATCACTTATAACAACACCTAAGTAACCTCTAACAACTTTACCATCAGCTACTAACTTAGTTACAACATCTTTAACCATTGCAACAGGAATAGCAAAACCAATACCATTGTTTCCACCAGATTTAGAAATAATAGCTGTATTTATACCAATTAATGCACCTCTTGAATCAACTAAGGCACCACCTGAATTTCCTGGATTAATTGAAGCATCTGTTTGAATATAGTTTTCATATCTATTTATTCCAACTTTATTTTTATTTAATGCTGAAATAATACCTTGAGTTACACTACTTCCAATTCCAAAAGGATTTCCAACTGCAAAAATTACATCACCAATTTTTAAAGAAGAAGATTCTCCAAATTTAATAGGATTTAAATCTTTTGCATCAATTTTAATTACAGCAATATCACTATCAGAATCTCTACCGATTAGTTTTCCTGTGTATTCAGTTGTATTATTTCCAATTGTTACTGTTATTTCATCAGCATTTTCTACTACATGATTATTTGTAACAATATATCCATTCTTAGATACGATTACACCTGAACCTAAAGATCTTTGTATTCTATTTTGTTTAAATTGATTACCAAATTGTTCTCCAAAAAATCTTTTGAAAAATGGGTCATTAAACATTTGAAGTGGAAGATTCTCAGCAGAAGCATTAACATGTCTTTTGGCTGAAATATTTACAATTGAATTTATTGAATCTTTGATACTGTTATTAAAAGATAGAATTTGATTATTAGTATTTGGTGCAATCCTAGTTGGATCTTTTTTCACCATATTAAAATTTATAGAATCAGCAAACAACTGACTAGCAATTAGTGTTGAAGCAAGTAAAAGTTTTTTCTTCACATTGTATCCTTTTGAATTTTTTGATAAAACTATTGTAAAGGAAAAATGTAAACTATTTTCCAATCAATAGTTAATACATGGTTAATAAAGGCGAAGGTTTCGACCTTCTTCCTTTATTTTATTGATTTTACAGATCAGATTTTAAGATAGCACCATTACTTGCATTTGTTACAAGTGATCTATATTGTCCTAACCATCTTGAAGTAAGTGGTTTTTTTAATGGAACAAATTTAGCTTTTCTCTCTGCAATTACTTCATCAGAAAGATTTGCTTGAAGAATATAGTTATCAACGTCAATATGAATTTCATCACCGTCTTCTAATAATCCAATTAATCCACCCTCAGCAGCTTCAGGAGAAACGTGACCAATTGAAGCACCTCTTGTAGCACCTGAGAATCTACCATCAGTAATTAAAGCAACAGTATCACCCATACCCATACCCATAATAAGTGAAGTAGGAGCAAGCATTTCTTGCATACCTGGACCACCTTTTGGACCTTCATATCTAATAACTACAACATCACCATGAGTTACTTTTTTACCAATAATTCCAGCAATTGCTTCAGCTTGACCATCAAAACATACAGCTTTACCAGTTAAAACTCTAGAACCAGTAATACCAGCTGTTTTAATAACTGCACCTTCTTTTGCTAAGTTACCGTAAAGAATCGCTAATCCACCAACTTGAGAGTAAGGATTATCAATAGTATGAATAATATTTGTATCTTTAATATATGCTTCAGAGATTTTTTCTAAAAGAGTTTCACCTGTAATTGTAAGGTTATCAAGTAAAATATCATCACCTCTTTTTGTCATTTCTTTCATAACTGCGTTTACACCACCAGCTTTATTAATATCTTCCATGTGAACAGTTGATAATGATGGAGAAATTTTTGCAATATGAGATACGTTTTTAGAAATTTTATTAATATCTTCTAAATTAAAATCAACATTAGCTTCTTTTGCAATTGCTAACATATGTAATACAGTGTTTGAAGAACCACCCATTGCCATATCAACAGCAAAAGCATTTCTTACTGCATTTTCATTTAAAATATTTGATAATTTAAATTTATCTCTATTTTGTTTGTCTTTTGCAATATCACAAATTCTTTTAGCAGCTTGTCTATAAAGAACTTCTCTCTCAGGAGTTAATGCTAAGATTGTACCATTTCCTGGAAGTGCAATACCCATAGCTTCCATAAGTGTATTCATAGAATTTGCTGTAAACATACCAGAACAAGAACCCCCACTTGGACAGGCATTACATTCGATATCTTTTAAGTCTTCATCTGACATTTCGCCAGCTTCATGTTGTCCAACAGCTTCAAAAGCAGTAGCTAAATCAATTGGAGTACCATCTTTAGTATAACCTTTTTCCATTGGTCCACCTGATACAAAAATTGTAGGTACATCAACTCTAATAGCACCCATAATCATACCTGGAACAATTTTATCACAGTTAGGAATAGCAATCATTGCATCTAACTTATGTGCATTCATTACAGTTTCTATTGAATTTGCAATTAATTCTCTTGAAGGTAATGAGAATAACATACCATCATGACCCATAGCAATTCCATCATCAACACCGATTGTATTAAACTCAAATGGTACACAACCATTCTTTTTAATTTCATCTTTTATAATTGCAGATACTTTATCTAAGAAAAAATGTCCTGGAATTATTTCAATAAATGAATTAGCAACACCAATAAATGGCTTATCGAAATCTTCATCTTTTAAACCAGTAGCTCTTAATAATGATCTATGTGGTGTTCTATCAAACCCTTTTTTTACTTCATCACTTCTCAATTTATAATCCTTTAAATATTATACGTATTTTATTGAATCATTATACATTTATTGATTTTCATTTTTTATTAAAAGGTTGAATTTTATAAATTTTTAATATTTCTTTGAAAAACTATTGACAAATAAATTAAAATCTATTATAATTCCCGTCCAATTTAAGAAGACTTATTCTTAATATTGAAGATATGTGCGAGTGTGGCGGAATAGGTAGACGCGTTGGACTTAAAATCCAATTCTGGTTTCAGAGTGT
>PJEL010001084.1_pt1 | contig 28972 bp, 24 predicted proteins | sample 1853271 | NCBI WGS metagenome assembly PJEL01 (sample SAMN08108733, study PRJNA415343) | Invertebrate metagenome, whole genome shotgun sequencing project. | host: Globobulimina | place: Sweden: Gullmar Fjord | collected 2015-08 | reverse complement strand
AGGGGGTGCTGAATCTTTCTCCCTGGTATTGGCCCAACTATTTTATTCCGTTGGCCGGGATGATCTTTGCCAATTGCATGAACAGCATCAGCCTTGCTGCCGATAGGCTGGCAGCAGAGACCAGCAGGGACATCGATTACGAACAGGCCCGCAATATTGCTTTCAGGGCATCGCTTATTCCTATTACCAATGCCCTGTTTGCCGTCGGGCTTGTATCTATTCCCGGCATGATGACCGGCCAGATCTTATCCGGTGTGTCACCGCTTATAGCAGCCAGGTATCAGATTATGGTCATGTGTATGGTCTTTGGGGCGGCCGGGATATCTTCCGCCTGTTTCCTGGCCCTGGTGAAGCCTGATTTTGCCCAAAAGACAATTTAAACCCGGCATAAATCTTTTGTTGACTTATGCATATTTACCTATTACTAGCTATGCCCATATATGCATACCTATGTATGCGATGTGCCAAACCTGCTGCGAGGTAGGGACGGAAAACCACGGGTTTCATTGAGACAGCCGGGTTGCGCTAACGAGCTGAGTTGCCGATGGAGAGGTGGCTCGGCTTCTTTTATTTTTTTCAGCTTCACCAGACATCTTCCGGATGTGAAATTACTGATACTTTCTTTGAAAAAATAAGGCATTGGGACATAACAGGGATTGACAAAATTTTTGGAGGGCGCCAAGATGAAAAACATACTAGCTTTGGTTTGCTGTTGCTGCATTATGCTGGCAACCGGTATTGCTTCTGCCCAGTCAGAAGTTCAAGAAAAAAACGCATCTTTTCAGGAAAAAAATCTCTCGACCCCTGAGGAGACATGGAACCAGTTCAGGAAAGCACTCCTTGAAGGAAACTATGATCTGGCACTGGAATACTGCTGTCCGGATAACAACAAAGCCGTCATCAGGTACAAAAGATTAGGCAAAGTAAAAACCAGCAGGATTTTCAAAAAAATAACATCCATTGAAAAGATATACCAGGATGATGACGTGGCCCAGTTCATGGTTCATCGTGATATCAGGGGGAAAATCCTCACCACGTATATGTCATTTGCCAGGATAGACAACCAGTGGAAAATAGATAAATACTGATTCATCCGGACAACAGGATCTGGTTTGTTTATTAGTCAGCTGGGTCAGGCAGCCACCCGTATCTCATTGACAGCCATGACAGCATCGCTACCGCAGGTTGGAACATCGGTAATGTACAACCCGCCGAATTCATTGTTGCAATCCGGGCAGCCGCGCAGCCAGAGAATATGGTGCCGGTAATTTTTCCTGGCCAGTTTCCGGCATACCCAGCGGCTGTTGACGCATTCAAAACAGTACAGCAGGGTCCATTCATCACCTTTTAACGCCAGAGCGCAGTCAAAGCACACCGGGATAATAAGTCGACGGACAGCTACATCCTGCACTTCATTTTCCGCAGAGGAAGCTAAAGAACGCATACCGAATCACTTTTTTGCCCTGCAGGGATTACGCGGAGAAGCACAAAAAATACAAATGTTCCTTTCACCTCTCCCTTTGTTTCAACATACCACCCTTTTTTCCTTGACTTTATCCCCCCTTTTTTCTAGTCAGTTTTAATTGCATCCAGCCAACGTACCGGTTGATCATTACTCGTCATTTTCATAGCGGGCAGAACATTATAAAATAATGTACTCTCTGTCGTATTTCTTGTGTTACTTTATGCTGCTCAGGCTTTTGGGTATCAAACAGATATTATCAATACATCCGGTGGCGACCCGGAAATCTCCTTCATAGGCCATGGATAATACAGAAAACAACAAATCCCTGATCGAGCAGGCGGGCGAAGACCTGTTCAGCTTTGCAATCGACCGTGCGGATATCAAATCACTTATCGCCCACCTGCCCAAAGAGGCAAAATGCAAGCCCGCTACGGTTGAATACGAGCTGCAGATCCTGAAAATTATCAGCGTCGGCTGGGCTGTCTCTTTTCACTTGGAAAGCAGCCCGCATAAAGATGAACTTGCAGAAGTTTTCTGGAAAGCAATCCATGGATTTTCAGAGAATCTCTCGGAAACAACCAGCCTTATGACCGGCCATGATATTGACTATTTCCAAATTCTCAAAGACCGGCTTGACATGTATGTGGCTGCCCTGACCAAAAAACCAGAGGCCGTTGAACCGGCCTCCGTAATAGGCCCGGAATTTTCCCGGGTCTGTGGGAGTATTGATGACATTTTCACGATCATGACCGGTTCCAGAATGTTCATTGCAATAGTCGGCAGTGTAAAGGAGCACCTCGAAACCATAAAACTGCATTAACCTCTGCAGGACGACATAACCGCACTGTTCTTGACCTGGGACCCATGACAGAAGCAGAGCTTAACCGCATGCGCAGAATTGGAGATTTCATCCACACAGGTAACTGACAAACCATGTATCGCCAGAGCAATGAATCGGACTTTAAGGCTATCTATGAAATCATCAACTCGGCAGCTGTCGTCTATAAAGGTGCTATTCCTGCCGACAGATGGCAAGAACCCTACATGCCTGAGGAAGAGTTGGCCAAGGAGATTGATGCCGGGGTAGTTTTCTGGTGCTGGGAAGTGGGTGGGGACATCCTCGGTGTCATGGGAATCCAGGATGTAAAAGACGTGACACTGATCCGCCATGCCTATACCCTTCCGTCATGCCAACGCAAGGGCATCGGCTCAAAACTGTTACAATATCTTACCGGCCTGACCAAGCGGCCCCTCCTCATGGGTACCTGGGCAGCTGCAGATTGGGCAATCAGGTTTTATGAGAAACATGGCTTTACACTTGTTACGGAAGAAGAAAAAGATATCCTGCTGAAAAAATATTGGGATATCCCGGCAAGGCAGGTGAAAACATCCGTGGTGCTCAGCAACTCACCGGTTAAAGGTCTCCTGTCATAACAGTAATCTCCTTACTAAAGGCGGTTAAGACAGATTGTTTTGTTTAGGAAAAGATGAAAACGATATCAAATTTCATATTAAGATTATTCGGCTGGCAGGCTGAACTGGCTGTGCCAATGCCGGAAAAATGTGTGCTCGCCGGCGCTCCGCATACATCCAACTGGGACTTTCCACTGGCAATTTTAGGCATGGCTGCCATGGGGACCAGGTTCAACTGGGTGGGAAAACACACGCTCTTCCGGTGGCCCTTCGGTATGCTGATGCGGGCACTTGGCGGCATCCCCCTTGACCGCCGGTCCGGTGGCGCCAGGTTCGCCATCAAGGCGTTTGAACTCTTCCGGGATCGCGATCATTTCATCCTGGCGATAGCTCCTGAAGGCACACGCCACCGGACTGAATACTGGCAAGCCGGATTTTACAAGATCGCCCTTAAAAGCAAAGTCCCCATTGCGCTTGGATATGTTGACTACAAGAAAAAGATGGTCGGCATCGGCAAAATCCTGGTCCCGTCAGATGACAGCAGCAAAGACCTTGCAGTCATAAAAGAATTTTACCGGGATAAGTCGGGAAAATACCCTGAAAAACAGGGAGAAGTGCAGCTTAAGAAAAAAATCTGAATAAACAGCTTTTATCCATCCAAAACCTGAACCATCTTTTCTTTTTCCTCTTGACTTTATTCCATATTTCTCCTAGTCAGTCTGTTTCTCTATATAAAAATAATTAAGTATAAACATAAACACAACAGGAGAATAAGAAATGTTCAGGCCGCAAATCAAGTTGATTGACTGCACCGTCCGTGACGGTGGCTTGATGAATAAATGGCAATTTGATGATAAATTTGTCCGTAACGTCTACCAGTCCCTTACCGACGCAGGTGTTGACTATATGGAAATCGGCTACCTCAGTTCAGAAGAGGCCTTTGACCGCAAAGAGTATGGTCCCTGGCGATTCTGTGCCGAGGAGGACCTGCAGCGCATAGTCGGCGACAGTGAAAAGAAAATAAAGCTTTCAGCCATGGCGGATATCGGCCGGATTGAATGCAAAGATATCCCGCCAAAGTCGGAAAGCTCTCTGGATATGGTGCGGGTTGCCTGCTATGTCCACCAAATTGACAAAGCCATTGCTTTAGCCCATCATTGCAATGAAAAAGGGTATGAAACCACCATTAACCTGATGGCAGTCTCCACTGTTGGGTTGCGGGACCTGAACGAAGCGCTTGAGGACCTGAACAAGAGCAAGGTGCCTATCATTTACCTGGTAGACTCTTTCGGCGCCTTTTACTCGGAAGACATTGATACGCTTGCTGTCAAGTATTTAGAGCGGCTGCCGGAAAAAACCATTGGCATCCATTGTCATAACAACCAGCAGCTGGCCTTTGCCAACACCATTGCCGCGATTATAAACGGCGTCAACTTCCTGGACGCCACCCTTTACGGAATTGGCCGGGGGGCCGGCAATTGCCCGCTGGAACTGCTCCTCTCGTTTCTTAAAAATCCGAAATTCAAAGTGCGGCCCGTTGTAAAATGCATTGAAGAAGATATCTTTCCCTGGGCCAAAAAAATAGACTGGGGCTACTCAGTACCTTACATGGTTACAGGTGTGCTTAACCAGCACCCCAGAACAGCCATGTCCCATATGGAATCGGATCATCAGGAGAAGGTCACCAGCTTCTTTGATTCAGTAACTACTGAATAACTGAAACCATAAAAAAAGCGGAGGAGTTAAGCTTTTATTGCTTAACTCCTCCACTACCACCCTCTTTCCGAAGTTTTCAAAAATAACATCTTCGAAAAGTACCTTCGGGCCACAACGAACATGGCCCTTTCCACCTAGCTCCAGCACCTTCACTGGCATTAAAAAGCTATCAAGCCATCAATTTTGTTAATACTACAATTAAACCGCTTACAAACCAGACGCCGCAAATTGCACCCACGGCCATCATAAATCCCATAAAGGCCATTCCCAAGGTTACCATTTCCTGGTCCTGTCTTTCCTGGATCATCTGCTCAGTCATTGTACACTCCCCGTTTGTACATTTTAATCTTTAAAAACTTCTTTTTGTGTGTATCGCAATGCATCTACATCGCAACATCTTCTATTAAGCAAGACTGCAACATGCGTGCCACACCGACCGACAACTTTTTGATATTATTGCGAATATATGCTCTTTTGCATAATAGTTCATAGTCTTAACGTTGGCCTCTTAAGCGAAATACTGGGCCAGCGAATGTTTCACTATTGAACAAGGCATACATGGTAGCGCTGCATAACGGGGCAGAGCGGAATGGATTACCAGTCAACCTGCAAACAACCGCCAAGTGACAAAAATTGTCACCCTTCTGTAATCTCATATATGGCAAGGATTTGACAGGGTGATGCGATGACAGAAATTGCAGTTTATCAGAGAATAACTTTGAACGTGGTTCATACTAAATAAAAAAAGGCGCTTCGGTTTCCCGAGAGCGCCTTTTCGGTTCAAAAATTAAAAAGATTTTACCAATTGCGTGGTCCTCTGCAGTTACCATTTCCTCCTCTACCGCGACCAGACACATATCTAGGGCTGTCGCCAAAAGCTTTTCCTGCTTTCTCTTCCATCAATGTCTGCAGGTCATACATTTCACCGGTGAGCTTGGCAACTTTCTTTTCATCAGGATTATCCTGGCTCATCAGGGCATCAAGCTCACTTCTTTTGACAAAAATCTGTTTTCTGGTTTCTTTGGTTTCTTCAAAAAATGCAGCCGTTTTCTCATTGTCCTTATCTCCATCGGCAAAATTGTTGCAATAGCTGTAACCACCGCAATCTCCAGAGCCGGGGCCGGGCCCATAGCCATAGTTGCCGCGGGCATCCGCCATGGAAAAACCGGCAAAACCAATTGCTCCGATCAGAGCTGCTGCTAATACATACTTTTTCATTTAATACAACCTCCAAAATTAGTTCTTTCTATTAATAAAAATCCTAAAAATCAGGACCTGTCATTGCTCTAGGTAATACCAAGAAGTGTGCCACTTTGATGAAGCATTCAAATATTTCATAGATTTCCTTTTAATTTCAACTAGTTGTTGTTTTGCAGGTAAGAAGTTGTACGACAGAGAAGGGGGACAAAACTGATCAATAATTACCCGGTCCACTGAAAAAATTGAATAATATTCTCCAGGCATACAGAATAATATCCGCAAAAAAATAAAGGATATCAGGGTCTTAAGTGCCACAATGTGGCAGTACCATTACTGGCATGAGGCTGGTTTGTCATTTTTTATGAACTAACACAAACTATTCGTTGAAAATGGATCATGGGCTTTTTCCGGGTAGTCCGGCTGTCACTCAATAATTGCTGTTTGCCGGCGGAGAGCTTTTTGATAAACACCTCTTTTGAGAGTAGTTGATATTTTTATATCCTGTTTCGCTGCTGTTGAAAAACATCCAGTCTTTTTAAAAAAAATCCATGCCCTGGTTTTATCCAAATTCTGAGTCATATTCATGCACGCAACACTTTCAATAATTTTTCCTAAAAAACCACTTACAAAACAGCAGAGCAGACAAATCACCACCGGGTTGTCGACCTACTTTTCCCCTTCCAGGGCCTCAACAACCAGCCCTTCGGGAAGTTCTTTTTGTGCCTTGACGCCCAGCTGACGTAATTCCTCGGTGCGCCTGACCAGGTTGCCCCGGCCTTCGGTGAGACGGTTGCGGGCCGTCCGGTATGAATCCTGGGCCTTGCCGATCTTGTGTCCCACATCATCCAGCGCCTCGACAAACCCCACGAACTTGTCATAGAGGTCACCCGCTTTCTTGGCGATTATCATGGCGTTTTTATTCTGGTCCTCATAACGCCAGATGTTGTTAATGATACGCAGCGTAGCCAGGAGCGTTGAAGGGCTGACCAGCATGATATTCTTGTTAAAGGCCTCGTTGAACAGTCCCTGCTCAGACTCGATAGCCGTCCAGAAAGCCCCTTCGATGGGCATGAACATGAGCACGAAATCCAGAGTCCTGATACCTTCAAGCTCCTCGTATTTTTTCTCGCTCAGGCCCTTAATATGGGTACGGATGGAAATGATATGCTCCTTTAGCCGCTTGGACCGCTTTTCCTCCGTATCGGCAGCACAGTACTTTTCATAAGCGGTCAGGGAAACCTTGGAGTCAATGACTATATCCTTATCCTCGGGCAGGTGAACCACCACATCCGGATGCCGGCGGCGCCCCTCTTCGCTCTCGTACTTTGCCTGGGTTTCATACTCCCGGCCTTTCTGCAGGCCGGACTCTTCCAATACCCGTTCCAGGATCATCTCGCCCCATGCACCGCGAGTCTTGCTTTGCCCTTTCAGTGCATTGGTCAGATTGACCGCATCCTCGCTGATCCGCTCGTTCAAGGATTTCAGATGGACGATTTCGCTGAGCAGGGAAACCCGTTCCTTGGATTCCTTGTCATACACATCCTCTATCTTTTTCTTAAACTCACTGAGTTGTTCACGAACCGGCTTTAACACAGAATCCAGGTTTTCCTTGTTCTGGTCGGTAAATTTCTGACTCTTGTCTTCAAATAACTTGTTGGCCACGTTCTGCAATTCCATTTTAAGCTGCTCCTTGGCCTCCTGCAGCAGGGTAAGTTTTTCCTCTCCACTTTTACGCTCGTCCTCCAGCCGTGTTTCCAATTCTGACAGCTTGGAGAGCAGGGAGGTATTTTCCTGATTGGCCCTGCCCAGATCCCCCTCAAGCCCGACAACCCTTGAGCTTTTCTCCTCGGCAACGGCACGACGCTCTGTTTCAATCGCCAGCTTATCCCTGAGCGCTGCAGTCTCTTCACCAAGCCCCTGCAGTTCGCCCTTAAGCTCCTCGATCTGCCTGTTTCTGCCAGCCAGGAAGAGCAGGCCGCCGATAACTCCCACTATGACTCCTGCCAGAACTGCCAGGATCAAGCCCATTTCATTCATCTAAAACTCCCCGTGTCGGATTTCGATCAGGGCAAGTCACGCTTGACACCCTTTATAAAAACCACTTAAATAGTTTTTCTATGAAATTTCAAAAAGAAAAGGTAATTTTAACAGGATTTCGGGCAACTGGCAAAAGTTCTGTCGGGAAAATCCTGGCCAAGCGGCTTGGTTTTGACTTTGTTGATACGGACAAAGCCATTGAAATGCGACAGGGCAAAACCATCGCGGAAATAGTGGCCCGGGGCGGCTGGGAGCTGTTCCGCAGCGAGGAAAAAAAGATGCTGCAGGAACTGGCGGTTGCCAGCAATGTGGTAATTGCCACCGGCGGCGGCGCGGTAATGCATGAAGAAGCCTGGGCTGAGCTAAGAAAAAACTCCATTGCCGTGTGGCTGACTTCCACCCCTGAAACCATCTGTAAACGGCTGGCAGAAGACTCTATCACTGAAGATCAGCGTCCGTCACTGACCGACGAGGGCACCATGGCTGAGATAGCCTTGGTGCTCAAAGAGCGGCAAGAGCTCTACCGGGAAAGTTCTGACTTGAGCCTGTCAACCGAAGGAAGGACGCCGGTGGAACTGGCAGAAATTGTTTTCCTGGGAATTCAGGAAGAATAGCTACCTGCAAAAGCAGATCCACATAAAGCATGTATTCATGCAGAACACTCTCTTTCTTTTTCTAGCCCTGAAGAAGAGCAAGAATTTTCAGGAACTTCATGGTATAATTACTCTTTTTACTTGCAGGTTCCTCGACTAAGGATATAGAAAATGGCTGGTAACACATTTGGCAAAACATTTAGGGTAACAACCTGGGGAGAATCCCACGGCCCTGCAGTGGGTGCCGTAATTGACGGCTGCCCGCCCGGCATCCCGCTTTCCACCGATGATATCAAACGCGATATGGACCGGCGGCGGCCCGGCAAGGGTGCGGGAGAAAGCCCCCGCAAGGAACCGGACAAGGTTGAAATACTATCCGGCACCTTTGAAGGAATGACCACCGGCACCCCTCTTGCGCTGGTTATCTATAACAAGGATGCTGAAAGCAAGGCGTATGATCATCTGCAGAACATCTTCCGGCCCGGGCATGGAGATATCACCTACCTGAAAAAATATGGCCTCCGGGATCATCGCGGCGGCGGGCGAGCCTCGGCCCGTGAAACAGCAGCCAGAGTTGCAGCCGGTGCAGTGGCCAGACAGATACTGGGCCTGGAAAACATTATTGTCTCTGCCTACACAACTGCATTGGGTGGCATAGAAACAGCCAAACGACAGTTTTCCGAAATCGTAGAAAACCGCTTGTATTGCCCGGACAACGAAGCTGCCGCCCGTATGGAAGAAAGAATTGCAGAAGTAAGGCGGCAGGGTGATTCCCTGGGCGGCATTGTTGAAATAAGGGCGACCGGCAGCCTGGCGGGACTGGGTGAGCCGGTTTTTGAAAAACTGGATGCAGCCCTGGCTCAAGCGCTCATGTCCATTGGCGCAGTCAAGGGAGTAGAGATCGGTGCCGGTTTTTCTGCAGCCGGGATGCTCGGTTCGGAAAACAACGATGCTATTACCCCTGAAGGATTCGAGACCAACAATGCCGGCGGCATCCTGGCCGGCATCTCAAGCGGCGATGACATAATTGCCCGGGTGGCTGTTAAGCCCATCCCCTCGATCAGCAAGGAACAGAAAACCGTTGACCTGGAAAACAACCCGACAACCATCAAAATTGGTGGGCGGCACGACATCTCAGCTATTCCACGTATTATTCCAGTCTGCGAAGCCATGGTCTGCCTGACCCTGGCTGATCATCTCTTGCGCCAAAGGGCAATTGCAATCTGATCTCCTGCTGAATTTCAAAGGTCAGGCGTGTTGTAACAGGACATTCATTCTTCATTAAACGGAAAAAAGAAGATGGCTAAAAAGTCTTCAGCCAAAAACATAAAAAACATCTGGATGCTCTCCCGCGAATATGACGGGCTGGCCGGGGCCGGCGGCGTCAAGGATGTAAGCAGACAGCTTGCCGAATCCCTAGCCAGGGCCGGCAGGTCAGTGACAGTCGTTCTGCCATGCTATGGCTTCATGGATCCGGAAAAGTTGGATTTCACAAGGCATGACATCTCTTTTGAGGTGGACATGAACTATACTGCCGAGGACCGCCGGGAAAGCGTTCTGCTCTGGTATGCCAAGCTGAACGGAGTGAATATTTACCTGGTTGATGCTGAGCGCTACCGGGAAAAACTGGGCGTCTACACCTACACCCCGGAAGAGGAGGAAAAAGACCCATCCCATTATCGGGGCAGCAGTCACTTTGACTATTTTGCCATGAATATTCTCCTGCAGAAGGCAGCGCTTGACCTGATGATCCTGCTTGATACAAGGCCTGACATCATCCATTGCCAGGACGCCCACACGGCCATCCTGCCCGCCCTGCTTAAGGAGGCTAGTATCTATCGCCACTATTTCAGGAAGACCGGCAGTATTGTGACCATCCATAATGCCGGCCACGGGCATCACCAGGAAGTGGCAGATCTGCCCTTTGCCCGGGCCATCTGCGGGTTGCAGTATAATGTTATTTACAACAACCTGCTGAATGGCAAGTTCGACCCTTTCCTGGTTGCTTCACCCTTTGCGGTTCTCAACACGGTCAGCGAGAACTATGCCAGGGAGCTTCGCGAAACGGATGACGATGTGTTGACCGGCTGGTTAGGACACCGGCTTATGGCCAGAGGGGTTCGCCTTGAGGGAATCACCAACGGCTTTAATCCGACTGATTTTGATACGACCAAGCCGCAGAAACTCGGGCTGCCGGCAGGCTATGATCCGATGAAAAAAGACCTTGCCGGAAAATTGACCTGCAAGAAGGAGTTTGTAAAACAGCTGGCCAAGCAGAGAATCTCAGGGGTAAGGCGGTCCGGATCACTGGACTATCATCCGGATCAGCCGCTTTTTACCTTAATCGGCAGGCTGATGGGCCAGAAGGGAATAGATATATTAATCGAAGCCCTTGAAAAACTATTAACTGTTGACCAGAATTTCCAGGTCCTCATTCTTGGCAGCGGCGCCAGGGAACTGGAGCAGGCACTTATCAGGCTGGCCAGAAAAAAAGCAAACATCGGCAGAATCTGCTTGCTGAGCGGCTATGACCCGGCGCTGGCCAACAAAATCTATGCGGCGGGCGATTTTTTTCTCATCCCGTCCCGGTATGAGCCGTGCGGCCTCACCGACTACATTGCCCAGCTGGCCGGCAGCTTGCCCATCGTACACCATGTGGGTGGCCTGGTAAAAGTCGAGGACGGAGTTACCGGCTTTGCCTTTACAGATTACTCTGCCGATGCGCTGACCGGAGCCATGCTCAGGAGTATGCGGGTTTTTCGTGATACGCCGGATAAAATCCTGGCCATGCAGGTGGCTGCTGTAAAGCGTATCCGTGAGAAATATACCTGGGATAAGGTGGTGCATCGCTATTTTGAGCTCTATGTAAAAGCAATGGATATGGTTAACTGAAAGATTGAATTTTCTAAAAAAAATATTCGCATCAACATATAAAATGCGCCTGAGGAGGTTACACAATGGCTATTAAAATTGGCATCAACGGTTTTGGTAGGATCGGCAGATCTATCTTCCGCGCCCAGGGTCAGTATGAAGCATTTGCCGATCTGGAAATTGTCGGCATTAATGACCTGACTGATAATAACACGCTGGCCCATCTGCTTAAGTACGATTCGGTAATGGGCGTTTACAGCAAGTCGGTTGTGGCGGATGATCGCGGCATAAAAGTGGACGGCCGTCATATCGAGATATTCAATCACCGCGAACCGGCTGATATCCCCTGGAGTGAACTGGGGGTTGAATATGTGATCGAATCCACCGGCCGCTTCACCGATAAGGACAAGGCCCACGCCCATATTGACGCAGGTGCCCAAAAAGTGGTCATATCAGCACCGGCCAAGGGAGATATCAAGACCATCGTTATGGGAGTGAATGAGCATGAATATGATCCCACCGAACACCATGTGGTGTCAAACGCCTCCTGCACGACGAACTGCCTGGCACCCATGGTGCGGGTCATCCTGGACAACTTCGGAATCAAACATGGCCTGATGAACACCATCCATGCCTACACCAATGACCAGCGTATCCTCGACTTTCCGCACAGCGATCTGCGGCGAGCCAGGGCCGCAGCCCTGTCCATGATCCCTACCAAAACAGGAGCAGCAGCGGCATTGTCACTGGTTATCCCTGAATTGAAAGGCAAGTTTGACGGGCTGTCGGTGCGCGTTCCCACACCTAATGTCTCCCTGGTCGATGCGGTCATGGAGGTGGAAAAGGAGACCACCGTACCGGAGATCAACCAGGCCCTGAAAGAGGCGGCCAACCGCTACCTGGGCTACTCGGAGGAACCTCTCGTTTCCATAGACTACCAGGGCAACCCGCACTCCTCTATTATTGACGCCGACTCCACCAAGGTGATCGACTCCACCCTCGTCAAAGTATTGACCTGGTATGATAATGAATGGGGATATTCCAACCGGGTGCTGGATCTCATCCTGCATATGGAGGCCAACAAGCCCCTGTAAAAAGGTCCTTTTAATTTATGCCGACCCAAGACCAGACAGCAGCCGATACCCTGACCATCGACTCCGATGCGCTCAAGGCCAACCTCCTGGAAACCGCCACCGATGAAGTGACCATCGACCCTTCGCTGGTGGTATTGGGGGAGATTGTCAGCAAGTACAGGGGGATCAGCAAAAACCTCGATGAACTGCTCTACGAGGTCTGTCATCCCTATCGTAACTGGAACATGCTGGTACCGCGGCTGCGGGCCTTTGTGCTGAAGAATTTCAGCCATTACCTGAATCATGAAAAAGGCCCGGCGGCCTTTGACCGTTTCAGTATAATTTTCTTCCAGGCCATAGTCGACTCCCCAAAAAACAAAACCCTCATGGCCCAGGTCATTGAAAGTCTGATCGCCTATACCGATAAACTGATCAGCAACATGGACCATGAGAAACTCATGCTCTATGAAAAGGTTTTTGCGACGTTCTTCTCCCGCCTGTACAGCCTGGAAGAGGATATCCTCATCCAGATGGTGCAGGGCCAGCACCCGATGAAAAAAACCGCCACCAAGCTGCTTGCTATTGAAAAGGAGCAGATGCAATATGACTTTAAGCCTCTTGCCATACTGATGAAGCGGATTCTCTCCCTCAACTATCAATACTGGCTGCAGGAAAAAGATCCCCTTGTCTGGTTTACCAAGGAATGCGGCGAGATATGTAAAGGCTGGGAGGCAGGCCAACTTTTCAATGCCATATCCTACCAACAGCTCGAAAAGCACCAGAAAACGCTCAATGGCATTGATATTGACAAAGACCCCAACCATGCCCTGGCGTCCATCCTTGAACTCCCGTCCCACATGGACATTGTCAGGCTGTACAAAGATGTACCGGGAAAACTGAGCAAGGAACACGACCCTGCCAGAAAAGCGGATGAAGGTCCAGAGACTATTGACCGGTTCAGTGAAAACCGCAAACTTCTTTTCCTGTTTCGCATCATGGAGACTTCCGGGCTGGCGCTTATCCATGAAGAAACCCTGCGGGAGATCAACCGCAGCCTGGTACAACTTATCAGGCTGCAGACCTATGAGGAGATTGAACAGTTCCTGCTGACCACCTTCCAGCTGCTCAATGCAAATGTCCGCAAATACCCACATACCTCGCTGCAGTGCATCCAGGTACTGGGTTCCGAGGTTTTTAACCGGGGCAACAGCAGGCTGGTGGAGGCATTTCTTTGGGAGACCGTACGATTCGGCTTCCAGTATGCCAATGTTACCGGTGTGGATGAAGACTGGCAGCCCATTACCAACCCGACCCACCTGGCTAATATCAGGGTATGGATCAACCTGATCATGCAGGAACCCAAGTGGTGTTCGACACTCTTTTCAGCCCTGATTATCAACCTGAAGCTTTCCGGGACCTGCGTCAAGGACACCGATCTGTTCCAGCGCGACATTACCCAGCTGCTGAACCATCCCATTGAACCGGTATATAACCTGTTCAAACAGTTTGCCAAGCTCATGCCTGTTTTCTTCAATGAGATAGGCGCAGAAGGATACCTGCGTGATGTTTCCACCGACATAGACGAGATCCATAAGCGCAAGGACGTGCTGATTCATTTCCTGCGCAAACAGAGCCATGTGGAGAGCAGCAACCTGATTGTTGATTTCATCGAGGCAATCTTTGCATTCTGGAAAACCGGGAACCGAGATTTTCTGAAACCTTTTCTGCCGGAGGAGGTCTATTCACAGGTAAAGACCAAGGGCATCTTTGTTGACGGCATGAACAAACTCATGCAGAGAATTTTTGAACTGCCCTCCATTTTAGAAATTGAAGACCTGCTTGAATGGGACGACAAGCGACGCGCCAGGTTTCTGGAGGAACAAACCGATATAGCCAAAACCGAGACCAAGCGTTTTGACCAGTTGGTAAGGATGTACAAGCTTCTGCACCTCAAGTACAATCTCGGTTTCCAGGAAATGCGGCACCAGTTAAAGCAGGCAATCAACAGCGGTTTTCCGGAAATGGAGCAATTGCTGGCCGATCTGGAGATCTGCGATACGCACCAGTGTCTGGATTCCCTGCTAACCCATCTTGAAGGGCTGCAGCAGATAATCCTGAGCGAGGAAAAGTTCGAGGCCAAAGAGGATATTTACTACAAGCGCCACATAGCCGTTGACATCCCGTCGGTTTACGGACGTTACCGGGAAAGGAAGTTTGATGCCCTTGGCCTGACATTCCGACTGGAGAACCTGGCCAATCTCTATCTGGAGAGACTGCCGGAAACAGTCAACCTGTCGTTCATTACCAGGGCAACTTTTATCAGCATCATCAAGTGCTTACGGCTGTACCTGCGGGCTCTTAACATTGATGGCATACGAAGCAGACGGCTAGAAACTTACTTGGATCTGCTGTCCAGCTCCATCGGCATCAAACGGTTTTCCTACACCCAGTACCTGGATATCTTCCGGGGGCTTTCTGACGGGGTGAAAGATGTAATCTATACACACTATACGAATATTCACCAGAACAATCTGTCCATCATCATTCCCCAGATTGGCGAGGTCAACCTGCTGACCAAGTACAGGGCCCAGTGGGACGACAATGATGCCAACGTTTCTATTCTTCGCCTTTCAGAAGCTTTTTTCAGGGACCTGATCGCCGGCACCTTCGGACTGCAGCACCTGGACAACTTCATTACCAGGATCATGCAGACCCTGGAGAGCCAGAAAGAGGTCTTCGATGAGGAGAACCTGGACCTGCTGATGACCTACAACCCTGAAAATGCGATCAGTTTCCTGCATAACTGCAATATTAATACCCGTAACCTGATCCAACTGGGCAACAAAGGATATAACCTGACCCAGCTGGCTTATGACAATAAGCCTGTGCCGTATGGCTTTATCATAACAACAGAGATCTTTCGCTGCTGGCCGGTGGTCAATAAGTTCCAAAAGGCCCGCGATGAATTCATGCGTCAGCTGCGAAGGTCACTTTCCGAACTGGAGAACTTAACCGGGCACCAATATGCCTATTCAAAGAATCCGCTCCTTTTGTCAGTAAGAAGCGGCGCTGCCATCTCCATGCCGGGCATGATGGCAACTATTCACAACGTCGGCCTGAACCAGGATATTGTCGAGGAATTTGCCAAGTCATCCGGCAAGGAATACCTGGCCTGGGATAACTACCGGCGCTTTATGCAATCCTGGGCCATGACCGAGGGCATGAAGAGGGAGCAGTTCCAGGCCTTGATGAACAACGCCAAGGCCCGTCACAATGTCAAAGTCAAAAAGGCCTTTACCCCGGCCCAGATGAAAGAACTGGCGCTGGAATACCAGAAAACCATCCGCAGCGTCGGCATAGGTATACCTGACGATCCATGGCTGCAGCTCACCGGTGCCGTGGAAATGGTGTTTAATTCGTGGAATGCCGTTAAAACAAGAGAGTATCGCTCCCTGATGGGTGCTTCGGACTCCTGGGGAACCGCTGTTATCATCCAGACCATGGTTTATGGCAACCTGAGCCAGGAGGCGGGCAGCGGCGTTTTGTTTACGGCACATCCATACCGTAAGGTCAGCAGGGTGGCCCTGTGGGGTGACTATGCCATTGGTGACCAGGGAGAAGATATTGTCAGCGGCCTGGTGACAACCTATCCAATTTCCATTGAACAGGCAGAAATTGACGGCCGTTCCGAGAAAAACACCCTGGAATCCCGCTTTCCAGAGATATATAAAGGCCTGCTGGAGCTTTCCCGCGAACTGGTCTATCAGAACCGCTGGAACCCGCAGGAAATTGAGTTCACCTTTGAAAGCCCGGATGCCAAGGACCTGTTCATCCTGCAAACCCGGGACATGATCACCATTAAAAAGAAAGAAAATCTCCTTGTTTTCGAAAATGCTGATGAGCTGGACTCTTTGGTTCTTGGTAAGGGCATAGGAGTCAGCGGCTCAGCTCTATCCGGCCGGGCCGTTTTTACCCATGAAAATATCGAGGAGCTACGAAGAATAGACCAGAATATCCCTCTCATCCTTATTCGCCAGGATACGGTGCCGGAGGATATTAAAGAGATCTCCCTTGCCCAGGGGTTGCTCACTGCCCGCGGTGGTCAGACTTCCCATGCCGCAGTGGTTGCCACTCAATTAGAAAAAACCTGCGTGGTCGGCTGCAAGGATCTGCATGTCTATGAAAGCAAGCAGTGTTGCGAAATTAACAACCACACCATCCGTTTCGGAGACCATGTCTCCATTGACGGCCGTAAAGGGCACTTCCTGAAAGGCGAACATGCTGTGCGGGAAGAAGTCCACATCTTACCTATATGATAACGAGGCAATATTACAGTATTTTCTGCGTTATCAGCCAGCTCGCGTAGTTTTACTACAGCGAACTGACTTCTGCCTTGAACCTACAGCAGATAAGCGACCAAAGGGAGACTCCGATCTCGCCTTGTTATTTTTTAGTAATATGAACAACAAAGCTCATTGACTCTTGAAACTGCCCTAAGAAAATGCCCCAAATAAAAGCCATCATATTCGACCTGGACGGCACCCTCATCGATTCGGTTACCGATCTGGCCAATAGTGTCAATTATGCCCTGGCAAAGATCGGCCTGGAGACCCATACCAGGGAAGAAATCAAGAGTTTTGTCGGGGACGGTGTACAGAAGCTCATTAAAAGGTCGCTTGGCCAGACCCACTTGAGTAAATTTGATGAGGCCTTTGCCATCTTCATGCGCCATTATGACCTGCACTGCACCGACAACACGATTCTATATCCCGGTACTGCAAGCATTGTTGCTGAACTGGCAACAACCCACAACCTTGCTGTCTTAACCAATAAAAGCCATAAATTTTCTGTCAAGATCCTGGCAGCACTTGGAGTCCTTACTTACTTCATAGAAGTGTTGGGTGGCGACAGTTTACCGGTTAAAAAACCGGATCCGGCCGGTATTTTTTACCTGGCTGAGAAGTGGAACCTGACACCGGACCAGATAATCATGGTGGGGGACCATGCCACTGATATTGAGACCGGCAAAAGGGCTGGCTGCAAAACGGTCTTTATTAATGGCGGTATCGGAGAAACAAGAGGGCTGACTCCGGATATGACAATTGATAACTTTTCAGAATTGCCGAATATTCTAAAAAAGGGGACAGGCATTTTAGGCACTTCTGTTTTATACAGATAATATTGTTTTTGAATGACAATAACCCCAATTATTACTATTAGTTATGGCCTACTATAAAACTAGTATAAAATCTTGACATAAACCCCTTGCGTCGGTAGTTTGCAATAGTTTTGGCGTTTCACACAAAATGATAAATAACTTAAACAAGTTATGACCTGCGAAGAACATGCCCGAGAAAGAATAGATCAACTTCTTGTCCAAGCCGGCTGGCAAATCCAAGATGTCAAAGAAGCCAATATCCATGCTGGCAAAGGCGTTGCTATCCGAGAATTCCCTCTTCCCGGTTATGGTTTTGCCGACTACCTCCTCTATGTGGAGGGCAAAGCCGCCGGCGTAATCGAAGCTAAAAAAGTCGGCACCACTTTAACCGGTGTTGAAATCCAATCCGATAAATATTCCAAAGGACTACCCGATGGCCTCCCGGCCTGGATAAAGCCGCTCTTTGGTGATGAGTTGAATACGATTATTGAACAATTGAATGAGGCGTTGGCGGCATAACATGCAAAGTGAACACGGTGAAATAGTCATTTATCAGGCCGAGGACGGGCAAAGCCTGCTTGAAGTCCACCTCGGGAAGGAGACAGTCTGGTTGACCCAGGCGCAAATGGTGAAACTTTTTCAGAGAGATCAGTCAGTTATATCCCGCCATCTTCGGAATGTTTTCAAGGAAGGAGAATTGGACGAAGAAAGCAATATGCAAAAAATGCATATTGCAAATTCAGATAAACCTGTCGCCTTCTATAATCTTGATGTCATTATTTCTGTCGGTTATCGAGTCAAGTCGCAACACGGAACCCAGTTCCGAATCTGGGCAACCTCTGTACTGAAAGACCATCTCATTAAAGGCTACACCGTAAACGAAAAACTCCTGGCCGAGAAAGGTCTCTTTGAGATGGAACAGACAATCGCCCTTCTCACAAAGACATTAGCAAGACACGAGGCTCTCAGCGATGAAGGCAAAGCCGTGCTGGAAGTGGTCAGCAGATATGCCAAATCCTGGTCGCTTCTTCTAAAGTATGATGAAGACAGACTGGAGCTGCCAAAGGATCGTCATCCATTAAAAAAATCCCTTGATTATGAAAAGGCAAAAGAGGCACTTGCTTCACTCAAGTCTGAATTGATGGAACGCCAAGAGGCAGGCGACCTTTTCGGCCAGGAACGGGATCGGCACCTGCAAGGCATTCTTGGCAACATTGATCAGACATTCGGAGGTCAGGACCTTTATCCCAGCATTGAGGAAAAGGCGGCCCATCTCCTTACTTTGTCATCAAGGACCATCCTTTCAGCGACGGCAACAAACGGAGCGGCTCTTTTCTTTTTCTGATTTTTCTTAAAGAAAACAATCTGCTGGAGCAGTCCGGGATCAATGATAACGCCCTTGTTGCCCTGGCCCTGTTGATTGCTGAAAGCGACCCGAAACAGAAGGATCTGATGATTAGACTGATTATCAACCTTTTGACCCCGACATCATTGCCGCTGAAATTGTCGAAGACCTCGAAGCTGCGCTAGAACAGTTTAGAGAAATAGCTGAAGACTTAGGCGCAGAAGTGATATTCCGAGATTTCAATGATAATTAGTGGAATTCTGTCCCCTTTGTGTAACTGTTTGCTGACCACTGATTACTGGCAGCTGATCACTGTCTTTAAATCACCAACTCACCAAACTCGGAAGCCACCAGGTCCTGCAGGGAGGAAACCGCTTTGAAGGCATCGCGCAGGATTTCCTTATCCCGCGGCGAAAGAATCCTGGGGTCAATGTAGGTATCGATCTTCTCGCCTCTTGAAGCTTTGGAAACCTGGGACTTCAGGGCATAATGCAGCAGAACCTGATAGGCGGCTTCGAAATATTCTCCGTCATTGGCGTGGATAAAGCCATTTTCAACAAGCTTGGCTATTCTTTTCAGGGTCCCTGTTTCCCTGACGCCGTTCTGCAGGGACAGGATACGGATCGCCTCCACCACAAAGATAAGGCCGCTGCGCTTGACATCAAGTTCACCGCGATGCTCGCCACCTTTTTCGGTCAGAAAACGGCCCAGAAAACCGAGCGGCACCCGGTGGCCGCCCTCTTCCTCGTGCAGAACCCGCAAAACCTCATGATGTTTTGCCAATTCATCAAAGGCATAGTTATTGAGCTCCTTGAACAGGTCAATATCACCGGCAATTGGTGCTGCATCAAAAAGAACTGTGACAAAGCGGCCCATCTCGCGCACCTGGGACTCAAACCAGTATCGTATCTGCTGCTTCCATTCGGAGAGGCTTTTGCGCCAAATAGGGTTGCATGACATGATGTAGCCGGGACACCAGACAAAACCTATCTGGTCGAGATACTTGGACAGCCTGCAGCTCAAATCAATATAGTACTGATCATACTGGTAGTTTTCTTCGTTGTCGGCAATGATTATGCCATGGTCCTGATCCGGGGTAAGCAGATTTTCCAGGCGGCCATGGCTGCCGGTGACATAGAGGCAATAGGGGGCCGGCGGCTCGCCCAGTCCTTCGGCGGCCAACTTTAAGGCCTGCCGGTGAATGTCACGGTTGATCAACGAGATCATGGCGACAATGTCATAGGCCAATCTGCCCGACTGCAGCCTTTCCTCAGCCATTTCAGGAAGCTTGTTCTTGATTGCTTTTAAGGTTGCCACCTCGGTGGCATCCTTTATCCCTTCAATCAGAGCCAACGGCTCAGGGTACCGCAGCTTGAGCAGCTGCCGCAAGGTGACAATCCCGGCAAGCCTGTCCTTTTCGACCAGCGGCAAATGTTTGACGCCGCTCTCATGCAGAACCGACAGGGCGCGGTAGATGGTATTGTCAGGATGCAGGATGGTCGTATCACGAGTCATGACCTTGGATACCGGGGTGGTCTCAGGATCAATATTGTCAACTGTTACTACCCGCTGCATGATATCCCGTTCGGTGAAAATGCCGACCGGATGGGCCTTATGGTCTACCACAATGATGCTTGACGCCCCCTGGCCGGCCATTTGCTTGAACACGTTCTTCAACGTTTCATCCGGCTTGCAGGTCAGCACATCCGCTTCCATTACAGAGCGCAGGCTTTCACGGTATGGAAATGACTCCACCTGTTTTAGGCTCTCCCTGGTTTCCTGGAGCCTCTTCAGTGAATCAAGATCTACTTCGGCGCGTGTAATGTTGTTGTTCATGTGCACCAACCTTATTTATGGCATCCTGCGACAACTTCAATGTAAAACAATAATATAGTCATGCAAATACAACAATATGTTTGTGGGAAAAGGCGAAAGGGAAAAGGCGAAAGGTTTAAGCAAAACACTAAACACTGGGGACTGGAGACTGGAGACTGGAGACTGGAGACTGGAAAAAATATAATTCAGGGGTTAGCAAAGGCAAAAAAAAGCGCAGGGCCCCGCAATCGGAACCCTGCGCTTTTTGGTTTAGATTGTACTGTGAACTAACGGTTATTATTCACCCTGGACCATCTTCTTGATCTCATCAACGATCTCAGGGTTGGCCAATGTCATAATGTTACCCACGTCGCCTTTATTGGAGATGGCGCCGAGCACCCGCCGCATGATCTTGCCGGAACGGGTCTTCGGCATATCGGGCACGATCCAGACCTTGCGCGGCCTGGCGATCTTGCCTATATCGGAACAAACCTGCTCAGAAATCTTCTTGGCCAGTTCCTCGGAAGCTTCAATACCGGGCCTCAAGGATACATAGAGATCCGGCTCTTTGCCCTTTATTTCGTGGGCCACCGGCACTACTGCAGCCTCGGCAACCTCATTGGCATTCAAGGCAGCGGACTCGATCTCCTTGGTTCCCAGACGGTGGCCGGAAACATTAATAACATCGTCGATACGACCGAGGATACGGAAATATCCGTCAGCAGCAACCACTGCCGCATCACCTGCAAGGTACGGCCAATCGCGCCAGTCCTTGCTGTTACGATCTTTGCAGTACTGACCGTAATAGGCATCAATATACCGCTCCCGATCGCCATAAACAGTCTGAAAGCCACCAGGCCATGGGTTCTTGATGCAGATGTTGCCGGCCTTGCCTTCACCGGGCAGAATCTCTTTGCCGTCCTCGTCCAGGACTATCGGATGGATTCCGGGAGCGCCTGGACCGGCACTGCCCGGTTTCATCGGAGAAATGCCCGGCAGGGTGGTACACAGGAAGCCGCCTGTCTCGGTCTGCCACCAGGTGTCAACGATGACTGCTTTACCCTTGCCGATCACCTCATGGTACCATTTCCAGACCGCCGGCTCGATGGGCTCACCCACCGTAGTCATGTGCTTGAAATTATAGTTATACTTGGCCGGTTCATCCGGTCCGATCTTGCGCAGGGCCCGGATAAGGGTCGGCGCGGTATGGAAAATATTGACGTCCAACTCTTCAGCGATGCGCCAGCAACGGCCGGCATCCGGATAGTTCGGGACACCTTCAAAAATCACCGATGAGGCACAGATGGACAGTGGTCCGTAAACGATGTAGGAATGGCCGGTGATCCAGCCGATGTCCGCCATACACCAGTAAACATCCTCGGGATGAATATCCTGGACATACTTAGATGTTCCTGCGGCATAGGCCAGGTAGCCGCCGGTGGAATGCTGACAGCCCTTCGGCTTACCGGTGGTACCACTGGTGTACATCAAAAACAGCGGAGCCTCGGCCGGCATGGAAACCGGGGCCACCTTGACTCTCTTATAACCTTTCAGCACTTCGTTCATTGAATAGTCACGGCCTTCAACCAGGGCTGAAGAACTGGAGTATTTTTCAGGATGACGCTGCCATACCAGTACTTTCTCAATTGTATGGCCTTCTTTTACGCTGATGTCGTAGGCCTCGTCAGCGTTGGCTTTATGGTCGATCCATTTACCGCCACGGTAGTAGCCGTCGATGGTGATCAATACGCGACTCTTAGAGTCAACTGCACGGTCAGCGCAGGCTGACGGGCTGAAACCGCCAAAAACAACAGAATGGATGACCCCAAGCCTGGCCAGTCCCAGCATGGTGATTGGCAGTTCGGCGGTCATCGGCAGATGCAGGGTTGCCCGATCGCCAGCTTTCAGACCACAGAAGTCACGAAAGACAGCTGCTACCTCATTCACCCTGGTATAGAGTTCCTGGTAGGTGATGTGCTCAATCCGCTCATCTTCGGAGTCAGACACAAAATGAATTGCTGTTTTGTTTTTGTTCTTGGCAAGGTGTCTGTCAATGCAGTTATAGCTGACATTAAGCTTACCGCCGACAAACCACTTCCACAGTGGTGCGTCACTGGTGTCAAGTGTGGTATGCCACTTCTCGTCCCAGTCCAGCAGATCAGCATATTCCGTAAAGCACTCCGGAAAATTGTCCAGGCTGAACCGGTCGTAGATAGACTCATCATTCGCATTTGCCTGGGCCTTAAACTCTTCTGAAGGATAATAATAATCTTCTTCCTGCCAGTGCACCGCAATTTGGGCTTCATTTACTTCCATTTCATCTTTTTCGCTCATAGGTCTGACTCCTCTCACAAAAAATTAATTTTTCAACCTCAAGGTCTTACAACCCAATTACTTTTCCAAAGGTTTTATCTATAATTGATCCAAAAAATAATTACTAGGTAAAAACACCTACTAGTCGTCAATTTTATACATTCTTTGTTCTTTGTCTATTTCAGGGACCTTGAGCAGCCTTTCTTCAGGTGGTTTCGCCAGTTCCTTTTCCAGGTAATCTGCTCGTTGCAGGATGGTGGGCGGCTTTTCTTCAATGTTGCGCATAAAGCGCCAGAGAAAGCCCGGCCCCTCGAGAATTTCCGGGTCCAAAGCCAATGCTTTACGGTAGTCAGCCAGGGCTTTTTCGTATTCGCCCAACCGGTCATATAAAATTCCCCGGTTAGCGTAGGGTGCTGCCATTTCCGGAGCCAGTTCTATTGTCCGGTTAAATTCGGCCAGGGCCGCGGCAGACTTATTGGTCTGCATATAGGTTATTGCCAGGCCGAGATGGGCATTTGCCAGGTCCGGATTTTTCTTTAAGGCTTCAGAAAATTCTTTAACCGCTTCTTCATATTGTCCATCTTCGAGCCTGTAATTTCCTGCCTTGACGTTATAGTCCCCGGGATTGTCTTCAACCCCGACCCGCCAATAGAAAATAATCCCCATTATAACCAGCAGACCAATTATATATGGGACAGCCTTGGTATCAAATTTTATTTTTTTTTCCATCTTCTTGGTATTACAGCTTAAAAAACTTCACTATCATGTATTTGTTATAGAGAAAAGCAAAGGTCACAGAAATGAGGGCCGCAACAATATTGACCTTTTTCCTGAGTCTCTGAACCTCTTCTTCTGTTATCATCCTTTTGTTTTTTTTCTGAAACCTGTTGATGTTAATTGCCATTAACATTTTCCGCACAGGAAAAAACAAAAGTGCTGCAAAAAGAAACGACGTTGCTCCATACCAGATTGTGATCATAAGATTAAAAAAAGGACTCCGGACTCAAGGCCAAAAGACCTTGGTCGCGGAGTCCCTGATAAGGTTATAGGTTAATGGTTATGGCTTATCAGTATCAAGCCTTGCAGTTTTAACATCACCGATATCATCAACAAGAGCAACGATGTCTTTATCAGGCATGGTAGACATACCCATATGGTATGCCAGCATCCACATCATACCGACACCAAGAGCCCACCAGACAATCTGCCATACCCAGATGGATGGCATACTGAATACCCAGGTGGTAGCATCGTTTGGATTACCGAAGATGGTGTTGCCGATAACCGCGCCCGGTCCGATTGCAAAAATAAACCAGACGATGACAATGATCCAAGCAATTGGCTTAAAGCTCTGCTTGTCTGCAGGAACTGAAGCTGTTTCGGCGAGGAAATCATGGTACTTAGCCTTATGTTCCTTATCATCACCACCCTGAGTCATTGCAGATATAATGATTGCCGACCCAGCGTTAAATAAAATACCCCAAAAGGCTGAATGCATTGTCAATGGCCAGCGGCCCCAGGCAGTAATACCAAACCATTTTACACCGATGGACTCAGTCATCATTACTGCGACAAGACCAAGGATAAGACCGACTGTGATACCCTGACGGGTAAGCCATGGTATATAGATGACACCTACGATGGCAGGCCACATCTGGAAGCCGAAAGCAACAGCCAGACCACCCAGAAGAACAAGGGCATCTTTGGAAGTGGTGGCAACTATCAGAGCAAGACCACAGATAACAACAACACCAAGACGGCCGAACAGTTTCTGGGTCGCATGACCTGCGTCAGGATTGATGTAGCGTTTGTAAAGATCCCTGGTCAGCATACCACCGGCGGTTGACATATAGGCAGCACCGGTTGACTGCATAGCTGCCAGAGCGCAGACGGCCAGCAGACCGACAAGCCATGGAGCCGTGTCTGACAAGAGATGGATAATAGCAGGAACAAGCATTCCCTGCTTGCCCGGCGTTTCCATGATATTTCCGCCGATCTGCAGAACATCCTTGGCAATACCAGCTGTCAGTGCATTAGCGTCGGCACCGATGAGGTGAGCGCCAAGACCCTGGATAGCGGTGAAGAAAATAAGGATGCAGCCGATACCGGCAGAAGAAGCCCATACCTGCTGCGGGGCAAACGGCTTGGGGTTTTTGTTGGCAAACGACCACATGGTGAAAGCCGGGGAAGAATGAATACCCATGAGAGCAAACATGTATGTCAAACACATGATGCCGGTCCAGGCACCACCGACTGCGGATGGTCCTGATTTAACAAACTGGATGACACCCGGAATTGCCGTGTAGTGACTGAAGCCGTTAGGTGTACGTTTTGGATCAATCGCTGTACCCAGCGCCGGGATAATCTCCGGTGAAGTCAGCTTGCCGATGCCCTCATTCAGGGCAGCCCAGCCACCAACCGCGTTCAGGGTGATAAAACCGATTGCGACAATACCAAAGGCGAGCAGGAGGCATTGCAGGGTATCAACGTACGCCACAGCCCGGAGTCCACCGGAGGCAACGTAAATGATAACAACGATGGACAGCATCCACATGCCCGCTTCAACGCCGAGCAGTCCGTCAGTCAATACATTAAACAAAAAGCCCGATGCCCGAAGCTGCAGACCAAGATATGGCACTGAGAAAATCAGAGCAACGATAACGGTGAGGATCCGGATGGCCTCTGATTTGTAATAGTCTGCAAACATCTCACCAGGCGTTACATATCCAAAGCGCTTGCCGAGGATCCATTGGCGCTTAAGAAGAATTACGCCGGTAAAAGGAATAGTGATGGCATAAAACGATGCATAGGCATACTGGAATCCATCACGGTAAACGAGTCCCGGATGGCCCATGAAGGTCCAACCGGAGAAACTTGTTGCTGTTGCGGCCAGAACGAAAACCCAGATCGGGATCGTACGGCCGGCGATAAAGTAGTCTGAAGCTGTTTTTGCCGACCTGGCTCCTTTAATCCCCCAGAATATGCAGTAGGACCAGTAGGCGGCGACAAAAATAATTAACCATACAGTTGCTGTAGTCAAAACTCCCCTCCTTATTAATTAGTTGTGTGATAAATCACTTTTCTTTTGCGGCCGGTACCCTTTTCATCACCTCCTCTGTTTGTTTTCCGACCCCCAGAAATGATTATAATTCTTTGGTTTATTAATGTGTTACAAATGCAATAAACATTTCTTACGAATAGCACTATCTACCACAATGTGGTGGGGCTGACAATGTTTAAAAACTCGCCGCTTTATACCACTTTGTAGTAGAAATCCACAAAAAAACAATCACAATATCAACAAATTACATTGCAAAACATTAAACAAAGCAGCCACAAAAAGAGCCATCGGGGAATCTCTGATTTTGCACTTCGCAAAACCTTATATGGCCTATATGGAATGCATGGAATGAAAAATGATTCTCAGCTGGATCTAAATATCGCCACGATATTATGAGGAAAATCCTACTCCACGGAGGTGAGTCCTTCGCGGATGGCATACTTGGTAAGGTCGGCAATATTATGCAGATCAAGCTTCTTCATGATCTGCCGCCGGTGGGTCTCGATGGTCTTGACACTGACATAGAGGTGGGCGGCAATCTGCTTGGTTGACCAACCCTCGGCAATGAGCTGCAGGACTTCACGCTCCCTGGCGCTGATCATTGACGAGACGCCTTCCTCTTGCTGCTGCCCGCCGTAGAGGCTGTCCTCGATCACTACGCCGGCAATGTCGGGACTCAGGTATTTTTTGTTTGATGCAACCGAGATGATTGCACTGGCAAGCTCCTGGGAGGCACAATCCTTCAACAGGTATCCGGAGGCACCGGCCCGCAGCATGCCCATGACAAACCGTTTATCGGTATGCATTGACAGGGCAATGACCTTTGCATCGGGTAAACTCTCAAGAACCTGGGAGGTCGCCTCAATACCATTTAAGTCAGGCATAGACACATCCATGACCACCACATCCGGTTTATGTTCAACTGCCAACTGTACTGCCCGCCTGCCATTCTCCGCTTCGGCCACCACCTCAATTTGAGCTTCTTTTTCCAGCAGAGAACGCAGGCCCGCCCGCATGATTGTATGGTCGTCTGCAATCAGTACCCGTATCGTCATAATTTATTCCTGTCGCCGATTTTATTTTTTCAAAGGTGCCGCAAGGGTTACCATTGTCCCCTGGCCCGGTTTTGAATCGATCTCCAACTCGCCGCCCAAATGGTGTATCCGCTCGCTGATACTGAACAACCCAAAAGCATGGGTATTATCGCCTTGATTGTTGCCGGCCAGGTTATACCCCACACCATCGTCAGTCACCCGGACCCGGATAGTCTCTTTCATGGCCCGAATCGTTATTCTGGCAGTCTTCGCCTTGGCATGCTTGACAATATTCACCAGTAATTCCCGCACCGAACGGAACAGGACAACCTTGATATCATCATTTAATGGTTTCGGCAGGTTGTCACTTTCAACCAGGCAGCACAGCTCATGCTTATTCTGAAATTCCTCGGCAAGCCACTCAACGGCAGCCACCAGTCCCAGTTCGTATAGAACAGGCGGGCTCAACTCAAAGGTCAGGGAACGAATATCCTGGATGGTCTGCTGCACCAGTTCAAATATTTCATCAAGGTACTGCAGCTGTTCGGGCGAAGAAAGATTCTCCCGCAACGAAAAACAGCGCATTTTAATGACCGACAGGGTCTGGCCGATCTGGTCATGCAGGTCTATTGCAATGGTGCGCCTCTCCTGCTCCTCAACCAGTGATAATTCTGACGCCAGAGACTGCAGTTTTTCCTGGTACATCAATAGTTTGGCTTCTGCGTCCTTACGCTCGGTGACATCGTCATACATATCAACTATTTCACCGGTGGGCAGCTTGTAAATATAGCTATCCTTCCACACCTTCAGTTCATTATCCCGGTCCACTGCCACTGGGAAATACTCGGATTTTCCTGTTGCAAATACCCTTCTGTACGCTTCGAGCAAACCATACTTTTCCACCGAAGGAATCACTTCAACAATATTTTTGCCCAGCACCCTCTCTTTGCTGATATTCTCTATCCGTTCAGCAGCACGGTTAAAATCAATAAATACAAATTGTTGCCCATCATGGCGGGCTTCAAAAACAGCAACACCGCTGCTCATATTATTAAACAGTTCCCGGTAGCGGGCCTCGCTTTTTTCAAGGGCCTTTTCAATCTTTCTTAAGTCATCGATATTGCGTATTGACAGGACAATATGCTGGTCATCATCCAGGGGCATGGTCATGGCGGACAACAAACCTGTCTTGACTTCACCATTTTTATCCTGCAACCTGGTTTCCCGGTTGATAATTGGGCCTTTCTTCAGCTGCTTGATAATATCCTGGCTGTCATGCCAGAGAGGGATATCAAAGAATATTTTACCGATTATTTCATCTTTGGCATAACCGGTAAATATGGAAAACATCTCATTGATATCTGTATATAAACCGTCTTTAGACCTGATTATGGCGACAGAATCCGGACTTGTCAGGAATGCATACCGAAAACGCTTCTGGCTCCTCTGCCGCGTCTCATTGACCTGCCTGCCCCTTGCCGATATCTCCGGGCTTGACTGTGCCCTCGTGGGCATATCGCTCCCATGGTTATTACGTAATGACGCGCCACTATATGCAGATACGTTTTTCATAATAATAACAATATATTATAGGTAAAACGCGGGCGCTCTTTCAGCAGGCTTCCTGGAGCCTTCCTACTTGAAAAAATCACTGGCTTTTCATAACGTACCATACAGAACACACCCGATGTCTAAAGAATACATGTGAATAGCTGGTTGCGCTACCTGTAGCTTTCCGCTACATTCAGTATCATCCAACCCCACGAGGTTACACTATTTTTTAAAATACACCAATAGTCATGCCAGGGGGTATTAATTGGAAGGCATTATTTTTTTGCCGGGTGGATTTATTAAATTCTTGAGTTTCTTTATATTTCA
>PJEL010001083.1_pt1 | contig 28992 bp, 20 predicted proteins | sample 1853271 | NCBI WGS metagenome assembly PJEL01 (sample SAMN08108733, study PRJNA415343) | Invertebrate metagenome, whole genome shotgun sequencing project. | host: Globobulimina | place: Sweden: Gullmar Fjord | collected 2015-08 | reverse complement strand
CAATACACTGGATCTCCATTCATCATCTTCCAGCCTAAGAAGGTCGTCTCCATCCATATTCTGCTCTTCTGCCCTCAAAATATGAACACCAGACTCAAAGGTGGTGCATGAAATTTGTGGAGTGCCATGGAGCTGGTACAGACTCAACACTCCGGATTTCGTTATTTCTTTCTGTGCATCAACTTTGACGGTTGCTTCGGCTGAAGCGTCCACGTGAGAAGCCGCAGTCGCTGCCGTAGTCCCACGAGATGTAAGCCACATTTTTATTTCCCCCTGCAACGATGTATCCACATATGCACCCGTCACGATTGTCCCAGATTGGAACGGAGCTTCAAGAAAGGCTGCTCCAAAGATGGTGCCTGCATGGCCACGAAGAACAACTGGGTCTTTCGTAGTCAATTCTCCGGTTCGCCAGCACCGTTCCCTGCGAGCACGGTCCTTGTACTCCGAGTACCAGGGAACGTGTTTTGAACCTTCTCCCGTCCTCTTATTCAATCTCTCCGCATAGTAAGGAAAATCTCTCTCATAAATTGCTTTCCAAACAGTTTCATTCGTAGCAACTTCCCTGAAAGATTTCGAGGCGAGTTGCATAGAGACTAAAGATTGGGCGTCTAAGTATTTACATACACCTGCGAGAGCAGCCTTGTCTCCCTCGAGTTCCATTGTAAAATATACCTATTTCATGCCATGCCTCTGTTCACGATTCAAGTAGCGGTGCAATTGTTTCGTTCCTACGTGTCCCTGGACATCACCCTGCACAACTTGTCCAGGTATCCGTTTGATGCCGAGGTCTACCACACGCTGGTAGTACTCAATTAAATATGATGAAAAAAATATTTTGATATACGAACTGCCCATGTAGAACCGATGAATACAACAATACAGTAGTTTTATGTTCCTGTGTAGATGACCCCTCCCTCCACGTGGCTGTGCACCGATTCCAAATCGACGTGAATATGACTCATATCCATATGAGTCTCATATGAGTCTCATGAGCTCTGATCACTCACGAGAGTGAGTCAAATCGACTCATGTACATGAGTCATACCTGATGTCATCTGTCTTTGAAGAAAAGTGCAAGGCCTCCTGTCTTTTGTATTTGAATGTTTATCACGTGTGCAATACCCTGTCATCCATCAGCCACATGGAGACATGCTTTTGTTTTAGAATTACTGGATGAATGGGATCGTCCTCTAGGATTCTGGAGGGAGTGTTGCGAGACGTAGATGATGCCACATGTGGGCAAGTGGCATTCTCAGAGAAACATGGGACAATGATCATTGTAGGGTACGTGGAATATATCAAATCGTTATATCATAGTGATCATAGCTGTATCACTATATCCGTGTATAGATATCTTGCATTATCTACGAGTGTGTTGGTTGAGTTTCAGGTATTCGAACGGCAGTGTTGGTGTATGGAGTTGCTCTACGTGTCGTCTTTTGTGGTGCTCTCGTGCATATCCTGTTGGAGAGGGTGTTATTGAAATGTACCTTGTACCAGCCATGGCTGGTGGTCAATCATGCCTGCCCAAAGAACCCAGAGGAGGAGGTGAGATACTAGTCACTCAGAATAGAACTGGACATCTGAGGACATGGTGTATTGACTGGGAGCAGATGACGATGGATGCCCTACCTAATGCGTTCCATTGTCTTGATTCTTTGGAATTCTTTACATTTACTAAAATGGGCATGGTGAAAACCATGTCCCACACATATGTAGTGTACCCTGTTGGAGAGGATGCTGTCTATATCTCCTGCTGTAGGTGTGGTCATGCCGCCTGTAATCAGCTAGGAAAGCGTATTGATAACCACGAGCGGCGTGGAATGGTCACAGCGCTGTCTGGAATGGCTATAGAGGGTGGAATCATGGTTCTTGTAGGATATGAAAATGGGAGTATAGTTGCATACAGGGTGGCTGACGGAGATGGGCCCGTGTCCCTGCTCTTTGAAAACAAATCAAAAGTAAACAATCCATGTGTTTCTATTGATATATGCCTAGCCAATGAAACCACGGGTGGCATGGAGATTGCAGCTGGGTATGCAGGGGATGCCATGGGAGAAGATTCTGAAGTGAAACATGACCCCCTTGTTGAACTTGGGCATGTTGATATACAAGACAAGGTAGAGTATCGTACTAAATTTCTCTTACTTGCCACAAAGAAGCAGAATTCTACACTGCGGGGCATGGACCAGGTAGTGTTTCGAGAGGATGGGAAATATTTTGCAGCTGCATGCTGGGACGGTAAAGTTAGAATATATAGGGTTTCTTCTGGTAAATTAGTTGATGTTATCGTTCATCATAAGGATGCAGCGACATTTGTGCTTTTCTTCAAGTCCATGCACTCTGGAATCTCAATAGATGGTCAAAAGGCCAAAAAATGTGTAGCAATAGGATCTAGGGATGGTACCGTTTCAATTTGGAGCATGTCGTCTTCTTCGTAGGATAGTATCTTGATGTATGGTGGGGGCTACTGAAGTAGTATGGATCATCATCCCCTGCCATGCATGTTACTTGCTCATGCAAGTTTGTCCATCCCCATGCACACGTGCACGTGAGAATCTTTGGGTCGAACGCTCGTCTCTTCTCCCCAAATCTATAGTTTTATAGAAATTTATTTTATTTGGTATCATGATAGATAAGAAAGACCGGCAACTGGTTGCTGGTGCAGACGTACAAGAGTGTGGGACACGGTGTCCTGGAGTTGGCGAGTATGCTATGATACGCGAGTATTCAAGCTCCCTTCTCCATGCTCTTGTATTATCCAATATACCAGATACTACGAAAACAGAAGGCAGCCAGGAAGATGGTGGGGTTGAGGTGGAGGTGGATGGTGCTGTTGAAAAGGTGGGTGTCATCACTGCTGAACCTGGCAAGGGACGTGAGACGTTATTCTTGTGGCACATACTATTACATGAGTTTCTTGGTGGTCCTGGAGGGGATTTTACTGGCATGATTCCAGTGGCTGAGCCCCAAACGCCACTCTTTGAGACTCTGGAGCTTCATCATGCATGTGTGCATGATCTGTTTGAATTTGTCAGAGATACTCCAGTCTCAGTTCTTGATGGGAGTGACATGGGGATTTCTCCATCGTGCAAAGTGTCTATTCAAGGACTGAAAAGTAGGATGGACTGGTCCCTATCCACAGCAAACCCGGCACAAAGAACAGAAATGTTTGCTAGCATTTGTGCATCAGAGCGACATTCTATGAAGAAGAGAGATGCAAAGAATTCGCTTGCAATAGTATTGCATGAATTGAAAGAGTGGGTATGCGACTTTGATACTGCTATTGATCTCTTTTCAAGGATGGAGACTGGCGGTGTGGTGCATGAGGACCCCATTGAAGTCGAGGTAGACGCAAGCCCGGTAGATGTTGCAGAAAAATCCATTCATGAACATATCCAAATGGTTCAGTCTTTCGGCTCGGAGCGAAACGGCAAGGAAAAATCACCCTCTGATCTCTCAAGCTCTCTGGATCTACTTGGTGGAGGTCTACAAGAGCACCTCTGTTTCGTTCTGCCGGTTGAGTGTGTCCGTATCATGAAGGAAAGTATATTTATTGCAAGCACATTGATTCAGTGGAATGCAATTTGTACTGAAGAGCGTGAGAGGCTGGTGCAAATTGACTTTTCTCTTCTGGATGACCCTGCCCCAATCGATCAGTTTTCTGGAAGCATAGCGCTGATCTTGCAAGAGTGCCAGTATGTCTGTAGTACACTATTGCACCATGGTATCAGAAAGGTTCATGAGAACGTGGCGCCATCTCTTGTATATCTGGCAGGGTTGAGACCAATGATTGAGCATGTGCTAGCCCAAGAGTCAGCCTCTCCTCATAAGAGCCCAAAGGTGCAGGTTGTCAAGAATACAATCATTACACACTCTACATTGTGTTCAGGTAGTAAGCAGCTCATATGTCTCGAGAAAAAATCTTGGAATGGCCTCTACCAGGCCCTATGTGAACTGAATCTGTCTGTTTTTCAACTGAGCTGGCCACTTCACCAAGACTTCTTCTCCTGTACCCCGAGAAGGGAGCCACCCTGGCTAGATTTTGATTGCTTCTTTTTATCTATTGATGAAGATACAGTGAAGGCAGTCGAGAGCAACGAAGAGTTTCTAAAGCTGTTTCAAAGAGTCATCATTTTTGAATCTGATCCTGCATGTATTACTAGAATGAGTGGGATGTTGGATGTGATACGGCAAGTACATATATCTACGTGCTTTATCAATCCGGATATTTCAGGGCTCTCATTCAGACTCTATGTGCCAGAGCAACAAATCATGGATCTGTCAGGACAGATGCCAGGAGACCATTGCAATCACATTGATTTATTCAATGCCAATGGTTCGGACGCTTCTTTTGAGCCATTAAATCATAATGAACCTGATGTGTATCAGTTTGAAGCTCCAAGGGTCCAGCAAACGTCCCTGGAAGAGGCAAGTGCTGTCAGGAATACAGCACTGCCAACTTGGATGGGTCCAATGCCTTCTTTTCCACAAGAACCTTTCATATCACCACCACTGGGACAGGAGAGTTACAAAGAAAACATGGATACAAGGGTTTTTTTCCGTGATCAATATGATGGAAGCAATGCCAATCACCAATTTGAAACTCAACTGGATGCTCACTATCCAGATGTTTTCAACACTCATCTGCATACTTTTCCTGAAATGGATACTTTCGAGTCACAGCATAGGATGCGCTTTGATAATCGAAATGCCCTGGAAGACATCCGATCTCCTGAAATATATGCACCAATGGAGATGGATTATTGCTCACCAGTAGGCATTGGGATGCAGCCAGCCTTTAGGCCAGTAACAACACCAAGACATATATTTTCCCCACCCCCTATGTATTGTGACCCTAGAGCTATGATGTATGGCAGGGTGAGCCCTCATCATGTTCCATTCACTCCTCAGCGCAATGTTAGCCCCATGCTTGCACAGGTACCTGGATTCTTGGACTCTTCCCCAAGTCCTTTTGCAGATATGAGTCATGACATACGAGGCAGTCCTTCTCTTATGGGATCAAGTCATTGGTCTCAACCAATGAACCCAATTCAGTCGTTTCGACACATTGAAAAAATGTATGACGAAATGAGGGCCAAAAGACCTGCCAAAAGGCGACTTCGTCAAGGTGAGAAGTTTAAGAAATTTACATAGAATGGGGAATCAACCTGTCGAGAATGATACTATACACCATCTCTCCGTTTGCAAATAACTACATTTTCTACATGAATTGTCTGAGGAAACAGGTCAAAGGGTTTGACCGACACAATCGTATACCGGCCACTGTTCAAAATTTGCTTCACATCCCTCGCCTGTGTGGCCACATGGCAGCTTACATATACTATACGTTTTGGATTCATACTCAAAATCCCTTGCAATGCATCGGAGGACAACCCTTTCCTGGCGGGGTCAACAACAATTGCATCTGGTACAATGCCTGAAAAATTGCCAATGACCTTGCCAACATCTCCCTGGACAAACTCGACATTTTTGGCATTGTTCAACGTAGCATTATATCTTGCATCATTGATTGAAGACTCAGATATCTCGATACCGTATACATACTTTGCCTTCTGGGCAAGGAAGATTGCAATAGTCCCAGCTCCACAATACAAGTCAAGCACTACACCATCCTTCTCCACACCAGAATTCACTGCATTCGAAACAAAATCATACATTTTCTCTGTTTGTGCCGTATGTACCTGAAAAAAAGAATTTGGAGATACCCTGTATGAGCAAGATCCTAGCTTTTCAAGAAGATGCTCCTTGCCGCACACCAATTCCTCCTGCATTATTCGACGCTGCTCCACGGGTCTTGTGCTATCAGTAACACTATTCACAACTCCTGTTAGTCTCTCCCCATGTTTCTCTGAAAGATATTGTCCCAATCTTTTCAACTTGCCTGCAATATTTCGCTTCGTGACAATATTCACAAGGGCTGTTGCATATGCTTGGCTCCATCGAATCACAATGTGATGTATCTCTTGTAAGAGAAATCTATCATTCATAGCATACTCACGTATATCCTTGTATATTTCATGTGAAACCTTGGATTGTAACTTGCATTCTCCAACCTCTATTAGCTTTGTAGAAGAGCCCTGTATATGTTTACCTAGAATGCCACCTGTGTGGTCAATGCTAAATTCTACCTTGTTTCTGTAGTGATATGCATCCAAAGACTCTTCGATAGCTTCCATCACGCCTGAAATATCTACACCTCCAATTCGATTGAAAGCATCCCTTACTTTTTTTGCCTTTAAACGTAACTGCTCCTGGTATTCCATAGCTTGGAGTTGGCAACCTCCACAGGAGCTAGCATGTTTGCAGTATGGTTCACATTTCCCATCGTGAGGTTTCAGAGTTGCAACCTTTGATCCAAACGTGATCTTTTTCTTCTTACCAGTGATTTCTATGTCAGCGACCTCACCAGGATAGGCATCTGGAACGAAAACCACCTGTGAAGTCAGAACATTTTTGCAGATCCCTAGGCCATCGATGGACACATCCACACACTCCACAACCATACGATCCCCATCTGAAGCAGCAGAAAATGAATATTTCCATATATTCTGGTGAGTATGGCGTCTACAATGACTTTTCGTGAACAATAGACACGAACGTGAGAGTCTCTGCTTGAGCATTATGCTAGGCACTGCTTGACCCTCTCAAGATAGCAGTCGAGGTTTTCCGTGATATATAAATGACACATTGTATTCATATAACAGCATAGTGAGCTATCTGGCCATGATTTTAAGGGTCGTGACCTCATATGCATGCATTCGTTTGGCGACGACCTGTCGATCGACAGATCTGTCGTCACGAGACAAAATCAGATGAATGCCTTCATCACAGGCGATTGGCCATTAAATCAAAATAAATACACATAATATTGATTGTTACAGTCGCAGAAACACGAGAGTCGGTACAAGTGGGAATACCCGAGGTGTTGGCAACAATGGAAAGTTTACCAAAGGTAAACTCAACAACGTGGGCTGATGAGGTAGAAGCAGAAGAGGCTGCATTTGGGCAAGGTATGTATGATAACGTATGCATCTTATGGTGCATGCATACCCCAAATGCGTTTATGTGGAAGACATACAGAGTTTTTTCAATCTTCCCTGCGTTTGGTGGCGGTGGGGTATGGGTTGCATTTGCTTTTATCTTTATACAATGATATCACTATGAATGTATGATACTATTGATGGATAATTCGGAATCGTCTGTAATGCAGCATCAGCTCCCATTGATAGCACAATTTGCCATGATAGACACGACCCCATATCTCCTCTCTATGCGAGAAAACCGAAAGTTGAGACTTTGCAAATACCAGACAAACCACCATATAGAGTATATATTGGAAATGTGGCATATGACTTGACTGAGGACGCCGTTGAAAAGTTTATTGGGGATACTAGGGTGTTGGAAATTTTGGTGACAAGACATAGAGATACTGGCAAGGCAAGAGGATGCTTTGTTGAATTTCATAATGTGGATGATATGAAATTATGTTTAGAGAAAGATGGACAGATGCTTGCTGGCAGGAATGCCAGGATACAGGTCGCCCAGCGCAGGGAGAATCTAAAGCAGGATACAAAGAGATCTAATGGTATCCTGAGGGGGAAGCCTAGGAGGAATGATAGATCAAAGGAGTGGGAGCCACCTATGCCTACTGAGGAAAGTTTAAAGTCAAGACCGAGATTGAAGCTGAAACCGAGGAGTCAAAAGAACACGTCTGAATCAGTAGAAGCATCATCAGGTGGCAAGGCAAATCCATTTGGTGGAGCAAGGCCTGCTGATACAGCTTCCAAGCTTGCTGAACTGGAAATGCGTGACATGGAAACAAAACAAACTGATGATACTGTTGACGAGGAGCCTCAAAAGAAAAACAGAGATGTGAAACCCAAGGGGCCAAGGATTTTGAAAGACGAAGTTGTCAAGACAAAGATTGCTCAAAATCCATTCGATCTGCTTGCAGAGGATGACGAATAATGATTATTATATAATTATTACATGATATCTAAGAATTTGCCTATTGTACCTTGGTATGAATCATACCCTGGCATTTAAGTAAAAACGCAAATTCCACTGCCATTTCTTTTAGCTTGTCAAACCTGCCACTCTTTGAAAAATGACCAGCACCCATGTCCATCTTCAGCAAGATGAGGTTCTCTCCTTGCGGAGTCTTTTTTCTCAGATTGGCAACGTATTTCGCGGGTTCCCAATATCCGACTCGGGGATCGTGCAACCCACCAGTTACTAAAAGATTCGGGTAGGTTTTGCCTTCCACAATATTGTCTACTGGGGAGTAGGATTTCATGTACTCGTAATACTTTTCTTCCTTGGGATTACCCCACTCTTCAAATTCTATTGTAGTAAGTGGAATTGTTTCATCAAGCATGGTGGTCAAAACATCCACAAAAGGAACCCCAGCAATGGCAGCAGAGAAGTGGGGACCGTTTGGTGACTTCATGGATTCATTGATGGATGCCCCCATTGTCAAGCCCCCTGCAGAACGGCCTGAAATCGATAACTTTTCGGGGGAAGTATACTTATTTTTCGCAAGAAACTCTGCGCACGAGATGAAGTCTGTAAATGTGTTCTTTTTATTCAGGAATTTACCATCCAGGTACCACTCTCTACCCATTTCACCTCCACCTCTAACATGGGCAATTCCAAACAACCACCCTCTGTCGAGCAAACTCAGCCGAGACGACCTAAAGTCTGCATCATTACAGATCTCATACGATCCATATGCATCAAGAAGCATAGGATCGGATCCATCGAGTTTGACCAAATCCTTCCTGTACACAAGAGAAATGGGCACTTTGACACCATCTGTAGCAGTTGCCATCACTCGCTCTGAAAAATACTTTGTCGAGTCAAATCCACCCAAAACTGGCATCACCTTTCGCACTACTTTTTCTCCCGTCTCCATATTGTAGTCCACCACCGTCGTTGGGGATGTAAATGATGTGTAAATGTATCTGAGCCTAGTTGAATCAAAGTCACCCTGAGCACCATTGTGCAATTCATATGTTGGTTCATCGAACTCGATTTCTTTTCCATACTTTGGTGACAGCTTTTTTACTCTACTTCCATTCAACGTATACACAACAGCTTGTTGAAGACCTCCAGATCTCTGAAACACAGCAAGGTGCCCTGCACTCACCTCAACACTCTCAATCTTCACCTTGGTATTATGAGGGATTAGAACAGTGCAGGTATCTTTTGGGTTTGCCGCATCGGCAACCAGAATTTCAGAGTTAAACCTCTTCTCATCTCGAACCGTAATGAAAAATTGCTCACCTCTATCTTCAACACTGTACTCCACATCATTCACCCTTGGTAACACTGGAGTAAAATCACTCTCAGGTTCATCCGCTCTGATATACCTGATATCACTCGTGATGGCAGACCCAGCATGGATGTATATATACTGTTCTGACCTTGACAATCCAATACCAAGATAAAACGCATCATCTTTCTCGTGATACACAAGGACATCCTCTTTTCCAGAATCCGTGCCAATCTTGTGCCTCCATACCTGGTATGGTCGATCCAACTCATCTTTTCTGGTGTAAAATAGGGTTTCATTATCAGTGGACCAGGCAAAACTTCCATCTGTATCCTCGATAGGATGTTTCAGAAGATTTTTGCCAGTTGCAAGCTCCCTCACATATAATGTAAACTTTTCATTTCCAGTGGTATCCACACCAAACGCAACCTTGGTGTGATCAGGAGATATTTCAAACCCACCAACCATGTAGAATTCATGTCCTTTTGACTCTTCGTTTTCATCGAGCAACACCTGTTCTGGTGCTGGGTTTTCCTCAATCACCAGATCAGATTCAGTACCATCTCTGACGGGCTTTCTGCAGTGAACAGCATATTGCTCCCCCTCCTCTGTTCTTGTGTAGTATATATACCCATGGGATAAAAGAGGAGCAGAGATATCCTTTTCTTGGATCCTTCCTCGCATTTCATGGTAGAGTTGCTCCTGCAGCTCTTCAGTATCAGCCATGACAGATTTTGTGTACTCATTTTCCTTCTCCAGATACTTCAAGACTTTAGGGTCTTTCCTATCATCATCACGAAGGTAGTAAAACGGATCTTGTCGGGTTGCAGTCGGCGTGTCAACAAGCTCATGCTGTATTTCCTCAGCCATGGGAGGAACCACCATGGACAATCTCAATGCCTCCTTGTCTTCTTGCGTCGCTGGAACAGCACCTCCCTCTTCAGATGACGCATACATACGAATCAGAGATCTCTTGGCATCATCTTGTATTCCAGGACGTGGCCAATGCCTCAGGACATATCTCGATCCAGCATCCTTGGCCAAGCGTTGAACAGTCTTATAATGCTGTGCAGAACCAGCAAACAGTCTCAGGTTACCATTCATTAGCCTATTCAATCGGATAGTATCCACGACTTTCTTGATCACGGAAGCCCCAAATCCAAACGCACACAGTGAGACTGCAATCTTTGAAAACGAGGGATCGGTGCTCTGGGGATGCGAATCTCTTCTTCTTCCTGCGGTGTTTTCCTTGCGACTATTCATCAATCAGTCTCTTACCAATACGTTTATAAAAATATATTATAATAATACGCCTTGTGTCGTTTGTCTTCTACGATCGATCTGCTCCGTTCTTCTCTCAATCTGACCTTTTTCTCTTGTTTGATTATTTTTGGGTTTTACAGTACTTTGTACATGTGCAAGAGAGACAAAAAACACACACATTGAACAATCATGTAGATGTAGCATCATACAACAACACAATCGGGATGAACCCAAATGAATCTATGCCTCATCAGCATCCTTATGAAACGCTCTGGCAAAACAGGCCACAGCCTGAACACCAAGAAGACCAACCGTCGCGAATCCAATAGGCTTTTTGAAATCTCCATCAGCCATCTGCTTTGCCATGAGACCAACTGCGATGGCATGGTTGGTTCCACATGCTTTCAGAACAGTTTTCTTTTGAGCCTTTGTCAGAGAACAGGCATTGACAGCACATGTTGATGTGGCCGTCATGGCCAACCCAGCAGCAAACCATTGCTGCCATTGAGGAGAAGAATTCACATGATCTTCAAAATACATTGTTTGCGCCCACTTTGGTGCTCCAAACATCTGTGCAGAGTACGTGGCGTTGGTTAGACCCGTAAGGGTGATGAGGGTCGAGTCGAGATCCTCGCAAGAAACAAGAGTACTGAATTTCATGATTGAATCTTTATTGATATGGTAAAATTTAATTTATTAAAAATTATTGAATACTGCATGAATGCGACAATTACCTTGGTATGTATACTTCTACAATAGGGTTCCGTTAGGGTTAAATGATGATTAAAAACCTAGGTCTCATATTCCCATCAGAGCCCCCCTTTGATGGGATGGACTGAGGGCCCATAATATCTTCAGTCAACGTGTCCACATGTTGTAAAACACGACAGTTTCTGGGTATAAACACGAAGTAAAGATACAGTATTTGATCTTCAACTGCCCCTAGATTCGTTCTAGAACGGACAGAAGAGATCTGTCAGGAAATGAAGCGATTACAATCGAATGTATGAAAAGGGAATCTTTTGATACCAGCCGGGATGATTCTCTCGGCATATTCTCTTTTCTGATCGGTATCAAAATCAACAAGATCTCCGATCTTGTGTTTATTACATTATTAATTACCGATCTGTACTCTACATTCAGTATAACTTATAAAAACATCAGGATGAACTTCAGAAGTGGCGTTCTCATCTGCCTGGCAGTGTTTGCATGCGGGCTCTGCTCCAATACCGTCCATGGTCTCGGGGTTTCTAACTTCACCACAGCAAAAGGAGTTGTAACCACCCAGGCATCCGGATCTTTGGTTCTCACACCACCTACCAACCAGGACAATGTTGGAGAGATTGTCCTCTATGTGTTCAGCATTGACAACATTCTGGGATTGACCTCTGCACAGATCCTCCAGGATGGTGAGATTGTTGCCGAGCTTGTCCCAACCAACACGGAGATTGACAATGCTGATTACGCTGGAATCATTACATATTCCGAGAGCGAGGATCCAAATCCATTGTCCGATGTTGAATTGACAACAATTGATGGTGTTGAAGTCTCCCAGTACAAATCTCCTGGATACACTGGATCAACCAAGATTTCCTCCAGTATCGATAATGCCTCTCTTCTAGGACCAATGGAAGGAAAAACCATGAAGGAATTTGAGGCTGCTCTGGCTGCTGGAAACCTGACTGTCATTGTGAGAACAGAGGCATACAAGAATGGAGAGCTTGTTGGAGATATCACCAGCAAGAGCATCCCAGCTCCAGTTCCAGTAAAGAAGGAGGTGGTCAGTTCTTCTCGCATGACTACTATGGTTGGAGGAGTGATGGCTGGAGTTGCTGCCTTGTTCATTTGAATACTTTGACAGTTCATCAAACACATCCTGTTTGCATGACATATGTGTCTTTCCTGCTTGCCAGGAACCAAGACAATGTCTATGCAGCGTATGTACATTCATACCTATGTATCTAGAATGTAAATAACATTACTTGAATATACCAGACCAAGAAGGTCCAACCTTGGATGATGAGGGTTGGTATTGCTCTTCAGATCACATTCACCCATCTATCAGGGCAATGTTGACCGAATATTCTTGGGTTTGCCTCACATGATCCAGTCATCATATTTATATAAATAATATTGTAGGTAAATGTATAGTACATTGCTTTGTATATTGTGAATTGAGTGTATCTGACGAGAGAATAGCCATTGCCAGAATTTATTCGTGGAACCATTTTTTCTACAACGGCATCGCGTCTATAGCATACAACTACATTATTTATATGTTGAAGATATGCTGAGATTGATGTCACTGCGTGGGAATGGTCAACAGTGTAGGATGGGCTTGACGTTGCTTGGATATCGTTCGAGTCTTTTTGGAGGACAGGAACCTGGTTTCTATCCTCATCGAGTCCGTCGTTCCGTCCCACGGTTGGCTCATAGCTATGATAAGATGCATCAGAATGATTCCATACCGCAACAACACTCTGAAGCGTATCCTTGGCCACCCAGACCACCAGAGGAAGCGAATGTATGGACTGAAGACATGTTTGCTACACTAGATGCCCACCGTCGAATATTCTGCAATAGATCGCTCAATATGGGTTCTATCAAATGTATTGGATTTGATATGGACTATACCCTTGCGTCTTATAGACCAGAGACGTTTGAGACTCTTGCACATGAACAGACTGTGAAAAAGCTAGTACATCACTTTGGGTACCCAAAATCACTCTATGATCTCACTTTTGATTATACATACATGGCCCGTGGACTCGTGATTGATAAGGAACGGGGTAATATTCTCAAAGTAGATCGTCACAAGTATGTGAAACTGGCCTACCATGGGTTTACAGCTCTGGCACGTGAAGAACGGATGGACCAATACAACAATTCTGGTCGCCAGTTTGATTTTGAGGAGCCTGGTTTTGCGCTTATTGATACATTATTTTCTCTAGCAGAGGCACATTTGTTCATGCAGCTGGTGGAGATGAAGGATTCAGACGAACCTGGTTTTCCAGTACACAAGGGGTATGCAGATTTGTATAGAGAGGTGAGGGGGGCTGTTGATTTGTGCCATAGAGATGGATCCATAAAGAAGCAGGTTGCAAAAGAACCTGAAAAGTATTTGTATAGTGATCCTGGAATAGTTGCTGTGCTGGATATGATGCGGCAGAGTGGCAAAAAGGTGTTCTTGGCAACAAATTCATTGTTTGATTATACTCATGTGGTGATGAATTGGTTGATTGAAGGAAAGGTAGGCAAGGACAAAGATGATGGATGGTTGTCATATTTTGACGTTGTTGTGACAGGGTGCGGTAAGCCTCGTTTTTTTACTGAAAGGAAGGATCTATTTGAAGTAGATCCCGAAACATTTACACTTATGAATACTGAAAATGGTAGTCCAATGATCGCATTGGGTGAGGACGATATTCCTACTGGATTTCCAATACTCGAATCAACAGCTCCAGAAAAATGTTATAGTCCTGCCTCTGGAAGGGCTCGGGTATTCCAAGGGGGGTCGTATTTGGATTTGCACAAGATGCTTGGTATCCGCTCTGGAACAGAGATTTTGTATGTTGGAGACCATATATATGGAGACGTCCTGCGTTCGAAAAGGGATCTCGGATGGAGGACTTTGTTAGTTATACCAGAACTTGAAGCAGAAATAAAAAAGCTCCAAATATACTCGACAGATCTGGAAGAGTTGGAAGTGCTCCAAAAGCAACGAAATTCCCTTGAAGACCGGCTACAGAGGCTTGAATGGATGCTCTCTGGAAATCGAACGTCCAACAATAATAGTGATGAAGACGAGCGTGAAATTGAAGAGCTAGTTCGAAATCTTCGGCATCAGAATCACATGGCTCAGAGTAGACACAAAAAATTGCTGAAAAAATACCACGAGTCCTTCCATCCAATATGGGGACAACTCTTCAAGACGGGATACAAAAACAGTCGGTACGCACATCAAACGGAGAGATTTGCGTGTATATATACCAGCCATGTCAGTAACCTTATGTTTTACTCACCGATGAAGAACTTCAAAGCACGCATGGATTCCATGGTGCATGACAGTAGCTCAAAGAGTGAACTCTAACATTTCATTATGCAACATATTCTTGTCCAATTTGATACAAGCTAAGAACAATTTCCATAGCAATGAGAACTATAATGATCCACTCTAAAGTATCGCTCTTTTTATTCTGCAATATCTCTAAAAAGTACTTGAGATTGTCCTGAACCAGATTCAGTTTCATATCTAGTGTTTCAAATCTCGTTTCTATTTCCAGCTCTGTCCTCAAAAAATCCCATATACTTCCATACTTTGCAAACTTCCAAGCTATGTCATATCGCTCATGCACTCCTAATTTGCTAATAATATCAGTCATGACAATGTTATTTTCTGCAACGAGTTGCAGCAACACCTGTTTATTCAGCTTGCCAATATTCGCACTCTCCATCATCTCTTGATTTAAGGAACAAAATGTCTCTAGTGTTCGCTCCACGTGATTTGAGTAAAAATCCAATGCAACAGACTGGGCCAACACATGCGATATCACCTGGAGGTTTTTCAAATCCATCTCTTGCAGCACAATGCAATCTGGATCCAACGTACTCCACGTCGAGATGCTAGGATCCACTGACATTGTAAATTCTTCATTATATAATGAATGATCCATGAGAGGATCCGATACCACTTTTGCATTCTGCAGGAGCACAGACAAACACTTCTTTTTAAGCTCCTTTGAGGCGCCAAAAAACACTGCAGATCCATACGAGGTAACCGACATGTATGGTCCATGTGGAAGTGATCCCTGTTTTGGAGAAACTATGCCATCAGAGTGCAACCCTATCAGAGCAGACCCTTTATGTATTGACTTGAAATTGTCTCTATATTCCTTGAGATTCATGACATCATATATGTTGATCATACTCCCTACATACATTGCTTCCACGCGAAACACCTGCCTCTTGTGATCATTCTTTCCTGAAGAATGAGAAGACGTCGTCGTGGAATAGACGCTATTGCTGTGACCAGACCAGACAGCCTCAACACCAGGAAGAACCACCACGTTCCAGCCATCCAAACGTAGACTCCCAGCCCGATACACTATCTGTTGAAAGAATCTTCTTCCTACATTCATTAGGAGACACGTTCTTGGATTAAAGGAAATACTATCGCCACCAGAATTGAACAATTGTGTTCACGCAGAAACAAACGACATGGCCTTCAGCTTGAGCGTCGTGTCATACAGAGAGTAGATACATTTACTCTTCACTCATTATGTTCCGATTAAAACAATTGAGGAGAAAACAGCAAGGGTAACCCTGACTGTATCACCAAGCTCAACAAGATACCCTACAGAGCCATGCATGCAGGCAGGCCATATGGCCTCACCTTGTAAAGGTCAATCATACTCATACAGCATGATGAGGTGTCCTGCTAGAATCCATTCATCACCAAGATCCAGACAAGATGACCTTGTCTCACCTCCTTGCCCCTCCGAGTGGAATTCATATAACTATGAAAATGGCGTGTTTAGCAGATGCCATGTAAGAGTGAGAGGTATTCTTTATATCGAAGCGAGAAGGATTCAACATCAGAATCCCGAGTAGACAGTGCGGCAAGATATGGTTGAGGGCAGGGAGCACTGCACGAGCTTAGGTTGAAATCCTTTTGAGTTCCGGTCTGCAGATGTATACATTTGGTGCAAGCATCTAGTGGTTTGGGACCATGCCAATGGACAATTGAGATGTTTGGTGACTGGTCCCAATATGCTTTATAATTGTAACGATCCTGCAACTGGTCAATGTCAATGCCTTGATCATGCATATAGTCGATTAAAAGCCCCTGATCATAGTTAGCATGCTGGAAATCAGTCATTCTACCGTACTTCATCATTAGACGAGATTCAGTAGTCAGCCAAGTTCGATTTATTAGTAAAACACCTGTATTCTCATGTCCATCTGACCCCTTCATGAACTCTTTACCAAAAGCCACAGTTTTTGGTGGGCGTTCAATCAGGGGATAGACATCAGAGTGGAACTGCACATCTGCATCTGTGTAGAGAAAGTGCGAGGATATCAAACCATTCCTTGATGAGAGAAGCCCAGACTGCAAATGATATGAAATCACCCCAGCTGACTCAATTCGGGCAAATATTGTTTCCACAGAGCTCATAGCTGGATATTTGTCCCGTAGCATACCCCCATAGGCAGAGACAAAAGGAATGAACACAACCGTATCTCTATATGCATCCTGGAGACTGGTGATATTCCCAGTGTACAGGACTACCGGAAAGACAGAGGGAGCATTCTCGAGCGCTGTTTGAACTGCAAAGAAAGGATCTATATTATATCAAATTACGTCACACACATATATATGTGTGTACTCTCAAACTGACATACCCGCCACTTGCCAATAGCATATCCCATTGTGGTAGAGCTCGTTAATCGCTGTCACCCAGATCAGTTGTCGTGTAACCCTAACATCAGATGCTCTCTCTCCCTCTCTATACATATACATAGGTATATTTCTACATGTATATACAAACGATACGAGCAACAGCGTCAAGATCAGAAGGCTTGGCCTTCGAAGCCAAATTGGAAATTGAAACCTCATCCTAACACAACTGCCCCTTTCCAATGGGCAGAAATCAATTGAGATACATTTTTAACTATACATCAGTCATTAAATACATAATTAATGATCAACGTCTGAAATGATGCAGATACGACCCATGCCCAGTTGAGGCCCTCAACTTGAGGGCCTGTCTTAACCGTTACACGGAACGTTTCAACGTGCAGTAATAAAAATTAAAAGTATTGGTGGTTCACAATCCCATATAATGTTTCTGAACAGAAACATCTCGTTGAATCTGTGAAAGTATCGTCGTCACAGAGGTCATGCAGTTGCGCAGAAGAAGAGATTCTCCATTCGATTGTCACACAAAGTACTCGTGCAACAGTTCTGTGCCGTTATAGAAATAATTAGAAATCATTATGGCAGATGAGTTGGAGTTGGAGTTGGATTACGGCGAATACAATGAGGAAGAGGGAGAGGACAAGAGTTTGGAAGCACAGGAAAACACTCCACCGAGACAACACACGAGCACCAGCAGTGGTGATGAGGAGGAAGACAATGATGAGTATAATGATAGAGAGTATAGAAGAGGGGAAACGCCACATCGTGCCCATGAGGAGATGAGAAAGGTACATAGAGGAGACGGGTCAACAAGAAATCATGGATCTTTCGAGTCATCTCGAAGAGGACAGTATCATCACAGAACGAATCGAAATCAAGAGTATCGTAGTCGTAGTCATGCTCAACATCCTCCCCGCCATCGCCCTCCTCCACCACCTCATGGTTTCAAACCTCCTCCACCTCCACGTGGACCACATGGGGATCATCCTGATACCCAACCCTATCACGCCTCAATGTATGATCCTGACATGATGATGAATATGGTGGATCAGAGACGGATGATGGATGCCTGGTTCGGTACAGCAGCGCACCGTGGAGGGAGAGGAGCAAGGGGAAGAGGGAGGGACTCATATTCATACAAGAGAGAGAGGGATTCTGCTGCGCAAGGGGATGAGAATGATATATCAGAAGAAGAATCAAAAAAACGCAAGCTTGAAGCCATTCGGGCCAAGAGAGAGGAACAGGCAGCAAAGAATAGGCAACTTGCAGAGGAACGGAAGGCTACCATTGAAAAGATCAATGCAGCACACGAGGCAAAGATGGAAGCCAAGAAAAAGCACTTGGAAAGTCTTCAGGAGAAGAGAGATAGGTTGCGAATGGTCGTTGCTGAGAAAAAGAAGGCAGCATTGGCCCAAAAGACATCAGAAAAATAATTTTTTAAAGTTTTATTCACGAATTTTTTTGTCCCACCCGGTTCATCAAATCTACCTTATCGTGATTTTCCTCTCAGACATCATCCTGATATGACACTTCTAGCTCTCTTCCGACACAATAAAATTTGATTATTATACATCTACTACTACAACTACTACACAAGTTACAATGCAGGCCGTTGCTATGATCCAATCCCGCCCAGCTGTTGCCGTCCGTCGCGCATCGGTGTGCGCCAAGGCTTCCGCTCAGGCACCAAAGGTATGTCTATTTACCCGGATAGATACGATGATTGCTCATAGGAATTATAAATTACATTCTTGATGGTGTTTTACGTCGATAATTGAGGACAAAATTATGACTATGGACACAACCGTTGCTGTGATTACCTTTCTGAATACATGTCAGGGGACGTCTCTAAAGGATTAGAGATATATGTGGATGATGGACATGACAATGTCTCATACACGTTTTGCTATTATTTTGCAGGCTGCACCAAAGCAGCAGAAGGCTGCTCTTGCTACGTTGGCTGCTTTTGCTGCCACTGTTCTCCTCACTGCTGCCCCAGCTCAGGCTGATGTGAAGAGCACTGTGTGCGCATCCAACGCCACTGCCAAGATTTGCCTTAAGAACTCTTACAAGAAGTAAACATTTGGTATAGGTTTGTATGCAGTGGTTGTTGTAACATGGATTACATTACCAGATATCTGTAACAAAAAACTTAGATTTTTCTTCATTTACAGCACAAGTATACTAGTGCCTTCTTCACTCTCTCAAACTGCAAGCATACCCGTAGTTTGTTCAGCCGTGGGGAATGCAATGGTCTTTCGTTCCTCTTCAGTGTACTCTTCACGAAGGATATTGTCGATCTGTGTGAAGGCATCATTCACATTCTCCCGCATAGTCTGTACAACCTCCTCTAGCTCTTTTTCTGGCATTGCCATGTATAGCAATGCAATGTGCTGACACAGAGGGCCCTGAATGGCATCTCTGACAGTTTCTGACAAATGAGACACACGTTCAACTGATGCAAATGCAAGAGACTTGATGCTCTCAGGTTGGGTTGATACCTTGGCTGCAGTGACCTTGGTTAGAAAGCTCAACAGTGGATTGATAACATCCTGACTGCACGTCAAAATACAAAACTCCCTCGAAACTGTAAGTTTCCTTTCCAGTTCTTCTCGTGTATTGCTTGATTGTGGTGACTTTTTCGAAAATGGTGAGAAAATTTTGGTTGATAGTTGGCGCCCAAGCTGCGCAAAACCTCTCTTCTGTTGTTCTTTCGCACCTGTAAAGGCCAGGTCTGGGAAGCTGTTCAAGCATTCCATGAGAATAGAGAGCTGTCTCAATTTGAATATTGCACCATATGCCTCACCCTTGGATTCTACCAGTGTCTCACATCCAGACTCTATTACTGCAAAAAGCTCACTTGCAACATCTCGAATAAAGTCCGCGAACAGATCCTTGTGAATCACTGATGGATATAACTTTTTGAGTGTTTGTATCACCTTGTCGACGGGTGGGAAATCTACTGCAGCATGGCCCTTGCACTCTGAGATATCAAGTGGAGGTTTGACATTCTGCAAAAACTCTAAACCTGTTGGATCCAGCAGTATCGCCTCTCCACGTAGTGAGCATTCTACTTTTGCTTGCCGGAAAATCATTGTTTCAACACCTTGAACAAGCTTACGAAGAGATGATACATTGAAGATGCAGCCTCGAGACCTGTTGTGCATCAGACTATTTAGATATGCATTCAGTTCTGTCAATAAATCCAGATTATCCAGAATTTGAGCATATATCATGGGTTCAATTACTGCCGTCATTAATATACACATTGAATCAAATAATGGTGCGAGCTGTGACGAGGTTTGATCCACGTTCATCCCATGAAAAATATGTTGGTATAGCTGAATCTCCATCTCTGCTGTCTGAGAGAGGCATTCAGATGCTCGCTTCATCGCATCAACCACCTTTTCCTCTTTATAACTTTCGATTTGAGAAAATAGTGAATACCGTATGAGTTCAAATCGAGATGTACAGTATATACTGGTACAATCTTTCAAAAGTTGCTGGTATGAGTGGATTTGATCATGTTGGCATACACCACCCATCAACTCCTTCAATCGAGGTTCAGCGACGGCTCTAAACTTGACATTCTGCAATGTAATCTCTGCACCTCCCACCGAGTCGGTGTCGTCGGATGCAATAACTTTTGCGGCTACTTTACACTCTGCAACTGCCGTGGATATCGATTCCTGAAAATATGACTTCACCAAGGACAATGCACGACTTTGCAAATGTTGGAATTTTGTATTATACTTTGCAGACTCCAAGTATTCTGGATGCTTCCCTGTAAACTCTAACGATAAATCCAAGTCTGCAAGCCCTTGAAGAATACTCTGTGGATCACTGGAAGCACTCACAGGTGCATGGAACAGGGATGACAATGTCTCCAGTCGATTGAAATGTTGCAATCGTTCTTTCACCATATTACTCACACTCAAAAGTTTCTCTCTCTCCGATACGAGCGTGTCACATTGTTCCTTAAGGGCATCCGTCCGGCTACTTATTGTCCTTTGAGAAGCTTTCAGAGCATCAAAAATCTCCACAATCATATCAATCGATTTCAACATTTCATTACACGCGTTGATATGTTCTTCTATCATATCTGCATGCCTTTTATATGTCGCCTCTGCCTCGGATGCTCGAGTTGCCTCCATCTCCGAGTACCATGTGTAAAATTCAGACCTTGTATGTATTGCAGCAATGCCATCGACAGTTGTAACATGCTCCATCCCCCCACCTCGGCCTACTTTTTGTTCTTTCACAGGTGATGCAGTCATCGTTTCACGACGATCTCCACCTTTTTCTACCTCCTCATCTTCACTACCACGTTCTTGAGCACCAGAAGTGGACACCACACTTCTCACTGCTGCCAGGGCCTCTTCCTGTTTCAGGCTCAGACTATCAGAATACCGTTCCCAATCACTCGCCTGCGAATTGAACATTATTATGATAGTTTCTTTTCCGTCGAAAAAGGGCAACACAAGCGTACCTTGACTCGAATCGAAGTTTTGTCTTCTTCCATGGTTTGGTGATCGATCGTCACGTCCATTCTGGCACCCTACACCTTGCAGATATCAATCAATCTTTATTTTACGTCTTTATGTATGATTCGAATACTATCTAGCATGCGAATCAAATTCGTTCTCGTTTCAGAGAAGGGATTCTTTTTGTTCCCAAACGTTGCCCTTGAAGGACATGACAATGCATTGGCTTCAAATATCATACGTGGTCGTTGAATTGGAATGAAGATCCGCATTGCAAGATTTCTTGTATCCTCTGTTGCGTGGGATCAAGTGGTCCATTGTGGGTGTGATGGAAGATTAGAGCAACTAAAAGGTCAATCATCTACCATTCTTGGTTGCTCATGCATGAGGAGTGTGCTATTCTCAACCATGAAAGTACTCGTCTAGTATGACTATCTAATACTCTATTACAGAGTGGACTACAGAACAGTTCTTCCATGAACTTCTATACGTGTGAGAGGTATAATATATATATAAATGGAGAGAAAGTGTCTATCTATTCCTCTGATGGAGCTGGCTGATCAGGATTCTCTTCATCTTCCTCATCAGGATCCTCCCCAGGATTCTTCTTTTTCTTTTCTTCTTCTTCTTCTTCCTCCTCATCTGGCACCTCTGGGTCTCCTGGAAGAGGCTTTGGAAGGGGAGTCTCAAGACGCTCAAACTCTGGGAAAATGTCTGGTCTTCGACTGGGTTCTGGTGTTATCCACTCCTGGGGGATATCAATCGGCGATCTCTCCTTCTCTGTTTCAGGCTCTGGGTACGTATGAACCACTACTAATGATCTGCTATGCCATCCTGTTGAAACTCTACGGCCTACGACTGAGAGTGGTCGAACTCCAACAAGTCCACTGCAGCTCTGTAGTTTCAACAGTCGAGGGTCCATTGCTAATGTAGTAATTTAATTGATCAATGCTCCAAATATCGGAGGAAATTAGAGAATGGCTGGAAAATGTGTGCTTCTCGCCGTCGGCAATGTGAGTATCCAGCAAATTCCAACAGTCTACCCCGTGTATTTGGTGGGTAATGTATACGTTACACTATTAAATTGATTTTGATTTATGTATAGGCAAAATGGATCGAAATGGACAAGTTCTTATCCATACCAATCTGGCTCATTACCAGGAGTCCATTTCACATTGCAACCAATGCTAGGTTTCCAAGGACCTGGCACCGTCTTTCCTTGTAACACTGCATCTATTGCACCTCTCAGATCCTCTCCGCTCACTGGGGGTGATTCTCCATACTTGCTTGGCCTACTGGAATCAAACTGTCCATGATATGCCAATGCCAAGTCTTTATCAAATACCAGGAATTCAGGTGTACACGCTGCATTAAATGACTTTGCAACCTCTTGAGTTGCATCAAACAAATATGGGAAGGGATATCCGTTCTTTTTCATTTCATCTGGCCCATCCTGAGGATGCGTCTCCATGGAATTAGCAGAGATACCCACAAACTCAACCCCCTTGGGGCTGTATTCGCGATACATGTCCACAATGGCCTCCTTCAAATGGACTACAAATGGACAATGATTGCAAAGAATCATGATAACCACTGCCTTGGTATCATCCTTGACGATATCTTGTCGAAGAGAGACTTCTGCCATGTCTCTCTGTGGACAAGGCAGGGCGAATTCTGGGGCAGTGAAACCTTGCTCTAGGAAGACAGTTTCCACACGTGCCATCCTTGTAATTACATGATTTCTTGATGACATACCATGAGGTGTCCGTAAGGAGAAGGTTGTCTTTTGTTGTTGCACAGTTGTGGCCATGTGTTGTGCAACCTTGGCCGGATGACCACGGATCATCTGAGATGCCATGATTTCTATTAAATTGAGATCTGATCAAATAATGACAAAAATCTTGGGCGCATCAGTCATTTATATGACCAAATTTCCTACCACACGATAGAATTTTATTTTTCTTCTCCATCACCCGGGATCGATCCCAGGTGTCACGTCATGACGTCAACTGACTCGATCAGCACGTGCAAGTGCATTTTTGTGCTGAGTCAGCATGACGACGAGTTCAAACAAACGGGATAATAACACCAAAGCGAGGGCGAGCATTCCACAGAGAATTTCATTGTTCATATGCCATATAGTATACCATTAATCCGCATGAAATATACGCATACCGTGAATATTTACCTGAACAACAGAAGCATTGATTTCTAGGAGACACGTGTCTGTTGTAACGACTAAAATGAACCTAGTCCCTTCCTGCATTGTCACAATATAACGAAAGAAATAAAATTTCGTGTACGAGCTAAGGCGTAGCACTCTGGGAATGATAGGGTTTGGACAATACATGAACCTCTTATGTGACACCCCTGAAGAAGGAGAAGGGTACTTGGGACCAAGCGATACTAGCAATAGTTATGAGAGTAGGGTGATACTTGATGGAAAGGAAAGAGTTTCTGAAGATTTTTTGAATAATAATTACCTTCTTGGTCTGACCAAAGAACGATGGGATGGGCCGAGGTCTTCAAGGTATGACTCTGCCGAGGAGATGCTTGTCCCAGAACGGGGAAGACAAAAATGGACAGATGATAAAGGAACAGCACATGAAGGCTTTGTGGCAACCAGGGCACGTTCAAATGAATTGTCTCTTCCTGAATGTGAAGATCGGTCAAGAGAAGAGGTTGATGAGTTACTAGTGCACAGGGCTGTCATGAGTAATTTTTTGGAGACTGTGCAGCATACAATCGGTCTGCCGTTGGTATCAGTAGTCGATCTTCAACGAAATGTAGTATATTTGAAGACAGCTAGTGGGATGTTTGCATCTGCAAAACCTCGGATTTTGTCGTTTTTTGATTGGATCATGAACCTTCATCATTCCATGGGATTGGCACAGAAGGAAAAGTTGCAAGAGACACACTCAATCGTTGATGACACACTTTTGCACCAAGTTCTGGGATTTGAACAATACGTTCTTGGTCCGCCCAGGATACGATCTGTGATTGGACACCCTATATTTGCTGCTTGCCCATCATATGATGATATCTGTGCAGAGAAGTCTTTTGTCGGGTTTATATTTGCTATGGATAGGGTTTCGTATGCTTCCCATCGAGCAGATTTGGGCAGCATCACTTCTTTTGCCCGTGTCATTGGAGGTATTCTTGGACCAGGAGGGGAATCATGGGAGAATATCCGTCAGGTTTCCTCACGAACAGAGAGGCTTCAAGTTGCCTTTCTCCGTGCTTCTATCCCTTTGATGATTGTTAATAAAGAAGATAATGATCAAGTTTTGGTGGAGGTGTATAACGATGCCATGGCATCCCTTTTTCGAAAGCATGGAAGTATTGGGACTTTACTGGATCCAGCAAGGCAAAAAAACCTGCACACTGTGGCCTTATCAAAGCATCATGAAGAGTCGTTGTCTATGGAGGAGGGTACAGCAGCTGCACTATGTCTTGAATTGATGTCTGTATCATCATTTGGCTTGGATGCTTCCAAATGTGGACAATACCACATGGTCTATTCGCCAACACAGCCAACACGTCCTATCCCTCAAGATGTGCTAGATAAAGGGACACTGGACGTTCAGTCCATCTACACTATGAGACAAACCTGCAGGTTTTCATGCAAAGGAAAATACGCATCCCTGGAGACCTTCAAGTGTCTCAGTGGCACAGCACCAGCCATAGAATGCGTCAGTTCGATAATGTCCCTCAAGCATGATAATATCCTTCGAAAGATTCGATCAGGATCACAATCAGACTCAGAGGGTACTATTAAGGAGGTTTGGATCTTACAGGAGACTGCAAGCATGGGTACTCTCCATGATCTCGTCTTTTCTGGAGGCATCCCCTCAGGATGTCTTAAATCCTTGGTTGTGGCACTCTCAGCCCTGGACATTGCACGAGGGATCCAGCAGGTTCACAATGCAGGCCTGGTGTATAGTGATCTGAGCACTAAGAATGTATATGTGCAGAAAGAATCGAATGATGCGTTGAGGGGATGGAGACTTGCCCTTGGTATTCCAAACGTCTTTGATAATCTGTATCTCTTGGACACAGATAACAGAGACCTGTATACTTTCAGTAATGGTAGGGTACTTTCATCGTGTCCAGAGAGATGCCTCGGAGGTATGCCATCTATACAAACTGATTTGTATTCTTTTGGTATCATCTTGTGGGAAATGTGGGAAGCTTTTTCCGCGTGGCCCCAAATGTATGAAGAGAAACAACTGGTTGACACGTTTTGCTTTGAAAAAAACTCCATGTCAAGATATCGTCATGCAATGCCGGAGCCAATGTCCACAATCTTTTCCATATGTATACTTCAAGATGGGGAAGATTCTACTACGAATGAAAACATTATTACTATGCTTGAGGATTACGTCTGCTCGGCAAAAATATGGACAAGAAAGTCATCCTCATGATGAAATATTCAAGTTATTTTTCCTTTGAGACGAAAAAACGTCGTATCACATTATTTTTACTAGTCTTTTTCCTTTTATATCCTTCACTTTGGGTGATGTCTGCACCATGACCTGGCCTCACACCTGTTTTCCTAGAGGTCAAGCACATTGCACAAAATCGCTCCTCGGCGCTATTTTTGTACGTACACGAAGCACAATCCCATTCATTCTGTCTATTTATTTTTACATCTACCTGCGCTGGGTTGATTTTTTTGGGTCCAGATGATAGAATGTCTTGTAAAGTAGGCTGACAGGGATCTCTCTGCTCCTGCTCCTCTAGAAAATTACTCATTCGAAGCCCCATCAATCGTATGCCTGCCGGCATCTCAGTTTTCAACATGTGCAGGGCACATGCATACATATCACTTTTGTTATTCGTAAAATGTGCCATGGTTGTTGCCTTTGTTTTCACAGCAAATGTTGAAAGCTTGATTTTGAGAGTAAGAGTCTTCCCATGCAATCCTTCGGCTTTCAAATCATCCTCAAGTATTTGTGAGATGTGTACCAATTTTTCACTGAGCTCAGATATTGATGCTGTCGGGGTAAAGGTTCTCTCAACACTCTTGCTCTTCCTTCCAGCCACAGGATCATCATCAGTATCTCTATGCAACGTTGACCCAATACCTAGAGCACTCGTGACGAAAAAATCATACGATTTTTCACTAAATAGTGCCTTTATTTCTCCAGCTTTTTGTAATATGTCTTCACAGACACGAATTTCCAGGACACTGTTCAATAGTTTTGATGACACACGGCCTATACCTGGAATTTTCCTGGTTTCAAGGGCATTCATGAATTCCCGGATTGCATGCACGTCATGAGGAACAGAAAAGACTCCATCAGGTTTATTTATATCAGAACAAATCTTGGCAATCAATTTATTCGGTGCGATACCAACAGAACACGTCAATCCTCCAGTCCTGGAGTGTACCAAGCCTCGTATGGCATGTGCACACTCTACACTTGACATACCATGAACCCTCATATAGTCTGTAATGTCTAGATACGCTTCATCCATAGATCCAGATTCAAAGTCAGGATCAAAGGTTTGAAAAACCTCTCGGGTTTTCTCAGAAAATGCCTTGTACTGTGAAAACTTTGGTGAGACAAATTCCAACTCTGGGCATAATTTCCTTCCAATAAACCCAGGCATTGCGGAACGAACACCATATTTTCTCGCCAGATAGTTTGCTGTGCTTATCATACCAATCCCACCAACTGCAAAAGGCACGGATACAAGCCGAGGATCCAGTATTTGTTCCACAGAACAATAAAATGCATCCATGTCCACATGGAGCCACACACGTTCCAAATGCCGCAAGCTTTCCTTTTGAACAATATCCTTTTGTGCTAGGTCTCGAAATCTTGACAATTCTTGGTGATGTAAGGATTGCAGTTTCCGTTTCAAATTCCCTATCCGTTCTTCAGTTGCCTTGTTTTTTCTCTGCTCGTTTTCATAGTATGAGGAACCTTTCGAAAGATCATACACCACCTGTTTGACTTTCTGCTGGTCCACATGATCCATCCCCGCTTTCGCATTCGTATAGACCGTATCAATAGTATCAGCCTTGACCTGGTCACTCCCACTGGGTTCCTTTGGTCCTTCCATTCGTCCAGCCTTTGTTGCGTCAGTTATGGGCGTCATAAAACATAGAAATATAAAAGTATATCATCATAGAGACGTTCGGCTTGGTTTTCCGGAAGGAAAAAAAACAAAGTTCACTCCAACGGAAACCTCAACAAAAACAGTTGCATTGCCATCACGGCAGGTATCCATATCGACGCAATATTCATCACTATACGTACAAAGTTTTCCATGTAAGATCATCTACATAGCCTGAAAAGCAGACTATGTGGTGATATACCATGAGCTTCAGCAATATTGGAGTGGTAGTCACAGTGGCAACATCTGCGGATTTTTTCTGATGCAATCAGAACGTCAGGCCTGATAGGAGCGTTCATTCTCGGATCAAGATGATGGGAGCATCCATCTGATATCAGCATCGATGCTATGCATGATATCATGTGTCCCCAGACTGCAGTCTGAGTCTCGTCAGCTGATGCAAGTTTGATGGTATTGGCAATAGAAATGATCATTTCGAATTTCAGAGAGACAGAAACATGATTGGCAGGCAGGTACCAGTGGCAAAAAAAATAAACTACAAGTAATGCACAAGGGACATTTTCTCTCTCGCATGGTATGGGCATGGTAGTTGGCCAGTGATGCCAAGTCAACGTGCAAGTAGACATGTCAGGATCTTGCGCCTACCATAGGTCCATCCTTGCATCTTTGATATTGACAGTTCTGGTATTACGTGTATATTATATATTCATAGAGAGAGAGATTGGAACGGGAGATTGTTTCCTGCAGGGAAGGTTGATACGCAAAGGTCAAACAAAATTTGGGGCAGAATCTGCTCTAGGAACATTACAAGAACTTCGATATGAGGATAGCCTGTTGAGAAATCTCGGATATTCATCATTATTGGACACGGAGGGGACACAGTATGGAGTATTTCCTGCATCGTTTTGGTTTGTGAAAGTGCCAAAAGTAGGAGGAAGTACTTTGGCAGGAATCTTCAGAGCAATTGCTGCCCACTATGGAATTCATATGTGCAATCCTTCGGAAGGGGAGTTTATGCTAGACGATGCGAGACTAGAAAAGGTATTCAGTACCCTTGCTGACTTGGATTTCAAATACTTTGGCATTGCAAATCACATGATGTACCACAATAATAATGATGAGAGAACAGGTAATCCACGCAATTGGAGGATTCAATCATAGAATATGAGACCTGGATGTGATACAGAAGGCCATCCCATACGTATATGTGATGATGGGTTACAGAACGCCTGTAAAAGTTGATCATACCACCCATTGAACGAATGGCGACCCCCCTTCCGGCACTACTAATCATTTTATATTATATATGATACTTCTAAAGAGATTTCCTCACGAGTACAGCAACCCATTTCTGACTCGGTAGACCTACAAACTTATACAGAATAGTTGGGAGAAGATTGCTGTTAAGGCGCTCCTACTATATTCCAACCAGTTGCAAA
>PJEL010001082.1_pt1 | contig 29010 bp, 25 predicted proteins | sample 1853271 | NCBI WGS metagenome assembly PJEL01 (sample SAMN08108733, study PRJNA415343) | Invertebrate metagenome, whole genome shotgun sequencing project. | host: Globobulimina | place: Sweden: Gullmar Fjord | collected 2015-08 | reverse complement strand
CGCTTTAGTAAGGCTTTTGTTAACTAAGAAAATTCCTTTACTAAAGGAGCCAAACCAATAATTTTGGTTGCTATCTTGTGCTAGTGTTTTGATTTCAGAGATTTCATTTTCAAATCCTCTTATTTTAATTTTTTTGAATGAATCGTTTGAACTATCATATTTTTGCACGCCAGTATCTGTAGAAACAAACAGAGTACCTCTATGGTCTTGGAAAATGTCTAAAACGACATTATCTAAGAGGGAATTTTTATCTGATGGTTGGTGGTAAAAGTTATCGAAATTATCTTGGGCTTCGTTATACCGACTTAAGCCTTCTTGCGTGCCAACCCAAAGCACATTATCTTCATCAATGAACAATTTTCTGATTAAATTATGGGCGAGAGAGTTAGGTTGATCGTTTTTGTGCCGATATTCAACAAAATTGGTACCGTCATATCGACTTAAGCCTTCATATGTGGCAACCCATAAAAAGCCATGGTGGTCACCGACCATAGAAAAAACACTACCATTAGATAAGCCGTTGGCTACTGAAATGTGATCAAGCTTTATGTGATTATTAGGTTGGGTTGCGTAAGCAAAATTTCCGAATAAGAAAATGCAGCAACCAAAATACAAGGCAGCGAAACACGCCTTTTTATTGTGGATGAAATTTGAAAGTCTAAACGGCACTAATACAACCTAAAACCTATTTAAGGAGTTTATTATTATTATTTTGCTAAACCATTAAAAATGATGGACGCAGTTAAGTCAACAAAGGCTTAGCAATCTTGCCATTATATCGACATCATTAGTATTTTCTTTTGCTGTTTTTGGTAAAATCTTCGCAATCTATCACTATTTGACCAGATAGAGTGTTATTTGTACTGAACTTGTTAACCTCTTGTGTCGTTGAAACTAAGGTCACTCGGTTTTGATACCCAGAGTCTGATGATTTGTTCTGTTCCTCAGTGATTAAGTTTTCTAAATCCGTCCGTTCAACCGCCATAATTGTGTCGATCATTTTTTGTTTTTGGTCGAAGAAGTAATCTTGGTTACATATCGAACCCCAAAATCGTTGACTTTTTATACGTAAGCTGGAGTCTTTTTCTAAAATCTGTCCTGCGAGCCCTTGTTTTAAAAATTGCCATTGCTGTTCTGGGAGTTTTGCTACTTTAGAACGCCAATGCTCTATAAATAAGTTAATTTCGTTAACTAATATACTCGGTTCGATATTAGGTGATTGAATATAAAATGCTAACCCAGGGTATCGGTTAATTGGAATATAACCGACATTAACTAAGTAACCATATTGTTTTTCTGTGCGCATTTCTTCAAAAAATAAGGGAGCGAGTAAATGGCTAACCAACATGATAAGAGCAGTAGATTTTAGATCTTTAGTTTCATTTGGGTAATAAACCACGGCAGCATGGTCATGATGTGGCATATGCACAGGGACAAGCACTTCCGGTTGTTTTGCAAGATCAACAACCGGACATTGGACCATATAACTAGCATCGTGATTGCCTTTGAATGTTTGCTCAATAAGTGCAGAAATACGTAAAGCGTCGTCTTTTAGCCAATTTCCATGGATCAAGGATTCAATAGTAACTTGTTTAAACAGCTTTTTGGTAAACTGAGTAAAATCTTCAAAGGTGACTGACTCTATTGCAACGGACAAACTGGCCGATGTCGGATTGTTTGGCTGCATTAAAGAGCTTAACGTAGAAAACAATTGAGAAATCGACTTACTTTTGTCTGCGTTTTGCCAATGATTGGATAATTGTGTTTTGATCAGTTCAAATCGTGCTTCGACTAATTCAAAGTGCTGTAGGTCATGTAATAGCCGTTCCAGCAAGGTGGGTTGTTTACTGCTAATCCCAGAAAGCTGTAATGTCATACCCCCTTGGTGGGAATATAAATGATAGTGAATACCAGCTAACTCTGCATCATAGTGTTTCTCTGTTACCGAATCACTATATAAATCTACAAATAGTCTGGTCATGGCGATATTGGCGGCAGAGGAAACTGATAGGGGCGAATCAATACCAATATACATATAGCCTTTTGGCACTTTGAATGTAGTATCTTGCTTATACCAAACCTTCAGCCCATTATTATCGACAATTAATGTCGGTATTTCTGTTTCTTCATCATGAGGATAAACCTTCGGAGAGCCTTCGATATAAGTATTTTTTTCAGGTAAGTGCAAATCGCTATGCAATGGAATGGTATCCCACTCCTGCAATTGGTTCTTTGAAATATCTGTTATTGCATATGGCACTTGATACCAATGAGTTTTTTTATTGGTATCGAATTGCTTACCAACTTTTATAATACGGCAGTTGTGTGGCTTTAAGTATTCGAGCAGAGTATCAATGCTTTCATGGCACATCCCCGTCATAACATAATCACCGTAAATATAATCATCAATGGGGTAGTGCTGCATATTGGTAACGAGCTGGCTGACTGAATCCAATGGTTTGAGCTTTTCTTGATATTGAAAAGCCAGTTCGGCTAATGATCTTTTTTCCTGGTAATAGAACTCCGGCAATTTTTCTTGATTTAATAATTTTATATAGCTAAATACGGCATCAATTATTTTATCTGTTGATTGTTCACCTAGCTCTGTCAGGCGAATACTGATATTAAAGTCTTTAAAATTGGAACCATTAATACCCGAGCCCGCAGTAAGCCCCATAGCCCATTGATTCGTTTTAAATAATGACAACAAGCTGCCAGGCCCTTCATGCCCTAAAAGGTAAGCGAGTACTGACTCTGGTTTATGTTTATAATATGGGTCAATACTTGGCATAGCGAAACTGATAATGAGTTGGCGCTCATTTTTTACCGGTGTTACCGCAATTTCTTTAGTTAGATGTTCAGGCAAATATAGGGGGGCAGCGATAGCCGGTTGCGGTGTTTTCTTATCACTTATATTGTTGAAGCGTGCTTCAACTAATGTGTGAAGTTCTGCGATTGAAAATGGCCCTTCGACCGCCAAAGTCATTAACTTAGAGCAGTAATAGGTTTCAAAAAATTCAACCACTTCTTCTTGAACATCTCTATCTTTATGGTCCGCTAAGGTATCAATGTTACCGACAGAAAATTGTGAAAAAGGGTGGCTAGGATTAATCGTTTCCTTATGAACATCATAAAGTCGACGTAAATCGTCTTTGAGTTTCATTTTAAACTCAGCGTCTATATTTAATCGTTCTGATTGTACAAAGGCTTTACTGAGTAAAGGGTTAATGAAAAAATCAGAAAACCTATCAAGAGCTTCTTCAAAGTATTGATGTTGAATGTCGAAAAAGTAGCAAGTGTGTTCAGTGCCAGTCCATGCATTATTATGACCCCCATGCTGGCTGATAAACTTCTGATATTCACTGCCATCAGGGTAGTTTTTGGTGCCTAGAAACAGCATATGCTCTACAAAATGTGCGAGGCCTTCGCGGTCTTTAGGATCATTGAAATGGCCCGCATTAACAGCCAAGGCTGCTGCGGCTTTGTCACTTTCATGGTTTTCCACTAAAAGTACGCGGAGACCGTTAGTCAAAGTGATTGCTTTGTAGCGTTTGTGGTCGTTAGGACTTTGCTTCAACATTGAGCTCCTATAAACACCAATAGCATTAAGAACAACTGAAACGTAATTGTGTGTTTTTATTATTGTACTAAATCGGCGTCTGTAACCTAATTTAGCTCAATACTTCATTGTTTTTATTATAAATTACATTAAGCGTATCAAGTAGTCTATTCTATTATCATGCTTTCTTAATATAATGCCTTTGGTATTTGGCGTTATTCTATTAATATAGCCGCAAATTCTAATTACTGTTCGCTGAATTCGATGTGCGAGAGAGATTAATGCAAATTTTCATCATGAGACATGGTCAGGCTAGCTATGAAGGGCAAGCGGATTCGACCCGTCCTCTGACCGAACAAGGTAAACTTGAAGCTCAGCTTATGGGTAGTTGGATGAATAAAATGGGCTACAACCCGAATCAAGTTTGGGTGAGTCCATACAAGCGAGCTCAACAAACCTCAGAGTGCGTGATGAGGAAGCTCACTATTCCTAGTGTGGTTAGAACAATAGATATGATCACACCTTCCGGCTCAGCAACAGACGTTCATGATTTTATTGATGGTGAATTAGCCGCTAATCCCTGCGATACACTATTGATTATTTCACATATGCCATTCGTGAGTTATTTAGTGGCTGAATTAACGCAACATGCCCATGCGCCAATTTTTCAGACCGCAGGTGTCTGTGAGATTGAATACAACGAGAATACAATGAAAGGTGAAATGATACGCATGGTTGCACCAATAGACTTGTGCTAACCAGAATTTTTATTTTTTAAAACTTGTCTTTGATATCAATTAGTACCAGTAACGCACCGTCACCGCCATATTCTAATGGTGCTTGATGAAAGGCCATTACATCGGGGTGTTGAACAAGCCAATGTGGAGTTTTGTTTTTAAGCACTCTGCCACCTATACCGTGAACAATACAAACACATCTAACATGCTCTTTATGACAAGCTTTTAAGAGAGCCGCTATTTCACGTTTCGCATTGTGTTGATCTAAACCATGCAGATCTAAGATAAGTTCAGGTGCATAGGTGCCACGACGTAAGTTTTTTGCTTCGAAACTATCAACACCTTCCCTGATATACTTCATCGGCCCTTGATTCGGTAGGTTGGGTTCAAACTCGTCAGAAAAATGAAATTCGGCAATCTGCCTATCGACTAGTTGCTTGTTTTTTGTTGCCTGCTTGATCGGCCGACGTTTAGGCACAACTTTATCCTGCACGATCGGTTTTACTTTGCCTATCGCTTGTTTAAATATGTCTTTGTCTTCATTGCTGAGCAAGTCTTTCATTTTCATAGAGCGAAGTCTAGAGCTATGCTCAATGAAACACAAGTGAGTTTATTTTGGCGGATTAAATAGTGAAGCAAGTCATTAATACCATGAAAATGTAAAAACTGAGCAAAACCTGATGTAATTGGCATTTAATGCTTTGTGTTTGGTGAGGCAATAAAAGATAATATTGGTAATTAAATGTTTGAGTTATCGTTATGTCGCAGCAGAATATTATTCGCCAATTGAACACTGTTGAAGATTGTACTCGTTGGGGAGCCAGTGAGTTTAATCGTGCAGACCTGTATTTCGGTCATGGTACTGACAATGCATGGGATGAAGCTAAAGTATTAGTGATGTTTGCGCTTTCGCTGCCGATTGAATTATTTGAACAGACTAGGCGCTGCGCATTAACTGAAGAAGAAAAACAATATCTACTAGAATTGTTTGGACAACGCATTGAACAGCAATTACCTGCTGCCTATATTACTCATCAGGCTATTTTCGCGGGCTTAACCTTTTATGTTGATGAAAGTGTCTTAGTGCCGCGTTCTCCTATCGCTGAATTAATACAAAAGAAATTTTCACCTTATTTCTCTGAGCAACGTTCGCCGAAACGTATTTTAGATTTATGCACCGGTAGTGGCTGTATTGCGATTGCTTGTGCTTATGCTTTTCCAGAAGCAGAAGTCGATGCGCTCGATTTATCAATTGATGCGTTAAATGTTGCTCAAATAAATATTGAAGGGCATGGCCTACTTGAACAAGTTATTCCAATTCAATCTGACGTATTTTCTTCTATTGAACATGAAAAGTATGATTTAATTGTGACTAACCCTCCTTATGTTGATCAAGAAGACGTTGATAGCTTGCCAGCAGAGTACACTCATGAACCAGCAATGGGGTTAGGTTGCGGTCATGACGGTTTAGATATCGTACGAGAAATTTTGGCTCAAGCTGCGCAGCATTTAAACGATGATGGTATATTGATTTGTGAAGTAGGTAACTCACAAATTCATGTTGAAGCGGTTTACCCCGAAGTGCCATTTAAATGGTTGACGTTTGAACAAGGTGGTCACGGTGTGTTTTTGCTTACAAAAGCACAGTTAGAAGAATATGCTGAAATTTTTAATCAGCGAACAGTAACGAGATAGGTTCATAGAAGATGTCAGGTAATACGTTTGGAAAATTGTTTACAGTTACTACCTTTGGTGAAAGCCATGGCTTGGGTTTAGGGGCAATTATTGATGGTTGTCCTCCTGGGCTCAAGCTCTCAGAGGAAGATCTTCAAGTAGATCTCGATCGTCGTAAACCCGGCACGTCTCGATTTACCACTGCTCGCAGAGAGCCTGATCAAGTAAAAATTATGTCAGGCGTTTTTGAAGGCGTGACTACTGGCACTCCTATTGGAGTATTGATTGAAAATACCGATCAACGCTCTAAAGATTACGGCAATATTGCTGATTCGTTTAGACCCGGACATGCTGATTACACCTATACACAAAAATATGGTATTCGAGATTATCGTGGTGGTGGTCGTTCATCTGCCCGTGAAACGGCAATGCGAGTCGCAGCAGGGGCCATAGCTAAAAAATTCCTGAAAGAAAAACTAGGGATTGAAGTCAAAGCTTGTGTCACTCAAATCGCTGACATAGTTGCAGAAAACTATGACTGGGATATCGTTAACACAAACCCTTTCTTTTTCCCTGATGCGTCTAAATTAGAAGATCTTGATGAGCTACTCAGAGGCATTATGCGTCAGAAAAATTCTATTGGTGCCAAGCTCACTGTGGTCGCAGAGAATGTTCCGGTTGGGCTAGGTGAACCCATTTTTGATCGTTTAGATGCCGATATCGCTCATGCCTTGATGAGTATCAATGCCGTTAAAGGCGTTGAAATTGGCGATGGCTTTGCCGTGGCCAATCAAAAAGGTACAGAACATCGAGACGAAATAACCCCAGATGGCTTTTTAACTAATCATGCTGGTGGCGTATTAGGTGGTATTTCTTCCGGTCAACCAATTGTTGCTCACCTTGCATTGAAACCAACATCAAGTATCGGTGTCAGTGGCAATACGATTGACAGCCAAGGTCATGCTGCTGAAATTATCACAAGAGGGCGACATGATCCTTGTGTTGGTATTCGTGCTGTTCCTATTGCAGAAGCGATGTTAGCGTTAACCTTGATGGATCATTTTATGAGAAATCGCGCTCAAAATGCCGATGTAATGTGTGCCACGCCAAAAGTCTAGTATGGCGCTAAAAATGAAGTATGACGCGTCGCTTATCAGCAATTAAAATACGGATACTTTTGCTTACTCAATTGTACCGAATCCCTAATGGATTCGGTTTTTGTTTCTATAATATAAATTAAATGATACTCAACGCTTTCACTAAGTTGTCTAACACCTATTTTTGGTACTTTGCTGTACTGGGCTTATCTGTGCCTTTTTTGGCAGTATTTCTAGATGGTAGGGGCTTTAACTCAGTCGAAATTGGTGAAATGCTAGCTATCATTACGGCGACAAGAATTTTCGGTCCAACAATCTGGGCGATGTTTGCGGATAAAACGGGCAAGCAGTTACCGGTCATTAGGTTAGGTGCTTTTCTCGCTTTTATTACGTTTATCTTGGTATATTTTACTGACAGCTATTGGGGCATTACGGTTGCGCTTGCGCTATTCAGTTTGTTTTGGACCGCGATCTTACCTCAGCTTGAAGTGCTTACTTTATCGAGTATCAGACGCAGCCCTAAAATATATGCACGAATTAGGCTATGGGGTAGCGTAGGCTTTATTGTTTTGGCGGTGATCTCTGGTGAGTTGGTCGATCGCTATTCGCCGGATGTCTTTATCTCAATTGGTGCACTTATTCTTCTATTGTTGTGGGGATCGACCTTACTTCATCGTCAGCCGAGAAAAGTTGTCGCGAAACCACATACACACGGCTCTATCTTGGGGCGCTTAACGCAAGCCAAGTTTATCTATTTCTTTCTAGCCGGCCTACTCTTGCAAATTAGCTTTGGGCCTTACTACGCCTTCTTTGGCTTGTTCATTAGACAATTAGATTACCCTAGCTATGCGATCGGTTTATTTATTTCCATTGGGGTCATTGCTGAAATCGGGGTTTTCATCATTGCTGGACGACTATTTCAGTTGTTCGGCATTAAACCGCTAATTTTCTTTAGTATATTCTTGACTGCAATCCGTTGGTATTTAACAGGCTTTTATGGTGACGTTGCTTGGCTACTCGGATTGGCACAAGTGGCACACGCGGCCGGCTTTGGCTTATATCACAGCGCCAGTATGCAGTTTATTCAGCAACACTTTGCGAGTAATGAACAAAATAGAGGACAGGCGATTTATATTGGCGGTGTTTATGGTGTCGGTGGTGCCACTGGAGCCTATGCAGCGGGTGTATTTTGGTTAGACGGTGAAGGGGCTAGTTATACGTTTGCTTTAGCGGCAATAGCTGCGGGTATTGCCGCTGTTTTAACTATTTTTATTCCAAATGAAAGAATGAAAACGCAGGTTACCCAGTCAAATTAGGGATAAATGAGCTGCACCAAGTTCTCTTCGTGTCGGCATCATAGTTATAGGCGAGCTTTTTTTTGATCAAAAGGATCAAATAATTAATCCGATTGATATAAGCAATTAATGGTCTATTGGTTATGTTAAATAGACATTTTACGGACCAAATAAAAATGGCCAACTTTTCAGCTAGCCATTTTTGATGATATTAGCGGTCTAGATTACTTTACTTCTTCACCAGCGGCCTGTTTATCAGCATGGTAACTTGAGCGCACGAGTGGGCCACAGGCAGCATGCTCGAAGCCCATTTTGTCAGCTTCTGCTTTGAACATATCAAAGTCATCAGGATGGACATAGCGTTCAACGGGCAAGTGGTGTTTACTTGGTTGTAAATACTGACCGATGGTAAGCATAGTTACACCATGAGCTCGTAAATCACGCATCACCTCTAAAATTTCTTCATTAGTTTCACCTAAGCCAACCATTAATCCTGATTTTGTTGGCACTTTCGGGTTAGCTTCACCGAATTTTTTCAATAAGTCTAGAGACCATTGGTAGTTCGCACCTGGTCGCGCTTTAGTATATAAACGGGGCGCTGTTTCCAAGTTGTGATTAAATACGTGCGGCGGGTTAGTATTTAGAATATCTAACGCTCTATCCATTCGACCACGAAAATCAGGGACTAGAATTTCTACTTTTGTATTCGGCGCATGTTCGGCAATCTGTGTAATACAATCAGCAAATTGCTGTGCTCCACCATCACGCAAGTCATCGCGATCAACTGAGGTGATTACAACATATTTTAACGCCATGTCTTTAAGTGTTAATGCCAGCTTTTCAGGCTCGTTAGCATCGGGCGCTAGCGGACGACCATGGCCAACGTCACAGAACGGACAGCGACGTGTACAGATATCACCTAGTATCATAAAGGTGGCAGTACCATGGTTAAAACATTCAGATAAATTAGGGCATGAAGCCTCTTCACACACTGAATGCAAATTATGCTTACGCAAAGATGCTTTAATGTGATCAATGCGTTCAGTCGTTCGAGGTAATTTAATACGCAACCACTCCGGTTTACGTAGCATGGTTTCACGCTCTGATGGCACTACTTTGATAGGGATGTGTGCCATTTTTTCGGCATCTCTTAATTTAGTGCCGGGAGCGATACGTGAAGATTTAGTGGTCATCTGTGTGTTCCAGTCCAGTTTGATAACGAACATCAGTCGCTTCAAGCAATTTAATTAAATGTTTCTCTAACGATTTACCTGCCTCTTCGACAGAAATAGGACCTTGAAGGTCACTAGTTTGGATCATTTCTAAACCCGCATAACCGCAAGGATTGATGCGTAGGAAAGGAGATAAATCCATATTTACGTTTAATGCTAAGCCATGAAAAGAGCAGCCTTTACGAACTCGTAAGCCCAGCGATGCAACCTTCTTCTCGTTGACATAGACACCGGGTGCGTCAGCTTTAGCATAAGCCTCAATATTGTATTCAGCCAATGCTGCAACAATGCCTTTCTCGATTAAAGTGACGAGTTGCCGAACACCAATCTTTCTGCGCCTTAGATCAATCATGAAATAGACGACTTGTTGCCCTGGGCCGTGATAGGTTACTTGTCCACCGCGATCAACTTTTACTACAGGAATGTCGCCGGGCATTAACAAATGCTCTTCTTTACCCGCTTGACCTTGGGTAAATACTGGTGGATGTTCTACAAACCACAGTTCATCAGCATCATGTTCACCTCTGTGATCAGTAAAACTTTGCATTGCTTGCCATACCTGGGTGTAGTCCAATCGGCCAAGCTGTCGAATTATCAACGTATTTTGCAATCTAAACACTCATTTTATTCGGTAAAAACTATTATATTGGTAGAAACACTTATATCTGAAGATATATTGTTATTACACCATGCACAATGCAGGGTTATTATAAAACGTATTTAACCTGTTCAATTGAGGTTAGTGTTTTGTAGATCGTTTCAATATGATCTTTACTGGTTACTCGCACAGCAATAGATACTGAGTGATAGTTGCCTTTTGAGCTTGGCTTAATTTTAGGCGAGTAATCACCTGGTGTATGTTTTTGCAATTCTGCTACCACTAAATCAGGTAACTCCTCGCAGGCAATACCCATCACTTTAAAATTTAATACGGTAGGGAATTCTAATAATTCATCAAATTTGGTTTGCATAACTTATCTCTTACTCTATACGCCGATCAACTGTTGCTTAAATGATTGAAACAATTGATGCACTTGTTTAGTGACAGGGCCAATGTTGCCTTGGGCGACTATTTTATCATCAATTAAGGTGACAGGGCTAATCTCACGAGAAGAACTTGATAGCCAAACTTCATCGGCCGCAGCAATCTCTTCAAGGGTGACTGTTTTTTCTATCACTTTAATGGAGGCATTTTTTGCTATTTCAATGATCACATCTCGAGTAATGCCAGCGAGAATATGCTGGTCTTTCTTTGGCGTAATAATAATCCCGTTCTTTACAATAAAAACGTTGGAAGTGGTGCCTTCAGTGACGTTACCTTGCCGATGCAATATTGCTTCATCAAAGCCCATTTGTGCAGACTGTTGCTTAAGCATGATATTACCAAGCAGAGATGTGGTTTTTATAAAACAGTTTTGCCACCTAATATCATCCAAAATGGTCACTTTAATGGCGGAAAGCTTGGCTATTTCAACATCTAAAATGGACGACATCACTAAAACTGTAGGTATTGTTCTCTTATCTGCTACATGTTCTCTTTTAGATTCACAACCGCGGCTTACCTGAATATATACTGATTGATGACCAGCACCATTTACTGCAATGATTTTTTCTATAATTGACTGCCACTGTGCTAACGAATAGTCCAACCAAATAGAAATAGCGTGAAGAGATTTATTGAGTCTTTCAATGTGTGGCGCTAAACGAAATGCTTTGGCTTGGTAGACAGGAATAACTTCATACACGGCATCACCAAATAAAAAGCCTCGATCAAAGACCGAGACTTTTGCTAACGACTGATCAATAAAGTCGCCATTTAAATAAACCGTACCTGTCATTACTGTTCAAACTGTAGTTTTACATAATCAACTAAACGACTGAACATGCTGCCTTCATTGATTTCTTGCAAGGTAACTAGTGGGTATTGAGCAATATCTTCGCCATCAAGCTGCAAAAACAAAGTTCCTACGTTCTCGCCTTTAGCGATAGGAGCTTTTAACTGTTTCGATAATTCAAAGTTAGCTTCGAGCTTTTTGCGTTGGCCACGCGGAATAGTGATAGGTGTATCAGTTAGAATACCTAGACCAATTTCTTTACGATCGCCCATCCATACACGGTTTTTTGTTAATACTTCACCTGCTTGATACGGAGTATAAGTCTCAAAAAATCTAAAACCATAGTTTAATAATTTTTTACTCTCGACTTTACGAGCTCGTTCACTTTCTGTACCTAGCACTACAGTGATCAAACGCATATCGTCTTTAGTCGCCGATGTGACTAAGCTATAACCTGCCTTTGAATGGTAGCCGGTTTTCATGCCATCTACGTTGAGGCTTTTGTCCCAAAGTAAGCTGTTACGGTTATATTGTTTGATATCATTATAGGTAAATGACTTTTGTTTATATAGCTCATACTCTTTAGGCACGTCTCTAATCAATGCTGCAGCTAACGTCGCCATATCACGGGCGGTTGTGTAATGCTCTTTACTATGAAGACCGTGGCTATTTTCAAAATAACTACTATTCATACCCAGTTGTTGAGCATGTGCATTCATCAGATCAGCAAACGCACTTTCGCTGCCAGCAATATGTTCTGACATAGCCACACAAGCATCGTTGCCTGACGCAACAACAATGCCTTGGTTTAGCAGGTCAACACTGACTTCAGTACCTACTTCGATAAACATTTTAGACGAATCTGGAAAGTTCTTGGCCCAAGCAGTTTCACTGATAGTGACAAGATCGGTTTTAGCAATATTACCGGCTTCGATTTCACGCCCAATGATGTAGCTTGTCATCATCTTAGTTAAACTTGCGGGCTCTAAACGGGTATCCGCTTCATTTTCGGCAATTACTCTACCTGTGTTGTAATCTATAAGGATAAAGCCCTGAGCATTAATTTTTGGTGGGTTTGGTACTATACTAATTGTCTGAGATAGAACGGCAGCAGAAAAAAATAGAGTACCTGCAGCCATAAGAATTTTATTGGTGGTTTTAGCTACGTGTTTAGCTAATGGGTAAGTCATAATTTTCCTTCAAAAAATACTGATGATTATAATTATGTCGAGCCTCTTGCAAAATGATCCGTCGAGATGATTTTGCAAGGAGCTAAATAGTATGACAGCACCCATAGAAAAGGTTCAACTGTTCACACAAAAAATTCCCGCAAGTATATCACCTTGATATCTAATTACTATGGTTCTAGAGCCCTAAAATAAAGGTTATTGTAAATTTTTACGTCGAAATGCACTGGGATAACCTGACCGTTTTAATGTCGTTATAATTGGTGCTAGGTTTTCTGATTCATTAAATGGCCCCATCAGAACTCGATAAATTCCATTGTTTAACGGTGCAATGACGTTTTGTTTATATTTATCACTTAATGATTTTATATTTTTTAATGCCACATCCTGGTTTTTAGTCGCAAAAACTTGGATATAAAATTGACCACTAATTTGTTGTTTATTACTTAACGTAGCTGTTTTTGAAGGAGCAGCTAAGCTCTTGTTCTGTTCTGTTTTCGACGCTGGAAGATCAGGCTTATATTGATTATTAGAAGCATAGCCTGTAATTGCCTCTATTTTTACTTTAGCCGTTCCGGTTTTCAACATATCTATTTTATAGGCGGCACTGTATGACAAGTCAATTATACGGCTTTCATGAAATGGGCCTCGATCATTGACCCGAACGACCACAGACTTGTTATTAGCTAAGTTGGTGACCTTCATATAAGTAGGTAACGGCAGATTTTTATGGGCAGCAGTCATCGAGTACATATCATAAATTTCACCGTTTGAAGTTAAATGACCATGAAATTTTCGACCGTACCAGGAGGCTATACCGGTTTGACTAAAGTTAGTTGCATCGGAAAGCACTTTGTAGCGCTTACCCCTAACGGTATAGTCTTTATTGCCACCTCGACTTTTTTGTTCAATTCTAGGTACTGCATCTTTAAGTTCTATCGGGGTAGGAAGACGAGCCGGTGTGCTGTCATGTGCTTGCTGATATCGACCGTACTGGCTACTGCAGCCTTGTAACAGAAATAGCAGAGTGATTAACTTGAGTGTGTTGCAGTGGCTAAATTTTGGCATTAAATATTAACTGATAAATCGTCGGCGAGTACTAATGCCCATTAGCATGCCAAAACCCGCCATTAATGTCACCATTGACGTACCACCATAGCTGACTAAAGGCAGTGGCACACCTACAACAGGTAAAATGCCGGATACCATGCCGATATTGACAAAGACATAAACAAAGAAGGTTAGGGTTAGGCTACCTGCCAGCAGTTTAGTAAAAGCTTCTTGTGCATTGATTGCTATCCATAAACCACGGATGACAATACCTAGGTAAACACAAAGTAACAAGCTGACACCGATTAATCCGAATTCTTCGCTAAAGACAGCAAAAATAAAGTCTGTGTGACGTTCGGGCAGAAACTCAAGTTGAGATTGAGTACCTTGCAACCAACCTTTACCGTGCAAACCGCCTGAGCCGATTGCTATTTTTGATTGAATAATATGGTAACCTGAGCCAAGTGGATCTTGCTCTGGGTTCAAGAACGTTAAAACTCGTTGCTTCTGATAGTCTTGCATCAAAAACATCCAAAGTATCGGCATAAACGCCGACAATAAACCCGCGCAGGTTGCTATTAATTTCCAACTTGCACCGGCCAGAAAAATAACGAAGATACCAGAGCTAGCAATAAGTAACGAAGTGCCTAAGTCGGGCTGCTTAGCGATCAATAAGGTTGGAATCAGTACTAAGGTAAATGCGCCGACAATTTGCAGAGCCTTGGCGGGTAAATCAAACTGGCTAATAAACCAAGCAACCGTAATAGGTACAACAAGCTTCATTATTTCTGAAGGCTGAAACTGCATAAAACCAAGGTTTAACCAACGCTGTGCGCCTTTGCCAACCGTTCCAACAAGTAGCACTGCGACTAACATACCTAAACCGACAACAAACATGGGGACCGCCCATTTTTGAAACACAGAATGGGGTATTTGTGCGACGAAAAACATTACTGCAATCGCTATTCCAATCCGCTTTGCCTGCCTGATTAGCAGGTCAACATCTTGACCACCGGCGCTATAGACGACAAAAAGCCCTAATGTCATTAGCACTGTAATACCAAGTAATAAAGGCCAGTCTAAATGAAGTTTTTGCCAGATATCAATTTTTCGTTGCTGATCTTGTCCCGTACTGCGCATTAATGACCACCGACATGGTTTGATGTTTCAACAGACTTGCCATGCAAAGGATGCATAGATTCTGATTGGCTAGTAAATTTTCGATTACCAAAATACTGATCCATAATCTGTCTTGCTACAGGAGCAGCATTGGTTGCACCACCGCCTTTTTCAACATTTTCAATGGCTACAGCGACCACTATTTCAGGTTTTTCATAGGGAGCGAAAGCAATAAACATGGCATTGTCTCGTTTATTTTCAGCCGTTTTCTCTGCGTCATATTTTTCGTCTTGAGCAATGCGAGCGACCTGTGCTGAGCCAGTTTTACCAGCGGCATCATATTGTGTTCCAATAAAAGCAGTGTGCCCTGTTGCTCCCACTTTTTGTACCGTACTGTGCATAGCATCTAGCACTAAGCGCCAATTATCCGGATTCGATAAGGTTATCGGTCTTTTCTCATCAACTTGATAAGGAGCGGCGCTGACTTTGACTGCGTTGGTGTCTTTACCCTTTTGATATTCTAATTGTGATGTCGCTTTTAAAAAGTGAGGTGGCTTAATCTTTCCTTCATTCACTAAAATAGAAGTTGCTTGAGCAAGCTGTAGAGGCGTAACGGTAAAATAGCTTTGACCAATACCCACAGAAAGCGTTTCTCCAGTGTACCAAGGTTGATTATAGCGAGCGCGCTTCCAACCTACGCTAGGCAAGATACCAGAGCTTTCTTCATGAATATCAACGCCAGTCTGTTCGCCAAAACCAAACTTAGCCATCATGTCACTGATTTTGGTGATCCCCAATTTATAAGCAAGACCATAAAAATAGACGTTACAAGACTGCTCTATAGCTTTGGTTAAATTAACCCAGCCATGCCCCCATTTTTTCCAGTCACGGTATTTATTTTCTATGCCTTTTAATTGATACCAACCTGGATCCCAAATTCTGGTTTCAGGTGTTACTGCGCCTTCCTCTAAGCCTAGCAGGGCAATAAAAGGTTTAATGGTAGAGGCCGGTGGATAACCCTGAACTGATCTATTAATCAGGGGCAGATCTTTGGAAGAGAGTAATTTTTTGTAATTTTTAGAACTAATGCCATGAACAAACAAGTTGCCGTCATAGCTTGGATTTGAATACATCGCTAGTATGCCCCCATCTCTTGGATCAATGGCGACAATAGAGCCTCGCTTACCTGATAAAGCGCGTTTGGCTATCATTTGTAATTCAATATCTAAGGTTAGTGTTAAGTCTTTGCCAGGGGTCGGCGGAGTAAAATCTAATGTGCGAATGATACGGCCCTGATTGTTAATCTCAACTTCTTGGTGCCCTATGGTGCCGTGCAGAATATCTTCGTAGTAACGCTCTAAGCCTAGCTTACCTATTTCTCTGGTAGCGGCATAATTTTCCGATTTGTCTTCTGCTTCCAGTTTATTGGCATCTTTACGGTTAATTCGCGCAACATAACCTAGGTTATGCGTGGTCAGCTCACCAAACGGATAATAGCGTTTCAAGCGCGCATCAATAAGCACACCGGGAAATTTGTGTTGGTTAACCGAAAATAACGCCACTTGCTGGTCGCTTAAACGAGAATGCAGTTCAACGGGTTTGAAACGACGCTTGCCACGTAAGCTTTTAAAGAACTTTTGTTGTTTTTCTTCACTAATGCTCAGTAAGCGACTTATTTCTTTAACGGTAATTTCTAAGTCTTTAACTTCTTCTGGAATAATTTCAAGTGAATAGATCGCTTTATTTTCAGCAAGTAAAACTCCGTTACGGTCATAAATTAAACCGCGATTAGGGGCTACGGGGAGCAGTTTTATACGATTACTGTTTGAGCGGGTTTTATATTTTTCGAAACTATTAACTTCAAGGTCATAAACATTGCTAAATAAAACCAGTAGCATTGCGATTACGCCAATAAAAGCGATGAAGGCGCGGCGAGCAAAAAGGTTTGCTTCTGCGGTGTGGTTTTTGATGCTTACGCGTTTGTTTTTTACCATAGCTAAGTCAATTATTCTCTATGGTAAGGGTGGTTATTATTAACACTCCAAGCACGATATAGGCTTTCGGCAACGACTATACGAACCATAGGGTGAGGTAAGGTAAGGGGAGAAAGTGACCATTTCTGCTCTGACGCTTCAATACAAGCAGGAGCTAATCCTTCAGGGCCACCGATAAGTAAAGCGACATCGCGGCCATCATGTTGCCAACGCTCTAATTGAGAGGCCAGCTGTGGCGTGTCCCAAGGTTTCCCTGTGACCTCTAATGTCACTATGCGGTTACCTTTAGGAATGGCATCAAGCGTTAATTGCCCTTCTTTTTCAAGAATTCGAGCGATATCTGCATTTTTACCCCGCTTACCGGGTGTAATTTCCACTAAATCAAACGATAAATCGCGAGGAAAGCGTCTCACGTATTCATTAAAGCCTTGAGTTACCCAAGCAGGCATCTTATTGCCAACTGCATATAGCGTTAAACGCATAACGATGTGGTCTCTACTTGTAGAATTATGCCCAAAGTTGTTCTAGCTGATATCTATCTCTTTGATCGTCGGTCATGACATGAACAATAACTTCACCTAGGTCAACTAATGCCCATTCGCCAATATCAACGCCTTCAAGGCCTAATGGTTCGACCCCTTGTGCACGACATTCCATAGCAACATTCTGTGCTACAGATTTGACATGACGGCTTGAATTACCTGAAGCTACGACCATATAATCAGCAAAACTTGATTTGTCTTTGATATCTAATGTAATGATATCTCGACCTTTTAAGTCTTCTATTTTTTCAACAACAAAATGTGTTAGAGCGTCACTTTGCAATGTGTGTTCCTTCGAGTTTTAAAATTATTGTGATATTAGCATTTTTTTTAACGGGCGTTAACTTGCTAATGCGATTTGTTTTGGTTCTGATAGAGCTTATTCAAGCTTATGTACTTGGCCACTTCCGGTGGTAACCACTGATCCGCAGATAAAGTATTACTGAGTGCAGCTCTGATTGCCGTCGAAGAAATGTCTTGTTGGCAAGGAGGAGCCAATAAAATGCCGCCGGCGTTTTTCGCCAAGACCTCTTCTTTAGTACATTGATACTCGACTAATAATTCTTTTGTGGCCGAGGGAAGCTTTGCTAAATCGTATCCTGGACGAGTACTAACAACTAAATGACATAACTTAAGTATTTGTCGCCATTGAACCCACTTTGTGAAATTTAATAATGAGTCCATCCCGACCAAGAAAAATATCTGTGTATCTGGGCGCTCATTTTTTATCTCGGTCAGAGTGTCAATCGTATAGGAGGGTTTATCCCGTTCAAGTTCTCGAGTATCTAGTTCAAATAAAGGGTCGAGTTGGCATACAAGTCGAACCATTTCTGATCGGGTCGCGCTCGATACCGCAGGTGTCGCTTTATGCGGTGGTATATGCGCTGGCATTAAGGTTACTTTTGTTAAGCCTAGCCAATTTGCAATTTTTTTCGCTGGGATCGTGTGTCCCAAGTGAATCGGGTCAAAAGTTCCACCTAAAATAGCTAATTGATCTGGGTTATCAGAGTTGACCATATTATTTAACCCAATCGTTGTTTAATGGACAACTATTCATATTCATAATCAAGAGGTAAATCGATAAAGCCTTGGTGATTAAACAAGCCGATAATTAAGTCTGACAATAACAAGTATGGATCAAAGTCACTCGTTGTTTTGCTTATCAAGTCTATTGAGGCCAGGCGAGAGATACCATGATTGACCTGAGCAAGGCTCAATTTGGATAAAGCACTCTTGTATAAGTGCTCTTTGTTTTTCCATATCCGATGTTTTTTACAAAGTTCAGCAAAAGAGCAACCGTCCTGCTGATCGGTAAGCATGGCCTTAAGTTTTTTTAACTCTTTATGGATAAACCAGACCATTTGACCGACTGGGCTACCTTCTTGATTAAGTTGATCTAAAATAGTTAGGGATTTCTTACAGTCTCCTAACAACAAAGCATCAATCAATTGAAAAGGATTGAACTTTGCTTGATTAATGGCGAGTTGGGAGATTTCTTCAGCCGTAACTTGTTGATTGGCGAAAAGTAATGAAAGTTTTTGTAGTTCTTGATCGAGAGCCAATACATTGCCTTCAAACAATTCAATAAGCAGCGTTTGAGATTCGTTAGGAAGATTGAGTTGGTAATGATTTGCTTGGCGATTAAGCCATTGCTTTAACGCTTTAGTGTCAAGGTCATAGATAGGTAAATAAATACCTTTATCATTGAGTGTCTTAAACCACTTTTTATTGGTGGTAGCAGCGTCAACTTTTGCGCCGTGAAGAATCAATACAACATCTTGATGTAATTGCTCGACTAAGTTAAGTAAAACTTTACCGCCAGCGTCATCAACTTTAACCAATAACTCAACTTCGATGATCCTCTGGCTGGCAAATAAGCTCATAGCTAAGTATTCATCGAGAACATCATGCCAATCAAAGCTTTTATCGGCGGTTAAACTAATACGCTCAACAAAACCTTGTTGATTTGCGGTCGTTTGAATATGGCGCAGGGCATCATTTTTTTGCCAAGGTTCATCACCAAAAACTAACCAAACTGTCGGCATGGGTTGCGTTAAGGTCTTGGCGAGTTGATTGTGATAAATTCTCATGACATTGACTTAGATTTAGGCTCAGTTTTTTGGCTGGTAACTCGATAAGTTTCTTAAAATACGATCTGCTGCTTCACGTCGTAATTCGCTCAATATCAGAGATAACTCTCGGCTTTTCGCTAATGCTTTATCTGGGTCGTCTTGATAGTCTCTATTCAGCTCAAAAGAAAATTGTTCTGGACGTTGATCGCCAACGATCAACTGGTAGCGGACACTGTAAATAAGCTCGTACTCTGCTACTTGGCCATTAGGAAATACCGACAAGGTGCGGCGATTTAATTTGTCTTTTTGGATGCGTAAGCGAGGGACATTCTCTTGTGATGTATCGGCTAACTTTACGTTGTTTAAGGCAAAGTGTTTCTTAACCAGTCGGGTAAGTTCACCGTGCTTATCATCTGATGAAACATACATGGTTTGAAGCTCTTCAGGCAGAAGAAAATCACCACGAAGATGAAAACCACAACCACTTAGCGCTGCAGTGACCAGCAGAAAACTGATCACTTTAACGGTTACGCTTTTGGCACTAAAAAGTTTAGTGCTTTTTGCAAATGACGTCTTGGCAGCTCTATTTAGCATGGTTTCCATTTCACTCTTTAGTCTTGTTATAACGTTAGTTAGCAACAATGTTCAACAATTTACCGGGTACGTAAATGACTTTGCGTACGGTTTTATCGGCGATAAATTTGCTGACGTTTTCTTCTGTTAAACCTAGCTGCTCAACATCGGCTTGTGCCGCATCTGCTGCTACCGTTAACTTAGCTCTTAACTTACCATTGACTTGCACTATGATGAGTTTTTCATCTTCAACAAGCGCTGATTCATCAACCGCTGGCCATTGTGCATCTTCAACAGTACCGCCCGTACCTACTTCATTCCATAAGTGATGACTCATGTGTGGAACGATAGGCGCAAGCATTAATATTAATGAGCGAATGGCTTCTTGCATGACGATACGGTCTTGCGGTGATTCAATCGGGGCTTTAGCTAAATGGTTCATTAATTCCATGATTGCCGCGATAGCCGTATTAAAGGTATTGCGACGACCAATATCATCACTCACTTTGGCAATCGTTTTGTGCAATTCACGGCGCAATGTTTTTTGTTGTGAGTTCAGGCCATTAATGTCGGCTGCAACTTCGCCACCTTGTTCAGTGAAGTCATGGACTAATTTCCACACACGTTTTAAGAAACGATGTGCGCCTTCTACACCTGAATCAGACCATTCTAGCGTCTGTTCCGGTGGTGAGGTGAACATGATAAATAGACGAACGGTATCAGCACCGTACTGTTCTATAACTGACTGCGGGTCGATGCCATTGTTTTTCGACTTCGACATTTTACTCATGCCGGCCGAAATCACAGGCTCACCGTCAATCTTACTTGTGGCTGAGGTAACTTTACCTTTTTCGTCGCGTTCAACTTCAACGTCAGCGGGGGCTATCCAGTCTTGGCCGCCATTGGCTGCTTCACGATAATAGGTTTCAGCTAATACCATGCCTTGACAAAGTAAGCTTTTAAATGGTTCGTTTGACTCAACTAAGCCTACATCACGAAGCAATTTGTGGAAAAAACGAGAATACAATAAATGTAAAATAGCATGCTCAATGCCACCTATGTACTGGTCAACAGGTAACCAATAATTCGCTTTCTCAGGATCTAACATGGCATTGTCACTGTCAGGTGAACAGTAACGTGCGTAATACCAAGAAGACTCCATAAACGTATCAAAAGTATCGGTTTCACGGAATGCCGCTTCACCGTTGTAGGTGGTTTTTGCCCACTCTGGATTGTCTTTAATTGGAGAAGTTACGCCGTTCATCACGACATCTTCAGGTAACTCAACCGGCAATTCTGACTCAGGTACAGGAACAGACTTACCATTGGCTAAATTGAGCATTGGAATCGGTGTGCCCCAGTATCGTTGGCGCGAAACACCCCAGTCTCGTAAGCGATAGTTAACGGTAATTTTACCTTTGTTTTCAGCGACTAATTTTTCTGAAATTGCTTTAAATGCGGCGTCGAAATCAAGACCATCAAATTCAGCTGAATTGATCAGTACGTTTTTTTCCGTAATCGCGGCAGTGCTAATATCTTCACCATCAGCTCCTTGAATCACTTGGGTAATCTTAAGGCCATATTTAGTGGCAAACTCCCAGTCACGCTGGTCATGACCCGGTACTGACATAACAGCGCCTGAGCCGTAATCCATCAATACAAAATTTGCTGCCCATACCGGAACGAGTTCACCGGTTAATGGGTGGATCGCTTTTAAACCAGTATCAACACCTTTTTTCTCTATGGTTGCCATGTCTGCTTCTGACAACTTGCTAGTTTTACATTCTTCAATAAAATCAGCTAATGCAGGATTAGATTCTGCCGCTTTTAGCGCTAACGGGTGTTGGGCAGCAAGTGCAACATAAGTCACGCCCATAATAGTGTCTGGACGGGTCGTATAGACATCAAAAGACTCGTCACTCTCTGCTAAAGCGAAGGTCATTTCTACACCTTCAGAACGGCCAATCCAGTTGCGCTGCATGGTTTTAACTTGTTCAGGCCAATCTTCAAGTTGGTCTAAATCGTTAAGCAATTCTTCAGCATAATCAGTGATTTTGATAAACCACTGAGGAATTTCTTTACGTTCAACGATAGCGCCTGAACGCCAACCGCGACCATCAATAACTTGCTCATTAGCAAGTACGGTCTGATCGACCGGATCCCAGTTAACCGTCGCGTTTTTCTTATAGACTAAGCCTTTTTCATAAAGTTTAGTAAAGAACCATTGCTCCCAGCGATAGTAATCTTTCTGACAGGTTGCAAACTCGCGATCCCAGTCATAACCAAAACCTAATAACTTAAGCTGGTTACGCATATAGTCGATGTTTTGATAGGTCCATTTAGCAGGCGCAGAGTTATTTTTAATCGCTGCATTTTCTGCGGGCAAACCAAATGCATCCCAGCCCATAGGCTGCATGACATTTTTACCTTGCATACGTTGGTAACGAGAGATGACATCGCCTAGGCTGTAGTTACGCACATGCCCCATATGCAAGCGTCCGCTTGGGTATGGAAACATAGATAAACAGTAGAATTTTTCTTTGCCTGGCTTTACTTCGGCTTTAAACGTTTTGTTTTCAGTCCAGAAGTTTTGTACTTCGGCTTCGATAGACTGGGGATTGTAAATGGATTCCATTAAAGATTTCTCAAACACTTTATAAGGGTGTTATACGTAGAAGACAACGCAACTACGAAACAAAAATTAGATATCCGCATAGAATACCTTATCTGTAGGAATAACAACAAGCTTAATCCTGTTTTTTTGTCTTTGGCCTAACCTCTAAAACTGAGCCTGAATAGTTGACAAAAAATTGAGCTAAAACAAAGGAATTTATTGAGTTTTCACTATACTTAATGACAGAGATAATAATAAAAGGCGTTATTTAATGACGAGTAAAAAATCAAAAGGCTTTAACGGTGTATTAGAACAGTTATCAAATTGGCTAGATGACGTAAAAGAACATGAAGTCACGCAAATGGTTGAGTTGGTTGAACAAGCGAAATTATACGCTAAAGCCGCGGAATCAATACCTGAAGAAAAAGTCGGACAATTTGTTGATAATTTAAAGCATGACTTATCTGAATTTTATCAGCAGATGAAAAGTGAAAGCCAGCATTCAGTGTACCTGGGCATTTTGAATGAGTCTTGGTGGGCGACATTGGCTGAAATGACCGATAAGTCCCAAGTAGAATGGAGTGAACTTACCGAAGACCTTGCCCATGATGGTGTATATCATACTGGCGACTACATTGGTTTTGGCGAAATTGAGTGCCAAAAGTGTCACCATATTCAAACAGTGACACATTTTAGTGAGGTGCTGCAATGCACGGAATGCGGACACAACACTTTTCAACGTCATGGTTTAGCACCTTGATGGAATAATTGTTTTTGATGGGAAGTGTAAAAATATTCTCAATTGAGCTATTCGATCTTTTCCTATCTAGACAAAAGATAGGTAAACTAGCTGAAAATATTAAAATATATACCCAGAGAGAGTGATTGCATGAGCCAACCTTTCGTTCAATGTCGATTGAACCCAGCGCAGTTAACGGCCAATATTAGTGAAGAACTAATTTCCCAATGTGCCGTAGAGCCTATTGATCATCAAACCTTTATTGGTCATGAGCGGGCAAAAGAAGCGCTAGAATTTGGCTTGTCGATGGAAACTGTAGGTTTTAACGTGTTTGCCATGGGCGATCATGGCACGGGTAGACAAACCTTAATCAAACAAATGCTACAGGCATTTGCGGCGAAACAAGAAACACCGCCAGAGTGGTGTTATATCAACAATTTTGACAACAACCATGCACCGCATAAATTGTATGTCAGTCCTGGTGACGGCAAACAGTTGATGACGCGTATCAATACGTTTATTGATGAATTGCTCGATTTATTTCCAGAGATATTTGACAACGCCGGTTATCAAAGACAAAAAGCGGCAATAGATCGTGAGTTTAACCGAAAGTATGATGAAGCAATTGCCGTGGTCGAAGATATGGCGCTTAAAAACAGCGTCACTCTCTATGAAGAAGCAGGCGAAATTGCTTTTTCGCCGCTAGTTGAAGGTAAACCCTTAAACGATAAGGAGTTTGCCAATTTAGACGAAGGCCAGCGTACGGCATTTTATAAATTACTCGCCGATTTAGAGAACTTATTGTCTGAAAAGCTCATCGAGCTACCGCAGTGGAAACGAGAATCGTCTGATAAATTACGTAAATTGAAATATGAAACGGCAGAGCAAAGTATTCGACCCTTGATCAAGGAAATGGAACACGAATTTGCTAGCAATCTTGGCGTACTCAAATATTTATCAAAAGTGAAAGCACATGTGGTCGATGCGGTATTAGAAATTTTAGTTGATGAAAGTAACGAAAATCAAAACGACAAAGACAAGCGTAAGCTTATGGTTGAGCAGTTTCTACCGAATTTATTAGTAGAGCGTGACCTTGAGGCGGGTGCTCCAGTCATTTATGAGCAGAACCCAACATTTCAAAATTTGTTTGGTCAGGTTGATGTAGCGAGCTTTCAAGGAGCAACTTATACTAGCTATCGTCTAATTAGGCCGGGAGCTTTTCATAAAGCTAATGGTGGCTACCTATTAATTGAAGCAGAAAAATTGCTCAATCAACCTATGGTTTGGTCTCGCCTTAAATTGGCACTTAAAACTCAAAGTATCACCATCGAAAATCCATATTCGGAGCTAACCCAAAGCAGCACCTATAGCTTGCAGCCAGAAAAAATTCCGCTAGATGTTAAAGTGGTATTGCTAGGAGATTCTCATATTTACTATATGTTGCAAGAGTACGATCAGGAGTTTACTGAGCTATTTAGAGTGTTAGCTGATTTTGACCGTTACTTTGTTAAAGATTCTGCCAACTTGTGCGCATATAGTAACTTAATTCGTCAACGAGCGACCAAACACAATTATCCTGACGTATCAGATGATGCAGTGATTGAGCTTATTCGATATGCGTTAAGGCGTGCCGAACATCAAGAAAAGATTTCTGCCAATATTGTCCAAGTCAATGACATGCTTGACGAAGCAGTGTACTTATTTGGCAAAAATAGAACTGATGGTGAAACTATACTCACTGCTAAGTATGTTCAAATGGCCTTAAAAGCTAAACAACGTCGAACGGGACGAATGAGTGAGGCTTGGTTGAGCGAAATAAAAGAACAACAAGTCCTCATTAATACCCAAGGTAAAAATATAGGCAAGGTTAATGGCCTGACGGTATTGGAAATTGGTGACAGTGTCTTTGGTACGCCGGCTCGTATTACTGCGACAGTCTATGCAGGTAGCAATGGAGTGACCGACATTGAACGAGAAGTGGATTTAGGTAAATCTATTCATTCAAAAGGCGTATTGTTGTTAACGGGATATTTAGGCCATAAATATGGGCAGGGTTTACCTGTTTGTATTTCAGCAAATATAGCCATCGAACAATCTTATGGGCATATTGATGGTGACAGTGCATCTATGGCGGAACTATGTGCCTTGATCTCTGCTATTACTCATTTACCAATCAATCAAAGTATAGCTATAACAGGCTCAATCAATCAGCATGGTGAAGTGCAATCAATTGGTGGTGTTAATGAGAAAATTGAAGGGTTTTATCGGCTTTGTAAAGATGAAGGATTAACAGGTCAGCAAGGTGTCATCATACCTAAAACCAATGTCAGCAACTTAATGCTAGAACAAGAGGTTATTGAAGCTGTGGCTAGTGGAGAATTTCATATTTACGCGGTTGAAGATATTGATCAAGCATTAGAGATCTTGATGGCGTTGCCTGCTGGCGTAAAAAACCGTCAAAACCGTTTTCCTCGTAAATCTATACACGGCATGGCACTTGATAAACTACAAGTGTTTTCTGACATGCTCGGCGGAGAAGATGAGTAATATCAAGTCGATTAAATCATTGGCATGTATGTAACAAAAAAAAGGCGCTGAGCGCCTTTTTTTGTTACTTCAGAAGGTGAGAATTAGTTGACGAATTCATTTATCTTAGCAATTATTCCTTCGCAATCTAAACCTAGCTCTTGATGAATTTCTGCTTGAGTGCCATGTTTAATGAATTGATCTGGCAAACCTATATTGAGTACTTTAACACCTAACCCTTGGCTTAGAATAAACTCATTAACCGCAGAGCCTGCACCGCCAGCAATCGCGTTATCTTCAACTGTGACTATGACATCGTGTTTTTCAGCCCATGACTTAATCAAGGTTTCGTCTAACGGTTTAACAAAGCGCATATCAGCCAAAGAAGCATTCATTGCATCAGCAGCTTTCTGAACTTCACCAAGCATCGTACCAAAACTTAACAGCGCAATTTTATCACCTTGTTGTTTAATGGCCGCTTTGCCTATGTCGATGGTTTCATCAAGCGTTGGTAGCTCAGCACCCGTGCCACAACCACGTGGATATCTTACCGCAGCAGGACCATTTAATTTGTAGCCTGTTGACAACATCAATTGACATTCTCGTTCATCAGAAGGAGCCATGATCACTAAATTTGGAATACAGCGCATAAAGCTTAAATCGAATGAACCTTGATGAGTTGGGCCGTCAGCACCGACAATACCCGCTCGGTCAATGGCAAAAAGCACAGGTAAATTTTGTATCGCGACGTCGTGAATCAGTTGATCATAGCCACGCTGAAGGAAGCTAGAATAGATAGCGACAACAGGCTTTTGTCCGCCAATGGCTAATCCTGCGGCGTAAGTTACTGCATGTTGCTCTGCAATCGCGACATCAAAATATTGTTGTGGAAATTTTTGGCTAAATTCGACCATGCCTGAGCCTTCGCGCATAGCTGGCGTAATGGCCATTAACTTGTCATCATTGTCCGCCATTTTACACAGCCAATCGCCGAAAATGGCTGAATAAGTCGGTAAGCTTGGCTTACTTTTAGGCAGTCCTATATCTGTCGGATTAAATTTAGGTACTGCATGATATTTAATAGGATCTTGCTCGGCGGCTTCGTAACCTTTGCCTTTTTTCGTCGCGATATGAAGAATTTGCGGACCCTTAAGGTTTCTCATATTGCGAATAGTATCAACTAAGCCATTAACATCATGTCCATCAATAGGACCAATATAATTGAAACCTAGCTCTTCAAAAAAGGTACTTGGCACGACCATCCCTTTTAAGTGCTCTTCCGCGCGACTGGCTAGCTCTTTAATTGGCGGTAAATTGTTGAGGATTTTCTTACTGCCTTCACGGATGCCAGTATAAAAACTACCGGAAAGCATCTTAGCAAAATGATTATTCAATGCACCGACGTTTTCAGAAATAGACATTTCGTTGTCATTTAAGATCACCAACATGTCTTTATGAATATCACCACCGTGGTTGAGTGCTTCAAAAGCCATGCCGGCTGTCATAGCACCATCACCAATAACCGCGACGACTTTACGATCGAGGTTCTCTTTGTCAGCGGCCACCGCTAAACCAAGCGCAGCAGATATTGATGTACTTGAGTGACCGACACTTAATACGTCATATTCACTTTCTTCACGCCATGGGAATGGGTGAAGTCCATCTTTTTGTCTGATGGTATGTAGTTGATCGCGTCGCCCCGTCAAAATTTTATGCGGATAAGCTTGGTGACCAACATCCCAAATCAAATGGTCAAATGGTGTCTTATAGACATAGTGTAAGGCAACGGTTAGTTCTATAGTACCTAAGCCCGAGGCAAAGTGACCACTACTCTTACTTACTGAATTTAAAAGGTATTGACGCAATTCATTGCTGACTTGCAAAAGCTGATCCTGATTCAACATACGCAAGTCATCAGGCGTATCAATAGTTCTTAACAGGGGATAATCAGCAAGGTTAATAGTCATAGGTTCTTTTTAATATTAATGTGTACGATGGACAATAAATGTCGCAAATTCAGCTAAATTCTGCGTATTGTAGGGCAAAGCGCGCAAAGCTTGAAGTGATTGTTGATATAACTGCTCTGCTTTTTCTTGAGCACCGGCTAAGCCAAGCAGTGCCGGGTAGGTTGATTTATTGGCTGCGAGATCCGATCCCGCAGGTTTGCCAAGCTCTTCTTCTGTTGATGTTATATCAATGACATCATCACGAACTTGATATGCAAGCCCTACCAGTTGGGCATATTGGGCTAACTTTTCTTTTTCTTCTTTCTTTATATTCTGTGCACATTCAGCAGCCATCAAAACAGACGCTTGCAATAAAGCACCCGTTTTTAAACTATGCAGTTGCTCTAATTCGGACAAAGAAATGGATTTATTGGTTGCCGACAGGTCGAGCGCTTGTCCACCACACATGCCTAAATAACCTGATGCATGCACTAACTGTTTAAACAACTCTAGTTGTTTAGTCACTGCATGCGAACTGAATGTATGATTGGCGAGAAAGTCGAACGCCAATGTTTGTAGCGCATCACCTGCGAGTATAGCTGTCGCTTCGTCAAATGCTTTGTGACAAGTTGGTTGACCGCGTCTTAAATCATCATCGTCCATTGCCGGTAGATCGTCATGTAAGAGCGAATAGGCATGGATACATTCAATAGCACAGGCAACAGCATCAATGTCGTTTAAATCAGCGCCCAGCGACTGGCCAGTAATATAGGCCAAATATGGACGCATGCGTTTACCACCGATAAGTAAGCCATAACGCATAGCGGCAAGTAATTTCTCATCGCTGACAGGCAATTGTTCAAGTTTATCGCTTAGCAACTGGTCAACGCGTTCTTGAAAAGACTTTAGCTGTGCAAGTTGACTCACGACGTTTGACTCTCAGTTAAGTTAAAGTCCTCTAACTGTGATTCACCATTTCGTTCCATCAGTATTTTGATGCGTTGCTCGGCGTCTTGTAATTTAGTTTGGCTAAGTTGGCTTAAATTTAATCCGCGTTCGAATACTGTCATCGACTCTTCTAAGCTCAGCTCGCCTTGCTCTAATTTTTGTACAATAACGTCAAGCTCTGATAAAGCTTCTTCAAAGCTTAAATTTTCTCTTTTTTTCTTGGGCATAATGATTGAGTTAGCGAGTTACTCTATTTTTTGCAGAGTTTTAT
>PJEL010001081.1_pt1 | contig 29017 bp, 26 predicted proteins | sample 1853271 | NCBI WGS metagenome assembly PJEL01 (sample SAMN08108733, study PRJNA415343) | Invertebrate metagenome, whole genome shotgun sequencing project. | host: Globobulimina | place: Sweden: Gullmar Fjord | collected 2015-08 | reverse complement strand
CTAAACGAAGCGACCAGTCTATCCTTTTGCTTATCTTCCATTAGCCAAACTTCAGGTGAATGGGTCACTACATTCGTAGCATGAAAGAAATTGGGCTGACGTTCAAAATTTAGCTTAATGCTACCTTGTTGAGGTGTTTCATGTATTAGCGTTAACAGTGCCGGTGAATCTTTTGGCTCCGCAAGACGAATGCAGTAACGTAAGCTCATGCAGGCTCACCTTTTAATTCCTTAACCTCTTCGGAAACCAAAAAGCTTTGGTTTTGCCATAGGATTAAAGGTTCAACCTTGATGTTGCCTTTAACCATGCCTTGATCAACCTTATGATTGGCATAGAGTGCTAATGCATCATGCTTGATGCTAATTTTAGCCATTCCCATTTGACCTAACTCTCGAGCCAGCTGGTAATGAAAATGCTGGGCCAGTTTTTTCTCTAGTAGCAATGCAAGATCAGCTTCTCTTTCTGCGGTCGCTTGAGAATTAGCAGATTCTTCACTTTGACAGAGCATTAAGTAGCAGGGTTTATCTTGCTGTGCATTAGCGGGGATTGCGATTAAGGTAATGGGCGTGATGTCGCATTCTTGATTGAACTCGTTGAGCAGCGTGACAGCGGTTTCTGGCGATAACTTTTCTCCTACCATATCGGTGCCATCAATACGGCCAATGAATTCAAAGCAAGGGCATTGATTAATAAATCCTGTTACTTTTAATTGATCTTTCATTGCGTAACGTAATAAGCCATTAGCTGAACTAATAATAGGTCGAACGAACATACCTTTGGCAAGCTGCCAGCTATTCAAAATGGTTTGGCTCGTCAGCTCTTCAAATTCATAAAAATGGCTATTGATGGCCAGTGGGAATTGATTTTTGTAAGGGATACTGGTTACCCCTTCTGTTGCCCAGAGACCTTTACCTTGAAATTCACAGTGAGGAAATAGTTGCTGTAACTTCTCTGCCCAAATAGTCGAAGAGGAGGTATCCCATGCACTGATTAGCGCCAACTTAGGCCAAATAGCTGCGGTAAATTGAGCATTTATTTCCCCATTCCACTGTTTCAGAATAAGTGAGGCTCTTTTATTTTTAGGCGCCACCGTTTTATTTAAGCCAGTGTAGCCAGTAGGCCATTCACCGGTCGCCAAAACTTGAACAATATCCCGTTGGTGACTCTGTATGAATTCCAGCAGACTCAATGCAAAGGTGGGGCTCCAAACTGAAATGAAACTCAGGTCGTTACAAGAAATTAAATAACACGCGGTTGCAAAGAAAGACTCATCAGAGGTTTCTGCTAATGAAATAGATTCGGGGACGGCCATTGTTTCGGCCATGAATAGTTGTTTCCACCAAGGAAGTAACTGTAAATCGTTATTGATACTCGCGGTGAGCTTGTTACGTAAGTCACTCGGCACCCAAGAAAGAGACCAGTAGTGTTTCCCTTGCTTAATTTTAGGGTAGCTTGAATACATGTCTGCTAACCAAGGCGCAATGGCATTATCTAATTCTTCTAGGAAAGCCTTAGTATAAGGCACCCATTTAATTTTGGACGTTGAACCACTGGTGGGTTGATAGCGCAAGCAATCACTATGGGTAAGAAGACTTTTATTACTTTTCTGCTGTTGCTCAATCATAGTCGACCAGTAGTCATAGTCAGTAACTGGAACTTGATCTTGTAATTCTTTTAGGCTGCTATTTTTAGTCAGACTATGTTTTTTCGCATTTTCACTGCCTTCTACCTGCTTTAGTATGTTTCTTAATATTCGTCCTTGGCTTTCTTCAATATCAAAACTGCTCTGATAAAAAGACTGCTCTCCTTTTTTTGATAGCTGAAAAGAAACTTGGTGCAGTATTCGGCTGAGAATTGAGCGTAAAAAGGCCATTATGATGTCTCCATCACAGAGGCTTTGCTGATAGTTTTTAACTTATTAGCTGACTTTTTATTCTTACGTGTAAACATGTTTTTACGCATGAAACTCCACATCATATGAACAGAAACTTCACCTATACAAGGGAGTTCGGTACCTTGCTGCCAAGAGGGGTTTAGTTTGGCAAAATGGCGAATTTTGGGATTTTCCTCCGTCATGTCATCAGTAATTTCGGCAACATCCCCTTTTAAATATTGATAATCATCTCCGAAGTTTAATAAACGATTTTCTTTATTGTAAGCTGCCGGATATAGTTGCTCGCAGTACTCGTCAACGATGGATTCTAGTTTGATGTTATTATTTTCGTGGCTAGGGTAGTGCTTAGGAAAGTTGTTGGTTAGCAATAAGTAAGTCTTATAGCCTTTTGAGATCAGTAGCCAAAATACAGAGGTTTTAGGATTTTTAATCTTAGTTTTCAATAACTGTTTAACAAATGTTTTCTGTAATTCTTTATTTCCCCAGAACTCTTTTTCAACAACGGTATCACCACTAAAAATACCGATGGAACTCTCACCATTTTGTTTAATGTTAAGTTCTGTCCATGTGCTGAAGCCAACTATTCTATTGCTGTTTTTATCTTCTAATAAAATAACCCCCGTCTTTTTCCCCATATCTGTGACAAAGGTATGAAGGTCAGCATTGTGATAATACTGAACAAATACTTTATGCATTTCTAATAGCTGAGGGACAGAAACGTATTTAATTTTCTTGAAACTGGCTGTAATTTTGGATTTGTTATTTTTCATAAAAACCTCACGCACAAAAAACGAAGACAAAAAATCTCATCAGAAAAAAGACTGAGATGCTCTGATTTCAATATATTATTTACTATTGATTTTCTATCGTAATAATTAGCGGGGGCTAAGATTTTTCGGTTGAATGATTTTCATGATTTATTGCGTCCATTCATTTTAAAGCTGTAGTGAGTTTTTTATTATTTTTTTATTGTTCAGCATGTCTGCTGATTTAACGCGGCCAGTAAATCATAGATAAGAATTATTAAAAGTAATTTTTAATTAAATTAATACGTTAGTACCTCAATTTTTTATGCTTTAGGTAAGTGTTTTGTAAATGACAAAATAAAGGAATCCAGTTCCTTTTTTCGTTTTTTTATTTTTGCTATTGGAGGGAAGTTATAGAAAGTGTCAGTCTTTATTATAGAGAGTGTAAAGAGTAAGTTGCTGGGTTCTATTATAGAACAATTGCGCAGGCACCAAAAGATCGACTAGCGATAGTGCTTTGCTGACAAGCGGAAACACAGTTGGTTAGCTTCTTTTGGGTAGTGCTTTTATTAAATTGCATTTCGGCTGCAAAGTTAACGCAACGCTGTGGGAATGCTTGGCGGTAACACTGCTCAATCTGGCTATTTTTATTGATGCAACTTTGAGCGGTTGCAAACATTTTATCGAAAATAGGCTTATCAGAGTCACTGATATCCTGAGTAAGCTGTGGCGATTGGCAAGCGGCTACTAGGGCAAGTGACAATACCCCCGCTGGTTTAAGTAGTGATCTAATCATTGAATTTCCGTTTAGCACCTTTTTTTATATTTTATTCATTGGGTGTGACAGTAATACTACAATATAGTGAAAATTGGTTAAACCGAAAGGGTTGGGTATTATGTAACTCGATGCAATATTTAGTAGTGTATTCAACACTATCTTATTCTTTAAGGATGAATACTCATTGAAAATCCGGCCTTAATTACGTCACCATTGTGATTAATTATGTCAACTTTGGCAGACAGGCTATTAGTGGCTTGAGAATCTATCTGGAGGTCGAAGCTGGAAGCACTTTCACATTCACTATAGTTTGTCTCTGCGCAGCGGTTGGTATAGCTAGTATCCAACGGGACTGGTTTAATAATTCTTAGTGTTTCCTTGTCTGTATTGAGGTTTCTGCTAGCTTCGAAATAGGTTTCGTCTGAATATCCGTATCTATTTGGGGTTTCGGAGAATTTAATTGTTGAGATGTGTTTTGAGTGGAATAAGCTGTCAGTACTATTGTTACTGGTTGTTGTAACGGTTGAATCCCACTCAGCAATCCGTAAGCAGTCTAGGATTTCAGATGTTTCAGTAATATTTACGTCTGGGCTCTCAATGTGAATGCTAAAATCTATTTCTTCTACTTCTGTGAACTTGGTTGAGTCACTAATCTTCACGCCTTTGATCGACATATTCCTATGATAGTCATTCACAGTAGAAATGAATTTCATGTTTTCAAATTGTAAGCTCCCTGATAAGGCTAGGTTGTTAGTTAAATTTAGATTTCCTGATTTGGAGCCTTGTTGAACCAAAGGATTGTGTAGTGATATTCCAATTTGAAAGAATAGGTATCGCAATAACCCGACTTGTTCCGGATTGAGTGCGACTAAGTTAGGGGTGAGTATATTATCTGAGAGTTGCCAAAGGGTAGGTAAGTCAGTATTGGAGAGGTTGGCCGCGGGATAGTGAGTATTGGGATCATTTAAGCCATAAGCGTCGAGTAATTGCCTCATTACCCATGTAAAATCTTCATCTTCAATAGTGTGGTTAATGGCTAAGCTATTATTTGTTGGCAAATAAGATTGATTACAACTTGCCCCTAGTTGATATTCACCCGTATTCTCTGTTTCTGAAATTCGAATTACTTGACGAATGAAGTAGGTATCTTCGTTAGTTCTTTCTCCATCGTTAATATGGTGCTTCTCAGTTGCCTCAATATCCATATGAAATAACCAAATCCCTTCAGGTGATTCCGTCGATAGGTTTGGATTGATGTTAGGTAATTGAACATGGCTATCTTTGTCTTCATTTTTAAGACAGGCAGAAAGTGAAAAGCTAAGTAGGAGTAGCAATATCCATTGCTTAAGCATATTTCTTTTGATCATTATTTGCTTCCTTTTGAGAATTTACATTCTAGAGTGATTGAAGCTAAACGTGTATTAATTGGGAAATATGAATCTAGTATCAATTTTCACTTCAGTTCCGTCATGCTCAATAATTTCAGCTTCAACTGAGAAGCCGTTTATATCTTTCGACCTTTGTTCTAGCTCAAAACTAATAGGAGGTGAGCACTGTTCACTAGTTTCGTCATAACAAGGTTGAATTATATGGTATGAATCCCAGTCCGAACCCAATAAATGTACTGACGGGGCGTTTTCATAGTCTTGATAAGTCTTGAGGATAACTAGGCTATCAGTCTCGGGAAGTAAGGATTCCATACCCAGTGTAAATGCTTCTGTTTGCTTAGCTTCAACTTCTGAGCTGTTAGCTCTACGAGTAACTATGTAGGACCTTTTTTCTCTTGAATCTAAACAATAAGGCATATATTCGGAGTGCGATATATCTAACAAATCGGATTGAATATTTAGCCTGTATGTTATTTCTGCTGCGGTATCAAAAGCTGTGCTATCTGACAGTTTTACAGCGCTGATGTTCAGAGATCTTGAATATTTGACTTGATCATACCCGTTCAAATAAAAAGATGTAAAAAATAAGGGGTCTTCATTGGCTATATAATTTGCATTGGCTTCAATGATTAGTTGGCCTGAAAGGGACAGGTTTTGGTTAACAGTTAGTCCCCCATTTTCGATATAGCTCCAACTAAAATATGGATCAAAGATACTAAGAGCTTCCATCTCAGGATAATTTTGCATTTCAGGATTGTCAAAAGGTTTAAATTGTTGATTATCAAGCTTCCAGTTTGCTGGAAGCTCTGTATCGTCATCAACTGCCATTAAACTATTAATATTAAATTCGGAAGAGTACCGACCACAGCCAGCTTTTGGCCAGAATACATTTTCCTGCTCAGTTGGTTTGATTGTTACCAATTGGCGTACGAAATAATGGCTGCTCTTTTCTCTTTGCTTATCTGAGGAGATTGAGTTTTCCGTGACATCAATATTCATATGAAATAACCAAATCCCTTCAGGTGATTCCGTCGATAGGTTTGGATTGATGTTAGGTAATTGAACATGGCTATCTTTGTCTTCATTTTTAAGACAGGCGGAAAGGGTAAAGCTGAGGAGGAGTAGCAATATCCATTGCATAAGCACATCTGGCTTGTTCATTATTTGCTTCCTGCAAATAAAAAAGGCCTACATTTCTGTAAGCCTTTTAGAATAAGTGGTGCCCGGAGACAGAATCGAACTGCCGACACGAGGATTTTCAATCCTCTGCTCTACCGACTGAGCTATCCGGGCGACTCGGTGAACTTGCTGCTTACTTGTTAGTAAGTGTTCGTTGAGTGCGCGCATTAAACCGTTTATCGAGACCTTGGTCAAGCACTTTTTATAAAATACTTATACTTTATTGTTTGTTTTCAGGAACATAGCCATCGGCTTTGTCGAAGTCTTCACCACTTAAGAACTTGCTACGCTGCTCTGTAAGGTACTTACGAGCTTGTAAGTCCATCATATTCAGGTGCTTTTCATTGATCAGGCGAGTTTGGTGTTCAGTCCACTCTGCCCAAGCTTGTTGGGAGACATTATTTAAGATGTCTTCTCCGGCAGGGCCAGGAAAAGGAGCGGATGTTAAACCAGGAAGCTCTTTATTGTATTTACGGCAGTGTACTGTGCGTGACATGGGTTACCTTTAGCTCTGCAATGAGGCATTAAAACGGTGCTGATTCATACTTTGCTTAGCAGGGTCTTTACTGGGGCTGCTAAGCCTAATTCTGAAGGTTGTTTGGGATTGTACCAGTGCTGGGCAATTTCCCCTACGGCATCGGGCCTTTTGCTTAAGTGAATGAGGACGGGACTGATGTGTAGGTGATAATGACTAAACGTATGGCGGAAGCTTGGCCAAGTTTCTTGCTCAGTAGCCAAGTCGCCAAATAAGCTTTGGCTGCGTTTTAATGCATCTTCATCGCTAGGAAGTTCTGGAAAGCTCCATAGCCCACCCCAAATCCCTTGCTGAGGCCTTTGTTCTAATAAAATATGCCCCTCCGGGTCTTGCAACATCACTAGCTGAATGTGCTTTTCTGGTTTATCTTTTTTCGGTTTTGAATTGGGGTAGTCTTTTGGATTGCCTTGGGCATGGGCTAGGCAATCGGGTGCTAATGGACAAATACCACACTGAGGTTTACTGCGTGTGCAGAGGGTTGCGCCCATATCCATCATGGCTTGAGTATAGTGATTGCAGCGCTCGGTAGGGGTTAGGCGTTCGGCGATAGTCCACAGTTCTTTTTGTACTGAAGTCGTGCCAGGCCAACCTTCGACGGCGTAATAACGGCACAGCACTCGTTTCACATTGCCATCTAAAATGGCGGCGTTTATACCCATGCTAATTGAGGCGATGGCGCCTGCGGTTGAGCGTCCAATTCCTGGTAGATCGATTAGGCCGTCGACGGAATGAGGAAAAACGCCTGCGAGGTCGGCACTGACTTTTTTAGCGCAGGCATGTAGGTTGCGCGCCCGGGCGTAATACCCTAGGCCTGTCCAAAGATGCAGTACTTTATCTTGTTCTGCGTTTGCCAGATCGTGGACCGTAGGGAACTCGGCCATAAAGCGTTCAAAATAGGGAATGACGGTAGCAACTTGAGTTTGTTGCAACATGACCTCAGAAATCCAGACTTTATAAGGGGTTATTTCTTGCTGCCAAGGTAGATGTTTACGTCCATTCTGGTCATACCAGTTAAGAACGGCTTGGCTGAAAAGTTTAGGGTTGGACGTTGTTTTGTTTGCAGCAGGCATGGTGGTGTCGGGTAAAAGGAACAGGGCGCTAGTATAAGGCGACCTGCTCATTTTTACGACCTAGCTTATAACTATTGCTCGCTTAACGTGCGCTTTACAGTGGCTTTTTGGTTGCTGACTAAAAAGTGATGTAGCTGTGGCAGCGTTAGCGGGCGGCTGAGTAAGTAGCCTTGACCATCATCACAATTATTATCCCGTAGGAAGTCGAGTTGTTCTTGGGTTTCAATTCCTTCGGCGACAACTCGCATACTGAGTTTGTGGGCCATCGCGATAACGGCTGAGGTAATTGCCATATCGGTTTTATCTTCTGGAATATCCTTCACAAAAGAGCGGTCGACTTTTAATACGTCAATAGGGAAGCGTTTCAAATAGGCCAAAGAAGAATAACCGGTACCAAAATCATCAATCGCTAGGTGAATTCCTTTGCTTTTAATGGTTTCCATAATTTGAATGGCGGCTTCAACATCATCCATAATAATACTTTCGGTAATCTCTAGCTCGAGGTTGAGGGGGTCAATTTTCGATTGTACCAGGATGTCTAGCACTGTTTTTAACAGGTCTGGGTCGGAGAACTGTTTGGCTGATAAGTTAACTGCGACCTTTGAGTCCTCAGGCATTAAACCTTCACGAATTAGAGCCCCCATTTCGTGACAACTGTGTTCTAGTACCCAAGCCCCTATTTTAATAATTTGACCTGTTTCTTCAGCGATGGGGATAAAGTTATCTGGTGGGATAATACCCTTCTCTGGATGGCGCCAGCGGACCAGAGTCTCTACCCCAGTAATGGTATTGTCGGCGATACGAATCTTAGGCTGGTACATTAAAATAAACTGATTGCGCTTAATGGCAGAATTCAGTTCTTTTTCAATTTCTAGGTTGTGCAAAATAGCGGTATTCATGTCTTCAGAGAAGAACTGGAAGTTATTACGGCCTAATTCCTTGGCGCGATACATGGCTAAATCTGCATTTTTCATCAAGGTATTCGGGTCGATGGAATCTTCCGGTGTCATCGTAATACCGATACTCACCGTACTGATGATATCTTGGCCATTGAGCATGAAAGGACGTGAAAGTGATTGCAGGATCTTTTGTGCAACAATGCGGACGTCGTTGGTATTATTGACGTCGGTGAGCAAGATAGTGAACTCATCTCCCCCGATGCGTGAAACCGTATCGTTTTCTCGTACGTTATGATCGAGACGACGAGCAATTTCTTTTAATAGTGCATCACCGATGTCATGACCTAGGGTATCGTTGACTCGTTTGAATTGGTCGAGATCGAGGAACAATAAGGCGATGGAAGTATTCGTACGCTGTACGCTCTTCACGGCTTTTGCCAGTCGGTTTTTAAATAAGCGGCGATTTGCTAATCCTGTTAATGGGTCATAAAAAGCCAAGTTTTCCATTTGAATTTGAGCTTTCTTCAGTTCGGAAATATCAGAAACCGAGCCAAGAAAACCTAATAGTTTTCCCTCTTTGGAGTGCAACGAAGTAGCTTGAATATAGACCCAAGAAATACTGCCATTTTTAGCGATTAAGCGCACTTCACTCGACATATCTTCATGTTCAGTGACTAATCTATGCCAAAGCTTATTGAGGGGTAAAGAATCATCAGGGTGTAAGTTGGCGAACCAGGCTTGGAGGTTGGGCTCTTGGTGCTTTATATTATTAATTTCACGCCAGCGCTGGTTTACATAAATAATTTCACCTTCCGGGTTGATTTGAAAGATGCCGACAGGGGAAAGGGAGGTTAACTTTCTAAATTTTTCTTCACTACTTTTTAATGAACTATGCTCGCTTTCAATTTTACTTAATAGTTCGTTAAAAATATCCGCTAGGTGGCCGAGTTCATCATCGTGTTGTTTATTGGCGCGAATTGAAAAGTCATTACGCTGAATTATATTCCTGATTGTTGTGGCTAATAATCTGAGTGGGCTAGTCACGATGCGCTGCAGTTTAGTGGCTAACAGCAGGGCGATAATGACCGCACTAATTAGAATGATAATGGCAAACAGGCTGACTTGTTTAAAGCGTGAAATGATGTCGTTATCATGGCAGGCGATGTAGAGTGTGCCGATGATTTGATTATCAAGCTTAATAGGGAAGTATTGTTCTACGTAGGGTGATTCATTGGTTTTTAATGTCGCCATCATTTGCGGACAGCTTTGACGATCCTGGGTCATTAAATGACTGGCAATGAGCACTTTTTCTTCGTCGTATATGCAGCTTTTAACCACACTGCTATCCGCTTCTAATGACAATAAGTTGGTTTTTAATTGGCGCTCATCACGAAATGTGAGTGCTGCTGTTGAGCGTTCAGCAATGACTTGACCTAGCACCGTGAGCTTTTTATTTAAATCCTGATGACCGAAATAGAGTTCTAACGATAAGAACGCGGCCGTTGTTAATAATAAAATGAGTGTACTGGTCGTGACGGCAATGATCACGAGCTTGGTGCGTACGGTTTGAGTTTGTAAGAGTTTCATTAACTAAGATTGCCTTTGGTAATAAACTTTTGACGCGATTTCGATCAAGTTGGCGTTGATCTGAATATTGGCATCTTTAGCCGCTTGAAAATTTATCTCAACATCCAGTAGATTTTCTTTCAAAGAAAATTGAATGATTCCTCCGTGATTAGCGAAGCTGTCACGTTTTCCTATTGTTAATATCTTGTTCTTCGAGAGGCTGTCGTAATGTTTCTTAACGAAGGCATTAGAAATTTTACGGTGAAGAAATAAAATATCGCAAGTGCTGAATTCAGCGTGCTCTTTCAGGTAATGAACCTTGATCTCTCGGCCCTGGACCTGACGTAGATGGATTTTTTGCAGGTCATCATTGGCGGGGTCGGAGTCGAAGGCACACAAATAAAGTGGGTTATGTTGCATCGGGTCAATGTTAGGCCAGTTAATGAACTTCGCTAGTTGATATAAGTAGGTTGCGGTAAAGGCACTTTCATCCGGGTGCTCACTCGCCTCAGCATTCGTTGCAGATATTAGAGAACATAAAATCCATGTACGCAAAAGACTAACTTTCATGGTTAGACAACATAAAACTCGACAGCAAAATATCAATTGAGTAGTAATGAGTTTAGCTGCTTTATGCTTGAATTGGTTGGGTTTTCTAGAAAATTACAAAAAAAACCCCGTTTAGGAAACGGGGTAGAAGGAAACGGGGGCTTGTCGACTCGATTTATCGTTGAGCTGTCTGTATTTGGCCACGCATGCCAGTAATGATTTCATCCAAGCTCTTACGTTGTAATTGCTCGCTTAATTGCTGGCGATAGGTCTTAACCATGCCTAATCCGGCGATTACCGCGTCATAAATTTTCCATTCCTGTTGCTTGTTGACGTACAGTTTAAAATCAATCGGAATGCGCTGTCCTGAAGGCTGAGTCATGTGACCTTTAACAATGGCCTTCTTGCCCGACTTGTTGAATTTGGCGGCTTTAAACTCAAACTCTTGACCGTTAAAGGCTTTGAAGGCTCCGGTATAAGTACGAACCTGAAGATCACGGAAGGTTTCAATAAAGGCAATCTTCTGGCCTTTAGACGCTTTCTTCCAGTGCTTACCTAGGGCTAATTTGGCAATTCGTTGCTGATCAATGGCCGGTAATATATAGCTCTCAACTAGGCGTTGAACTTCTGTGGCAGAGCGCTCCTCCACAGGAATTTGCTTAAGTTCGCTAATGACAGTGCTTGTAGCGTACTCAACAGTGGCGGTTGGGTTGGCGCTCTGGGCGGTATTGATGAAACCCAAAAATGCTATCAGTAAGGTCGTTATAAACTTCATATTATCTGCCCCTCTGTCCAAAGTAGCTTTAGTAGCTGCTTTTTACGTATGTCTTAAAGTGTGAACAGAGTATGGCGGATAAATATGACAAGTTTTAGAGGGGGAAAGGGCAATTGATTGTTCCGCTAAAAGAACAATCCCAATAAACTACTTGGGATTGCGTATGAAATCGGCATCTTTTTCAATAAAATCTCGATTTTTCAAAGCTTTAGCAAGCTCAGAAGGCAGGTTTTTAGCAATCAGGGTATAGCCATTTTGATCAGCCCATTTACTCATATGATGCAGCATTTGATGGGCAACTCCGCGATTTGCGGTGATTTTGCGCACGCAGAAGTGACTCAAAAGGATGTTATTGCCTTTTTTTTGCGCTTGCATGGCGCCTAATAAGCGCGCGTTGAAGCGACCAGCAATAAACCAAATATCATTTGCCAGTAAGGTTTCTAAAGATCCTTTAATATCTTGGGCATCTGTCAGCCATTCTTGGGGAGCATCTGTGTATATTTTACCAAGATCAATCCAGTCCTGTTCTGTGGGCTGAGTTATGTGTTCTAGATGTACTGGCATAGCTGCCTCTCATTGAGTATGTCTAATCTGTGATATTGCTTAGCTTTGCTTTATAATGACTTTTTCCCCGTTTGGCGAGATCTTTTTGGAGTCTTCCATGGCAGATGCCAGCCGCAAGGCAGTTGTAGAGCGTAATACCTCAGAAACAAAAATTAAAGTCAGCATCAATCTTGATGGTACTGGTGAAGCAAAATTCGATACCGGTGTGCCGTTTTTAGAGCACATGATGGATCAAATCGCCCGTCATGGCTTGATTGACCTAGACATCTATTGTGATGGTGATACCCATATTGATGATCACCATACGGTAGAAGATATCGGCATTACTTTAGGTCAGGCATTTGCTCAGGCTGTTGGCGATAAAACGGGCATTGTACGTTATGGCCACTCTTATGTGCCGCTAGACGAAGCGTTGTCTCGTGTTGTTATCGATTTTTCCGGTCGTCCAAGCTTAGATTTTAAGTGTGATTTTACCCGTGGCAATATTGGTCGTTTTGATACTCAGTTATTTTGGGAATTCTTCCATGGCTTCGTTAATCACGCTGGCGTAAGTATGCACATTGATAACCTGAAAGGTTTCAATGCTCATCACCAAGCGGAAACTATCTTTAAAGCGTTTGGTCGTGCTTTACGCATGGCGCTTGAATTTGATCCTCGCATGGCGGGTAAAATGCCATCGACTAAGGGCGTGCTTTAGAACATGAGCAAAGTTATTAGTAAAACCTGTGCGGTAATCGATTATGGCATGGGTAACTTGCACAGCGCTCACGGTGCTTTGCAAAAGGTCGCTCCTAATAGCAATATTCTGGTGACATCTGATCCCGCTAAAATTTTAGCCGCTGATCACGTAGTTTTGCCCGGAGTGGGTGCGATTCGTGATTGTATGAGTGAAATCCAGCGCCAAGAGATTGATCAGGTTGTCGCAGAAGTGGCTAAGGCAAAACCGTTATTAGGTATTTGTGTTGGCCTGCAGGCGATGATGACCCGTTCTGAAGAGAATGGCGGCATTGATTGCATGAATATGTTTCCTGGCCAAGTGCAGTATTTTGGTGACAATCTGTTAGGTGATGAATTTCGTGATGGCACTAGCGATCGCTTAAAAGTTCCGCATATGGGTTGGAATCAGGTTGAGCAAGTTGCGCATCCGTTATGGCAAGATATTAAAGATCAGAGCCGTTTCTATTTTGTGCATTCATATTTTGTGACTGCTGATGATCAGAGCCAGGTAAAAGGCCGTGGTCATTATGGAAAGCCATTCGCAGCGGCGATGGGACAAGATAATGTCTTTGCGGTGCAGTTTCACCCAGAGAAGAGTCACAAGAATGGCCTGCAGTTATTGCAGAACTTTTTAAGCTGGGATGGTCAGGCTTAAGTAGCCCTCCAGATATTTGGACAATAGTTATGGCATTAGCAAAACGTATTATCCCTTGTCTCGATGTCGATCAAGGTCGAGTCGTGAAGGGTGTTAACTTTGTTGGTATTCGTGACGCAGGAGACCCGGTTGAGGTCGCAAAGCGTTATGACGAGCAGGGCGCCGATGAGATTACCTTTTTAGATATAACCGCGACTCACGAAGCTCGTGGCACAACGGTAAAAATGGTGGAAGCCATTGCTGAGCACGTTTTTATTCCATTAACCGTAGGTGGTGGGATTCGTGAGGTTGAAGATATCCGGCGCATGTTAAACGCGGGCGCGGATAAAGTATCAATCAATTCAGCGGCTGTGTATAACCCTGAGTTTGTTCGTGAAGCGTCTGAAAAATTCGGCGCACAATGCATCGTTGTTGCGATTGATGCAAAACGTGTTGCAGGTTCTGGTGTGCTAGGCGATGCAGAAAATAAGTGGGAGATATTTACCCACGGTGGTCGCAAACCAACGGGTATTGATGCGGTAGAGTGGGCGGTTAAAATGGCCAACTTCGGTGCAGGCGAAATCTTATTAACCAGCATGGATCGTGATGGGGTTAAAACCGGTTTTGATCTGGGCGTTACTCGTGCGATTAGTGATGCGGTAAATATCCCTGTAATCGCCTCTGGTGGCGTGGGTAATTTAGAGCATTTAGCGGAAGGTGTTCAGCTAGGTCATGCGGATGCGGTTTTAGCGGCGAGTATTTTTCATTTTGGTGAATATACTGTGCAAGAAGCTAAACAACACATGGCGGATGCGGGTATTGAGATGCGTTTGGACTAATAATAAGCATCGCCTTTGTCTGTTAAGGCATTAAAAAGCCCTGAATTTCTTTCGTGAAATCAGGGTTTTTTTATTTCCTTATTGAAAAGAGAACTACTAGTTCTCTCTCCAGTAAACTTTTTTGATTAACTCGCAGCGTGATACACCACCGCCAATTGCTTCGGTTCCACTCAGAATAACAGCTCCAGAAGATTCGCAATCGTCCGGTTCTTTTTCTTGGCAGCTAGCGTGGCTAGGGTTTTCTTTACAGAATATTTTGTCCCCGTCGGTTGTTGTTAAAAATGACTCTGGATCTGCTGGTGGAATAGGAGTTTTAAATTTAACGACATCTTCAATTACTGGGACTTTAGAATATGTTCCACCTCTGCCACCATTCCCCTCACCTGAGCTCGAACCTGAACCATCAGATCCGCCATCAGCTGGATCAGCAGAATCGGAGGAATCTACTGAACCTCCGGTTAAATTTAAAATATACCCTCGGCCAACACCAGCCCCTGCTTGGCAAGAAGTTGGATCCGACCCTGTTATAGAAGGTTCAAATGTCGTGAAATATATTGAACCGTTGGTTGTTAAAGCTTTAGATAACACTTTTTCGCTTTGTCTAGTAAGTTGGTATTGCCAACCCCGCTTCATTTTTTCGATAGATGATGTTTGTCCTATAGTGGCCAACAGGTTGGGGGTGACTTCTGTGTATGTTGTTGGAGCAGTTGTTATATCGTAATCTTTCAAAATATAGAAACTGTCCGCTTGTGATATCTGTAATGGGTGTGCACGAAATCCAGATCCGAGTGCTAGAGTTAAGTGGCCTTCTCCATTCGCCACAGAGTAAGCTATGCTGGGTGTATAATATAAGCGTTTATAACTACTGCCACCGTCACCATTAGCATTAAATATTACCCCACCTTTGGCAAAATCACTGCCAGCGGTTGTTTTTTTATTGATATCAATACGCCAAACTTGACCGCCGACATCTGCAGCATAGAGAAAGTCAGTAATGCTATCACCATCATAATCGACAGGGCGAATATTACTTACGAAGGAACTCGTCATGTCAGAGTGTAATAGATCGGCGCTGCTATTACTGGCTTGCCATAATAGCTCTCCGCTTTCAGCATCAACCATAAAAATCGAATTCCCCATGCTATGCTCGCCAGGAGATGAGCGATCATCCTCAGCAGGATCATAGCCACCGCCAAAGAATAATACGACTCGAAATCCTCCTTCCCAAGGAACTTTAGCTAGAGTCATTTCCGACCATGATTGTCCTACATTGGAAAATTTGCTGGAACCTCCCGTAATCTGCCAAGCAAACTTTGGAGTGCGAGGATTGCTAACATCTAAAGCATAATAATTGCGGCCACCGCGGCGCATGCCAATAAATAATAAAACCTTTTCACCAGAATCAACAATGGAGTCTTGATTAATATCTTGGTGCCAATAAGTAATTGCTCCATCAAGACCGTAGACTTTATCTGCTACCGTAGCCCCATTTTTATAAGCCGCTAAATTTGGTAGTAACTCTTTAGGGATAAAAGAAAAGTATTCTTCAAAATGATTCTTATCCGCTTTAAAGCCGTGCAGGTAGCCGCTATTTGTTGCGACAAAAACAGCACTATCATGAATGATGTCACCATTATTGTCTTTTTCAGATTTGTAGTTAATCACTACTGGCCGACTGTGGAGAGGATCTTCCATTTCTCGACGAGTTGCACTCGAGTCAAGTGAATCAACGCGGTTTGCCCAATTAATTACTGCTTCATGCTCAGCATTGCTTGCTTTGTTGGACAACCCCAGCATCGTTTTATTAATCCTAGACGTCGTAAGTGTCTCTGATAAAAGAGTATAAGATAAGTTAGGGGCACTGGAATCTAATAGGTGGGTATATATATTCTTATTGGCCGTTAAAAGACTAGCAGCTCCACCTAAAGTAACTTTGGCTCCATCTTTTAGGCTAGAGTCTGTCCAAAAGCTGCGAGAGGTATGATCAAATTCACCATCGCTATTAACGGCATTATTGCCTTTGGAATCCCGAATAGTACCATCACCAGATAGTCGATATGCTTTTAAATTCCCTTGCCACTTCGCACTGCCGCTTGGTTCAAACATCGCATAATACAGCTCATCAAGGTGTTCCAAGCTATTATAAGAGTTTGAAGAAATGGCTGGGGCGACAAAAGTCGCAGGTATATCAGCGACGCTCCCAATGGTTTTTTCTAGCGCAGAGACGATAGTTTCGTAACTATCAGCAGAAAAATATTGGCCTCCACCATGTTTCGCAATTGACTTCATTAACTTCTCTCCAGCAACGGAACTTGGATCCGTTGCATCAAGAAAGCCTCCCACTACGTGAGTTCGAATACGTTGAATACCTGGGAGACTTGAGTTCTGGTCATAATTATAAAGGTAATAAGCCAGTTCATCAGCGCAGCCGCCATTGCCGCTACAATCATTAGTAAGCTTAAGTTCAGCGTTAGGGTCGTTTACAAAAGTAATATCTTTGATTAATTTTCGAATGTCACTATTGCTTTGGTCGTCAACAGAGGGGGCGCCATCAGTAAAGAGAACAATGCTATTATCGGATTGGCAGGCATTAATTATAGGGGATAAATACGTTGAACTTCCAATGCTTGTGCGAGCGCTATTAGAGCTGACAGTATTTTCATAGTGGAGCTGCGAGGAAGGGCCTTCAACCATACCATGAACAGAGTTGCGTATTAAAACAACATCTTCGGAGTTTTTTTCAACAGACTTACTGTAGCTGCCATATTTTACATTATCTCCTCTTAGATATAGTGCAGCTTCATAATAGGTCTCGCTTAAAGGTGTTCCACCCCATGCAAAATAAGAATTTACTTTTTCAACAAAGGCATCTCGAATATTTTCAATTTCTTCTACGGCTAGGTCAACGAAGCCACCTTCGTTATTCGCACTGAAACGCATCAATCCTATACGGATACCATTTATGGTATTAATCACATGCTTTACTGCATCCTGAGTGATCGATATTCGTGTAGCGCGGGTGTTGGGGTTATTCGATTGGCCAACGGTTCTCTGATAGTTTAAGTAATTGCCACTAAATATTCTTCTAATTGAAGAGTCCCAAAGTTGATAGTAAGCAGCGACACGAGCTCTATCTTCTCTTCTGTTACTCTCAGTAAAAAAACTGTAAGAAACATACTGGCTGCCATTACGGTAAGGGTTGGTATAACTATTCCTCGGATGATTACCTGCATCGTTTAAACATTCTATAATTGCGCTGGTAGACAGGCTGCCGAGCCCAAGTCCTGTATTGTTTGACGGAACTTCCCAGCGATTTCTACTCGTATCCCAACGCAAAAACTGATCACTGACAGTTCCATACTCATTCAGGGTATTAACAGTTCCTTGGCACACTAATGCATTTGGGTGGAAGTAATTATTGCGAAGCCCTGGGGTAGTGGAATCAGCATCTGAGTTCGTTGAATAATAATAGCGATCAGGATCAAAGCCATTATCGGCATCTGAATATCGAATACTCGAGTCATAAACTGCAGCTTCTTCTTCCCATATTGTCATACTGCGAGATGTGTCAATCGCAAAGATAACATTTTGGCGAATGCCAATCGCTTTGCCTTGGTAAACTTCTACGTCATCTGCCAGTAATTGCGGGCTTATAATGGATATGAGAAGTGCTACAAGATAAGCATATTTAGGCATAGTTAGTTTTTTTGATTTAATAGTCATTGTAATAATTCCGAATCCAATTCGCTTTCGCCCCATAATATATAATTGACGCTAAAATCATTTTTATAGTATTGAATACGAATGTTTTTTGATTTTTCGATGAGGGTCAGCTTTAGAATGTCTTCTAATTGGGCGGAATTTCCTTTTAACAGTAATTGAGTCTTACTATTGATAATTAATTCTGATGGTTCGCAGCGGTAACATAGCGGGGTTTTGATTATTCCATGTTTACCTTCAGAGTAACTACGAACGACTTTTATTTGTTTATCACTGGTTAACAAATTAGCCGTTAGAGATTTACTATGGGCAAAAACAGGGGTGAATAATATAAAGATAAAAAGGCGAAGCATCATAATTTAAAACTCTTAAATTTTTGTATGTTGATCAGCATTCAGGCCCGGGAAATTAATTCCCGTTTGTTGATTGTTTACTTTCGTTATTGTAGGAACAGATGCTTGGCAGTCGATATTAAATCGATAGTTTATCCGCTGACCAACCTCTTCACCCACAGCAAGAGCAATACGTCCAGGCTCTGGAGGGATATATAAAGTTTCTGATTGAGTATTAATGTGAGGTCTGCTCATTTTTGAGACTAACTCGACAGGGGAGTAAATTTTTTCACCCTCTAGGCTTAATACATATTTTCGTAGAGGTTGAGCGAGCAAGTTATCGCCGGATATGGATTTTTGGAGCTCTGAGAACCAATGCTCTTGTTCGCTGTTACATGCGTTAAACAATTGTTCGTGGTGTTGTATGTTCGCTACAATTTTTGTTTGCAGACCGGATCGTTCTAGGCTCGAAATAGAAATTAGAGTGATTGCAGTAAGAATTACAAGGCTAATAGCCAAAGCAGAGCCTGATTGAGAATTTTTCATCATCATTCCATTCTTTTGATTAATTTGTCCTTAAAACATGAGCCAATAGACTCATATCAAATAAAGAAAATAATGCGTTATTCTAAGTTGAAAAGGTGTAACTTAATGTAACTTTACGTTCCTGAATGAAAAAACGTGATGCAGTTTGTTTAATTAGACTGAAATTTCATGTCTGGATAATCCAATTTAAGCTGTGGCGTTAATTTGGTGAGTCTTAGCGAGGGATAATTAGGACAATAGTCTCAATGTATCTTCTGCACTGGCATTCGCTTGACTTTGTACCGCAAGCTGAGCTTGCTGTTTTACCCGTTCAACAACCATCTGGCTCACTAATTCAGCAATGTCGGCATCCTCTACCCGACTACGTGCTGACTGTATCTGTTCTTCCTCGTTGGCAAGCTGGTCAATACTGCTATCGATGCGATTACTAACTGCCCCAAGTTCTGACTGGCGTTCTGTGACAACCTGTTGAATGGAATCTAAAGTGGATAAGTTATCAGCAGAGTCGCTAATCGAAAAATCAAGCTGAGCTAAGCCTTCTTTAATCGGGTCGGCGGTGATATTCGCGGTTAGCGAGACGACATCTCCGGCTTTATCGCCCAACTGGAAATTTAACTCGTTCGGATTATTACTGCTCTGAAATAGATCTTTGCCATTAAAACTACTTTGTTCAATTACTTGATTGATCTGCTTAGTTACTTGAGACGCTTCTTTATTTAATGCTGCGCGATCGGAATCGTTGAGAATGCCGTTCCCTTGTTGAACGGCCAACTCTTTTAAGCGTTGAATACCTGAGGAAATTTGCGCTAAGGCGCCATCCTCAGTTTCAATTAACGATTTGGCATCCAGACCGTTACGCTGGGCTTGCTGGGTACCCGAGACTTGGCTTGTTAAGCGCGTGGCAATGGCTAAGCCAGCGGCATCATCAGCAGCGCTATTGATTCGCTTGCCGCTACTGACCTGAGAAAACGTTTTATTGAGTTCGTTATTGGAAGTAATGAACGAATTGCTAGTATTGATCGACGTCATCACATCACCTTGCTTGCTAGTAACTTCATCCATAATACCGCGGTTATGGCTTTCCTATAGGAGAATAGTCAGATAAGTCATTTTTGTATGGTAACGCTACGTTATGCTGTTTAATGACCCAGGCGACGCAGAACGCCCAGCAGAAGCCGGCAATGACATCAGCGCCGTAGTGATAGCGTAGGTACATAGTCGATAGGGTTATGGATAAGGTCATGCCGAGCATGATGGTGCGCATAAGAGAACTGTGCCAAGACCAACTAATGAAAAGAGCCGCCCAAGGTAAGGCGGTATGTAGGCTTGGGAAGCAGTCGTAAGCAAAGCGGAAGCTATTAACGGCGGCATAAACGACTTCGTGTCCGGCATTTAGAGGCACGACGAACTGTTCGCTGATGAAATCAATTGGGCCTTTTACAGGCATCAAGAAATAACAGCAGTAGCCACCAACCTGAGTATAAATAATGGCTTTACGCATTTGCATGAAGCGCTCAGCTTGTTGCTGCCAAAAGAAATACAGTAGCGAACCTATGGGTAATAAATAATAAAAGTGCAGGTAAGCTGTTTCCATTAATAAGGTGAATGTTGGGCTGATCCAGTGCTGAATATAGAGGGGGAGAGTTTGGCCAAATAGCTGATTATCAATCTCGATCATGAGGGAATCACGCTGGGGGATTGAGAAATACTCAATCGCGAGCTCTAGGCGCAGTACTCGCATCAGCAAATAAGAAATTAATATGGCCAGCACAGGCCAGAATTCACGAATAAACCATTCAGCACGAGGTATTAAATTGCACTTACGTAATAAGAAGTTGAAGCCAACGACCAGAGCAGCGAATAGACCAATACAAAATAAAGCGGCTCGATTATTGGTAACCTGAAATGTCCACAGTGAACCGGATAATAAAGCGATGAAGATGATGAGCAGTGGGAATATCAGTACGAGCTGTTTATCAAACGGCCATTGCTGGAATTTACGGAATAGTGTGTGAATCATTTAAACGGCGGGCTCGAGTTTTATTATTGTTATTAATTATATTACTCGCCAAATTTTGACGAGTACTCGGTCCTTGAGTCGGCTGGCTTGCTGATATTAGCTGATAGCGATTGTGTTTAATCGCAATAGCCTTCTTCTCGATAGGTTTAAAGCCTTGCCAAGCTTGTTGCAATAATAGGGTAGAAGCCGATACCAGTTCAATGCCCTGTGCTGCCAAGTTGGGTAGCTGTTTGGCGAGAAAAGCATGGGACTCTGCGTATGGGTGGCCAATTAAAATAGCTCGCCCTGTTTTCTTGGCAATGCGTAGGGCCTTTAACCATTGTCGCTTTAATGCTGCTTGGCTTTTATTGTTATCTAAAAAAATATGACGACGTAACGTGGGCAATTGATGGGCTTTTGCCTGCTGGTAAGCAACCGACTTGGGCGAAGTGAGGCTATCAACAAAATACAATTGCTCTTGCTGTAGTATTTCCATCACCCACTGCATTGCTTGTGGATCTTGGGTCAATGCGCTGCCCATGTGGTTATTAATGCCTTGTATATGCGGGATGGCGGCAATGGATTTCTTCAACGTTTGTTTAAACTCACTTTCCGTTAAGTTACGCGTTAATGCCCCAGGGCCTAAAGGCGCGGCGGTAGAGTTTTCCATCGGCGCATGCAAAATAACTTCTTTATCGTAGTGGTGAGCTTTATGGGCTAACTTTTGTGCATAGGGTGTATGGGGTAAAAAAGCCAATGTCAGCGGGCCATCAAGTTCAACCATGGCATTACCCAGCGTGTGATTATTGCCAATATCGTCGATGATGATAACTAATTGAGCGCTTTGTGCTTGGGGGGCTATTAACCCCAAGCAGATTAAAACAAGTCGGAAAAAAGTGTTTATCAAGGTGTTCTTCATTACGGTTTAGATGTTTGCTCTGGCGAAGATGCGCTTTGCTTAACTTCCGCCGCAGGCAAGCGATGGTGTTGAAAAACATTCCAGCCTTTTAATAGGGTATAAGCTTGATATAGCTGGAAATCCTTACTCAACAGATCATCGGATATTTGGTGATCGTCTTCCTTTTCAACTTCGTCATCACCGTTTGATAAGTGCCCTGGTAGGTCACTCTCTTTGTAGTAACTTTGCTCATAGGCCGTCACTTCACTCTGTTCAACATAAACATCGGGCTGAATGCCTTGGGCTTGGATCGAGCGGCCTTTAGGGGTGAAATAGCGAGCCGTTGTCAATTTAATCGCCTTATTACCTGCGATCGGCAAAACGCTTTGTACTGAGCCTTTACCAAAAGATTTAGTACCAACGATCACTGCGCGTTTATGATCTTGCAATGCACCGGCAACAATTTCCGATGCTGAAGCAGAGCCACCATTAATCAATACAATGAGGGGAATATCTTTGGCGACAGTCGTTTCTGTTGCCGAGTAGCGGAAGTCGGAATCGCTAATGCGACCTTCGGTATAAACGATTAATCCTGAATCTAAAAAGGCATCAGAGACTTCAACAGCAGCGTCTAGTACGCCACCTGGGTTATTGCGTAAATCTAAGACGAGACCATTGAGTGGTTCTTTTTTCTCTGTCGCTTCATCTTGAAACTTGATAATCGCTTTGACTAATTCAGCGCCACTTTTATCTTGGAACTGGGTGATGCGTAAATAACCGATGCCATCACCGAGATCTTCTCCGCGTACGCTGGCGACTTTAATTTCCGCGCGAGTCAGTACGAATTCCAATAATTCGGATTCACCTTGTCGACGAACACTTAATTCGATATCAGTACCGGGTTCGCCGCGCATTTTATCGATGGCATTAGTGAGCGACATTTCACGCACCGGTTCGCCATCAAGGGAAATAATGAAATCACCTGCTTTAATGCCGGCTTTTTCTGCAGGAGTATCATCAATTGGGGTAACGACTTTAATCAGGCCTTCTTCAATACCCACTTCTATACCTAGGCCGCCAAACTTACCCGTGGTATGTTCTTGTAGTTCGCTGAAGTCTTCCGGTAACAAATAATCTGAGTGAGGATCAAGATTGCTCAGCATGCCATCGATGGCGTACTGCAATAAGGTTTTATCGTCCACAGGTTCAACATACGAATTGCGGATACGATCAAAAATTTCGGTAAAATTGCGCAGCTCTTGTAACGGTAAGTGGCTTTCTTGAACGGGCGAAGGCTCAACTATCGGGCTTTGCTCTTCGGCTGCGGCCATGACCTGCGGACTGAAAAAATGGCCACTGAAAAGCAGTGCTGTGATGGCAAGCGGTTTGAACATGTTATTTTCCATGTTGATTCTCATACTAAATCGTATCCTTATTTGCGCTTTAGCCACGCGGCTGGATCTTGTGGAATACCCTTGTGTCTGATTTCAAAATACAGACGAGGTTCCTTAAAGCCACCAGAGGCTCCTAATGTCGCAATCGTCTCTCCTTGGTAAACCCAATCACCAACGGATTTTAATAAGCTTTGATTGCGAGCGTATAAACTTAAATAACCATCACCGTGATCAATGATTAATAATAGCCCAAAACCCCGTAGCCAGTCGCTAAATACAATACGACCATGGTGAACGGCGGTAATCGCAGAGCCTTCATAGCCCTTCATTAACCAACCTTGCCACTTATTTCGCGCTTTTGCATTATAGTTGCCAAAGGCTTTAGCAATACGCCCCTTGGTTGGACGCGGTAGTTTGCCTTTTAATGAGCGAATAGGGCGGGCATCTTGTTTGCGCACACTATTATCCAGCAAGGTCGCGACTTCGGTAATTAAGTGTTGTAAGCGCTTCTGATCTTTCTGCTTTTGACTGAGGTCGTTATTCTTCTGTCGACGGCGGGCATCTAAACTCGCAAGTAGTTTTTTATGCTGCTTTTTTTCGTTGTTCAATAGCTTGTTCTTTTTCAGCAGGCTATTTTCAGTTTTGATCAGGGCATTTTGCTGAGTGAGGATTTCATTTTCGATATTATTCAAACGCTTTAAATTAGCGATTAAAGTTTGAATGCTCTCCATACGAGCCTGATTGAAATATTCATAGTATTTCAGCATGCGACTGATTTGTTGCGGATCATCTTGGTTTAGCAAGACTTTAATAGAACCTTGGTTACCCAGTTGTTGAGCACCATTGAGCTGTTTTGCTAATTGCTGCTTTTGCTCGGCTTTAAGGAAGCGGAGCTGGCGTTGCTCCGCTTGCAGCTTTTTTAAGCGAGCTCGCTCCTCATTCAGTTGAGAGCGAGTCGCATCGATCTTTTTGGCAATCGCACCAATTTTCTCATCGGATTGACGTAATTGCTGATTGAGTTTGTCGTGTTCTGACTCGGTTTCTTTTAACCATTGCTGCAGCTTATTAATCTCTTGCTGCAGCTTGGCGAGGTCGGCTTGCTCATCAGACCAGCTCACTTGCATGAGCTGACCAATCATAAGGCTGAAAAGAAAGACGATCCGTATCATAACAACTTACTACTCTGGTTTATTTCTTGATGAGGCTTGAACCTGACATCTCAGCAGGTTGCTCTAGGTTCATCATGTTTAATAGCGTTGGTGATACATCACACAAGCTGCCGGTATTAATAGCACGGCCATCATCATGACTATGAACATACACCAAATCAACTGGGCCTGTGGTATGCGAAGTTAAAGGGCCGCCTGTTTCAGGGTTAATCATCTGCTCGGCATTACCGTGATCAGCCGTGATAAGACACTCGCCTTGAACTTCAAGAATAGCATCGGTAATGCGCTTTAGGCATTCATCAATACACTCTGCTGCTTTAACCGCCGCAGAATAAACTCCGGTATGACCCACCATATCGCCATTAGCATAGTTACAAACGATTAAGTCGTGCTTACCACTTTTAATGGCGGCAACCAGCTTATCGGTTAATTCAGGGGCGTTCATTTCAGGCTGTAGATCATAAGTCGCTACATCCGGAGATGGCACGAGAATACGTTCTTCACCTGGGTATAAGTCTTCACGACCACCCGAGAAGAAAAAGGTAACGTGGGCGTACTTTTCCGTTTCTGCGATGCGTAGCTGAGTTAAGCCGAGGTCCGATACGTATTCACCAATACCATTTACTAACTTTGCTGGTGGATAAGCGCAGCTTGCAGGTATATCGGCAGCATATTCAGTCAGCATTACATAGTCAGCAAGCTTAGGGGTTACATTACGCTTAAAACCAGTGAACTCTGGCTCAACAAAAGCACGAGTAATTTCACGGGCGCGGTCTGGGCGGAAGTTCATGAAGATGATGCTATCGCCATCTTCAACCTTACCACCTTCGCCAATGACAGTGGCACCAACAAATTCATCGTCTTCGTCACGAGCATATGCGGCTTCTAGTGCTGCGATGCCGGTTTCTGCATGGTTAGCCGCTTTGGCTTCTGTCATGGCGATATAGGCGGGTTCGATACGTTCCCAGCGATTATCACGGTCCATTGCATAATAGCGCCCCGTTAGGGTCGCGATTGCACCCGTGCCGAGTTCGTCTAGTTTGGCTTGCAGCGCTGTAATTGAAGGCTCTGCGCTGCGCGGTGGCATGTCACGGCCATCTAAAATCCCGTGCACATATAACTTAGTGATGCCACGTTTGACCGCCATTTCACATGCGGCAAAGATTTGATCTTCATGGCTGTGAACACCACCCGGAGATAATAAGCCCGCTAGGTGTACCGCGCCCCCATTGGCTTTGGCTTTATCGATTGCACTGCACAGTACCTCATTATTAAAGAATTCACCGTCGGCGACATCTTTATTAATGCGGGTGAAGTTCTGATAGACGATACGGCCGGCACCTAGGTTCATGTGGCCTACTTCAGAGTTGCCCATCTGGCCTTCTGGTAGACCTACCGCATTGCCCGATGTTTGAATCAAAGCATTAGGATATGTTTCTAATAATGCATCCCACGTTGGGGTGTTGGCGTTAGCAATGGCGTTATGTTCGGATTTTTCACCGTGGCCCCAGCCATCAAGGATAATTAGTGCAGTCGGTGTGCGGGTCTGGCTCATAATAGAAATAACTCGAATAAATTAACGTGAGTAGACAAAAATATTGTGCCTATTCTAGCGAATCTGTGGCCGTGCGTCATTTTCTATTCTTTTTCCCGCTCTGGCTGGTTATACTGCCGCCTTTGATCCTCTTATCAGTCAACCAAATAGGCAGTAAATAGGCTATGGAACAAGTTTTCGACTTTATTAACAATAACTGGATGTTAGTCAGTGTCTGGGCGCTATTTTTGATGGCTTTCCTATGGGACAACAACCAGCGTAGCGGTGCGAGCATTAGCACAGCGCAAGCGACGCAAATGATCAATAAGCAAGATGCAGCGGTATTGGATATTCGTGATAAGAAGGACTTTGAAGCGGGCCACTTAGCCAATGCGATCAACATTCCTTACGCTTCTTTGGCAGAACGCATGTCAGAGCTTGAATCTTCGAAAGAACACCCCATTGTATTAGTATGCAAGTCTGGCCAGAGTGTTGGAATGGCGGGCAAAACTTTAAAACAGAAAGGCTTCCAAGTATTTCGCTTAAGTGGCGGTATGATGGAATGGACCAATCAGAACCTTCCTGTTGTCACTAAATAGTCACCAAATAGATTGCTATAACAATCGTAAAGAATAAGAATTTAAGGAATTATCATGGCTGAAGAAGCACAAGCGCAAACACAAGATCAGGGTCAATTTTCACTACAGCGTTTTTACGTTAAAGACTCTTCTTTCGAATCTCCAAATGCACCTGAGTCTTTTCAGAAGCAATGGAAGCCAGAAGTTAAGTTGGACTTGAATAGCCGCTCACGCAAGTTAGCCGACGATACTTATGAAGTAGACGTTAAAGTAACGGCCACTGCAGAAAACGATGGCGAAACCGCGTTCTTAGTTGAAGTGGTTCTTGGCGGTATCTTCCATATTAAAGGTATCGAAGGCGAACAGCTTAAGCATATGCTAGGGGCTTTCTGCCCTAACATTTTGTTCCCATACGTTCGTGAAACGATCGACCAGCTGGTAACTAAAGGTAGCTTCCCTGCCTTGATGCTTGCTCCGATTAACTTCGAAGCCTTGTACCAGCAGTCTCAAGCTCAGCAAGCAGCTGCACCAGCGGCGGAAGAAACAGTTCAGTAAGTAACCGTTTTTGCCGTTAAAATAACCCAGTCATTGGTTGTAAAACAATCAAGCTGGGTTTTTTTGTGCCTGTAAGAAAATATTATTGGTTTTAGTATTCACGGATATAGACGTCGCTTCCTGATAACTTTATTATTGCGCCAATAATAATTACAGGACGTAAAACGTGATACACATTCTCTCTAAATCTGCACTGGTATTGTGTGCAGCTTTTTCTCTTGCCGCCTGCGGTGGCTCAAACTCAAGCGATGATTCAGGCACTGGCCAGCAATCCCCAATCAGTGAAAATAAAACTTTAGATTCTCTCGTTAAAACCACCACTATTCAGAATCAGGCATGCCCTAAAGGCGGTATCGAAGTTGAGATGGGAATTGATGCCAATGCTAATGGTCGGCTTGATCCTAGTGAAGTGGATCATGCTCGTACAGAAAGAGTTTGTCATGGCCTTGATGGTTCAAACGGAGAAGATGGTTTTAGTAGCTTAATCTCAATCACTGCCGCAACTGTTGAAGAATGCGCTGATGGTGGCAAAAAAATTCTGATTGGCTTGGATAAAAATAAGAATAATACGCTTGAAGTAGAAGAGGCGCTGCAAACGGAGTTGATTTGCAATCAGGTAATAAGTTCTGAAATACACCTTGTCTCACTTGTTTCAACGTCCGTTGAACAGAAAGGCGATAACTGTTCTGCTGGTGGGGTTCGAATTGATACGGGATTGGATGATAATTCTGATCAGATACTTGCAGCAAATGAAATCGATTCGACTGCATACGTTTGCTCAGGAGTTGACGGTGTAGATGGACAAGATGGAAAAAATGAACTTGATAACTTATTAATAGATCTCATTGATGAGCCCTACGGTAATAATTGCTTGCATGGCGGAGATGTCCACCGAATTGGACTGGATGAAAACTTAGATGGCCGCTTGCAAGAAAGTGAAGTAATTAGCTCTGCTTATTCATGTAATCCAAATGTTGCACCGCTCATTGGGTTCTTTAGTGGTCAAGACAATACGGTGGTTGCAGGGGTTGAATATACTTTACTTGTTACTAGCTCTGATGATAATAATTCAATATATGGCTCTGACGAAGTTGAATTATCCATTATTTCTCAGCCTGATTGGTTAGTTGTCGTTGAGTCAACCGATAGTAAAATCGTTCTAAAAGGTATTGCTTCTGGTGATATTGGAGAAACTTTCACGATTAAAGCGAAATCTACAGATAGTAAACTAACAACTGAAGCAGAGTTTGTTGTAACAATTGAGAATGCTCCCATGAACGTATTTTCAGTTATTGAAGGTAACTTGCCGATTGCTATCGATTTATTATTTTCTAAGGCTTCAGTAACCGATGGTACCGCAAGTATTGTGGATGTTACGTCACCCATAACTAATGCAATCAATGACTTAGCAGGATTTTCAACAACCGCCACAATTGATCTTGAATTTACTCAGTCGCTAGGTCCTGAATCAATTGTTGCAGGATCTTCTATATGGTTAATAGAGCTTAAAAGTAATGATGACCATCCTTTAATTGATTCACTAGACTTAGAATCAATTTTAACCGTTTCTGAAGGAAATCCTTTTGCTACTGGTACTGATCAGTTGGTTCCTGGTATTGATTATATTGCTCAATATTTAGAGATGGATAACGGACAAACTCCGGCGATTCGTATTCACCCATTAAAACCTTTAGATCCTAAAACAAAATATGTAGTTGTTGTTACAGATAAGTTGAGAGGCTCTAATGGCGAGCCTGTGTACTCTTCATCTGAGTATGATCAATTAACGGGTAATAGTGAATTAACTCACCCATCCTTGGCTCAAGTTAGAGCTGCACTTCAATCCTGGGAAGAATTAGCAGGAGGTTTTTTGAGCGCAGTAACTTCATCAGTGCAAACACAAGAAAATGTGATTCTAAGTTATGCCTTTACTACAAATTCCACTACTGATGTCTTACTTTCAATGGCGGCTCCTGAAAACTATGCTCTTGGCTTATTTGCCGATACTGTTGGTTTAGAAGGTGCTGTAGGAGCAGAAAAAGTTGCTACTGCAATCGCGACGGTAGCAACCATTCTTCAAATGCCTTTTGCAACGGATGCTGAAAAGTTAGCTGTACGTAATACCGCGACTTATAAATCATCTCTAGCCAATGGCGTTG
>PJEL010001080.1_pt1 | contig 29021 bp, 24 predicted proteins | sample 1853271 | NCBI WGS metagenome assembly PJEL01 (sample SAMN08108733, study PRJNA415343) | Invertebrate metagenome, whole genome shotgun sequencing project. | host: Globobulimina | place: Sweden: Gullmar Fjord | collected 2015-08 | reverse complement strand
TCATCAGCGTTATCTGCGTTCTATTTGGGCTGGGGGCTGAACGGTTACATCACCTCTACTCAAACTTCGTTCGACTGAAGCAGTTTAAGAATTTCGTGATGAAGCGACGCGTCACACGATGTAAGTAAATTCCCTCCAAAAACAATCCCTTTACGTTGCCCTGAAAGCGTCGTCGCAATTCCCCCCGCCTCCTCAATACAGGGGACAATCGCAGCGCTATCCCACGGCTGCATGAGCGTGTCTACTGCTACATGTATACGTCCTCTACACACCAGCGCATGTTGTAAACAATCTCCGCAAAACCTAAACTTCTTGGCCTGATGAATCAGGCCAGTTAGGTTGTACGGCACTTCACCGCTATTAGGGTGAATGTTTGAGCTATGTACGCCTGCTGCGGAAACCACAGCCTCTTTCAATCCAACCTTCGAACCTACTCGAACCTGTACAGCTGTGGTATCATCTACTTTGAACCAACAACCGAGCCCCTTACCTGCGTAGATTGTCTCGCCTGTTACAGGAAAATGTATCACCCCTATCAACGGTTCTTCATCTTCTAACAAAGCAATCAATGTTCCAAAGATTGGCACACCAAGGGTAAACCACGTCGTTCCATCGAGGGGATCTATGACCCATCGATATTGGGTTTTTGACCCATTCGTAACACCAAACTCTTCACCCAGAATGCTGTCATCAGGAAACTCTTTAGTGATCATCTCCCGCACCACCTCTTCAGCGCGGCGATCAGCCTCCGTCACTTCTGTGCCATCTGCTTTCGTGTTTACCACACAGTTATGATAGTGTGGCATAATCTGTTTTGCCGCTGCTGTGGCTAGCTGCAGAGCAAAATTCAGAAGCTCTTGTCGTTGTTTGAGCATTTGTTATCTACTTTCCTTATAAAATTTATGACGGAATTATTATACACCAAAAACTAAATTTGTGAACTCTCAACTTAATCCTGAAACCTCTAATCTGGGTGGTTGTTAATGGTTCGTGTAAGCCTCAAAAAATATGGCTGCCTAGGCAACACTCTTCAAGACTAAAATAAGCATCCATTGCCCACTTTAGGTTTTTCCAGTTTTTAAATGATCCCAAAACTACAGCAGTTCCCGGTTTGGCCTATAAGATGCCGGGGACTGTCTCCAAGTATGGGACTTGGTATCATGCCCTTGTAGACCATCCAAAATCAGTAACTTTAGCTTCAGCACAGTCCCCGGCTTATGGGTTGATCTCTAAAGCGGGAATTGCTGTATCCGGGAAAGCAATATGAATTAATTTAGCAGTAAGAAATAATGAATCATGAAATATGATAAATATCTGTTTTTCTATCTCCAAATGTCTTTGCCCATAGGCATTGACTAGTCCTTGTAACCAGGAGATGAAAGGCCAATATCTTTTGCCTACCAGTGCTCAAACAGTGTTCCAATTGGAACGCACTTCTCCCAAGTGAAAACGTTTCCCTGAGCTAAGTTCAGTCTTTCACAAGAGACCCATTGAGCTGGCTGAAGCTTGCGATACATAGTTTCGTGCGATACACAGTTCGCTAACGTTATACGCTTGGGTTTCTCACGAACAACCTTTGTTCACAAACCTTGTCCACAAAGTAGTAATATAACCGCTTTGATTAGGTATTGGCATAGAGTGATTATAGAGCTAGACCGGAGCTAGACCGGAGCTGGACCGGAGCTGGACCGGAGCTAGAGCAGAGATGGAGCAATATCTTCCCCTATTTATCTTAGGCAATCGTTCACCCCCCTCATAAATAAAACGCTGATTTCGCTGATCTTTTTTATTAAATCAGCGTTATCAGCGTTATCTACGTTCTATTTGGGTTGGGGACTGAACGATTACTTATCTTAGGCCCTTAAGAACCACACATCGACAAAAGAGTGTCGATAATCCATCAATTTATTTTTAGTTAGGTATTAAGCATTTCCCAAATCTTTCCACAAGACAGGCATCCGCTGACGATTATAGACAAAACCAAAACGTTCATATAAAGCACGAGAACGGTGATTATTTTCCTGAGTATTGAGAGTAATAAAATTAGCCCCCGCAGTTAAGGCATCAGTAATTGCTTGATACAGAAGTTGACCCCCAATACCTTGACCCTGATAATCAGGATGAACGGCCAAACGGGTAAGATGAGCATGTTCTTGGTAAATCTCGCACCATTCATAAGCCACAATCCGGTCATTAATCAAAGCCAAAGTAAATGAGGCAGCCTTGCCTAAAGCCTCATTAAAATTACCCACCGATTTATGCCAAATACCCTTAAACGCCTGTTGGTCGAGGATTATCAAATCTGCTAAATCTCGATAATGTACGGTCCGAAGTTGAACCAGGGTGGGGTCAGGTTTGGGGGGAGAATTAGACCCTATCCGCTCAAAGCCCATAATCCACTCCCGGACTTCAAAACCCCGCGCCTTTAAGTCATCCACCAACCAAATTGAATTACCAATATAAGCTAACGAGGACATATTGTGCTCAACAATCACTTGTTCAATTTGGGGCAGGAGTAAATCAAGATAAGGCGAAACGCTCCAGGTATCACGCAAACCAGCCGCAACCAATACAGTCAATTGTGAGGGCAATGACTCGGCCATCATAAAACCCCGTAAGCCGACCTTATCCTGAGCCAAGAAGCCAATCGTCTGTTCGATTTTAGAGGGCAACTCTAAAGGTGAAATCCGCAGATGTACTCGCCAAGCGATATCAACCATACGCATCAAGCGGCGCACATCGTTTGATTGAATAGCTCGGATAATTGTTGATTTGCGGTTAGTGGCTAACATAATAAATTGCTCCCGCAGCTATTGTAGAAAGGTTGGGGCAAAGAGTCAAAGCAAGCGATCATAATAATACAAGAAACGTAATAGAGGAAATAATCAAGCGGCAGAAAGCTCAATCTTCATTGACCCGGCTTAACTATTCTATCATTGCTGTATTAGGCTTTTTTAGTTTTTAAATGGTCCCCAAACTACCAAAATTGCAAGTAACATCTAGCCCAAATAACTTAAAAAATGCCTTTTGCAATGAAATTCATTGCCGGAGTTCCACGTTTGGACATTGCCTCACAACTTTAAACATCGCTTAAAATTTGCAAAACTGTATTACAAAACGTAATATATCATTACTGATTATTACGTAACGAGGTATTTATGAGCCAAGAATTAAAGCGAGAACTAACTACATTGGAGTATATGATTTTAGGGCTTATCTCAATAGAGCCACAATCGGACTACAGCATTATTGGTGTCTTTGAGTCTAATCTATATCGCTGGAGTGCCAGCCCCGGTTCTATTTATCCTATCCTCAAAAGTTGTCTCATTTGAAAATTACCTGGCCTGGCTCAACCATACCCTGGCCGACTACATCGGCCAAAAAATTCATATTGTTGACGAATCAACCGCAGCGGCCTTAGGTTATACCGTCACCAAACCCAAAGCACCTGTTTTAGTTTTTGATTTTGGGGGCGGAACGCTTGATTTGTCGTTAGTGCAACTGCCAGAGAGTCGGGGCAAAACAGGTGGAATGTTATATCGCTTGTTAAAATTGGGGGGCAAAGCCAAACAGCACACCGCAAAAGTCATCGCCAAAGCAGGGCAGGTTATAGGTGGCAGCGATATTGACCAATGGCTGCTGGATGATCTCCGCACCAAACAAATTATAATCCAAGATGTAGTTATTGCCAGCTTACATCAAAAACATTCTCCTAAAAACACTTTCCAAAATAGCATCACCGGCCATGAGCCGCACCTATTTGATACCTATACCTACAACAAAAAACGCTCCTGGCGACTCTCGGTAGACAAGTTGGGCATTATGCTTGAGCTTCTACCTCCCGCTGCCATTTCATTAGAGGCCATCACAGCGGCACTGCATCACAAAGAGTTTTATGTACGCTACAACGCGGCTAAAATACTCGCCCGCCGCGGCGACCGCAACGCCCGCTTGGTGGTGCAAGAAACCTTGACCAACAGCCCTCCCTCTACCCGAGCCAATGTCGCCCGCTTTCTGTATAGATTTTCTTGGTATACGGCCAAACCACTCTTTCAACAAGCCTTAAAAGATAGTGACACCCGGGTGCGAGAGAGTGCGATGGCCGGATTAAGTGATTGCCGCTTAATGGAAGCCTACCGACTAATGGCCGAGAGTTTAAAAAATGAGCTTGATGATGAGGTCCACTCCGCGGCAGTTTGGAGTTTGCGGGCGCATCATAATCCAGCCGCAGTGCCGGTTTTAGCGGCCACTTTAGGGGCTAATGACTTCCAAATACGGGAACATGCCCTGGAAGTCTTGGGTCAAAATGACCTCCCTGAAGCCATCCCGGTGGTAAAACAAACCATCATCACCGACTCCCAGCCCGAAGTAAAGTATGCCGCCGTGTGGCCCTTGGCCTGGATAGCCCATCCGCAAGCCGTAGCCGCCTTCAAACAAGCCTACTATCAAGAAACAAATGCCGAGGTCAAAGCCCATATTTTACACCTAGCCTTCAACTTACTCTCTGAAACCGCCGCTGAACTTCTGGTCAATGCCCTAAGCAGTTCAGACATCCCTCTACAAACAATGGCTATGCGCATCAAACATGATCTCGATACGGGCATGTTGGTTCGCTGAGTTGGTCTATGACTTTACCAAAGAAAAAGAACCGCGAACTTATTGGAGAAGCCGGGAAAACTGCTTTACACTACAAAGCTTTAGGCTTCAGCAGCAGTTCCCGGTTTGGCCTATAAGATGCCGGGGACTTGGTATCATGCACCTGTAGACCATCCAAAATCAGTAACTTTAGCTTCAGCACAGTCCCCGGCATCTGAGCCGAGGCATTATCCAGAATGACAAACCAAAAGACCTCTGGCTCGGTATCTACAAGTTGTTGCAAATGAGCCTGAACTTCTTGATGCCGTTTGAGTTGATGAATGGTGTAGAGTCCTTGACCACTAGGATAAATCAATGAGCCAAAAAGTGCATACCAAGGATTTGTTACCCGACAAAAGTGGATAGGCTAATACAAGTCAATAAGGAGAATAAGTTGACATAACTACAGGGATTGCCGGACTATAGGCGCACTACACCCTTTGGTGGCTAAAAATCAAGCCAAATTTTGCTTATTGGGCTGGTTGAAAGCCCGCTTTTGGCAACTTGAAGTCCCAACGAAACTCAATTTTGAATTGCTCGAGCCGATTAAGGATCAAAAGCCGATAAAACCAACGCCAACCGATCTGAAATAGGCTCAAATCACGGCGGTCAGCCCGGTCTACCTGATCTTGTTGGTTGATTACAATTAAGTGTGTTCCCAGACCCAACATCAGATAGGTGGTGATGGTAATGGCTAATAGCAAGCGGTCAATATGAGCTGGGTCGGTCATCAAAACCCGATTCAATTGGCAGCCACGTGACTTGCAATTGCCAAATAGGGTTTCTATCCAAAATCGTTTGTCATAGATTAGGTGCGGCTGTTGGCTGCGTCTCAGATTGGAGATAAGGCACATTGGTTCCTCCTCTCCCTCATCCCATTGGACAGTCAACTTTCACCAATCCATCGTCTACAAAACGTTCCATCCGGCGGGTGATGCTAGGTAGTTTGATCAGCAGGGGTACACACATAGCGATAGCAAAGAGTTGGACATGCGGCGACAGGAACATACCTGTAACCATCATAGCCAACGTTTTTATGAGCGTACTTTTTATATTGTAACCAGCGTAGGTTTCAAACAACAAGTTTTCAATCCAGGTGTACAAAGATGCATGCGATGCGATTTGATTATACATTCTATTACCCTTGCTCAAATACTTTTATCAAAAAATCAACCGCACATTTTAGCATCTCTTTGCTTTTTCTCAAAATTGGTTTTGTCGGGTGGCAAAAGAAACAACGACCATCAGACCACACCCCACGCACTCTGCCCCCGACCACCCGACCAAATGACTACCAGACTACACCCCACACAACGACCAAACAAGCGCAACCTAACAAACCCGCACAACACCGTCCAAGCAAAAAATAGCCCTATTGAGCAGCCCTTTTAGGAAATTAGCAGTTGAATCCTTGCATTTTGGGCCAGAAAATCTCGCCCAAAGACGCACAGGCCGCAAAGTTTTTTTATAATTTTTTCTTGGCGATCTTGGCGGCTTTGCGTGAGTCAAAATGTCCTGTTTTCGTTTGACAAAAACAATAATCTTGGCATCATTATTTTTTTGGAACTCCCTACAATACTAAGGTCGATTTTGCCAGATTATTGAGAAGATATTTGTAAACATTCAAACCTTCTTATATACTTTGGACAAATAAATAAGGAGAGGTTATGTCTTATAATTTAGATGCAGAATTTGATCGTCAGGGAACCCACAGCGTAAAGTGGGAATTTATCATTCAGGGAGACCAGTTTACACATGGCGACCATGCCCACAAAAAGCATGGCTCCAATCGCATATTGCCTATGTGGGTGGCAGACATGGATTTTCGTTGCCCGCCAGCCGTTATTGAAGCCTTAGTAAAGCGGGCGCAGCATGGCATCTTTGGCTACACCGTCCCCACAGACCCCTATTATGAGGCGGTGATTAGCTGGATGAAGCGACGGTATGAATGGGATGTAAAACGCGAGTGGATTACGCTGTCACCGGGCATTGTACCGGCAATCAATATGTTGGTCCAATGCTTTATTTCCCCAGGAGATAAGGTACTTATCCAACAGCCGGTTTATTACCCCTTTATGGCTGCCATTAAAAATAATGGGGGGCAGATTGTTTCTAATTCGCTGCTGTATAAAAATGGTCGTTACGACATGGATTTTGATGACCTGGCCGCTAAAACAGCCGATCCAGCCGTCAAAATGGCGATTTTATGCAGTCCTCACAACCCCGTTGGCCGCGTTTGGACGCCAGAAGAGCTTACCCGATTTGGTGAAATCTGCATCGAAAACAAGGTCATCATCATCTCTGATGAAATCCATTGTGACCTCATCTTCAGTGGGCAAACCTTTACCGCCTTTGCCACTATCAGCGACACCTTTGCCCAAAACAGCATTATATGCACCGCCCCCAGCAAGACCTTTAATTTGGCCGGATTAAAAACATCCAACATCATTATTCCCAATGAGGAATGGCGACAAATTTTTGGGGCCAAATTATGGAGCAATGGCCTATTTGGTCTTAACAGCTTTGGCGTAGAGGCCTTAACAGCCGCTTACAATCATGGCGAGGAGTGGCTGGCGGAAGTAATGGCCTACGTAGAAGCCAACTACCAATTTGTAGCGACCTACATGGCTGAACGTATGCCACAGGTGACAATCACCCCTCCCGAAGGAACCTACCTGCTTTGGTGTGATTTTAACCAGTTGGGGCTATCATCAAAGGCCAGAAAAGCATTGCTACTGGAGCAAGCACGGGTGTATCTGGATGAAGGCGAGCTGTTTGGCCCTGAAGGGGAAGGTTTTGAACGCTTCAACCTGGCCTGTCCCCGCTCCATTTTGGCAGAGGCATTAGAGAGAATTAAAACAGCCGTTGACTCTCTTTAGGAGTTCCAGAACTGCCTAACTATCTATACTGGGCAAGGTGGCAATTTAAACTTTTTGAAGACGATTATTTTGGGTGAAATGAGGCTTTCCTACCATAAGACCCACGTTTTATCCATTATTTGTGCTTATAAAAAGTTCCATTTATGCTCTTGCCCAGTCTAGAATCCAGTGCAAATTTTTCTATCAAACCCGTTCAAAAAAATCATTTGACAAAGCCTTGTCCCTATGTTAGACTGTGGCGATTGTTTTAATAGGATACTGGCTAGATTACGCCTAGCGGGAGAGTGTCTACCATAATCTTAGGTTGTAAATTGTACTTAAAATCGCAATCTAAAATTAAATAGACTGCCGAATGGGCAACTTCCTTATGGAATTACTCTCTCAAATTCAGGACAGAAGCTTATAGGCACACTCTATGAGGATGCCTATTTTTTATTTCAGTATCCAACTATCACTTGCCACATCCTGATAAAATTTCGACCCACAACTACATCTTCTTACAACTAAATTACCATTCACCCCTTTTATTCATCATTATTATATTGAGGAGGTGTTGCCTCTGGATTAATAAAGATCAAATTTTGTAAGTAGTTGGGTTAATGTTTAAACTATATATAGTTTCACAAAGGAGGATAGTTATGAATAAACGATTATTTTTACTAACAACGTTGCTGGTTATCTGGGCTTTGGTGGCTGCATGTGGCAGCCCCACCCAGGAAGCCCCGCCGGCAGAAGAAGCAGCAGCTCCCGCCACAGAAGAGGCTGCCCCTGCCCCAGATACGGACACAGCCGCGACAAGTGATGTGGTCATCAAGATCGGTGTTAACGCCCCAATCACCGGCGACATTCCCAAAGTGGGTGAAGGCAGCAAGTTTTCAGCCGAAATGTGGCTTGAAGACATCAATGCCGCTGGTGGCCTTGAAGTAGGAGGCAAAAAATACCCGGTCGAGTTAGTTATTGAAGACAACGAGGCCAAAGCAGAATCGGCCACCAAAGTCAATACCAAGCTGATTACTCAAGATGAAGTGCTGGTCATTGTTGGCCCCCAATCTTCCAAACAAGCAGTTCCGGCTGGTGGTGTGGCTAATGACAACCAAACTCCAATGGTTAGCCCCTGGTCAACCAACCCTAATACCACCCTGGATCGCCCTTGGGTTTTCCGCACCCCCTTCCTGGATCCCTTCCAAGGACCGGTCTTGGCCAACTTTGCCACCGAAGAGTTTGGCTTCACCAAAGCAGCCGTTTTGTATGACGTAGCCAGTGATTACCCCAAGGGTCTGGCCGAATTCTTCCAGAAAGCTTGGGAAGATGCTCACGGTGCGGACTCGGTGGTGGCCTTTGAAAGCTTCACCACTGGCGATGCTGACTTTAGTGCTCAGTTGACCAAAATCAGAGAGTCCGGGGCTGAGTTCATCTTCACCCCCCAATATTACAATGAAGTAGCTTTGATTGTGCAACAAGCGCACGAATTGGGTTGGGACGCGCCTATCTTGGGCAGCGATAGTTGGGGCTCTGCCGAACTGATAAACCTGTGTGGGGAAGAGTGTTATGGCCTTTATTTTAGCACTCACTATGCCGCCGCAGGGGCCACCGGAGCCACCAAAGAATTCATCGACCGCTACAATGCCAAGCACGGTTACGTGCCCGATGATGTGGGCGCTCTAACCTGGGACACAATGCTCATTATCGAGAAAGCCATTCAAGATTGTGGCTCGATAACCGGCGACATTGCCGCAGACCGAAGCTGTGTCCGCGATGCCTTGGCCGAGATCAAGAACTTTGATGGCATCACCGGCCAAATGAGTTTCAACGAGCAAGGCGACCCCAGCAAATGTGCCGTCATTGTTAAAATCAGCGATAGCGGCGAATTTGAATTCTACAAATCCGCCTGTCCGGGAGAATAGACTCTGGATAATTGCTAAAATTCGTTACTTGAGAGGGTGATCTGGGGCCTAACTTGTCTTGGCCCAGATCGCCCTTTCTAAAGCTAAAACAACTATTTAGCCAAGCACAGTTGGTAATTATCAATTATCAATTATCAACTATCAACTATCAACTACTAATTACGCTACAAGATTGGGAGCAAACTCAATGTCAAGTACTGCAATCCTCCAAAACCTGATTAACGCCTTGCAGTGGGGTAGTTTTTATGCCTTAATTGCCCTGGGCTACTCAATGGTCTATGGCGTTTTATTGTTGTTTAATTTTGCTCATGGCGATATCTTTATGGTTGGGGCTTACATTGGCTTTTTTGTGGCCACGGCCTTGCCGGTTGCAGCCGCTGCGTTGGGCATTATTGCCTTACCTGGTTGGCTGCTGCTGGTATTGACCATCCTTATCTCTATGTTTTTGACTTCTTTTGTGGGGGTAGCTGTTGAAAGGGTAGGTTATCGGCCTTTACGACAAGCCCCGCGAGCTTCGGCGGCCATCACTGGCTTGATGATTGGCATCATTCTTGAAACCGGAAATCTGGCTATGCTGGGAGCCACTCGCTTAAAATTCCCTACCTTGATTAAGACCGTTACTTTTGATGTTGGGGGCGTAATCTTAACCAACAAAAAGATTATGATTGTTTTTGTATCTTTGCTGCTTATGTTTGCCCTACATCAATTTGTGAGCCGCACCAAGTGGGGCATGGCTATGCGGGCTATGGCCTACGATTTTTCTGTTGTGCCCCTGATGGGAGTACCGCTTAACACCATTGCCGCCCTTACTTTTGCTATTGGCTCGGCTTTGGCGGCTGCGGCCGGGATTCTATTTGGGGTTGCTTTTCCTGTTCTAAACCCCTATATGGGTATACTCATCGGTTGGAAAGCATTTGTGGCGGCTATTTTGGGCGGAAGAGGTTCTATTATGGGGGCTGCCCTGGCTGGTTTTATGTTAGGTTTCATTGAAATCTTTGTAGCCACAATTTTTCCGTCAACATTGCGTGATTTAATAGTCTTTTCTATTATCCTGATTCTCTTGACCTTCAGGCCCCACGGTTTCTTTGGTGAGGCTCATACCTCCCAGTTGAGGCTCTAGTTAGTCTCAGTAGATATTGGCTCCGAGGGGATTGACAAATCCAAGGTGATTTACAAATCACCAATTTGGCCCGGATTTGTCAATCCGGACCGAGCAAATTTGGATATACTGAGTTTCAGACCAGTTCAGTGTAAAAAAGGCTATTGTAGCACAAGCGATCAATTAAATTAATAATGTAACGAGGAATCACGATGGGAGCAACAAATAGTGACTTACCAGCCAACAAGAACGATTCAGGTAAGCTGTTAAACAAACTCCTACTAAACAAGCTCAAAGCACTATTTTCTCATATTCCCTTGCTGGGTTGGCTTTTTGGAGTCTTGATAGCGGTGATGATTGAAAACTACTGGGGGACTCCACTGGCCACTGTTTTGGGAATGGACGGCATCCCCAGTCTTTTTGGCTTATTGATCATCTTGAAGGAGCCAGCCCTCATCCCCAGCACAATCATCTATCTTCTGCTGGTTTATGTTTTGCCAATAAGCCTCATTGCCTGGCTAAGCGCCCCCCTGGCAAATAGGCTGGCCGCCATACTATTCAACTGGCGAACATGGTTTTCTATGATTGTTCATCTTGGTTTACTCTATGCCATTTTGCATACATGGGCCAGCATTAGTGACTACCGAACCCTTATTCTCAAGTTCATTTTGATTTCTATTATGGTTACCTTAAGCCTAAACGTAATAAATGGCTATATGGGAGAATTTTCCTGTTCGCATCCTGGTTTCATCGCCTTGGGGGCTTATGGGGCTTCGGTTTTTACCCTGACTATGTTTGTTGATGATAGAGTTTTTGGGGCCCCGCTTTTGCCTCCCGTTTTGGGGCCGTTTATGTTCCCCCTGGCCTTGATTGTGGGCGGGATCGTGGCTGCTCTGGGGGCCATTATAGTAGCCGTCCCTTCTTTTAGAACCAGGGGCGATTATCTGGCTATTATTTCCCTGGCCTTTATGTTTATGGTCAAAAGTTTCATTGAGAATTTGGAATTTGTGGGTGGGCCACGTGGTTTAGGAAATCAACCCAACTGGGCTACCTTACCGGTGGTGTTTGCCACGGCGGCTACTTGCGTCTGGATTATTAACAATTTTGTGCGCTCTACCCTGGGTAAAGCCCTAAACGCCGTGCGTGACGACGAAATGGCCGCCAATGCAATGACAGTTAACACCCGCCGCACCAAAATGACGGCCTTTTTGTTTGCCGCCTTCTGGGCTGGCGTAGCTGGGGGACTTTTTGCCCATGTACTTAGGTACGTCAATCCAGGCTCTTTTGGGCTGCAAAAGTTGGCCGAAGTCCTGGCAATGCTCTACTTTGGTGGATTAAACTCTGTCGTTGGTTCAATTGTAGGGGCCATAAGCTTTAATGTACTCAGCGAAGCCTTGAGACCTTTGGAAATCTACAAATGGATTATCATCCCCCTGTTGGTCATTATAGTCATGCTTTTGCGCCCCACAGGGCTTATGTCTTTTAAAGAACTTAATATCAGAGAGTTGATCAAACCAAAACAGAAGGCCAAGGAGGAGAGGGACCATGCCGTTGCTTCACATTAATAATATGACCCACTACTTTGGTGGTTTGCGAGCTGTCTACAATTATAATCTGGCAATTGAGGCAGGGCAGGTTAGAGGGTTGATTGGGCCTAACGGCGCGGGAAAGTCGACCATCTTCAATCTTATTACCGGCATTTACAAACCCAACGAGGGGAAAATTCTTCTGGCTGGCGATAATATTGTGGGCCTTCAACCCTACCAGATTGCGGCTAAGGGTTTGGGCCGAACTTTTCAAAACCTCAAACTGTGGCGGCATATGACCGTTCTGGAGCATGTCAAGATGGCCCACTACTCAAAAATCAACTACGGCTTAATTGGAGCCTTCTTTGATACCCCCAAACGCCAACGAGAAGAAGCAGAGATTGAAACAAAAGCCTTTGAACTGCTGGAACTTATGGGCAGTAGTCACCTGGCCCATAAGCTGGTTACCAACTTGCCTTACGGCGACCAGCGAAGGGTAGAGATGGCCCGCGCCTTGTCCACAGAGCCCAAGATATTGTTTCTGGATGAGCCTACCGCCGGAATGAACCCCGAAGAATTGGACCAAATGATGAACATTTTCCGTAAAGTTCATCAAGAGTTTGACTTGGCTATTTTTCTGATAGAACACCGCTTGAAGGTGGTGATGGAACTTTGTGATGTCATTCAAACCCTGGTCTTTGGAGAGGTTATTGCCGAGGGAACCCCGGACGAAATTCAAAACAACCCCAAGGTTATTGATGCTTATTTAGGCAAGGAGGTTGTTGACTGATGTTACTATCGGTGGAAAATTTACACGTTTCTTATGCCAAGATTAAAGCACTCCACGGCATAAGCTTCCAAATCGATGAAGGCGAGATTGTCTGTATCATTGGCGCTAATGGAGCCGGGAAAAGTACCACCTTACGAGCAATTTCCCGCATGGTGGATGCAGAAACGGGCAGCAAAATGATCTATAGGGGTCAAGACCTGTTGCGGTATCCGCCTCACAAGGTTGTCAGTGAGCTTGGTATCTCTCACGTGCCCGAAGGCAGACGCCTGTTTGGTAACCTGAGCGTTATTGAAAACCTCAAACTGGCCACCTTTGCCAGAAAAGACAGCCAGCAGATTGCCCAAGACCTTGAGCGAGTGTTCTCAATCTTTACCCGTTTGGATGAGCGAAAAATACAAAAGGCTGGCACCTTGAGCGGCGGTGAGCAGCAGATGCTGGCCGTGGGACGAGCCTTTATGAGCGGCAGAAAGGTGATGCTCCTGGATGAACCCTCGATGGGTTTAGCCCCTATCTTGATGGTGGATGTGTTTAACGCCCTTAAAGAAATTAACCAAGAAGGAACAACCATCCTTTTGGTAGAACAGAACGCTCGTATGGCCCTTAAATTTGCCCAACGTGGCTATGTTCTTGAAAACGGCAACCTGGCCCTGGAAGGAAACTCTGCCGATCTTCTGGAAAATCCCGACGTAAAAAGGGCATATTTGGGAGGATAGGGCCACTAACCAGAAATGAAAACAGTGAAAAGTGATTAATAGATAGTGAAATGCACCCTTATGATTTCCGATTAGTATATTAAAAACCAAGGTATGCCCCATGAACAAAAAGCAACTATTGATTTTGGTAAGCGCAGTGGTACTTATCTGCGGATGTGCGTTGGTGTGGGGTGGCGGTATGGCTTCTTATTTTATATTGGGGCCACAAGCAGAAAGTGTCAACCCCGAAATAGCCGAGTACATGAATTCCTCTGAGGAACAAAACGATACCCCCTCATCTTCTGAGGACACCTCACCCTCTGAGGACACCTCACCCTCTGAGGACACCTCACCCTCTGAGGACACCTCACCCTCTGAGGACACCTCATCCTCTGAGGACACCTCATCCTCTGAGGACACCTCATCTTCTGAGGCGACCTCACCCTCTGAGGAACAAGACAATAACTCCTCGACGGAGGATATTGCCGCTCAATTTCCAAGAAAAGGAGACCGCAACGCGCCAGTAACCATTGTCGAATTCGCCGATTATGGTTGCCCTCATTGTCAAGCCTTTCATATGAACACCTTTGCTCGGCTGGAAGCAGACTACATCGACAGCGGCAAAGTAACCTACATCGTCCATCCCTTTCACCTGGGGAGACCGGAAATAGTTTTAGCCACCGAAGCAGCCTGGTGCGCCGCCGATCAAAAAGGTTTTTTCGACTACCAACATGCGCTTTATGAAAATCAGGGAACAATACCCATAAACCCGGATACGTTAACCAACCTGGCTTTAAATATCGGGCTGGACGGTGATGTGTTTGCTGAATGTTTGTCACAGCAGACCCATCAAAGCGATGTTGAACAGGTTCATCGGACAGCCGTCAAACTGGGCATTAATTCTACCCCCACCTTCTTTATTAATCAGCAACGGATTGAGGGAAACCAGCCTTATGAAACATTCAAAGAAGCAATAGACCAAGCCTTAGCCACGGGACAATAAGGTTTTTCCAGTTTTTAAATGATCCCAAAACTACAAGATTTCAACTCTTATATAGCACAAATAACCTAAAAAATACCTTTTGCAATGAAATTCATTGATAGCATTATCCCCCCATCTTCATAGAAATTGAACAACAACGGGCCTTAAACAAACCGCGAGAAGTGTCATTTTGATGAGGCATCTTGATATCAACATCATTATTGCCTATCTGAGTAGTAATCAAAGGACATTCAGCTAAGCTAATAGATTTTTCATTGTTCATTGCTTGGCTTATCAACCTGAACAGAGATTTACTTGGACTTGATCTCAAGCGTCGCAAAGTTACCCCAAATCAGCGAGAGGCCTTTGGCATCACGTCCGGCCTGCTCCTCAAGATACTCCATAATTGCCTTGGACTGCGCCAACAGCGACATCGCCGCCAGCACATCGAGTTGCCGCAATTCGAGTGGTCTCGGATATTCAGCCCCGGTTTTTGGATTTATCCGCACCAGTTTGGCTGCATATTCCATCTCCAGCCCCCCGTCGATTTTAAGCATCAGCGTTGAAAATGGGGCCATCAGGGTATAAAGTTCTGTAATTTTAGACGCTTCTTTTTTGCTCATTAGATAATCTCCTTGCTTGTGGGGGTGAAATTATTGGAGAAGCCGGGAAAACCCCTCTGTTTTAACAAGGGGATGGGCCTAACAAGTTTGGCTGGCTAGAGTTTTTAGCGTCTTGAATACTCAAACGGCTTCTCCTTATGAGAACCCCGTTTGAGTCTACGGAAGCCTGCGATCAAGGACCGCCATAGTTCTACTCCGGGGTTCTCACCAATTTCAGTTTTTAATATAAAGCCGTTATTGACTAATGTATATAACTTTGCTAAGATACTCTTAGCCATTTTAGATACCTCTATATCTATTGTGGTTAGCCTCGGTTTAGGGTTATTATTTAGCCGAGGTAGCTTGATCTACACTAGCTATAGAGCTAGTGTAACATATATTACTATCTATATTAATAGTGAATTGTTGATTTATGACATTGAAACTACTGATATTAAGAGTAAAATGTGGCAAAATACAATTATGAGTGATGTGTTGATAACCCTAAAACAGTATATCAGAGAAAAAGAGGCTGAGTGGCAGAAGGATATTACTTGGGCCAATATACGAGAGGCCACAGGTGTTTCTGAATCTACGCTTAATCGCTTAATCAATGGTAAGGCCCAACGGGTTGACCGTGGCGTACTGGCTAAACTTTGCCACTTCTTCAATGTTCCCCCCGGCCCGATTCCTTTTATCGTTTATGAACCAAGCCCAGCAAGCGATGAGACTGAGGAGCAGTAAACCCAAGCCCCTACCCGTTTTAAGTTGAAATGTATTTATAATTAAGCTTGAGGAAGGATGACAGATGTCCATTCACTTAAAAACAATCACGGCTTCCAAAGTTTTGGAGTTAATTCAACAATTTTTATCTGAGGCTGACCAACAATGGCTTAACCAACAGTTGAGCTACTTATTACAAAAACCCCCGCTAACTTTAACCCAAAAACAAAATTTAGTTGACCAATTGTGCGGCTCTTGGGCTGAAGATAGCACTATCCCCCCCATCTTCATAGAAATTGAACAACAACGGACTTTAAACCAACCAAGAGATGTATCATTTTGATGAGGCATCTTGATACCAACATCATTATTGCCTATCTGAATGGCAATCAAAAGGTCACAGAACAGCAAACATTTCAAACATATTGAGAATTTGACCTTAGAGAATTGGTTAAAGTAGGGGGTACTAAGTTGTTATACGGCTAAATCCTTTTTCATTCATAATTCTAGTGGTATTATACTTTATAACATTACCATTCCAATTCATACTTCATCCTGTATATAGATTTGTATGGTGGTTGAGTGGTCAGACAGAGAAATATACTTATTGAAATACTACGCCTGAAGTTGGAAAAAACACAGAAGTCGAAATGTCGGCGTAAACGTCTTGGACAGCTGATTTAAGGTACTAAAACAATCGCCTAACTCATTCGATGCCGAACTCAATGTGTCTCCGTCACCTTCCGCAGCCCACGAGGATGGTCGGGGTCATAGTCGCGGACATGGGCCAGGTGCATGGCAAAGAGTTGGCCGGGGATAATGGCGGTAATCGGCGACAGCCACTCCGACACCATACAGGGCATGGCTAGGGGAATACGGGCCTGAGCCAACGTCTCCTCATCATCACTAATGGCGATGACTTCGGCTTCACGCTCCTTAAGGGTTTGGATAAATTGCTGCATCTGGGGTAACATCACCCCCGAAGGAGCCACCACAATGGCCGGAAAGCCATACTCAATCAAAGCCAGCGGACCATGCATAAAATCGGCGCTGCTGTACGGCTCGGCGATGGTGTAGGTTAACTCCTTCATTTTTAAGGCCAATTCAAAAGCTGTGGCATAATTATACCCCCGCCCAATGACCACACAATCACGCATATAACGATACCGTTGCGTTACTCGACCAATTTCCTCCTCCATTGCTAAAGTCTGCTTTACAAATTTGGGGGTTTGGGTTAGTTCGGACAGCATTTGTTCGTCGTCGGCCAACAAAGTGCTTAACAAAGCAATAGCCGCCAATTGACTGATATAGGTTTTGGTGGCCGCAATAGAATGTTCTGCCCCGGCATGTTGGTTGATTACAAAATCGGCTTGTTGGCCCAAATCAGACTCAACAACATTGGTGATGGCTACGGTCAAGCAGCCCTGTTGTCGAGCCTCGGCCAAAACCGAGACAATATCGGGGCTTTTTCCACTCTGGCTGATGCCCAAAACCAGGGCATTGCCAAGTTTGGGTGGCTGCTTGTAAATTGAAAAGAGACTCGGCGTAGCTAAAGCCACCGTCAAACCATTAACCGCCCCCAACAAGTATTGGGCGTAACGTCCAGCGTTATCGCTGGTGCCTCGGGCGGCAATGACTACGTGGCTAACATTGCGCTCTTTTATGGCTGTGGCAAGCTGTTGAATAACGCTTCGCTCTTGCTCTAACAATTGGGTTAATACGCTGGGTTGTTCATGAATTTCTTGAAAGAGATGTGAGTTTTTTAACATTGTAGTTTACTATTAAATCCTTCCATAATTGTAAATCTTATGCGTTTGACAATTTGGTCAGGTGAAGGGTACCAGGAATCCTTCACTTCCTGTCCCCTTAGTATACACAACTTCACCCCCAACAATGGTTTGTTCGACATGCAGATCGGGGGAAAGTAAAACCAAATCGGCCCAGTAACCGGGGGCGATTTGGCCGCGCTGCCCGGTCAGGCCCAATAAAGTGGCTGGGGTGGTGGTCAGCGTGGCTAATGCCTCGGCCACAGAACAGCCCGTAAAGGCGATTAAATTTCGTAAAGCCGCATCCGGCGACAAAATGCTTCCGGCCAGCGTCCCATCAGCCAGCCGGACATCAACCTCAGTCACGCTGACGGCCTGATCACCAATTTGGTATTGCCCGGGCGGCATCCCCAAAGCAGCCATAGCATCACTAATCAGATTCAGCCGGGAGGGTCCCGTAACGGCCCAAATCAATTCAATCACTGCAGGATGGACATGAACGCCATCAGGGATCAAACCCATTATTAAATCAGGTTGGGTTAACAAAGCTACGGGCAAACCGGGTTCACGGTGCCCTATAGGCGGCATAGCATTAAAAAGATGTGTTCCATACCTGATGCCGGCCTTAAATCCGGCCAGGGCTTGCTGATAAGTTGCCATCGAATGACCCGCACTGACCACCACTCCCCGCCCGGCCAGAACTTCGATCACCTCTAAGGCCCCGGGGAGTTCCGGGGCCAGCGTCACCAACCGAACAGCTTGCGCCGGCGACCAGTCAGCAACGGCCTCCAGGGTGGGGGGGCGTAAATAGGCCGGATTGTGGGCTCCCTTTTTAGCCGGATTAAAAAAGGGGCCTTCAACATGCAGTCCCAGAGGAACAGCCCCTTTATACCCTTGCGGTTCCCCTTGAAGCACCTTTTGGGCCGCAGCTATAGTCTCTGCGGGAGAGGTGATGATGGTTGGTAAAAATGCGGTGATGCCGTAGCGCGGTAAATCAGCCGCAACGGGCCATATAGTCGCTGGGGTAGTGGTAAAATCGTGTCCAAGGGCACCATTGAGCTGCAAGTCGATAAAACCGGGAACAAGAGTCAAACCCTTAGCATTGATGCTCTGGGCCGCAGGGGGTTGGAGCAGGCTCTCTGTGGGGCCAACCTCAATGATTCGACCGGCGTCAATTAGGAGGGCCGCATCTTCTATTTGTTGCTTAGGCGTTAGCAGGGTGGCGTTGTAAATATATAACATTAGCGACTGTCCCAGGCATACCCCAGCGGGTAATGGGAGGGGATGGAGGTGGGTAAACATCCCCCTGCCGGGATGTCGCCCCACAAAACTTGGGCCAAGGCTACCATTGAGGGTTCTAAAATGCTGTAGGTGCAGAGATAGGTTGAGACCGTGGGGTAGACTTGTAAATCGTAGGGAGCGCGCATAGCAACAGCCACCAATGGAATATCTGTTTTTTGTAATTCAGTCACCAGGGCCGCTTGCTCGCTTTGGGTGTATGCATTTAACGTACCCACAATAAGCAGGTCAAATTGAGACGCTTGGGCGCGTAAAGCTGCAATTTCGGCCTCGCTGGGGTAGTGGGCGATGGTAAACTCGCTCACATTAGAGTGCCGCCGCCTGATCATCTCGGCCAGGGCGTTGGTAACATAAGATGACGTATCAGCCGGGGTTAAGTCGAGTGTTTGGGGCATAATCACAGCAATACGAGCTTCTGGTTTTAGCTGCAAAGGCAATAAATTGGCCTCATTTCGGACCAGGGTTATTGATTTTTGAGCCACCTCTTGGGCCAGAGTTTGATGTTCGGCACAGGCGACAATGTTTAAGGCGGGTTGGGTAATTGTGGCCAATGATTCTTTCAAAGCCAGGATACGGCCGGCCGAGGCAAAGATTTCAGCTTGAGCCAAAAGTCCCCGTTGAGCCGCTTGAATAAGTCCTTTGTAGGTATTAAGCTGGGTTGCGGCCTTTACATTAAGCAAGAGTAAATCAAGCCCTGCTGCCGCCGCCGCAATTGAATCGATGGTTAATCCTAAACCTTGTTCAATCGCCCCCATGTCCATCGCATCGGTGATGGTCACGCCTCTAAAGCCAAGCTCTTCTCGTAACAATTTATAAACCACCTGTGGGGAAAGCGTGGCCGGAATGGTAGTCTGTCCATTGTGTAAGGCGGGTAAGGCCAGATGACCCATCATTATCAACTTAACCCCAGCTTCGATGCTGGCTTTGAAGGGGGGAAGTTCAATTTGGTGCAATTGTGCTTCATCGTGGTCAATAACGGCCAGACCGTGATGGCTGTCGGTGCTGGTATCGCCGTGACCGGGAAAATGTTTGGCCGTGGCGGCAATCCCAGCTTCTTGCAAACCGATGGTCATGGCTGCGGCTAACCTGGCTGCCTCTGAGGCTTGTTCGCCAAAAGCACGGGTTCCAATGGCCGGATTTTGAGGGTTGCTGTTGATGTCACAATCGGGGGCATAGTTGACATTAACCCCCATGGCGGCCAATTCTCGGCCCATAGCGTAGCCCACTTTTTGGGTCAATTCCGGTGAGCCAATCGCCCCCAAAGCCAAGTTACCCCCAAATTGAGTCACACCTTGTCCAATAGCCATCAGTTGCCCGCCTTCTTGGTCAACCCCAATCAGTAAGGGGGGTTGGCCCGCCGCTTGAGCCGCTGCTTGCAATGAGGCCGTCAGGCTTCGCACCTGGGCCGGGGTATCGATATTAGGAGAACGAAAGAGGGTGACACCACCCACATGTTGCTTGTGGATGATTTCCAAAAATTCAGGCGGGACTTCAAGCCCCCTAAAACTGAGCATCAATTTCTGCCCAATTGCTTGTTCTAAGGTTAAAGTCATGGTTATCCTTTGTATCTATTCAGGGCATTTAATGATAAGAAATGAGCCAACAATTTTGCCAGAGATCAATTTGCGATTTACGATTAGCTCTGGTAGCCATTTCAATCGTAAATCGGCAATCTGAAATCGTAAATTGTACTATCCTTTTACTGACCCGGCCAGCAGACCGCGTACAAAATATCGTTGTAAGGAGAAGAATACGGCCAGCGGAATAATCATACTAATAAATGCGCCAGCCGTCAACAGATGCCAATCCTGGCCTCTGGAGCCAATCAATTCAGAAAGCCGGGAGGTGACAACGGCCACATCTTTGCGGGTCCCCAGGAAAACCAGGGCCACCAGCAAATCATTCCAGACCCACAAAAATTGAAAAATGGCAAAGGAGGCAATGGCTGGCACAGATAGAGGCACAACCAAACGGGTAAAGGCCGTAAAGTGTGAAGCTCCATCAATAAAAGCCGATTCAAATAGGTCACGGGGTAGTTGAGAGATGTAATTATACAGCAAAAATATGGCTAGAGGCAAACCAAAACCTGTATGGGCCAACCAGATGCCTAAAAATGTGCCGTTTAGGTCAAAGGTGGTGTAAAGGCGCAGCATGGGGATAAGGGCCGTATGTAAAGGCACAACCAACAAACCGACAACCACCGCAAAGAGCAATTCGCGACCCGGAAAATCCATCCAGGCAAAGGCGTAAGCAGCAAAAGCGGCAATGGTAATCGGAATGACGGTGGACGGAATGGCGACAATCAAACTGTTAAAAAAAGCGGTGCCCATACCATCGGCCAAAATAACCTCGCTGTAGTTTTCTAGCGTCCATTGGGTAAATTCAAAGGGGTGGACCAAAAATGTCCACCAGCCAGAGGTGCGAATATCGGCGGCTTGACGGAATGAGCTAATAAATATACCCACTGTAGGCAAGGTCCACAAAAAGCAGATAATGACCACGGCGACGGGAACAAAAACACCCCCGAATGTTTTGCGCGAATGGCTTTTGGGGTTATAGCTTTCTTGAAAGGTACTCATCTGCTACTCCTTTGCTGGCGTAAGTTATGCACGTTGATAATCATAACCGGGATAACTGCTAAAAGCAGAATAACCGCCAGGGCGCTACCATGCCCAAAGTTTCTAAAGCGGAACATTTCGGCATACATGCGGTTGGCGATAACCTCGGTATCAAATTGACCGCTGGTCATCACAAAGACCACATCAAACACTTTTAAAACGGCAATAAAGATGGTCGTAGCTACGGTGATTATTGTGCCTCGAATTTGGGGAATGATGATTCTAAAAAAGGTTTGGATTTCGCTGGCCCCGTCGATATGGGCGGCTTCTATCATCTCTTGGGGAACCCCTTTTAAGGCTGCCGATAAAATGACCATAGCAAAGCCAGTTTGCAGCCAAATCATAATCGCAATCAGGGCAAAGTTGTTCATGGGGCGTTCAATCAACCAGCCCACCGAGTCGTACCCCAGGGTTACCACAATGGCGTTAAGCAACCCAATTTGAGGCCGGGCGGGGGGAGCATAAGCGTAAATAAAACGCCATATTACGCTGGCCCCCACAAATGAAATCGCCATCGGTAAAAAGATAAAGGATTTTGCCATAGCTTCCTGTTTAATCTTATCGACCAAAACAGCAACCAGCAATCCCAGGGCGACGCTAAAAGCTGTCACCGTTACAATCCACAGTACATTATTTCTGAAGGCAATTTGAATATCCGGCTCGGTGAAGGCAAAGGTGTAATTTTCTAAGCCAACAAACTTGACCGATTTATTATCAAAAAAGCTGATGTAAATGGTGTTAAGCGCGGGGTAGACCAAATAAGTTACCAGCAAGAGTATGGCTGGCCCGACAAAAATAAAGGGTTGAAGTCCGGTCTTAATTCGCTCTGAGGGCACCCGTGAGACCAAATCATTAATCAGCCAGAACAAAGCCCAGATACCAAACACGCCTACACCTAAAGCCACTAGCATCACCAGCAGCCGGTTGGCTGCTTCATCGCGCATAAAATCAATGCTCCACCCAAAAAGTAGGAGGGTAAATAGCATTAAGGCCAGGGTGGTTAAAAAGCGTACCGGCCCTTTTTCAAATAAAGTCAGGATAGTTCCCGTTTCGGTTTTTTCTGATGGTGTCATCTTTATTTGTTCCTTATGGAGTGTAATTTTCTATCTTTCAAGTATCACACAGTCTGCTTTATATATCAAGATTTCACAGGGGGTATGTTCCTCAAGGTTCCCTTAAATTCTTTTAGGTTTGGTTATGGGTAGAAATCCAAGGGAACTATAGTCATCCTATTTCATTTGTACGAGGGCATAAGCCGAAAACTAAGGTTTGCTGTAGTACAAAGCACCTTTTGCGGTTCCCTATTCGTACAACTCATTTAGGATGACTATATGAGGAAGTTGTTTTGGGTACTAATCTCCTAATCTCCTAATCTCCCTGCTGAGGGCAGCCTGTGGGGAATTAGTCCCCCACAGGCTGCATTTCATCTCATTAAAAGTTATTACTGCGGCCAGCTATCTTCAATATCTTGTAAAACAGTGTCCAGGTCGTCGCCACTAATCCAGTCAACCATGCCGGTCCAGAAGGTGCCGGTGCCGACTTCGGCGGGCATTAAATCTGAGGCATCGAAGCGCAGGGTTGAGGCGTTTTGCAGAATTTCGGCCTGGGTGCGGTCTACATCATTGGGGTACCAATCCAACGAAACGCCTTTATTGGGTGAAATGAAACCACCGGCTTCAATCCAGCCTTTAGCAGCATCAGCAGTCGAGAGCCACTCCATGAAAGCCCGGACTTCGGGGCGGTCATTAAACATAGCTGCGGCATCGCCACCACCAAGAACGGGTTTGCCATGTTCTTCTTTGATGGGCGGCAGATAGAAGAAAGCACTATCGGTTCCGGCTTTTTTACCTTCGGGGAAGAAGGAAGGAATCCAGCCGGCTTGACGGTGCAGCCAACACTGCGGGCCAGCATCATCAAACATAGGGGTTTGGGTATCGCCGACAAAGGTGGTCAAGATAGAGGTGGTGCCACCATATACATAGTCGGGGTTAAACCAAATTTCAGCAACGACTTCAGCCGCTTCTTTTATAGCCAGGTCATTGAAAGGAATTTCGTGAGCAACCCATTGGTCATAAACATCGGCTCCAGCGGTACGGAGCAGAACATCTTCAATCCAGTCGGTGGCTACCCAGCCGGTGGCCCCACTGTGCTCAATGCTAATGCACCAGGGGATATTGCCATCGGCGACCATTTGGTCACTGAGGGCGATAAGCTCGTCCCAGGTTTCGGGAACTGTATAACCCGCTTCCTCAAATTGAGGCACTGGATACCAGACCAAACTTTTGGTGCTGGCCCGATAGAAGATACCAGAAAGTTGACCATCTACCGTGCCCAGGTCAAGAAGACCTTCGCTGTAGCTGTTTTTAAGTTGCTCCAGATCCATAAAGGAGCCTAAATCTACAATATGACCATCTTCTACAAAGCTAGCCATTAAAGCAGGTTGGGGGAAGATGGCTACGTCAGGGGCATCGCCACCTTCAACCCGGACGACTATCAAGGTTTCAAAGTCGGCGGAGCCTTCATGCACAACGTCAATGCCGGTGCGTTCTTCAAAATCAGCCAGAGCTAATTCAAAGTTGCCGCTTTCAGCATCATCACCCCAAACGGTGAAGACATCTATTTCTGTGCCAGAGAAGTCACCCGCCTCGGCTTGAGCCAGAAACTCATAAGCAGCAGAGTCTGTAGCGGCACTGTCATCATCGCTGGACATATCGCCAGAAGATTCAACCCCAGTTTCGCCAGTAGGCCAGCTATCTTCAATAGCTTGTAAAACGGTGTCCAGGTCGTCGCCGCTAATCCAGTCAACCATGCCGGTCCAGAATGTGCCGGTGCCGACTTCGGCGGGCATCAGGTCTGAGGCATCGAAGCGCAGGGTTGAGGCGTTTTGTAAAATTTCGGCTTGGGTGCGGTCTACATCACTGGGGTACCAGTCCAGAGAAACGCCTTTGTTGGGTGAAATGAAACCACCCGCTTCAACCCATCCTTTGAAAGCAGCGGCGGTAGAGAGATATTCCATGACAGCTTGTACTTCGGGGCGGTCATTAAACATAGCTGCGGCATCGCCTCCACCAAGGACGGGTTTGCCATGTTCTTCTTTGATGGGCGGTAGATAGAAGAAAGCGCTATCGGTTCCGGCTTCTTCACCTTCAGGGAAGAAAGCAGGAATCCAGCCGGCTTGACGGTGCATCCAACATTGCGGGCCAGCCTCATCAAACATAGGGGTTTGGGTGTCGCCGACAAAGGTGGTTAAGATAGAAGTGGTGCCACCATATACATAGTCGGGATTAAACCAAATTTCAGCAACAACTTCAGCCGCTTCTTTCACCGCCGGGTCATTGAAAGGAATTTCATGAGCAATCCACTGATCGTAAACATCGGCTCCTGCGGTACGGAGCAGAACATCTTCTACCCAGTCGGTGGCTACCCAGCCGGTGGCCCCACTATGCTCAATACTAATGCACCAGGGGGTGTTGCCATCGGCAACCATTTGGTCACTGAGGGCGATAAGTTCGTCCCAGGTTTCGGGAACTGTATAACCCGCTTCCTCAAATTCAGGCACCGGATACCAGACCAAACTTTTGGTGCTGGCCCGAATGAAGATGCCGGAAAGTTGACCATCAACCGTACCCAGGTCAAGTAAACCCTGGCTATAGTTTTCGTGCAATTTGTCTACATTCATAAAGGACTCTAAATCAACAACGGCCCCATCTTGAACAAAGCTTGCCATCAAAGCAGGTTGGGGAAAGACGGCAATATCAGGCGCGTCGCCTCCTTCAACACGTACAGTTATCAGTGTTTCAAAGTCGGCGGAGCCTTCATGCACAATGTTGATGCCAGTACGCTCGGCAAAATCGGCCAGCGTGGCTTCAAAGTTGCCGCTTTCAACATCATCACCCCATACGGTAAAGATGTTAACTTCTGTGCCGTCAAATTCACCAGCTTCGGCGCGAGCAATGTATTCATAAGCTGAATCATCATCGCTGGACATATCGCCAGAAGATTCAACTCCAGTTTCGCCGGTAGGCCAGCTATCTTCAATAGCTTGTAAAACGGTGTCCAGGTCGTCACCGCTAATCCAGTCGACCATGCCGGTCCAGAATGTGCCTGTGCCGACTTCGGCGGGCATTAAATCGGAGGCATCGAAGCGCAGGGTTGAGGCGTTTTGCAGAATTTCGGCCTGGGTGCGGTCTACATCACTGGGGTACCAGTCGAGAGAAACGCCTTTATTGGGTGAGATGAAACCACCGGCTTCAACCCAACCTTTGAAGGCTTCGGGGCTGGCCATATATTCCATGACGGCTTGTACTTCGGGGCGGTCATTGAACATAGCAGCGGCATCGCCGCCACCCAAAACAGGTTTGCCATGTTCTTCTTTGATGGGGGGGAGATAGAAGAAAGCGCTATCGGTTCCGGCTTCTTCACCTTCAGGGAAGAAAGCAGGAATCCAACCTGCTTGACGGTGCATCCAACATTGCGGGCCAGCCTCATCAAACATGGGGGTTTGGGTATCGCCCACAAAGGTGGTCAAGATGGAGGTGGTTCCACCATACACATAGTCGGGGTTAAACCAAATTTCAGCAACGACTTCAGCCGCTTCTTTCACAGCTGGGTCATTGAAGGGAATGTCGTGGGCAATCCACTTGTCGTAAACATCGGCCCCGGCGGTGCGGAGCAGAACATCTTCAACCCAGTCGGTAGCTACCCAGCCGGTGGCTCCACTATGCTCAATGCTGATGCACCAGGGGGTGTTGCCATCGGTCACCATTTGGTCACTGAGAGCGATAAGTTCGTCCCAGGTTTCGGGAACTGCATAACCCGCTTCCTCAAATTCAGGCACCGGATACCAGACCAAACTCTTGGTGCTGGCCCGAATGAAAATCCCAGAAAGTTGACCATCAACCGTACCAAGGTCAAGTAATCCCTGGCTATAGTTTTGGTGCAATTTGTCCAGATCCATAAAAGACTCTAAATCAACAACAGTCCCATCTTGAACAAAGCTTGCCATCAAAGCAGGTTGGGGGAAGACAGCAATATCAGGCGCGTCGCCTCCTTCAACACGGACGGTTATCAGCGTTTCAAAGTCGGCAGAGCCTTCATGCACAATGTTGATGCCGGTACGCTCGGCAAAATCGGCCAGCGTGGCTTCAAAGTTGCCACTTTCAGCATCATCACCCCAAACGGTGAAGATGTTGACTTCCGTACCGTCAAATTCACCAGCTTCGGCACGCTCAAGGACACTGCTGACGGCAGCAGCTTCTTCTTTTGTGGCTGGTTCTTCAGCCACGACTTCTTCTTTGGCTGGTTCTTCAGTAGCAGCCTCTTCTTGAGGTGCAGTTTCTTTTTGATCGTTTGTATCGGCAGCTTCACCACCGCTACAAGCAACGACGATTAAGGCTGCAATAAGTAAAAGGGTTAAGACAGTCCAAAATTTTCTATTCATCCTGTTAGACATCCTCCTTTGATATCTGTCGAGTAAAAGTTTTTATATAAAAAATGTGTAACTACTCAGCCAAGTACTCCAAGGCGGTTTGTAACCGCCGTCGTGAGTTGAAACGAGGCTCTATGCAGTAAAAGTCGGGGGTTACTCGCCATAATATGGCGCACCCCCTCCGAGCGTAAGCTGAGTAGTTACAAAAATGAGTTAATAAATGTTACCTGATTTACGGCTGGTCATCACCCCCTTTAAGGTTAGGTTATAAGTTTGTAATGTGATTAGTGTTTGTAAGTCTAATAGATTTACAAAGTGTTATTCAAAAAAAAGCCGCTTTGTTTAATTGAGTTGCTAATAATTCTATGACCGGAAAGTTGTACCAATTCAGATTAACGGCTAAATTCGCCACCCCGGATTGAATATCTACCTGACCGGGAACCCCCAGGCTAATGGCGCTGAGGTCAGCAAAGGTTAAGCCGGCCTGATTTAAGGTTTGCTGGATGGTGTCGATGATGCCGCTTAAGGTTTGCTCCGGAGTGGTAAGGTTGGTTGTAGTCGTCAGGCGGGCGTGGGGGGTATGCTTGTGGTCGACAAGTAGGGTTGAGGTTGTTGTGCCGCCTACGTCTACGCCAATAAGCCAGGTTTGGGGAGATTGGGAGATTGGGAGAGACGCTTCGCTTAAGGAGATTGGGGAGCCTGTAATGTCCATTGTGTTAGAATTATCCAAGTTATTTAATCGTTGATCCCAAGCTATTAAACAACCCCTAGTTCTTGGGTTAAGAGTAAGGCCGCCGCCCCCAGAATGACTATATCGGGGCCGAGACTGGCTATTTCTATTTGGGTGTTAGCAGCCAATGAGCCAAGCAGCCGGTGACTCATTTCCTGTTTTAACGGCTCTAGTAAGGCTTCTCCAAAGTGAGACATACTGCCCGCAATTAAGATATGTTTGATATTAAGTGCCCCCACCAGATTAGCAATGCTTTGGCCCAAATAATGACCAGCCTGAGTGATATGGACTTGCAAGCTATCCTCGCCCGACTTAAAAATTTGCACCACTTGCTCCATAGTGATTTGTTCCGGGTTGTCAGCATACAAATTTAATTTTGATTGGCTGTTATTTTGGGCAATGCTTCGGGCTTGTTGAAGTATAGCCCGACTGCTTGATACCGTTTCCAGGCAGCCATGATTGCCACAAGAACATAACTGACCATTTTCTACAACCACGACGTGTCCGATTTCACCGGCGCTAAAGGTGTCGCCATAAAATAGTTGATTGTTGAGGACCAATCCGGCCCCAATTCCCCGCCCGACTTTGATGACCAGCAGATTGGGATTATGTTTGTGTTGCCCAAAGGTGTATTCAGCTTGGGCCGCAACATGGCTATCGTTGGCAACATAAACAGGCACATGATAGCGCTCACTGAGTAAAGTTCTAAGGGGTAGGTTTTGCCAGCCCAGGTTAACCGCTTGTTGGACAAGCCCTTGCCGGGTGTCGATGATGCCGGGGGTGCCAATGCCAATGCCCATCAGGGGGCTATCGCTGCTGACCAGTAAATCGTCGATCAGTTGGTAAACCAAGTCTAAGGCTTCTGGTCCGCTCCGTTCCCCGGCTGGCAAGTTAACCCGATGTTGAATATCCCCCCGTAGGTTGACCGTCGCGCCCTGAAACTCGCTGTTGGCTAAATCCAGCCCTATCAGGTGGTGCGAGTCTTCGACCAGCCCTAACATAATGGGGGGTTTGCCCCCAACAGAGGGGCCATGTCCAATTTCTGCCACTAAACCTTCATCCATTAAAGCGCCAACCGCATTGGAGACGGTGGTGCGGGTCAGATAGGTTAAGCGGGCGATTTCGGCCCGGCTAATGGGTTGGTGATCGTAGATAGTTTTGAGGGTCAGGCGTTTGTTATGACTTTTGGTTTGTTGGCGAGTTGCTTTTTGCATGTGTTAATAAGTCCAGTGAACTTACAAAGATAGGCTAGTGTACTTTATTAGTGAGGGTTTGTCAAGTAAGCAAGTATGCAAGTTTGCAAGTTTGCAAGGGCATTGGTGGGGGCAGAGGAGCAGGGGGGTAGGGG